>Ga0078972_1004892_pt1 | contig 35272 bp, 26 predicted proteins | sample YelNatPaOPGAMG01_FD_67568 | JGI IMG/M metagenome (GOLD analysis project Ga0078972, IMG submission 67568) | Hot spring thermophilic microbial communities from Obsidian Pool, Yellowstone National Park, USA - OP-RAMG-01 (SPADES assembly) (version 2) | ecosystem: Environmental > Aquatic > Thermal...
TGATCGCGTGCGTCGAGAGCCGGCTTGAGACGATACTCGTGCTGACGGGCGTCACGCGTGAGGAAGACGTGGCGCGGGTTCCCCGCGGAGGGGCGGGGGGGGGGCGGGCGGGGGGCGGGGGGGGGGGGGGGGGGGGGGGGGGGGGGGGGGGGGGCGCCCCGCCCCGCGCCCCGCCTCGACCAGCCCGGTCGAGAGCATGGTCCGTCCGCAACAGCCGGCGTCGACCACCGCGCTGCGCACATGCGCCCGTTCGAGGAGGGCTACGAACGCTTCGCCGATCTCGGGTTCCTGGTACTCGATGAAGCAGTCAGCCACCAGGACAACCTCGGCCTGCTGGGCAGCTTCTCTCAAAGTCGCGCCGCGCCGCAGGGGCCGGGACCGTCCGTGTGCGGCCGCCCAGTGATCGGCGAAACGGCGCGTCAGCGGACGACGCACCAGCGTGGGGAAGCGACGTTCGGGGGCAACGCCAGCCCTCGCCGCCAGGCGATGCGCGAGAGAGGTGCGGCCCAGGGCATTGACCACGGGCGCCACGGGCACCGCCAGGCGCGAGAGCGTACGAAGGTTGGCGACCGCGCGCGCGAGGACGGGCACGCCCTCGCGCGCGCGCACTTCAGCTAGCCACTCGACCTTGAGCGCCGCCATGTCGACGCCGGCCGGGCACTCGGTCTTGCACGCCTTGCAAGCCAGGCAGGTACCGAGCACGTCATGGAGCTCATCACCGGTCAGGGCATCGAGCGGCAGAGCGCCGCTCAGCACGGCCTGCAAGGCGTTTGCCCTTGCCCGCGTGCTCAGTGACTCGTCACGGGTCACGCTCGCTGGCGGACACATCGTGCCGGTGATCTTCTTGCACTGCCCCGCCCCGAAGCACTTCTCGATGCCCGCGTCGAAGCCGCCCTCGCGCTCCCACGAGAGCCGCGGCCGCCACTCCGTGCGCGCTCGATAAGTTGGACCAAAGCGGAGGTGCTCGGTGAGCGGCGGACCCTCCACGACGTGACCGGGCCCGAGGCGCCTCTCCGGGTCGAAGGCATCTTTGAGCGCGACCAGATCGGCGTAGAGCTCGGGGCCGAAGAGCACGGGGTTAAACCAACTGCGCGAGTAGCCGTCGCCATGTTCGCCCGAGAAGGCGCCGTGGTAGGCGAGCACGAGTTTGCCGACGTCTTCTGCGATCGCCGCCATCGTCGCCACCCCTTGCGCCGACTTGAGGTCGAGCATGGGACGCACGTGCATACAGCCAGCCGAGCAGTGGCCCGTGAAGGAGGCGGTCGCGCCATGCTGGGCGACGATGCGTTTGAAATCGCTCACGTAGTCGGCCAGCTTCTCCGGGGCAACGGCCGTGTCCTCGACGAAAGATGTCGGTCGCAAGGGTCCCGGGGCGCCCATGAGCAGCGGCAAGACAGCCCGCCGTAGCTGCCAGGCTTGCGCGACCTCAGCCGCCGTGGAGAAGTAGAGCGCGAACGAGTCTCCCAGCTCCTTCTCTACGGCCCGCAACCGCTCCAGACCAGCACGCGCTTCCCCCTCGTCGCCTTGGTACTCGACCAGCAAGACCGCCTCGTCGGTCGTATCGAGGAGCGGTGTGAGCAGCCGGTAGGCACGCAAGTTCGGCGCTCGCCGTAGGGGACCCATGTCGAGCAGTTCGACAGCCGATGGCCCCGTGCTGAGAATCACGATGTTGGCCTCCAGCGCCCTGCGCAGCGTGGCGAACGACAGCGCCGCGCTCAAACGCACTGCCGGCCGCGGATCGAGAGCTACCTCTAGCTCGGTGAAGAGCGCCAACGTGCCCTCAGAGCCGACGAGGACGCGCGCCAGGTTGGGTTGTGGCGCGAGCAACTCCTTCAGGTTGTAGCCCGAGACGCGCCGGCGTGTCTGCGGAAACCCGGCGGCGATCCGCGAGCGCGAGCGCTCGCGGATCGCCGCCAACGTCGCTACGACGCCGGCCACGCCGCTGCCAGCCGCCCCACTAGCCAGGTCATCGCCGCGGCAAGGGCCGAATGTCGCTTCGCACCCATCCGCCAGCACGGTGCGCAGGCGCAACGTCTTGTCGACCGTCTCGCCATAGATGACTGAGCGTGAGCCGGAGGAGTTGTTGCCCACCATCCCGCCGATCGTCGCTTGATCGACCGTCGAGGTGTCAGGACCAAACTCGAGCCCATACGCAGCCGCAGCGCGATTGAGCGACGCTTGGATGACGCCCGGCTCAACGCGCGCGCTGCGCCGCTCAGGGTCGATCGCGAGGATCTTGTCCAGGTGGAAGCAGTCGATCGCAATGCCGGGCCCAACCGCCTGCCCAGCCAAGCTGGTACCGGCCCCGCGCACCACGAGGGGGACACCATACTCGCGCGCGACGTTGACCGCGGCAGCAAGATCATCCGGCGATCGGGCGACGAGCACCGCGTCGGGGACAACACGGTAGATCGAGGCGTCAGTAGCATACAGCCAACGTGTGAGCGGCGACCAACTCACCGTGCCGGCAACGTGACGGTCGAGCGCACGCGCAGCCGCCAGGCCGTCAGAGCTGGGTTCAGGCAGGTTGACGCTCATGCAGGCGCAGTCGCAAGTGGTTCATGCGCCAAGCATAATCGCTCAGCGCAGCCTGCGTCAGCCCGGTGGCACCTTCAGAGGTTGAACAAGTCAGCGCCGGGCAGCCAGAGGGACAACCGGTCGAAGAGGCCGGTGAGCAACAGCACACCGAACACCGCCAGGAGGCCACCGGCGACCACCTGAATAGCGCGGTAGTGGCGCCGCACGGAACTCAGCCGACGCGCCATCCAACCGACCGCGAGCGCGGTGAGCACGAAGGGCAGCCCCAGTCCGGCCGAGTAAATGAGCAGCAGAAACGCGCCTGAGGCGGCACTCTGCCGCGTGCTGGCGAGCATCAAGATGCCCCCGAGCACGTAGCCGACGCAGGGCGTCCAGCCGATCGAGACAGCAGCGCCAGTGGCGAAGGCACGCGTAAGTCCCCCGGAGCGGGGCGCTAAGTCAACGTGCAGGCCCGGTAACTCGATGACACCGGCGACCACCAAGCCGCTGACGATGAGGAACACGCCCGCCACGATCTCCAGAAGCTGGCGGTACTGAAGAAGCAAGCCGCCGACCCCGCCAGCGGCCGCGCCGAGCAGCACGAAAACGAGAGAGAAGCCAGCCACGAAGGCCAGGGCAACCGCCAGGACACGGTTGCGCTCGCCGGCGAACTGTTCGACGCCAACACCCGACACGTAGGAGATGTACACGGGCACGAGCGGAAGCACGCACGGCGAGATGAACGAGACTAACCCGGCGGCGAAGGCGAGGCCCACGGCCACCGGCGAGAATGAGGTGATCGTGACCGCGAAGAGGTTCACTCGATCGACGCCAGACCAGCTTCGAAACCGGCCAAGTTCGTCGCACCCACGATCGTCTTGCGCGGTACGCCGTTGGCGTCGAGGAAGAACGTCGTCGGAATGCCCTGGACATTGTAACGCTGACCAAGCGCCCCCTGAGGATCGTAGACGATGGGATACGGTAACCCGTACTTTTGCACGAATGCTTGCGCCTTGGTGAGGTCGTCGTTCTCGTCGACACCGACGAAAGCGACCTCGGGATGCGCCTTGGCGAACTTCGCCAGGTCGGGCGCTTCCATGTTGCATGGCCCGCACCACTCGGCGAAGAAGTTGACCACCACGGGTCGACCTTTGTAGCTCGCCAGGTTGAACTGAGTGCCCGTCAACGTCGTGCCACTGATTTGCATCGCCCCGGTTGTCGTCGCCGCTTGGCTGTGCCACGGCTTCGCCGCCGCGAGCCAGATGGCCAGCACCGCGAGGAGGACGGCCACGACAATCACGCCCAAGCTCTTTGCGTTCACGACACTCCTTCTTCCCTTCTTCGCCACTACCTGCCGAGGGTTCGACCGAGGCGGCGCACGCTCACTCTCGTTCGCAGCGGACAGAAACTGGTCCAGCCAGCGGTTATGTTACCCCCCTAGGGTATCCGCCGACAAGGCAGCGTCGCACTGATGGAGCGCCTGAGCACGCCTGGCTCGGCCCGACTCATCAGCTGAACCGGGGCATCTGAGGGGACCTCTGATAGCATCCTCGCATGCGTGTGCTGGTGACAGGAGGGGCGGGTTACATCGGCAGCGTCATCGCCGCCCGCTTGATCGCTCACGGAGACAGCGTCGTCGTTTACGACGATCTCTCGCGCGGCCACCGCGCCGCCGTCGCGCCACAGGCCACGTTCGTACAGGGCGACGTCCGGGCTGCCGACCTCCTGCGCCACACCCTCGCGACTCACCAGTGCGACGCGGTCGTCCACATGGCCGCATTGGCCGAGGTGGCCGAATCAGTCGCCCACCCGGAGCGCTATCGCTCGGTCAACCTCGATGGCACACGAGCTGTGGCAGCGGCTGCCATCGCTGCCGGCGTGCACCGTATCGTCTTCTCCTCAACTGCGGCCGTCTACGGTGCTCCCGCACGGACGCCTCTGCGCGAGAACGACGCCACGGTGCCGACAAACCCCTACGGCGAGACGAAGCTCGCGGCGGAGGGCGCCCTACGAGAGGCGGCCGCCGCCAGCGGCGGCCGCCTCTCGTACCTCGCCCTCCGCTACTTCAACGCATGTGGGGCCGACGGCTCCCTGGGCGAGGATCACCACCCCGAGACACACCTCATCCCTATCGCTCTACGAGCGACCCAGGCGGATGAGGTGCTCAGCGTGTTTGGCAACGACTACCCGACACCGGACGGCACCTGCGTACGCGACTACGTCCACGTTATCGACCTGGCTGAGGCCCATATCGCCGCACTCAGTGGGCCACCACTGAACACGGCTCTCAACCTGGGCACGGGCAGTGGCAGCTCGGTGCTCGAGGTGCTGGCCACAGTGGGTGCCGTCACGGGCCGGCGCGTGCGCTACGCGGTCGCCGCGCGCCGGCCCGGCGATCCGCCCGTCCTGGTTGCCAGCGCCGAGCGCGCCCGCGACTTGCTCGGCTGGCAACCGACGCGCACTCTCACGGATGCCGTGCGCGACGCGTGGGCCTGGTTCCAGGCTCACCCCAACGGGTACGCCGATGAGCTTCGCATCACAGACGGCGTAGAGATGTGAACGGAGAGGTCTGCCCGCCACTCCGCCGAGAACGGGCGCCCGCCCTCAGACGACGGCGGCGGGCAGTACGAGGTCTGCCACAGTCACGTCGTCGAGAACTTCCATCATGCGCTCTTGGGCACGCAGCCACACAGCGTGCATGGCGCAGCGACCGCTGCGGCGGCAGTCCTCTGGCCACAGCACACAGCCGTTCAAAGCGATGGGGCCGTCGACCGCCTCGATGACCTCGCGCACTGTGATCTCGCTGGCGGCCCGAGCGAGCGTAAAGCCACCGTGCGCGCCACGTTGCGAGGTAACCAAGCCAGCGCGTACCAGGCTCTGGAAGATCTTGGCCAAGAAACTCTCCGGGATATCTTGCTCGCGCCCGACATCGCGCAACGACGACACGTGCCCGACAGGGTACTGGCCCAGGTACATGATCGCGCGAATCGCGTACTCTCCACCGCGTGTCAGCTGCAGTCCCACGAGGCTCCTTCGCAAGAGGAGGACTTATCTTGTCCGATATAGGACTTTACGGCCCCGCACGTCTCTCGTCAACAGCCGGTGGCGCATCGTCTCCCCAGGCAACGTTCCGCACTCCAGACCATCGCTGCGGTCACCGAGAGCAGCAGACGCCTGCGAAGTGGCACCCGCTCGTCGGACGGCGCTTCCGAGACCGTCTCGGCAAGCGAACGGGAGGCTGGCTGCCACCCGCGCGCCCGCCACCGCTGGCGCCGCCACTCGCGTCCGCTCGAGCTCGCTGTACCTCTGGCAGCCCCGAGGTTTGGCTGTTAAGCGCACGTTAGGCTCTGTTAAGAGTGCCCCCGAGACGACTCAATTGGGGCATACAAGGCTTGGCTCGACGGCGACGCTGAGCACAGCGATGCTATAATCAGCCAGTTTCCAATATCGGCCGGTTGCCAATCCCTGAGTCCACCAAGGAAGGATCGCGTTGAGCAAGAACCGCACCCTCGTTATCGCCCTTGCCCTCGCCGCCGCCGTACTAGCGGTCGTCGTTGCCGTCGGCCTCACCACGCGGCACTCTTCCTCGGGCTCCACAGGCAGTCCTCAGGCCGCTTCAACGACGGCGCTGCCTCCTGGCCATCCCACCGTGAACCCAACCGGAGCTTCGTCGGCCGATCTCTCGAAGATGATCGCCGCACTCAAGGCCAAGCTGGCGAAGAATCCAAAGGATATCAACTCGCTTGAGTCACTTGGCACGGCTTACTTCATGAGCGAGCAGTACGACAGCGCCCAGCAGCAGTTCGATCGAGCGCTCAAACTACGGCCCGGCGACCCGTACGCGACCACTCAGCTGGCGATGGTCTACCACGCGAAGGGCGACGATACGAAGGCCGTCGAGCTCATCAACGGCGTCCTCGCGAAAGACGCCAACTACCAAGAAGCGCACTACGACCTCGCCATCATCTACTTCTCGCAGCAGAACCTCGACGCGGCGAAGGCTGAGTGGAAGAAGACCGCCGCCATCGACCCCACCACGAAGATTGGCCAAGCGGCACAGAACTTCGTCGACCTGATGGAAGGCCGCACACCCAAGCCGACGACAACGCCGTAAGGCCCAGGCCGCCCGCCATAGCGAACTGGCGCCACTGGAGCGCGCATTCACCCGGAGTGCGCCGGCGCCGCGCCCGCGCGAAGCCGCTGGAACGCGAGGGCGTCGTCGAAACGCAGTGCACCGCCGAAACGCCAGTGCACCGCCGAAACGCCAGTGCACCGCCGAAACGCCAGTGCACCGCCGAAACGCCAGTGCACCGCCGAAACGCCAGTGCACCGCCGAAGCCGACCGCAAACGCCGACTGCCGACCTGCGAGAGCTTGCCCCCGAGAACGAGCTACTCGATGCGCGCCCCGAGGACGTCGCGCATGTGCGTGAGGGCGAAGCGGTTGATCTCGTCGGCCGCGTGCCCCGGAGCGTCGTAGGTGTCCACGAGCTCGCGGCGCACCACCACCGGGTAGTCACGGTTGCGCAAGTCGGCCACCGTGTGCAAGACGCAAATATCGGTGAACCCGCCGACTACCTCGACCACATCGGGTTGCAAGCGAGCCAAGATGGCGTCCAGGTCGGTACCGAAGAATCCCGAGTAGCGCGTCTTCGGGACAAGCATGCCGGCCTGCACGAAGTCGCGCAACTCCTCGACGACCTCCTCTTCGCCGGAACCGCGCACGCAGTGCGGCGGCCACATGGCAAACTCGGGGTCGTCCGGCCGGTGCGTGTCGGCCAGAAAGATGACGTTCGCCCCGGCGCGCACCTCATCTTCCAGATAGGCACGCAGGCGCGGAATAGCAGCCGCTAAGCGCGCACTGGCCAACGCACCGCGTTTCGTGAAGCCGTTGAGCACATCGACAACGATGATGACCTTGTTCATGAAGCGCACGCCCCCTTCCGGCAGCGCGGAGTGTCTTGCGAGGTAGGTTGTACCCGCTTCGCTGACAAGTACGCCGCGGGGCGCGCCGGCGCGGGCGCGGGCGAACGCGCCCGCGCCGGCGCGCCCCACTCACTTCACAAGCTCAAGACGCGGGTTGGGGCGATACATGCGCCCAGCCTTCGCGCACGGCTTGCCCTCGGTCATCACCACGTCGGCGGTGAAATCGGTCTTACCGCGCAGCAGACTGCTGCCCACCCCGTACGCGTCGGCCGGCACACCGCGGCGCTCAAACTCGCGAATCTTCGCCGCGTCGAAACCGCCGCTCACCACAATGCGAACGTGGTCAAACCCCTCGCGATCGAGAGCGCGGCGTACCTCCCACACCAGTTCCGGGGCGACACCGGTCGGCTTGAACTGACCCATCTTGTTCCAGAGAGACTTGTCGACCATCGTCTCGGCCGTATCGAGCCGCACGCCCCACAGCCGCTCACCAAGGGCCCGGGCGACGGCGAGCGACGATCCCACGCAGTCGTTGTCGAAGTCGACCAAGGCAACCACGTTGACCTCTGGGTAGAGCACGTCGGCAAAGGCTTTGGCGGCGGCGACCGTGTCGCCCGCGTAGGCCGCAATGAGGCCGTGCGGTACGGTGCCGCCGCCTTTGCCGCCCCACCACGAGGCCTGCTCGTCGGTGGAGACTCCAATGGCGCCGGCGATGTGGGCCGCGTAGCCATCCCCCGCTTGCACGCGATAGTGGTCGAAGCGAGCTGGGAAGAACAACACCGGTTTGCCCGCCGCCGCCTCGACGACGCGGCGCACGTTAGTCGAGATGAGCGTACGCCGCGCCAGCACACCCAGGTAGACCGTCTCCAGGTGACAGAAGAGCGTGTAGTCGCCCTCAATCGTGAGCACCGTCTCGAGCGGCTCGATCTCGTCGCCATCGTACAGGGCCTTGACTTCGAGTTCCTCCCAGCCATTGACCCACCGGCGCTGCCCGTTGTGAACTTCGTGCCGTCCGGAGCACAGCTTCAGGATGGCGATCGCCTCGTCCATGCCGCCCAGGACGGCGTGCTCATACTTCTGAAACACCTGCATCAGCACGCGCGGGTGCCTGTCCTTGGTTTCCAGCACCGTCTTGGTGAAGTTGAAGTAGGCATCCGAGTAGTACCCCTCGCGCATACGCTCGACCGGCAAGGCGAAGGTCTCAGGTGGCAAACGATGGCGTCTCATAGCGGAGAAGTGTACCTCAACGCCCTTGTAGAAAGCGCATGACCGAAAGAAAGCGCGTCGCCAGTTGCGGGCTCGTAGCAAAGCTCAGCGAAAGGGTCGTCGCTAAGCAGCGCTTGACGACGAAGCCTTCCGCCTGCGGCGGATCATGCGGCTCAGCCGAGGCACTCACTTGATACGCGAAGGATCCCTGCTCGAGCAGGGAGAACTCCAGGTCGAACAGTTCGTAGAGGACGTGCGACCCCTCATCGAAGGGATTTTGGCGCGTCGCCGTGCCGCGCACGTAGAGGGGACGGTCGTACGTCTCAATGAGCTCAGCCTCCGCCGGAAGGACGCCGACGAGATCGTAGGCGCGCCCACGACTGTCGGCCAGGCGCTGCAGGAGGAGTAGCGCGCCGCCGCCCATGGCGACGGCCGGCAGGCCGTCGCTGATGGCGGCGCGGAGCTCCTCCTGCAGCGCCTTGTTGGCGGCGAAGGCGTCGATCTCCCGTTCGTCGATCTGACCGGCCAAGAATACTCCGTCGACGTTGCTCGGCAACTCTCTGTCCTTGGCCAGGTTCAAGGGCACAAGCTCGACACCCATCGCCTGCAGCACGTCGATGTTCTCCAGGCCGAGCGGCTGCAGCGGAGGGCCCCAAGCGACGGCAACCGACACGCGTCCCCCTTGTGAGGGGCACGTGAGAAGACGTCGCGGGGCGGACGGTACGTAGCCACAGCGACGCGCAATGGCCTCGATCTCATGCAAATCAAGGTAGCCGGCCGCCTCCTGGCAGAGGGACTCGCTCGCAGACCGCTTGCTGCCCGGGCTGATCGTCCTCGCCTTGCCGGCAGAGGAAGCGTGCTGACGCACGAACTGTTCGCTGAGCTGTGGCGGCACCCGGCCCAGCAGTGGCAACCCCACGTCTCGTCGCAAAGCCTCCATGAGCTCGACGGCCGCCGGACTCTCGTCGGCCCCGACGACGATGACTCCACCAATCTCCGCCCGTTTGGCCATGACACGCGAGCCCATAAGCGCTGCCGCCGCGCTGGCGCCCCGCTCGCGCGCGTCCACGACGAGCACTACGGGCGCGTCGACGGCCACCGCTACGTCACACGGTCGCGAACCGGAGACGCCTTCCCAGCGCTCCACGAAGGGAGGCACGGCGATGAAGAGGGCGAGGTCCATCTTCTGGGCCCAGGCATCGCAGAGCTCCTTGGCGACGTCGCCAGCGAAGAGGACGGGATCGAGTACCCGCGGCGACCTCGCCGACACGTTGTACACCAGTCGCCAGAGGGAGAGGTCGAGGCCCAGGAGGATAGGGCGCACGGGGCGCTGCTCGCCGAAACCGGCGAGCAGCGCCCCGGCCACCAAGTCGAGCACCGGACTGGGCTCGACTCCGGCCACCATCAGACGCGCAGTCGACATCTCTCGATGAGACCTTTCACAACGCGGACAGCACTGTCCTTCTCACGATGCACCAAGGCACACCGCCCGGCCAGGGCACACCAGCCGCTAAACCATCGGCCGGTGGTGCCGACATAGATTACAGCGTTCGCAGGAGGGAAGAGAGCGCTTGGAAACGCGTCACCAACTTTATGAGGTCATGACGGCAAGGCTGATCTTGGGCCTCGCCTTGCTCGTCACGTGCGTCGCGCTCTACGCGACGCACTCGAGTCTCGTCTCCCTCGAGATGGTCGTGGTCACGGCGGCCTTCGTCGCTGTGAGTGGGCCGTTCCTCTGGCTCAGCCGCCGCGGACACGCCAGCGCGGTAAGCGCCGCTATGGTCGTCGTCGACACCGCTTTGATCACGGCCGGTGTGCTCTACACCGGCGGCGTGTTGAGCTCCGTAGCGATCTTCTACGTGTGGCCGATCATCTCGGCCGCGCTGCTCCTTCCGGTCTGGTCCAGCTACGTGACTGCGGCCGCCTGCAGCGGGCTCTACCTGGGAGACTGGCTCCTCCAGCGAGCGGGCCTTCTAGTGAACGACTCGACCATCGCCGGCCACCTCTTTCCGGCGAACTGGACGGCGCAGACGGTCGCTATCCGCGTCGTTGCCTTTCTCCTCATAGCGTTGCTCACCGGAATGCTCGGCCGAGCTCTCCTGCGCAGCAACGCGCAACTGCGCGCCGCCAAGGCCAGCGCCGAGGCACAGCTCGCCAAACTACGTCTCAAGAACGAGCAGCTCCGCACAATGGAGGAGATCGGCCACGTCTTTCTGCGCTACCACGAGATCGACGAACTTATGCCCCGCGCCCTCAGCAAGCTGGCGAGCGCCATGGGCGTGCAAGCTGGCTTCGTCATCGTGCGAAACGTCACCACGGAAGACGACGTCGTACGCAGTAGTCTCGGCGTGAGCGCCGAGCTCATCGAGCGCCTCAAGGAGATCGGCCTGGCCGAGTTGCCGCGGGACGAAGCAGGACCGCACCTGTGCGCGCCCAGCGATGGCCCACGCACCGCGCGCATGCTGAAGGCGCTTGAGCGAGAAGGGTTCCACGACTTGCTGGTTACTCCGCTGAGGGTGAAGGACGGTCCACTTGGCCTCGTGTGTCTCCTCACCCGAGAAGGCCAGGCGATCGACAGCGAGAAGCTGCCGACGCTCGCCTCGCTGTGCAACCAGCTCGCCGTGGCGGTCAAGAACATTCAGTTCACCGAAGAACTGCGCCGCGCGAACGAGAACTTGACGCACCTCGATGAGCTCAAGAGTGACTTCCTGGCGACGATGAGCCACGAGCTGCGCACGCCCCTGACTTCCATTATTGGCTACAGCGACATGATCCTCAGCGGCATGACCGGCGAGCTGAACGAGAAGCAGGCGAGCTTCGTCGAGAGCATCCTGAAGAACGGCGAAACGCTCCTCAACCTGATCAACGACATCCTCGACCTGACCAAGATCGAAGCTGGACGACTGGAGCTCAACATCGAGCCCATAGACCTGCGCGCCGCCCTTCTCAGCGTCTTGCCGGTCGTCAAGCCCCGGGCCGCCGACAAGCGCATCAAGATTTCGACCTTCCTCCCTACGGATCTGCCGCTCGTGGCCGCTGACGCGGCCAAGTTCGGGCAGATCCTCCTCAACCTGCTCACGAACGCGGTTAAGTACACGCACGAGAACGGCAGCGTCAGCGTGGAAGCGCGGCCCCAGGGCGACATGGTGGAGATCTGGGTGACCGACACCGGCATCGGCATCGCTAGAGAGGACATCGAGAAGATCTTCCAGCGCTTCACGCAGATCGACTCCTCCGCCAGCCGCTCGCAGGGAGGCACTGGCCTCGGCCTGGCGATTACCAAGGAGCTCGTCGAGCTACACGGCGGTCAGATTCGCGTGCAGAGCAAGCTCGGTAAGGGCTCCAGTTTTATCTTCACTATGCCGATATCAACTCAGCAACCCGATCCGCTGGCGGCGGGCAAGATCAGCTAAGGGGCTTTCGGAAGATGGGTAGATCGATCGTTGTTGCCGACGACGACCCCGACATCTTGAGCATCGTCTCGATGTCGCTGGAGACACAAGGCTGGGACGTCCACAAGGCGACCAACGGCCGCGAGGCGGTAGATCTCGCCGCAGCACACCACCCCAACCTCATCTTGATGGACATGATGATGCCCGTGATGAGCGGTTACGAGGCTGTCGCCGAGCTCAAGGCACGCGACGATACCAAAGAGATCCCCATCGTCGGCCTGTCGGCCAAAGCGATGGCCAGCGACATGGAGCGGGCCACCGATCTGGGCATCGACGGCTACATCACGAAGCCCTTCCGCATCGCCCAGGTGCTCTCGGTCATCGAAGGCTACCTTGACTGAGCGGTCCGTCACCCCCAGCTGATCCTTTTCCGGGCCCAGGCGGATCGATCTCTTCCCTGGCTGAAACCCTCTCCCAGCTGAACCGCCCCGCGGGCAAACCTTGCAAAAGCTTGCGTCGCCTTTCTCGACAACAGGCAGGAGACGCTCGCCGCCTGCAGTATCATTCGTGAGAGTGATGAGCCAGCAGAACCACAACGACGGCAATGGCAACGGCCCTCAGGCCAATGGCTCCCCGCACGCCTTACCCATGATCTGCGTCGCCGATGTCGACACGCGGCTCAACTGCAACTCCATCTGCGTCACCTGCCGCTTCTACATGCGCGAGCGGCGGCGCGGCGAGCGCCGCGAGACCCCGCGGCGCACGCGCGATCGTCGCGTCTTGGCGCGCGACTACTGAACGAGCACCGGCGTAGTCGCTCCTCAGCGCCACCTCTTTAGCGTCAGCCCATCTAATCCCGTCTCCCGTTTTGCCGATAACCAACGTGACTGGCAGTCGAGAGAGGAGTCCCCACGAAAGACCCCGAGACCAGGCGTACCCGCATCAGTCTCGAGATCAAGACGACGGCGATGATCGTCGTCATCCTGACCGTCCTCTACGCGGTCTTTTGGCGTCAGCTGCGCACGCCCCAGATGACCCAGTTGGCGATCGGCCTGCTGGCGGCCTTCGCGCTCATCACGCTCGTGCTCGACATTTGGGTGTACCGTCCCCTTAACTCACTCATCCGCCGCTCGCGCCGCCGCCTAGGGAGCCGCTACGAGCAGAGCGACCCCCGCTACCGCGACGAGATCCACGAGCTCGACTACCTCATCAACACGATCATTGGCCACTTCACCGAGGCGGAGGTCAAGCCGGCGAGCGCGGCGCTGCAGAGCGATCTCATGCGTTTACGAACGTTCAACCGTCAGCTGGTCGAGGTTGGCGAGATCGGCCAAGAGATCAACTCGGCGCTGCCCTATCGCGAGACCGTCGAGCGTACGCTGGCGCGCGCGAAGACGTTCTTGCGCGCCGATTTCGTCGCCCTCATCCTCCTGGAGCCCAAGACGCGCGCCTTTGACATCGAGGGGTCATTGGGTGTGCAGGCGGCCGACCTGAGCGCCGATTGCTGCCTCTACACGAGCGATTGCCCGGTGCGGCGGGCCATCAACGAGCGCACCATTGTCCGCTCCGAGAACCACACCTGCGAGCTCTTTCCCAAGACGATGAAGAGCCAGGTCATCGTCCCCTTTGCCGTCGAAGGTATCGGCGAGATGGCCTTGCTGGCCACAGCTACGAGTGACGAGACGTTCGCGCAAGTGACGACGACCGTGCTCCAGACGCTGCAAGGCCACATGCACAGCGCCTTGTCGAACGCGCGCAAGTACGACAGCATCCGCCGGCAAGTCGTCACCGACCACCTCACGCGACTCTACAACCGCCGTCACTTCATGAGTCGCGCCGAGGAGGAGCTGCAGCGCAGCTTGCGCTACCAGCAGCCCCTGAGCATCGTCATCATCGACATCGACCACTTCAAGACGTTCAACGACACGTACGGCCACATGACCGGCGACCGCGTCTTGCAGACGGTCGCCGCCACGATGCAGCAACACGTGCGCAAGAGCGACGTGTGTGCGCGTTACGGGGGCGAGGAGTTCGCCATGCTCCTGCCCAACACGGTGGGCGAGGCGGCCCAGCACATGGCCAACCGCCTACGCCGCACCCTCTCGGAGACGCGGTACACCGGCCTCGGCCTGCCGAACGACGTCAACATCACGATCAGCGGCGGCGTGGCCACCTGCCCGCGCGACGCGACCACCGTGAGCGACCTCCTCGAGCTGGCCGACAAGGCCCTCTACCGTGCCAAGGCGGAGGGGCGTGATCGCATCATCCAGTACGGCGTCGAGCTGCAGCCGGTCTTTCTCGACTAGGCGACGAACGCGTCCGCGACCGCCAGCGGAGCGCGGGCGGACGGGAGCCGCTTCACGGCACGGTCGGAAACCGAGGATCACGGACCGAGGTCGACTCAGAGACGCGGTTTGGGACCTAGGCCCATGCCCCACCTGATCAGCGCCGGTGCTACCGGCCCCCAGTCGAGCAGTGCGTCGTGGAAGGCCTTGAGGGAGTCGCTGCGCTGGCGCGCGAAATCGCGCGCCAGCGCAGCGACCTCGCGCTTGCCGATCATGTAGCACATTGGGTAACCGGGACTGCCGACGTACCAGCGCACCTCCATCTCGGCCTCAGCGCGGTTCATGTGAGCCGTCTCGGCGAGCAGCTCGACCGCCTCAGTGAAGCTCATGGTGCCGAGGTTAACCTCCATGTCGATGACGATGCGCGCCGCGCGCCAGACCTGGTCATTCAAGCGCATGAGACGCACGGCAGGCGCCGAGAGGAAACCGGCCCGCTCCATCATCTCTTCACAGTAGAAAGCCCAGCCCTCGATCAACAGTGTGCCCCCGTCCGGGATGTACGCGATGCGGCGGGCCAGCGTTGGCGCACCATTGGCGCGCACGAACTGCGTGTGGTGACCTGGGTAGGCTTCGTGCGCGCCCACGGTCGGCATCGACGCGTAGGGGTGATTACGCAGCGCTTGGGCGATCTCGGCCTCGTCTAGCCCTTCACGGGGCGGCGTTACCCAGTAGAAGCCGCGCTGGCGCGCTTCGAACGGCCCCGGTCCCTCGTAGGCGGCGAAGGGCAGCATCGCCCGCAAAAAGTCTGGCGTAGCTTCGACGGTGAGCTCCTCGCCCGCCGGCAACGTGACCAGGTCGTGCTCGACGACGAAGCGACGAGCCTCGGCTACCGCCCGTTGGTAGCTGGGCACGACTGCGTCGGCTTGCGGGTGGTCAGCCACGACCGCCTCAACGGCCTCAGCCACCGAGTCGTAGCCCATCTCCGCGGCAACCACACGCATTTGGGCCTGGGTCTCGGCGATCATAGCCCGCCCGATCGCGGCAATCTCCTCTGGAGTCTCCGTGAGCAGGTGCTCGTCGCGTAGGATGCTCACCAACAGGTCACGCCCGACGCCGACGCTCTGACGCGCCCGCGGCAGAAGGTCGTTCGTGAGAAAGTCGTGGTAGCGCGCGACGGCCTCTTTCGCCAGCCGAGAAGCCTCGTCAAGTGCCCCAGCAAAGCCCCACTGACGGGCGAAGGCGCGCACAGCCTCATCGACCAACGCGTCAATGCCGAGCGCGTAGTCGGCTGCCATCTCGACCAACACGCGTGGCGTAGCCTCGCTCAGATTCGCTTGCGCCTCCTCTAGCATGCCCGGCACAGCCCGCAGTCGACCCCGCACGGCGGCAACACGCTGGTCGAGCGGCGCGATCTCCTTCACCATATCCAGGAGGATGCCGAGGCAGGCATCGAGATACGTGACCGGATTGGTCTCGTGGACCTTGCGTTGGCCGTAGTCGCGCAGCATGCGCTGCGCGATCTGCCACCCTATGAGCGCATCGACGCCCTCACCGCGATCCTCGTCGCCAGACGCCTCGTAGGCGGCGCGGAACTGCGCCGCCGCCTCCTGCGCATCACGCAGCCGTGCCTCCACGTCCGCCGGCGCGTAGCCGGGCAGCACGTCCATGCCCTTGGTCATGCCCAACTGAGTGGCGAGCACCGGCTCGCTCGTCGTCAGGCGGTCGAGGTACTGCTCCACACGCTCGTTCACGTTCACTTCCACAGCCCTTCCCCCATGGACGTTGCCCGTCACTTGCACAGCCCTCCCCTCATAGGCGCTCCGTGTCATCGCGCCCACTCAACGTCGCCGTGCACTGCACGTGCACGGCGTCCACTGACACCACTGCACTGGCGAGCATCCTGACTGAGACTCCCGCCTTCCGCAACGCGGAGGCCGGCGAAGCAGCCAACATCGCCCCAAAAAAAAATGGGCGGGAGCGGCGACTTCGCCGTCGCGAAGTCGCCGCTCCCGCCCAACTCTACCTCACTGCTTTGCGGCAGCCTCGCGGCGCTTCAGGTAGTCCATCAGCGGCTCAATGTTGCCGCCCATGATCTTGTCGACCAAAGCGTCGAGAATACGCTCCGCCACAGCCACATCGCTAACGGCGGCCGTATAAACGTAAGCAGGCTTACTCTTGTCCTGTATGAGCAATCCCTTGGCCGCCAGATTACGCAGCACGCTCATCACCGTGGTGTAGGCAATCCTGCGGCGCAAGCGAAGTTCCTCATAGACGTCGCGTACGGTCGCGGTCTGTTTGTCCCACACGATACGCAGGATCTCGGCCTCAAGCCAACCCAGGCCCGTGAGGTCTCGGGTGTGCCCCTTGGGCTCCCACTTCGTCTTTGCCTCAGGCATCGCACCTCCGCAACGGTCGCTCTCGATTACGCCTGGAAAGGAGCCGGCTCCTCTGCCGTCATCTGACCAGCAGCGGACTACTCACACCGACACCGCAATGGTCATCGAGTCACGTACTCTACCCACGCTCATAGGGCATTGCAAGCCGAATTGTCAACCACATACCAAGAAAGCGTTGCCGCGAACGTTACCACATGTCTATCACATATGTTACAGCTCCTACAGAATATTGCATGACCTCGCCCCTTCCCCGGTCTCGATCGCTCGGCAGCGGGAAGAACGCGCGCGGAGGACGCGAGGCCCGTCGCCGGGTAAATTGACCTCGACCACGGAGGTCCTGGACCGGGCGAGAAGATATGCTTGTGCGGTGCGTGCTTCAGTGACACCCCACCGAAGCACGCCACAGCGTTCCATGGCTGAACCATGTCGCAGACCCGGTGACAGTGTGCGCAAGCTCGTCTCTCATCAAGGACACCTGCCGGCGCCCCCTCGCCCAGCGCCTGGTGCCGTCGTGCTCGGCCACCTCATGGCGGCGGCCATCCTGCTGGCCGTCGCGCTTTGGGCACTCAGCGCCGCTTGTCTGACTTGCGCCCAGGCGGACTCGGCAACTCCGCCGACAGAGCCACCGCCGGCACACGAGTGGGTCCTTGAGGCCGGCACGAACGCCGGCGTTGGTCCCGACCAGGTAGTCGACGAAGCCTTCGCCCTCGACGGCGATGTCATCGTCGCTGGCGCCGTGCAACACGCGGCGGTAGCGGTCGGCGGCGACGTCATCGTGCTCTCCGGTGGCTACGTCGGCGGCAGCGCCATCGCCATAGGCGGACACGTCGTCTTGCAGCCGGGCGCCACCGTGCGTGGCCGAGTCGTCGCCCTGCACACGGGCTCCTTGCGGCGGGGAGCGGTGACCAACCTCGTGCGCCCGATCATCCGTCCGTTCGCGAGAAGCTCTCTCATTGGCTGGACAGCGACGACCGCTCTCTTCATGGTCTTAGCCACCCTTGCGGCGCTCGCGCTGCCGCACCAAATGGCGGCCGTGCGCGACCAGCTCGCCGCTCACTTCTTGGCCTCGCTCGGCTGGGGAGCTCTCGCCGGGGGTGTACTCGTGCCCGCCGTCAGCGTTGCACTGCTCCTCACGATCGTCGGCATCGCCGTACTCGCTCCGCTGCTCGTTGTCGTCGTGCCGCTCCTCTTGGTCTTTGGTTTCCTGTCTCTGGGGGCGCTGGTCGGCAGGGCGCTTCTCACTCGCCTTGGCCGGGGCGCCGGCAACCTCGCGCTCTCAGCAGTGCTGGGGGTGGGGGTCATTCACGTGGTGCGCTTCGTCCCGATCGCGGGCGCCCTGGTCTGGGGGCTCCTCTGGCTGGCGGGCTTCGGAGCCACCTGCGTGGCGGTTGTCGCCTGGCTCAGGCAGCGCCCCCCGAGCAATCGCGCCGCTCAATGAAGGCGTGTCGCGCAGACTGACAAGGCGCGTCGCTAGAAGGCGCGCACCATCTGGCGCAGCGACGACTGAAGGTTAACCGTCACTTGGATGCCGTAAAAGCCGGCTTGCCGAGCGTCAAGCACCAAGAAATCGTTGGCGCCCTTCTGCAGTGTGCCGGAACCAGCGGTCAGTTCCCAGTAGGGCGAGTACGTGATCTTGATGAGGTAGGTCCCGGGATGCGGCACAGTGAGGTAGATCGCCTGATGCTGCAGGGCAATGATGTTAGCCTTCCCGTACGAAGGCGAGAGCGGCACAGCCATCGGTTGCGGATCGCTTAAGCGGTAGACAGTCCACTGCGCGTCAGAGAACACCCGCACGAAGCTCGGTGTGGTCTCCAGCAGGTGCGTCTCTCGCGGTCCGGAGAAATCGAGCGGTGCGTGCGGCAGAAAGATGTACTTGACGCCCATGTCGCGCAACCAGGCCACGTACTGCGCGGCGGTGAATTGATTCGTGTCGAAGATCGTATTGTGCAAGGCGTCGTCTTGGCGGAACCACCCGCGCGTGATCGGGTAACCGTTCACCGAGAAGTAGTAGGCCTCCCAGTGCGTATCGAGAGCCACGACGTGGAAGCGATAGTTTGGATCGTAGTGCGTTGCCGCGAAGCGCAGCGCTGGCGTGAAGAAGGCGGCCCGCGTCGAGGGAAGGTCGGCCACGTGAGTGTAGTGCAGGCCGGGCATGATGAGTTGACCGATGATCACTCCGGCTACAACCGGGATCGTCACGTACTTAGGCAGAAAGACCCGTCGCACGTTGAGCAACAGCGGCGCCCCGAAGAGGAAGAACACGCGGCCGATGTTGCTGCCTACCGGGTTCTGCGGCACCAGCGCCGTTGCCACGGCTACAACGGCAAAGGTGAGAAAGAGGATCTCCATGGCTCGTCTCTGGGGGTCGTGTGAGACGCGCGCCAGCACGAAGCCAGCCAAGGAGAAGCCCACAAACAGCAGCACTTGCGCAGTTGAGTAGATGTAGCTGCTCTGTTCGTAGAAGAGGAACATGATCGCCACGCGGGCAACGAAGAAGGGCGTCACGTAGAGAGCGAAACGCAAGTAATCCCGACGCACCTCGCGCTTGGCGGTGAAGTCGGCGAGCAGGAAGACGGCGCCGATGACGAGCGCCATAGGGTTCGCGAAGAGCGCCACCGCCACCGGCAAAGCGGCCAGCAGCGGCCGCTTGTACGCCAGCAGCACCATGCCCAAGAACATGAACGACATGGCAAACAGGAACGGGTCTTGACCGTTGGCGAGGTAGAAAGCGAGCACGATGGCGAGCACGATGGAGGGCCAATAGCTCCGCACGCCGTACATCTTGCGACTGTACAGGTAGAAGAACAGCGGCAAGAAGCCCGTCGAGACGACGACAACGACGTTGTAACTGATGTACTGAGCGAGGTAGTAGAAGATGAACCCGTAGCTGATAATCTGGTAGGCGCCGCCGTACCAGTTGTTGTCCCAGAAGATCGACTGGTGCTCGCGCAGCAGAGCGATCTTGTAGAGGTGGGCCGGTGCGTCCCAGCCGACGATGCCGAAAACCTGCATGATGAGGGTGATGACGGCGAGCAACGCAATCGGCAGGACGATCAGCCAGACGAGACTTAAGCGCCGCAGGCGCGCGCGCAGACGGCGTGCGGCCGGCGTGACCGAGAGGCGCGCTAACCGCCCGCGCACGCCTCTCGTGGTCGCGCCGGCCGCGCGCCACACGCGCGCGCCCTCCGCGTACACCTCATTCTCAACCATCTGCTTGCTCAGGGCGTTCTCCTCGTCGAGATTTGCCCCATTCTACCGTGACTGATCGGGGCTCCGCATTCTACCGTGACCGCACGAGCCTACTGTACCCGCGAGAGGACCGGAAGCCACCGCGGCAACGTGATTCCTCATTGTCGTGGCCGGTCTGTCCCGTCCACCAAGTCGTCCGCCTCATAGAGAACACGCGCTTCGTTTGCCATCAGCAGCTCACGCCGGCAGCGCCGCGCCGACGCAGGGACATCCGCGTCGCTCTGCCCCTCCGTCTGCGGCGCGAGGCCTTCAACTACCCGCCACACCCGATTGGCCCGATACACGACGCCGTCGCGGCGAAAGAACCGCTGATCAGTCTCGACCACGCGCACGCGAAAGGGTAGCGCTTGACGAGCTCGCACCTCACAGACCAGGAGCGGCGGCTCGACCCGCACTCCTAGCCGCACGGGAAAAGGGAGCGTCGTCCGGAAGCGCAGGTCGAGGTAGTTGTAGAACACGGTCGCACCGAGACCAAACGGTACGGTGCGCTCGACATCGCGGAAGAGATCGACGCTGTGGTGGTGGCGCTCGACGATCTCGGCGTCGACGTCGAGCGCCACGAGGTACAGCAAGTTCGCCAGCTGGCAGAGACCGCCGCCGACGGCGGCCACCAGCTTGTCGTGGCGTAGTTCCAGAGCACGGCGGTAGCCGCGCCACCGGGTCGTCTTGCCGACCGTGCGGCAGAAGGAGAAGACCTCGCCGGGAGCGATGACGAGCCCGTCGAGGCGACGTGCCGCCAGACGCAGGTTGTGCTCCTTCTCGTCACTGAACGCCGCTATGGCGCCGTCCGGCGCGCGCTTGAGCGGCGACGTGCGCCGGGCAACGATCACCGGGAAGTCGTCGGTCCCCGCGACCTGCCGCGCCAAGACCTGCGGGTGCAGCGCCTCGCAGACGTGCCGTCGCACGCGCAGCCCAGCAACTCGCACGGCGAAAGGTAGCCGAGGCGCGACCATCGAGCGCCCTCCCCCGGAAGCGGCGTCTCAGCGCTACTTCCTCCAGTACTCGACCGGGTCGAAATCGTACACGGGATGCAGGTAGAAGCCACCCACGTTCTTCGAGCACATCGTCGTCATGATCGGCGAGTACAGCGTCACGTAGGGCGCCTGGCTCATGATGTAGGCCTGCATCTGGTCGTAGAGCGCCAGGCGCGCTTGCGGGTCGGTCATCGCCTGCGCGGTGACGATCATCTTCTCCAGCTGCGGGTCCCACCAGTGGCTTGAGTTCATGCCACCCGAAACGGCGTTGCTCTTCGAGAAGATCGGGATGATCCAGTCTGACGGATCCGGGTAGTCCATCGACCAGAGGAAGTCCCCTGCTGGCGTCTTATCGAGCATCGACTGCAACGTGTAGAAGGTCTCGTTGCTCGTGGTCTTGATCGTCGCCTGCACACCAATGGCCGCCAAGTCGGCCTGGATCGACTGCATGATCTTAGGGTCAGGATCGACGTTGTCGGTGTACAGCGTGGTCGAGAAGCCGTTCGGAAAACCGGCCTGCGCCAAGAGCTGCTTGGCTTTGGCGGGATCGTAGCCGTACCACTTCTTGTCGGGCTGGTAGCCCGGCATGCCGGGCGGATAGACCTGGTAGAGCGGGCGGGCTTGACCGCCGAGGAGCTTGATGAGCTTGTCGCGGTTGATCGCCCAGGAGAGCGCCTGACGCACCCGCAGGTTGTCGAACGGCTTGAAGTGCACGTTCATGTAGAGGTAGTGGATCGAGACTTTGTCCTGCGTAGAGACGTACTTCTTCCAAGTCGGATCGGCCAGCACGCGCGGGATATCCGAGGGCGGCACGCGGTCGCCAAGCACATCAACCTCGCCGCGCTGGAGCTGGAGGAGCGCCGTCTGAGGGCTCAGCGAGAGGGCGAAGTTCAGCCCGTCGAGGTAGGGCTTGCCCGGTTCACGGTAGTTGGGGTTACGCTTGAGGACGATCTCTTGACCCGGTGTCCAGTGGTCGAACATGAAAGGCCCTGTGCCGAGAGGGTGACGACCGAAGTTCTTCGGCCCCCACTTCTCGGCCCACTCCTTAGGCACCACGTCGCAGAACTCCATCGTCAAGATGTTGAGGAAGGCAAGGTTAGGAGTCTTGAGGTCAATCTCGATCGTGTACGGATCGAGAACTTTGAAGCCGGCGATGTGAGCCGCTTTACCAGCCTGGTAGGCGTCGGCGCCCACGACATCGGTGTAGAAGTACGTGGCCGGGGCCAGCGGGAGTTTCATCATGCGCTCGAAGCTGTACTTGAAGTCGGTCGCGGTCACCTCGCGGTTCACCGGCGGCTGGAACTTCACCCCGTGCTTGAGCTTGATGATGTAGGTCCTGCCGCCGTTCGTGATCTCCGGCATAGCCGCCGCAAGAGCCGGCTCCAACTGCTCCCCCGCTGCGCCGGACTTAGGCGCGTAGCGGTAGAGCCCTTCGTAGACGCAGTGCTCGATCTCCCAGTCGACGATGTTGTAGGCGATCGCCGGGTCGAGAGTGGTGGGCTCCGACTGATAGGCGAGAGTGAGCGAGCCGCCCGCTTTCGGCTTCTCCGCACTCGCCGTGGGGCTCGTGCTGCTCGAACCGCAACCGGCTGCCACACTAGCGACGAGCAGCGCCAGAGTGACAAGCACGGTCAAGACCAGGGTAATAAGGAACGTCGACGACGCGCGCTGCTTCATGTGGCCCCCTCTTGCTCGACTCCTGCCCGCGCGACACGAAGTGCCTACGCGGTCAACAGCACACCGCGTACACCCAACTAGTATCTGGCGCACCTGCTTTCGTCAAGCACCAGGTCTGGATGGGCCCGCGTCAGCGAACCCTGACGTCCGCCGCGACACGCGTAACGCTCGGGACCACGCCAGCGCGCACCAGCACCCGCGCAAGCGCCCGCGCGAACGGCGGCGTCCATTTGTCACGCCCGGAGTTCACGAGGTGGAAGAGGTCGGCAAAGTCGCTAATGCGCAGGTGCGCCGGCTGGCTGACGTTCAGATACGGCACACCGAGACGTCGCGCCAGCGCCTTGATGTCGGCGTGATAGCGAGCCAGATAGCTCTCCCATGCGCGGCCACTGGCCTCAGGACCGAGCGGCTGCTCGAAGAGGGCGACAGCGTAGCCGCGAGCCCGCCCTTGACGCACGATCTCAGCCAGCACCGCTTGGTTGTAGGCCGCGTTGGCGCGGTAGAGCGGCTCCTCTCGCTTGAGCTCCTCGCGGCTGCCGGCAACTTTCGTCGCCACCGAGGCGACAGGGCCGTCAGCGTAGTAGTGGTGCGCGTACGGCAAAGCGGAGAGCCACAGGTCGGCCAGTGAGGCGCGCGCACGGAGGTAGGAGATGACGAAGTCGAACACACCCGGCAAGAGCCCAGGAAGGCGCTCGTGAGGGCTGAGGCCGCGAGCTTGCAGCAAGTGAGCGAGGTCCGGGCTCGTCAAAGCGAGCGTTCGGCCGCCCAGTTCGGCAAGGTCTTCGGTAGGCGACTTGGTGAAACGGTTCGGCGAGACACCGACGGCGAGCAGCCCTTTGCCAGAGGGCAAGTTGTCAATGATGGTGAGTGTCTGCCCCATACTCTGGGAGTGGGCCGCCAGATCGACCACCTGGACGGGACTTCCCGCGCAGCGCGTAATGGCCTGAGAGAGGGTCGCCTCACTACGCAGTAACTCGAGCGTGCCCGAACCGCCGAAGAGGTAGACAACGGGAGCTGTTGGCGGCCGACGGCGCAGTTGGGCCACGCGGTACGACACGTGCGTGTAGTCGTCGTTGGCAATACGCGTGACGCGGTCTTCCGGGATAACGGTGAAGGCGCCGCTGGCGACAAACTCCTCAATGCCGGCCAGGGCGCCAACGACCGCCAGAAGCGCGACGACAACGACGAGCGGGGTGCGGCTGCGCAGCCCGCGACGAAACTCACCCCATGCGTTCCTCATGTTCCGCGAAACCCTCTCATCACTGGCTGCTCTCGCAGATGAAGATACGCTCTGCAGTCGAGCAACGCATCCCGGTCACACCTCGGCGGCCTTCCAGCGATACTCGAGCAGCCCTCACCCGTGAGCTCCCCCGACACGACCCTCGCCCGCAGCTCGCGCCAGACGTGCCAACGTGCGTGCCCGACGCAGCGGCTCAGGCGTACGCCGAGCTCCGTCCGTGAGAGCGAGCACCAGGCTGGCCGCCGTCGACGCACTCGTCCGCCAAGCCGCGTGCGCGAGAAGTGGGTTACTCCCCACGCGCACGCGCAGGCAAGCGCCAACCACCTCCTCACCAACGAGCAGGGGGGCCGCATCGCCGCGTCGTGGACCCGGTGCCTCGCAGTGCGCAACGAGGGCGCGATTCGTCACGCCGACGCTCGGCAGATCGAGGATCGCCCCGAGGTGAAGGGCAAGCCCGGCGCCGCGGGGATGATCACGTCCCGTGGCGTCGACGAGGAGCGCGTCGGGGCGCTGCTCGAGCGCGCCCACGGCGCGCTCGAGCAGCGCCCCGACGCGTAGAGCGAGCAACCCGGCGACGTAGGGAGCCCCAGCTTCACCCTCGACCAGCGCCTGGGCCAGCGCCTGGCCGGTGCTCGCCGCACCCACTCGCATCGCGGTCGCAGCCACCCAGACGTGGTCGCCGGCGGCCCCGGGACCGTGCAGACCGCTCGGAAAGGCTGCGAAGACGGCGGCCACGACCACCTCAGCGAGGTTGGTCGGGGCCCAGGGCTGTGCAGCGCGCGCTCGCTGCGCGAGCGCGCGCTGCACAGCCTCAAGCTCCTCCGCCGTCGTCGGCCAGCGAGGCATCGCAGATGCGAGACTGTCTGGGCGATCGTCGCGCATGTCAGCCCTCACGCTAGTCCGCTGCCGCGGTCCTGGGCAACTGTTGGCCGGCTTGTTCGCCCGTCGGGCGGGCCATATGATGGCCGCACGGGAGGTTGCGCGATGGAGAAGATCCGCTTTGAAAGTTGGACCGAGAAGGCGACGTTCCACAGCCCCTTGAACGGCATGGAGCTCACCGACTCGGAGGTGCAGGTGCGCCGCGATCCCTTGACCGGCCAGACCGCGGTCGCCTCCGAAGACCTTGCCAAGAAGGCCGAACTCTTCTTCGGCGTCACCGACTGGGAGCACGCCGAGGAGATTGCCCAGCGTACGCGAGCCGACTGCTTCTTCTGCCGAGAGGCGATCGCCAAGGGAACGCCGCGCTACCCTGATGAGCTCGTCCCCGGCGGACGTCTCGAGCGCGGCGCCGCACTCGTGTTTCCCAACCTCTTTCCCTTGGCGGCCCTGCACGCCATCGCCTGTTGGCCGGATTACCACTTCTTGCGTCCCGCTCAATTCACACCCGAACTGCTCGAGATGGGCCTCGGCGCGGCGATCGAGTTCGCCGGCCGCGCCGAGGCCCATCTCGCCGATCTGCGCCACGTCTCCATCTGCTGCAACAACCTGCCGCCGGCGGGCGCCAGCGTGGTTCACCCGCACCTGCAGATTTACGGCGGCCACACGGTGCCTTGGCTGGTGGAGACGTTCTGGTCGGCCTCGCAGCGCTTCCTGGAGCGCACCGGCGTCTCCTACTGGAAGGCCCTCGTTGAGGAGGAGGCCGAGCGCGGCGAGCGCTTCGTCGCCGCCGATAGCGGCGTAGCCTGGCTGGTTCCTTTCGCCCCGACCGGCGGACGCGAGGTGCTCGCGGTCCTGCCGGACCGCGAGCACCTCGCGCAGCTCGACCCGGACCACGTCACCGCCCTCGCACGAGGCCTCTCCACAGTGCTCGCGTGGTATGAAGCAAACGGCCTGTCGTCCTTCAACTTCACGCTCTACAGCGCGCCGCTCGACGGACGGCAAGCCGGCTTCCCCATCGTGCTGCGCATCGTCGCGCGAGCTGCTTTCCGGGCCGACTACCGCTGCGACGACTACTTCCTCCAGCGTCAGCTCGGCAGCGAGCTCGTCCTCGACCCACCCGAACGGATGGCCGCCGAGCTGCGCCCGTTGTTCGCCGCGCACTAAGGAGACTGGCGCCGCGCCGGCTGCCCGCGGAGACGCCAGGCGAAGCCGGCGAGGCGCTCCTCGTCGATCGGATCGCCATCGTTGTACACGAACAGGACCGGGAAATCGGCCTGCCGCCGCAACTCAGCCTCGGCGATGAGGGCTGGCCCACAGCCACGCGGGCTGACCACGACAACGCCGTCCACCGGCTGCCCACGCCACGCGAGCAGAGCACTCCCGATGGTCGGGATGGTCTCGCCGAACGGGTAACCGTCAAAGAGGCGCCGGCTGGCGCGCTCGATGGCACGCACGTCCTGCCAGAACATCCACGGTTGTTGGACCCGGCAGGCGTTCAGCAAGCGCTCCACGATGAAGCGCATGAAGCGTAAGGTAGCGGCGCGCTTGGCGCCCATCTTGCTCGTCAGGCCATGCTGCTGCACGTCGTGCAGGGCCAGAAGCTCGAAGAACTCGGCGAAGGGCTCGAAGATTGGGCGGAGACCCTGATCGGCTAGCTTGCGCTGCAGATCCCCATTGCCCCACTCGTCGACGCGTAAGTAGAGGTCGCCGCAGAGGAACACGTCGCGCAGGTGGGCGGCGCGCGCCGCGGGCGGCGTGAGCCGCCCGAAGGCGCGCGCCGCCTCACTCAACAGTTCGCCAACCTCGTCCAGCACACCCAGCGTCTCAGCCCACCGGGCGCGACTGCCCACCGCCGTGCGGGGCCGTTCGAGGAGGCTCGTGAGGCGGTCGGCGTAGCGTTCGAACGTCGCGTCGGCCTGGCCACGCTCGGTCTCGCTGGCCAGGTGGTAGAAGCGCATCATGTTGAGCAGGTCGACAGCCACAAGCCCCATCCACACCACGCTGGTGAGGGCCCAGTCTTCGAAGAGCAGCGTGAAATCTGCGACCTCGACGAAGCCGCCGAGACCGAGGCGTTCCAAACTCAGTTGCTCGGCCAGCGGAAACACGTTCGCCCGACAGGCCTCAAAACCACGGCCGACGCTGACGAAGATGGGTCGCTGCCCGTCTTGCTCGGGTGGATGGTCCTCCAGAAAGGCCGCCAGCGTTCCCCAGATGAGCTGGTAGGGCAGACACTCTTTCCCGGAGCAGCCTTCGTGCGCCTTGGCCAACGCTCGCGGCCCTGTGGCGCCGACGAAAGTCACTTCGAGGCCGGCACCACGCATGGCGGCGGCCACTTGCCGCCCAGTACGCCCGCCAATGTTGCCGAAGTACATCGGGCGTCCCCGGTTGCCGTTCAGCGACCGTGGCACGGGCGTGTCGTAGCGCTGCAGACGCGCCGCCAGCGTCGCCGGCGTGGGACCGACCGCTTGCGCGGGGGAGCCCTCCAGTCGCCCGCCCTGCCGAGGCGCCTCACGAGGCTCGCCAGCACCGCGCTCGCGAGCTGCCTCTCGATACCCGCGCACGGAGTGCAAGAACGCCTGCACACGCGTCACGTAACCGGCCTTGCCGCCATGGCCGTCGCTCTCCAACACTGCGTGGGGATAGTCCTCGAGGAGGTCGTTGAAGAGGTGCTCGACGAACGAGTTGGGCCCGCAGCCGTATGCGCCGAGCAGCAGAGGGAAGACATCGCCCCGTTGCTGAGCAGCGACCGCGGCCCGCAACGTGGCACCGGCACCGCTCCAATGCACCCGCTGCAGGGGCGGCACCTCATCGGGCACCGCGAAACAGTCGAGCGGCAGGGCAAGCGCGCCGTTCGCAGCCACGATCTCGTGGATGCCTGAGTTCAGCAGGGGATCGTGGACGACGTGCGTCTCACCGACCATGAGCACAACCGGATAATCGTGCTGACGGGCAAAGTGCAGCGCCCGCGCGCCGATAGCGCGCAACCCTTCGCGGTAGCGCCGCTGCGCGGCAAGCCCAGCGCGGCGCGCGGCGATCAGTCTCGCCATGTCGGCTGGCGACGCGCCGTAGCCAGCGCTCTGCGCCAAGCGACGCAGGGTGGCCAGCGAGGCGACGTCCTCATCGCGACGCGGCGAGAGGACCGGGCGCAAGACGCGCGTCGCTCGCCCCGCGGCACGCAGGGCTTGCTCGACCATGCCCGGCGCGCCCTGGGCCATGGGGCAGGTGTAGGCACCCGCCTGCTCACGGTCGGGCGCCATATTGACAATCTTGGGCAGGAAGACGAAGTCGAGGTCCTCGTGCGCGGCGAGCCCATGCAGAATCTTCACTGGCGTGCACGAGGCCGCGGCGGCACAGAGACGGTCGCCATTGGCGAGCGCCCGCGCATCTGGCCAGAGGACTTCGACGCGGGCGCCCAGGCGAGCGAAGAAAGTAGCGAAGAACGGCAGCAAGTCGACTAGGTAGTGCGTGTAGGGCAGACCGAGGCGCGGCCCAGGTGGGGCGGCAGCCGTTGCCGCGCGCGGATCAGACTGTGACGGCGCCGCGGGTGACGGCGCTGACGCCGTTACCCGCGGCGCCGTCACACCGACCTCCGCCAGCAGCTGCGCCAGCAGGTCCTGCCTCTCCCGATACGGGTCGGGCGCCTCCTTAGGCAGTTTGCGACCGCCGGCGGAGACCGCCTCGTACTTCGGACAGTTGCCGCCGCTCACGACCTTGTAGCGAGCCCCGTCGACGACGACCGTCGCCGCTTCCAGACGGCAGAACGCTCGGCAGCTCGCGTCGTGACAGCGGAACTGGCGCCGCGACTCGATCTGCGCCGACAGGACCCGCTCAAGTTCGAGCACGGCACGCTCGTCGACGACCCGCTGCGCGGCCGGCTGAGCGGCCGGCTGAGCAGGCGCGGCCGCCTTCGCACGGGCCGCGCTCGGCGGCCGCGCCTGCTCGGCCGCGAGTAAGGCGATGCCGATCGCTCCCATCGCGCCTGGGTTGGCCGGCACGATCACTTCACGCCCAGTGACAGCGGCTAGCGTGCGCGCCAGAGAGGGGTTCTCGGCTGGCTTCCCCTGGAAGAAGACCTTCTCCAAGAAGCGCCGGTTGCCCATGACGCGGTTCTTATAGTTGCGAATGACGGAGTACTGGAGGCCAGCGAAGACGTCTTCCCGGCGGTAGCCGTCACTGAGGGCCTCATCAACCAGGTCGCCGACGAAGACGGTGCACATCTGTCCCAGGTCAGGCGGCCGTTGCGCGGCAGCGGCTAGCTCCCCAAAGCGGCTGATGTCGTCGAGACCATGCGCCACGGCTTGCTCTTCCAGAAACGAGCCCGTCCCGGCGCTACAGACGCGGTTCATATCGGACTCGACGATGTGGCCGCCCTTCACGTTGATGAACTTGGCGTCCTGGCCACCGATCTCCACGATCGAGAGGCTGCGACCCCGATCGGGGTCGAGACGCATGGCCGCCGTCGCGTGGGCGACGATCTCGTTCTCGACGACGAGGCGAGAGCCGATGTCGGGATAAGCGCCACGAAACACGGTCGCCACAGCGTCACGGCCGGAACCGGTCAGCCCAACGGCGACAACCGGGTTCGTCGCCAAGCTGCGCAGACGCGCGATAAGCGCTTTGGCCGCCTCAATCGGGTTGCCATCCGTGCGCCGGTACACGTCGGCGATCGACGTGCCAGTTGCGAGGTCGAGGAGCACTCCTTTGGCACCCGTCGAACCGAGGTCAAGGCCGAGGACGGCCGCGCCACCTGGCGCGGCCGTGACACCCGGCGTAGTTGGCGTAGATGCTCGGCCTCCGCCCTCCTCGCGCAGGTGAACGACACTACCTGGCTGCTCCTCGACAGGCGGAAGCACAGTGATACGGGTGCGTGCTGGTTGAAGGAGAGCCGCCGCCTCGGCAGGCCAGTCGTTCTCCGCTGGCCAGTCCGTCTGCCCAGCGAAGTACAGGGCGCCCAGAGCCTCGAACACCCCCGCCTGCGGCGCAACTGTGAGTGGCACGCCGACGCCGACGAGCCGCGCGAGTTCCTCGCGCAGCGGTTCGATCAGCGCCCCGTTGCCGATGAGGATCACCGGGCCCGCAACCTTCACCCGGTCGTAGAGCCCAAAGACGTTGTGCGCCACGCTGGCGAAATAGCCGCGCAGCAGAGCGCCGTGCGGCTCGCCTTGGTTGGCGAAATGCGTCAGTTCGCTCTTGGCAAACACCGAGCAGCGGCTCGTCACGGGGACGGCGGTTGGGCTGGCCTTGGCCAGCCCAACCGCCTCCTCCAAAGTGTGCCCGAGCCGCTCGCACAGCGCCTCGATCGCGGCGCCCGTACCCGCCGAGCAACGGTCGTTGCTCTCGAAGGAGGTACGCCCCTGCGCATCGCGGGTGAGCACCGAGTAGCCACTGCCGCCGATGCGCACCACGTTGACGGGCCCGTCATCGGGGTAGAGATGCCGCAGCGCGTGTTCTTGCGCGATCTCGGTCGGCAGCCCAGCGAGCACCGGCGAACCGAAGCGCTCACTGAAGGCGCCTGTCGCAACCACCCCGCCAATGGCGTCTCTGGCTAAGCTTTGGTACAGGTCGACGAAGGCGCGCAGCGGTTCGCCGCGATGCCGTTCCGAGGTAGCCCGCAGGATATGCACATCCCCGTTGCCGTCGACTTCCCCGAGGGCGATCGCCGTCGTCACCTTGCCCAGGTCGACACCGATGAGCAGACGGCGACGCGCACGTGTGGCCGCACGGCGCGGCCGACGATCTTGAACGCACATGCCCTCTAGTGTACTTCAGGTGTGCGCGACAACGCCGCTGCGAGGCTGAGGCTCACCCAAGCCCCCGAACGGAGTTCCCCGGCAGAGCCTGGAAGTCTTGGGCTCCCCATCCGCGAGGGTAAACCGAGTGCCTTGGGGGTGAAGCCCGAGGAACGCCCGGTGATCTGTTTGCGTACTTCAGGTGAACCGAGCGCCTCGAGGGTAGGCGGCAAGGCGTATGCTGTCTCACATGGATGAGAACGTGGAAAGGGAGCTTGAGCGCCAGCTGGAACGTGTCTGGCAGCTCATGGACGAAAACGATTTGGGGGCTGCGGCGCGGGCGCTGGCCAGCGCCCGCGCCGCAGCCCCCGACGACCCCCGCGTCCTCGAGGCCACAGCCGAGCTTGCCCTGGCGCGTAATCAGCCGAAAGCAGCCTTGCAGGCCTTCGAGCGCTGGATGGTCCTCGACCCACTCGAACCCGATCCCTGGCTGGGTGCGGCGGAGATCTACCTCGAACGCCTCGGCGACGCCCAGTCCGCCGCCCGCCTCCTGCGCGGCTTCCTCGTGCACAGCGACTTGGACCTTCTCGAAGAAGCCGACGCTCGCCACCTGCTCGGACACGCCCTAGATGCGCTCGGTGACCGCCAGGGCAGGACGCGAGAGTGGCTGCGCACGCTGCACCTCGACAGGGCCGCCGACGAACAGGGCGAGGAGCTCTTGACCACCGAGGAGTTCGAGCGCATCGCCGCCGCGGCGCTCGACGAGCTGCCGCGAGAGCTGCTCGAGCGATTAGGGAACGTGCCCGTGCTGGTCGCTGAGCGACCTTCGGAGGAGGACGTGCGGGCCGGCCTCGACCCGCGCACGCTGGGGCTCTTCACGGGCCTGCCGATGCCCGATCAGTCATTCCTCGGTGGCCCACCGCACACAGGGGTCATCCACCTCTTCCGCCGCAACCTCGAAGCCCAGGCGGAGGACGAAGAGGATCTTGCCGAACAAATCCGCATCACGGTCATCCACGAGACGGCGCACTACTTCGGTTTGAGCGACGATGATCTCGCGCGGCTCGGGCTGGACTAAGGCCTCCGCTGCGCTCGCTTACACGCGCGAGTCCCCATGCGGTGCTGAACGTACGTTCTATTATTGACTGAACGTACAGTTCACGTTACTCTTCGGAGCGCACGTATAAGAGCAAGCCATGCGCCCCGCGAGGGCGAGGAGGCACAGCATGTCAGGAGTTACTTATGCGCCCTGCAGGCCAGAATCATCCATCGACCGCAGCCACCTTGCGGCGCTGATCGAGCGCGAGCGCGCCCGGTACGCCGGCGAGCACCCGCGCTCGCGCGCGCTTGCCGAGCAAGCGCGCGCGAGCCTGCTTGCCGGCGTACCCATGAGCTGGATGGCGATCTACGCCGGCGGCTTTCCCTTGTTCTTTGAGAGCGCTCAAGGTAACCGCATCACCGACGCTGACGGACATACCTACATCGACTTCTGCTTGGGCGACACCGGAGCGATGACCGGTCACTCGCCCGCCCCCGTCATGCACGCGCTCCGCGAACGCCTGGAGCAGAAGGGCGGCCTCACCACCATGCTCCCCAGCGAGGACGCGATCGTGGTCGGCGCCGAGCTCCAACGCCGCTTCGGCTTGCCCTTCTGGCAGTTCTCCCTGTCGGCAACCGACGCCAACCGCTGGGTGCTGCGCATGGCCCGGGAAATCCAGCGACGGCCGTACGTGCTCGTGTTCTCGCACTGCTATCACGGCACTGTCGATGAGACCGTGATCATCGTTGGGCCGGACGGCCGCCCGATGGCTAAACCGGGCAACGTCGGCCCGCAAGTCGATCCCACGCTCACGACCAAGGTGGTCGAATTCAACGACGGGGAGGCCCTTCGCCAGGCGCTCGCGCCCCGTGATGTCGCCTGCGTCCTCATGGAGCCGGCCATGACCAACATCGGCATCGTGCCGCCCGCTGAGGGATTTCTGGAGCAGGTACGCGAGCTCTGCGACGAGACCGACACGCTCCTCGTGATCGACGAGACACACACGATCAGCGCCGGGCCAGGTGGGTGCACGCGCGCCTGGAACCTCAAACCCGACGTCGTCACCCTCGGCAAGGCCCTCGCGTCGGGCGTGCCAATCGGCGCCTACGGAGTGAGTGCCTCCTTCGCGGAGCGCATCCTGGCCGACAAGGAGGCCGACCTGGTTGACCAGGGCGGCGTCGGCGGCACGCTGGCCGGTAACGCGTTGTCGATGGCCGCCGCGCGCGCGACGTTGCAACACGTCCTCACCGACGAGGCGTTCGCGCACATGATTGACTTAGCGACGCGTTATACCGAAGGTGTGCGCACGGTCCTGGCCGAGCGCGACGTGCCGTGGACGATCGTGCAGCTCGGCGCCCGCGCCGAGTACCGCTATTGCCGGCGCACGCCACGCAACGGCGGTGAGTCAGCTGCCGTCGGCGATCCTCAGCTGGACGAGTACTTGCACCTCTACATGGCCAACCGCGGCATCCTGATGACGCCTTTCCACAACATGGCGCTCATGTGCCCGGCAACCAGCGAGGCCGACGTCGACCGCCACACGGAGGTTTTCGCCGAGGCCATCGGCGAGCTGTACGGCTAGACGCTCCCGGAAACACCACTCCGAGGGCGGTCTGGCATCCCAAGCGCCCTCACGCAGGGAGGCCAAGCTGGCGCCGGAGGCGACCCTTCAGGAGGTCGCCCAGGGCGCGCTTGGCCTCCATGTCGGGGTTACCGCCAATTAAGAACGCGTAGCCTTCTTCCAAGGCCTTCACCATAACCGCCGCCCCATGCACGTCGTCGCACTCGACGAGTCCACCCTCCACGCAGGCGCGCAGGGCTGTCTCGACCAGTTGCAACGAGGCTTCGTACAGGGTCGCGTACCGCTGCCGCACGCGTTCGTGCCGCAGACTGAGGTAGAAGCAGGCGTAGAAGGCGCTGTCGTCGAGGAGCTGGTGGTACTCGGGGCTGAAGAAAGTATCGATGATCGCGTTGAGCCGCTCGAGTGGGTCGGGAATCGCGGCGAGCTTGTCCCCGTACGCCTCGCGGTACTCTTCCAGCAGGTAGTCGACCAGCTCCATGGTCATCTCTTCCTTGGTATGGAAGTAGTGGATGAGGAGGCTGGGTGGCACATCGAGGCGGCGGGCGATCTTGGCGATCGAGGCGCCCTGCAGGCCCTCCTCAACGAGGACCTCGTAGTAGGCGGCGAGCATCTCCCGCCGCCGCAGCCGTGACATCTCTGCCCGCCGCACGTCTCCCTCCGATCACTCGCCAGGATCCCCGACCTCGACTGCCGCGGTCGGCAAACGCACGAGTCGCCGGCCTCTCAGCCCCGCAGCCGACAGGGTCACGAGTCGGCGGCCCTGCTCTCGCGCGGTCGGCGGACACTTGACTGAACGTTCAACTACGATCCTCATGTTAGCGTGTTGCGCAGCTCTTTCCAAGACAACCCCTGCCGCACCGAGCGCTGCGATCGGTACACTGTCACCCGGCGCGGGCGCCGTCCGCTTCGTTGCCGCCGCCCTCTGCCGCAGGCAAGCACTGCGGTTGGTACACTGTCACCCGAGGCGCGGCCGAAACGCGCCGCAGGAGTGACGCAGGAAGGGAAACGGGGCAGACATGCGCGCCTTTCACGCCGAGGGAGTCTTGTTTGATTTCGACGGCACGCTCACCAAGCCGTCGGCGATCGACTTTGGCGCCATTCGGGCGATGATCGGCTGCCCGCCCGACTCGTTCATCTTGGAGCACATCGCTAGCCTTCCGCCGGGTCCCGAGCGCGAGCGGGCGTTGGCGACCCTGGAGCAGTTCGAGATCGAGGGGGCACAGCGCTCGCAACCCAATGAAGCTGCGGAGGCAACCGTGAGGCGCCTCCGTGAGCTCGGCCTGCGCGTTGGCGTCCTCACACGCAACAGTCGCGCCGCCCTGGAGGTTGCCTTCGCCCAGTTTGCTGCGCTGCGCCCCGACGACTTCGACGTCATCATCACGCGCGACGACCCCGTACCTCCGAAGCCCTCGCCGGATGGCGTACTCCTCGCCGCGCGGCGCATGGGCGTCTTGCCGCAGCGCCTGCTAGTCGTCGGCGATTTCTCCCTCGACATCCTCGCTGGGGCGGCGGCCCAATCGGTCACGGTCCTGCTCACGAACGGTGCTCCTGCCCTGGACCACGACGCCAGCCCTGGGCCCGACACACGAGAACCCATCGAGGCCGATTTCACCATTCATCGCCTCGACGAACTGGAGGCCGTGGTAGGCCTCGGACTCCCCTTGCCGGCTGGGAAGCTGCCCAACGAGCTGCTGGTCTCCTTCCTCAGCGAGGCGGCCAGCGACGACGCGGCGGTTATCGTCGGGGCGGCCATCGGCGAAGACGTGGCCGCCCTGGACGTCGCTGGCGAGGAAGTCATCGTCGTCCACGGCGATCCCATCACGCTCGCATCTACCGACGTGGGACGGTGGACCGTCCTGGTGAACGCCAACGACATCCTCACTTCCGGTGGCGAGCCCCGCTGGTTGCTCACCACCGTGCTGCTCCCCGTCGGCACGACGGGATCGCACGCCCTCACACTGCTGGCTGAGACCGCAGCCGCCGCCAAGGCACAGGGCGTCAGCCTCATCGGCGGTCACACGGAGATCACGGCGATCGTGAGCCAGCCTCTCGTGGCCGCCGCGATGGCCGGCACGGTCAAGCGCGCCGACCTGCGCGACAAGCGAAGCGTGCGTACGGGCGACCACGTCGTGCTTACGAAACGCTTAGCCATCGAGGGCACGGCCCTGCTCGCGCAGGAGCTT
>Ga0078972_1004893_pt1 | contig 35265 bp, 18 predicted proteins | sample YelNatPaOPGAMG01_FD_67568 | JGI IMG/M metagenome (GOLD analysis project Ga0078972, IMG submission 67568) | Hot spring thermophilic microbial communities from Obsidian Pool, Yellowstone National Park, USA - OP-RAMG-01 (SPADES assembly) (version 2) | ecosystem: Environmental > Aquatic > Thermal...
CAAAAAGCCGGCCGGCGTTTGAGCCGGCACCGAGGATGCCCCAAGTCCGGCCCGCCGGCCGGAACCGTGATGCGGCGGGGTCGACGGAAGTCGCCCTCCCGCTGACGGTCGGCCTGCGCCGACCTGGGGGCGAGGGGGATGGATGTTCGCCGCAGGCCGGCCGCCGGCCTCGTATACCCCCCGGGGGTATGCGCTGGCCGGACCTATACCCCCGGGGGGTATATGCCGGGCAAAAGCGTCCTCGATTTGCCGGCCGGCCCTGGCCGTGGTACAATGGCATCGGGAGGCTCCTATGGAAGAACGACCAAGGCTGGGCATCGTCGTCTCCGGCTCCCTGGCCGAGGGGCTGACCGTCCGGCTGGACGGCCAGGTCTCGGTCGAGGATGTGGCCGTGGGAGCATACGTCGTCGTCGAGGGCGAACGCCGGCGCTTCTTCGGCATGATCACCGACGTGCGGCTGGGCCTGCTGAGCGAGCACTTTCGCCTCACTCCGCCGCCCATCTCCGACCCCTTCATCGCCCAGGTGGTGCGCGGCAGCGGCACCTTCGGCCTGCTGGAGGTGGCCCCCATGCTCACCCTGCCGGCCGGCGAGGAGGCCGCCCTGGAAGGACCCCAGCCGGTCAAAACCATCCCCGCCCACTTCGCCCCGGTCTACCCGGCCAGCCCCCAGGCCGTATCCGCCGTCTTCGGAAAGGAGGACGAACGCCACTTTCACATCGGCACGCCGGTGGATATGGAGGACGTCCCCATCTGCCTGGACCTGGGCCGGCTGGTGGAACGCTCCAGCGGCATCTTCGGCAAATCGGGCACCGGCAAGACCTTCCTCACCCGCCTCCTCCTGGTGGGCATCGCCCAGCGCGGCACCGCCGTCAGCCTGGTCTTTGATATGCACAACGAGTACGGCTGGGAAGGCTCCTTCGAGGACCCCCGCTACGGCAAGGTGCGCGGCCTGAAGCGCCTCTTCCCGGAGAAGGTGGCCATCTTCACCCTGGATCCTTCCTCCTCGCTGCGCCGACAGGTGCCCTTTGACTTCAGCGTGGAGATTCCCTACGACCAGGTGATGCCCCAGGATATCGAGATGCTGCGCGATACCCTGGACCTCTCCCCGGCGGCCATGGACGCCGTCTATCGCCTGGGGGAAAAACTGGGGCCGGCCTGGCTGCGCACCTTCCTGGAACTGGAAGGGGCCGAGGAACTGGAGGGACTGGCCGCCGCCTACAGCCTCCACGTCGGCGCACTCCAGGCCCTCCACCGGAAACTGGGCCGGCTGCGCCGGCTGAAATTCCTGCGCCCCGAGGTCACCGACGACTCGGTGGCCCGCATCATGGAGTGCCTGAACGCGGGCATCCACGTGGTGCTGGAGTTCGGCGGCTATTCCGACCTCACCGCCTACGTCCTGGTGGCCAACCTCCTCACCCGCCGCATCCACGAGGCCTATGTCCAGGCGATGGAGCGTTACCTGGGCGAGCAGGGCCCGGAGCCGCGCCCCCTGCTCATCACCATCGAGGAGGCCCATAAATTCCTGGGGCCGGAGGTGGCCGCCCAGACGGCCTTTGGCACCATCGCCCGCGAAATGCGCAAGTACAACGTCACCCTGCTGGTGGTGGACCAGCGCCCCTCCGGCATCGACAGCGAGGTGATGAGCCAGATCGGCACGCGCATCACCTACCTCCTGGACGACGAGAAGGACATCGCCGCCATCCTGGGCGGCATGGCCGGAGCCGGCCGGCTGCGGACGGTGCTGGCCCGGCTGGATACCCGGAAGCAGGCGCTCATCCTGGGCCACGCCGTCCCCATGCCGGTGGTCATCCAGACCCGCGAGTACGGCACGCCGGAATCGTACCGCGCCCTGGGTGCCTTTCTGGAGGGAGCCGAACTGGCCCGGCAGGCCGGCCGGGAAGGTGCGGGGGGAAGGCCTGCGCCTCCACCTCCGTTGCGGAGCGGCGACGAGGAGGAGGACTGGCTATAAGCGGAGGGGCGCGTCGCCATGCGCCTGCACACGGCCGGGGCGCTCTATGCCGATGTGATCGTGCGCCAGGGGGCGCGGGTGGTGGGCACCTTTTCCTACGCCGTCCCGCCGGCCCTGCAAGGGGCCATTGCCCCCGGCCAGGTCGTCTGGGTGCCCTTTCGCCGGACCCGCCTGCCGGCCATCGTCGTCGCCCTCAGCGACCAGCCTCCCGACTTTGAGACCCGCGACATCCTGGAGATCGCCGAACCCACTCCTGTGCTCACCCCGACCCAGATCGCCCTGGGCCGCTGGATGGCCGACCATTACCTCTGCTCCCTGGCCGAGGCCCTCTTCGCCATGCTGCCGCCGGGGCTCCTGGGACGTCCCCGCACCCGGGTGGTGCTCAGCGAGGCCGGCCGGAGCCGTCCTCTGGATGGGCTGTTTCCCCTTTCCCGGCAGGTGGTTGAGGAACTGCGCCGCGCCGGGGGAGAGATGGACCTTCCGGCCCTGGCCCGGGCGCTTCGGAAAAAGGGGCTGTCGGGGACTCTTTCCCGCCTGGAACGGGAGGGATGGCTGAAGTTGGCCACTTTCGTCGAGGAGCCGGCGGCCCGTCCCCACCGCGAACCCTTCCTGGTGCTGAGCGCTTCCCCGGAGGAGGTGGCGGCCCTGCGGGAAAGGCTGCTGGCCGGCCGGCGCAATCCCCCGGCGGCCCGGGTGCTGGAGGCGCTGGCCCGCTCCACGGGCGGCGTTCGGGAGAAAAAGGCCCTCTGTCGGGAGGTCCAGGCCGACCCGGAGGTGCTGGAGACGCTGGAGGCCGAGGGCCTGGTGCGCTCCCTGGAGGAAGAGAACTTCCTTCGGCTGGCGGCCCCGGAGAAGGAGATGGCCGCTTTCCTGGAAAGGGAGGCCCGCCGCTTTCCCCGGGGGTGCGCCTGGCTCCGCCGTTTGCAGGAGGCCGGAGGCGTGCTCGACCTGGGGGCCGAACCCGTCCCGGCCGAGGTCTGGCGGGCGTTGGAGCGCCGGGGGCTGGTACGCCGGGAACTCCGGCCAGCGCAGGTCCGGCTGAGCGTGCTCCCCGAGGTCGCCCTGGCCCGGGCCGCCGCCCTGCGCCGCACCCGGGCCGACGAACGCCTTCTGGCCCTCCTGGAACGCCTGGAGGGGGCCGAAGGCCGGGCCCTGCCCCTCTCGGCCCTCGGCCGGGAGGAGGCCGCCGCCCTCCTGGAGGCCGGGGTGGCCCGGACGGAGGAACGGGAGCGCCTGCGCGACCCGCTGGCTGGCCGGGAGATCGTCCCCCAGCCTCCCCCGCCGCTCACCGAAAGCCAGGGACGGGTCTGGCGCGAAATCTACGAGGCCTTTGGGCGGGGAGGGACGCGCACCTTCCTCCTCCACGGCGTCACCGGAAGCGGCAAAACCGAGATCTACCTGCGCGCCCTGGGGCGGGCCCTGCGCGAGGGACGCCAGGCCATCGTCCTGGTGCCGGAAATTTCCCTCACCCCCCAGACGGTGGAACGTTTCGCCGCCCGTTTCCCCGGGCGGGTGACCGTGCTCCACAGCGGCCTGAGCGTAGGCGAACGCTACGATCAGTGGCGCCGGATACGGGACGGGAAAGTGGACGTGGTCATCGGGCCGCGCTCGGCCCTCTTTGCCCCTCTGCCCCGGCTGGGCCTGATCGTCGTGGACGAGGAGCACGACGACTCCTACAAGCAGGATGACCCTCCCCCGCGCTACCACGCCCGGGAGGCCGCCCTGGCCCTGGCCCGCCTCACCGGAAGCCTGGTGATCCTGGGCAGCGCCACCCCTTCCATCGAGTCGTACCACCGGGCCCGGCAGGGGCACTACCGCCTGCTGGAAGTACGGGCGGGCATTTTGCCCGCCCCTGCCGACCGCGTCCGGGTGCGCGAAGCCGGCCGGCCTGCAGGGGTGGGATTCATCCCACCCCTCATCCAGACTGCCCTGCCCCGGGTGGAGGTGGTGGATATGCGCCAGGAACTCCAGGCCGGCAACACCAGCATCTTCAGCCGTTCCCTCCAGCGGGCCCTGCAGGAGACGCTGGAGGCCGGCGAACAGGCCATCCTCTTCCTGAACCGCCGGGGGGCGGCCACCTTCGTCATGTGCCGCGACTGCGGATACGTCGTGCGCTGCCCCCACTGCGAGGTCCCCTACGTCTACCACGCCGACCTGGGCCGCCTCCTTTGCCACCGCTGCGGCCGGCGCTCCCCTTCCCCCACTTCCTGCCCGGCCTGCCGGAGCCTCCGCATCCGCCACTTTGGGGCCGGCACGGAACGGGTGGAGGCCGAAGTACTGCGTCTGCTTCCCTCCGCCCGCGTGCTGCGCTGGGACCGCGACGTTGCGGAGGTCCGCGGCAGCTATGAGGACATCCTGGAGGCCTTTGCCCGGCGAAAGGCCGACGTCCTGGTGGGGACGCAGATGGTGGCCAAGGGGCTGGACCTGCCCGGGGTCTCCCTGGTGGGGGTGGTGAGCGCCGATACCGTGCTACACCTGCCCGATTTTCGTTCGGCGGAGCGCACCTTCCAACTGGTCACCCAGGTGATCGGGCGGGCCGGCCGGCGGGAGGAGCGCGGCCGGGCCATCATCCAGACCTATCATCCGGACCATTATGCCATCCAGTCCGCCGCCCGGCAGGATTACGCCGCCTTTTTCCGCCAGGAGATGGCCTTTCGGGCCCGTTACGACTATCCTCCGCTTCGGGAACTGGCCCGGCTGGTCTACAGCCACAGCCAGGAGGGACGGGCGCGGGAGGAGGCCGGCCGGGTGGCCCGCCTCCTGGCGGGGAGAGTCTCGGCCGTGCCCGAGGCCCGTCTGGTCGGTCCGGCGCCGGCCTTTGTCCGGCGGAAGCAGGGCCGCTACCGCTGGCAGATCCTCCTCCTGGCCCCCGAGGTGCAGCCCCTGCTCCGGGGGTTCGTCCTGCCGGAAGGCTGGAGCGTGGATGTGGACCCGGTCTCGCTGCTCAGTTGAGGTGAGGACGTGGAATTTCTCCTCCTTCTGGTCGGCACGGCGACCATCTCCCTCTCCGGGGTCATGATGCCCGGGCCGGTCTTTGCCGTGACCGTGGCCCGGGGGCGAAGTTCTCCCTGGGCCGGCTCCCTGGTGGCCCTGGGGCACGGGGCCGTCGAGTTTCCCCTGATGGCCCTGGTGGTCTGGGGGCTGGCCTCCTTCTTCCAGGAGCGCCCGGTGCAGATCGCCATCGGTCTGGCCGGCGGGGCCATGCTGGTGTGGATGGGCTACGGCCTGTTGCGCAGCCGGCCGGAGGAAGGGGAAATCGTGGGGAAAACTCCCCGGGTGTGGCGGGCCCCGCCCGTCCTGGCCGGCATGACGACCACGGCTTCCAACCCCTACTTCTTCCTCTGGTGGGCCACCGTGGGGGCGACGCTCCTTTCCCGGGGCCTGGCCTTTGGCCTGCCGGGCCTCCTGGCCGTGGCGGCGACCCACTGGACCTGCGACCTGGCCTGGGATACCCTGGTCTCCTTCCTCACCTTTCACAGCCGCCGGCTATGGACGCCGCTGGTCCACCGCCTGGTCTTTGGGGGCTGCGGGCTGCTGCTCATCGGCTTTGGAATTTACTTTGCCGTGAGCGCGTTCCTGGGGGGTTAAGCGGCCGGGGGGATCACACCCGGACCTCCTTCCACCGGCCGCGCCGGAAGAGGGCCCAGATGAGGGCCGAGCGGCCGGCCCAGTCCACCGCCGTCCCCCACCAGACCCCGGCCAGCCCCCAACCCAGGGTTACGGCAAAGAGATAGACCACCACCAGCCGCAGACAGGCCACGCCGAAGAGGGAGACCCACATCGGGGTGCGGGTGTCGCCGGCGCCGCGCAATCCCCCGGCCAGCACCATCTGGGCCGCCAGGAAGGGTTGCTCGGCGGCGGCGATGCGCACGGCCAGCCCGGCCTGTTCCAACACCTCCGGCGTGCTGCCAAAGATGGTGACGATCTGGGGGCCGAAGGCGGCGTAGAGGACCCCGATGCCTCCGGTCAGCCCCAGGGCCATGAGGAGGGTGCGCCGGATGCCCCTTTCGGCGACCTCGGGCGCCCCGGCTCCCAGGGACTGGCCGGCCAGGGTGGCGGCGGCCACGCTCAACCCCCAGCCGGGCATGAAGGAAAGCGACTCCACCCGCAGGGCCAGTTGGTGGGCGGCCAGCGGAATCGTCCCCAGCCGGGTCACGATGGACATAAAGGCCAGGTAGCCCAGACGGGAGATGATCGTCTCGCCCAGGTTGGGCAGGCCCAGACGGACGATGCGCCAGATGAGGCGGCCGTCCCAGCGTCCGAGAGCGGCCGGCCGCACCTGCACCACGCTCCATCCCCGGAAGAGCACCAGCAGGCCCAGCCCTCCGCCCAGGGCGCGGGCCGAGGCCGTGGCGATTCCGGCGCCGGCCAGCCCCAGCGCCGGAATAGGCCCCAGGCCAAAGACCAGGATGACCGCCGCCGCCACGTTCCACACGTTCATCGCCAGCGTCAGCCACATCGGCGTGCGGGTATCGCCGGCGCCGCGCAGGATGCCGTTGGCCACCATAAGGGGGAAACTGAGGAAGGAGGTGCTCAGAATCAGGCGGAGGTACAGCCCGCCGGCCTGAACCACGGCCGGCTCCGCCCCCAGGAGGGAAAGGAAACCCCCTGCCAGCGGCATCAGGAGGGCCATCAGCCCGGCAGAAAGGAGCAGGCTCAGCCCCAACGACTGGCCGGCCACCCGTCCGGCCTGCTGAAAATTGCCTTCCCCGCAGGGCCGGGCTACCAGCGCCGTCGCGCTCACCGCCAGCGCCTCGAAGAGGCCGTTGGCGGCGAACATCACCGTGCTTCCCAGCCCGACGGCGGCCAGGGCGGTGTCATCGTGCAGCCAGCCGATGAGGAGGGTGTCGACGAAGAAGACGGCGGTGACCAGCAGGTTCTCCACCACGGCGGGGGTGGCCAGGGTGACCACCGTGCGGGTCAGTTTCTCCGGACGCAGGTCCAGAGGACGTCCTTCTTTGGGCAAATCCGGCCTCCACGCTTGACAAGTCGCCCTTTTCCAGGTATACTGAGGGTGGCCTGGAGAGGTGTCCGAGTGGTTGATGGTGCGGCTCTTGAAAAGCCGTGAGCGTAATGCTCCGTGGGTTCGAATCCCACCCTCTCCGCCACCTGACCGGATGTGTGCCGGGGAGATGCCAGAGTGGTCGAATGGGGTCGCCTGCTAAGTGACTGTGGGGCGTGAATCGCTCCACCGTGGGTTCGAATCCCACTCTCCCCGCCACCCCTCGGGGGCGACCTTCGGGTCGCCCCCCGGCTTTATGGCGGCAGATGTTTACCGCCGAGAACGCAGAGAGCGCTGAGAGGTTCGAAGGAGAAAAACGGATTCTCCGCGTCCTCTGCGGGCTCTGCGGTATTATGGCGAAGGTGTCACGGTGGCCGTCGGGGGAGGCGTGGGGGTGGGCAGTTCCAGGGCGTCGCCGATCTCGGTCGGCGTGGCCTCCAGCGCCCGCTGCGTCTCGATCACGGCCACCGTGGGCAACACCGAAGGGGCCTCCACTCCGACCACCGGGACGGACCAGACCCAGCCGTAGCGCCCCTCCAGGAGGAGTTCGGAGGTGGTGGCCGGGTTGTTGACCTTGGTCAGACGAATCAGGTACCACCATTCCCCCTCGACCAGCCGGCCGGCGTAGATGAGAATCTCGTCCCCATCGTGCAGGTCGCCGATGAGCGGCCCGTTGGGCCACTGGCGCACGTGGGCCGTGCCGTTGACCACGGCCGGAATCGGCACAAAGGGGGGGACGGGCGTGGGCGTTGGCGTGGGAGGAGGTGTCTGAGTGGGCACGGTGACGGTGGGCGTGGGGGCGGAGGTGGGCGCCGGAGGGGGAATGAATTTCCATCGAACCACCCAGAAGGTGCCATAGACCACGGCGATGCAGAGGGCCAGGTAAAAAAGCACTCCGAAGGCGTTGATCAGGCGGGAGACCCAGGTCTGGTCGATGCTGGCGATGGCCCGTTCGGCGGCCTCGCCCACGGTCTCTCCCCAGGAGGTGCGGTTCTCGTCGTCCAGCAGGCGGCGCAGGGCGGGGCGGGCCCAGCGGCTGCGGATGTGCCCCAGGGCCTCGGCGGCCCCCCAGCGCACGTTGCTGTTGGGGTGGCTGAGGAGGCGTTTGAGGTGTTTGACCGCCCGGCGGTCGCCGATCAGGCCCAGGGCCTGGGCGGCCCGAAAGGCCTGGACCCAGGTGTCGCTGTAGAGGGCCTCGATCAGGGCCGGGACGGCCGGCCGGCCGAAGACGACCAGTTCATCCAGGGCCCGCCCGTGGGCCGGGTCCTCCGGCCGGCCCAAAAGGACGATGCGACGGGCGATCTCCTCCTCGCCGGGAGGAGGGGGGGCCGGCCGGCGGGCCCTTCTTTCCCCCGCTTCCGGGCGGCGCGCCTGCCTCTCTTCCAGCCAGCGGGACAGCCGGGCGCGCCATCCGGACCAGATTTCGCCCAGACGTCTCCGCCATTTCCGCAGGATCGGCAAAAATCCCCGTGCCTCCGAGACGTTTTCCTCCATCCAGGGCTCCTTCCTGGAGTTTCAAAACCTGGCGTGCAATTGGGCGAAAAACGCCTTCGCCCTGACCGGGGGCATTCTACTACAGGCCGGCCGTTTCCGCAACTTGCCCTGGATCAACGCCCGGCGTTTCCGCTCCCCCGCAGGCCCAGGGCATCGGCGATCTCCTGCATCCCCCGGAGCACGATGGCGATGTGCTCCTCCAGCGGCACGCCCAGTTCGGCCGCCCCCTGCTCGATCTCCTGGCGGTTGACCCCCCGGGCAAAGGCCTTGTCCTTCCACTTCCCTTTGACCGAATCCACGGTGACATCCAGGATGCTCTTGCTGGGGCGGACCAGGGCCACGGCCACGATCAGCCCGGTCAGTTCATCCACGGCGAAGAGGGCCCGGGCCATCCGGCTGGTGCGGGGGATGCCGGTGTAGGAGGCGTGGCCGGCCACCGCCTGGACGATCTCCTCCGGCCAGCCTCGCTCGCGCAGGATCTTCATCCCGGCCCAGACGTGGGTCTCGGCGGTGGGGTTCTGCTCGTAGTCAAAGTCGTGAATCAGGCCGACCAGTCCCCAGAGTTCCTCATCCTCGCCGAAATGGCGGGCATAGGCCCGCATGGCCGCCTCGACCGCCAGGGCGTGCTTGATGAGGTTCGGCTGATGGGTGAACTCGGTCAGCAACTTCCAGGCTTCCTCACGGGTGGGTTGCATGCTTTCCTCCGGCCGGTTCACTGCACCACCGGCAGGGTGAGCAGGGCGTGGGGGACGATCAGGACGTCCAGTTCCCGGCCCTGGCGTTCCTGGACCCAGGCCAGTGCCTCCTCCATGGTGGCCATCGGGACCATTTTGACTTCGCGGACGACCTCCGGGTGGGCCGCGCCCACGATGAGGATCTGGGCCTCGCAGAGGACCTTGGCCACGATAAAGGCGCGTTGCTCTCCAGGCGGATAGCCTTCCCGGCGCAGCCGATCCACCAGGGCCGGCATGCTCCGGGCCTCCTTCAAAGCCTGGTAGAAACGCTGTTCGCCGGCGCCCTCTCCGGCCCCTTCCGGGCAGGCCGCCGGGACGATATAGGTGCCGCCGGGGCGCACCACCGGCGTGGGGGCAAAGTGCAGGTAGGTGGGGGCGCGGCTGGCCTGATAGAGGTTGGCATCTTTGGGAAAGCCCACCCCGGCGATGGCCACGTCGTACTGCTGGGGGATGGGCATCTCATACAGGGCGCGGGCCACCGCCACTAATTCCCGGAAGGCGGCGATGGGGTCGCCGGCCCGGACGGCCACGACGCGTTTCTCCTCGTCCAGGACAACGTTGACGATAAAGCGCAGGCCGGCCCGTCGGGCCGCCTCCTCCAGGGCCTCGCGGAAGGGGTTGCCCTCGATTCTCCCCAGGCGGGTGCCGGGGTGTTCCAGCATCTGGGGGCCGTGGGTGTAGGCGATCATGGCCTCGCCGGCCGCACCCACCGAAAGCGTCTTGGCCCCGCCGGAGTAGCCGGCGTACTGGTGCGGCTCCACGATGCCGGTGGCGATGAGGAGGTCGGCTTCGTAGGCCAGGCGGTTGACCGAGAGGGGGACGCCCGAGGCGGTCTTCCCCAGGTCCACCAGCCCCTCCGGGTCGCGGGCATCGTGGTCCACGACGCGGTAGCGCCGCACCACCTCCACCCCCAGTTTGGCGATTTTCTCCGCCTCGGTGCTGGGGCGGTGCATGCCCACGGCGCAGAGGAAGGTGATGTTTTCCTCGGAGACGCCGGCGGCGTGCAGTTCCTCCAGGATGGGGCCGACCAGGAGGTGGTCCGGGCAGGCCCGGGTCATATCGGTGAAGGCGATACAGACCCGGTCGGAGGGGCGGGCCAGGGCGCGCAGGGGGGGCGAGCCGACCGGGTGGGCCAGGGCCTCGCGCACGGCGGCCGGCACATCTTCCAGGGGGGGCATGGGGCGGGATTCCACCACCGTGCCGCGCATGCCGGCCGGAAGGGAAAAGGTGAGGTGGCCTTTGCCGTAGGGGATGCGGTACATCGAGCACCTCCGTTGGAGCGACCCCCGGGCTTCAGAGGGTAAAGGCCACCCCCACCTCGCCGGCGATGGCCCGGAGGTCCTCGTAGACCTTGCGAATCAGGGGGACCCCTTCGCGGCGGTTGCGCTCGGTGGCCTCGAACTCCTTCTCGCCGTGGATGTAGATGCGGGTCTGGCCTTCGGCCTTGGGGGAGTCCTTCAGGCGGCGAATCAGGTCGTCCAGGGTGGCCCGAAAGTCCTCCTCCGGGCGGAAGCCGTCGATGCGCCAGGCCCCGAAGAAGTGGCCGACGTTGGCCGGGAGGGGCCGGCCCTCGGGCGTTCGGGGGTAGATGGTGTTGGCGTAGCCGGCCCCGGGCAGGACGCCGCAGAGGATGTCCACCAGGAGGGCCAGGCCGTAGCCCTTGTGGCCGCTCAGGAGTTCGCCGGCCCCGCCCAGGGGAAGGAGGCCGCCGCCGGCGCGGTTCTTGAGGTTGCGCAGGACGCGGCCGGCGTCGGTCGTATCCAGGCCGCGTTCATCGGTGGCCCAGCCGATGGGCATGGGCTTGCCCAGGCGGTCATAGACCTCGAGTTTGCCCCGGGGGACGGTGCTGGTGGCCATATCCAGGACGAAGGGGCGTTCCCGGCCGGCCGGGGCAGCCACGGCGATCGGGTTGGTGCCCAGCAGGGCGTCCCGGCCGAAGGTGGGGACGACCAGGACGTCGGCGTTGGTCATGGAAAGGCCGATGAGGTTGCCGGCCTCCAGGGCCATCATGGCGTAGTAGCCGGCGATGCCGTAATGGTTGGAGTTGCGCACGGCGACGAAACCGGCCCCCACCGCCTGCGCCTTTTCGATAGCCAGGCGCATGGCCCGCACCCCCACCGGCTGGCCCAGTCCGGCCCCGCCGTCCATCAGGGCGGTGGCCGGCGTCTCGTGCACCACGCGGATTTCCGGCCGGGGAACCATCACCCCATCGCGGATGCCCTGTACATAGCGCCGCAACCGGGCCACGCCGTGGGAGTCGATTCCCCGCAGGTCGGCCGCCACCAGGACATCGGCGGTGATGCGGGCATCCTCCTCCGGGACATCCAGGGCGACAAAGACCGCCGCCACATACTCCAGCAGCCGCTCCGGGTGGACCCGGACGATCTCCGTCTCGGACATCGTTTCCTCCTTGCCTTTCCGCAGGGGCAGGCAGGATGTCTGCCCTACGGGTAGTTTTTATACCTGCCCCCATGGGCCTCGCCGGTAGTATACCACCTGGTGAATTTTTTGGCAAAGTATGCCGGCCCGAAGGGAGCGGGTTTCCGACCCGTCCCTGGACCCTGTTTTTCTGTCCCGGAAACGGTTTACCCCTTCCCCATCTTCCAGCGCAGGTAGGCGTCGATGAAGCCGTCGATCTCCCCGTCGAGGACGGCGGCGGCGTTGCTGGTTTCGAAGCCGGTGCGCAGGTCCTTGACCAGGTTGTAGGGGTGAAGGACGTAGGAGCGAATCTGGTTGCCCCATTCGGCCGGGATGTGTTCCCCCTTCAGGCGGGCCCGTTCCTCCTCCTGCCTGCGTTTTTCCAGTTCGTAGAGGCGCGAGCGCAGCACCTTCATGGCCGTCTCCTTGTTGCGCAATTGGGAGCGTTCGTTCTGGCAGGTGGCCACGATGCCGGTAGGCAGGTGGGTGATGCGCACGGCGCTGTCGGTGGTGTTGACGCTCTGGCCGCCGTGGCCGGCCGAGCGAAAGACCTCGATCCGCAGGTCCTCCGGGTTGATGTTCACCTCGATGGAGTCGTCCAGGACCGGCACCACCTCCACCAGAGCGAAGGAGGTATGCCGGCGGTGGGCGGCATCGAAGGGGGAAAGGCGCACCAGGCGGTGCACGCCGGCCTCGGCCCGGGAGTAGCCGTAGGCATAGGGGCCGCGAAGTTCCACCGTCACCGTCTTGATGCCGGCCTCTTCCCCGGAGACGATTTCCAGGATATCGGTCTCAAAGCCCCGGCGTTCGGCCCAGCGCAGGTACATCCGCAGGAGCATCTCCGCCCAATCCTGGGCGTCGGTTCCCCCGGCTCCGGCGTGGATCGAGAGCAGGGCGTCGCCCTGGTCGTACTCCCCGCTGAGCATGAGGCGCACTTCCCGGCGCTCCACTTCCTGGGCCAGCCGGCCGGCCTCGGCCTCCACCTCGGCCAGCATGGCCCCATCCCCCTCGGCCTGGGCCAGTTCCAGGAGGGCCTGGAGTTCCTCGCACTGGCGAAAGAGGTTCTGCCAGTCCTCGACCTCCTCGCGCAGGCGGGTCAGCCGGCGCATCACCTCCTGGGCCTGGCGGGGGTCGTCCCAGAAGCCGGGTTCCAGAGTCTGGGCTCCCAGCCGGCGAAGTTCTTCCTCCCTGGCCGGCAGGTCAAAGATGCCTCCCCAGCGTCTCCAGACGCCGGCGCAGGTTCTCCAGTTCGCTCATCCCAACCTCAAAGGTTACGCAATACGTCCAGCCCCGATTCCTGAAGCAGGGCCTCGATACGGGACACCACCATGTCGATGGCGATGGTGTTGAAGCCCCCCTCGGGGATGATGATGTCGGCGTAGCGTTTGCTCGGTTCGACGAATTCCAGGTGCATGGGCCGGACGGTCTCCAGGTACTGGCGAATCACCGACTCCATCGTTCGGCCGCGTTCGGCGATGTCCCGCTCCAGGCGGCGGATGAAGCGGAGGTCGGCGTCGGTGTCCACGTAGATTTTGACGTCCATCATCTCCCGCAGGGTCTTGTCGGCGAAGATCAGGATGCCTTCGAGCAGGATGACCCGGTGGGGCAGGACGGTACGGGTTTCCTTTCGCCGGGTGTGGGTGGTAAAGTCGTAGATGGGAATCTCGGCCGGCTGGCCGGCCATCAGTTGCCGCAGGTGGCGGACCAGGAGGTCGTTCTCCAGGGCGTCGGGGTGGTCGAAGTTGACCCGGGAGCGCTCCTCCATCGGCAGGTGGGAGAGGTCCCGGTAGTAGGAGTCGTGCTGGATATAGGCGATGCGGTCGTGTCCCACCCGCTCCAGGATGGCGTGGGAGACGGTCGTCTTTCCCGAGCCGGTTCCCCCGGCCACGCCGACGATCACCGGTTTCAAAGCCTTTCCTCCTGCCTCAGGGCCTCCGTTTCCATTCTACCACAGGGCGGGGTTGGGCGCAACCTCGGGGTCGCCCCCTGCTTGGCGGCCGGCCTGGGGCCGGCGGTGGGAAGACGGGTGCAGGCAAGGCGGAGGGTTCGGATGGCCTGCTACGCTATGTCGGCTGACGATCCGGTTTGTTCGACCAACCCGTCCCCATCAGAGCCAAGGTGGGCCAGTCCATAGCCCTCTAAAGGGCCTTTAGGGGGAGAATCGGAGGCAGGGCCAGGAATAGCGCGGAAAACCAACGGCGCGCACCCGGCAACCTCGTTTGCTTCCCGAGGCTCCGTTGTGATATAATTATCCTGGCGGCAGGTCCGTTGCCCGGCCTCGATTCCTGGAAGGCTGGAGATGGAAAAGCGCAGGAGACCATCGAAACCCGGCCCGGCCGGCCGGGAAGTCATCGGACTCCTCTATGAGGTGGGCCGGCAACTGAGCGCAGCGGCCGACCCGGAAGAGGTGCTCCCCCAGGTCCTGGCCCTGGCGGTGAAAACGACCGGGGCCTATCGGGGCAGCATCATCCTCCTGGACCCCCTGGGCAATCCCCGCCACCACATCCTGGTGCGGGAGGACCTTTCCCCCTCGGTCCTGCGCTTCCTGGTCCAGGAAGTGCTGCGGCGAGGGCTGGCCGGCTGGGTGGCCCGGAACCGGCAGCCGGCCCTGGTGGAAGATACGACCCGGGATCCGCGCTGGCTGGAACTGCCCGAGACGCTCAAGGGCATCCGCTCCGCCCTCTCCGTCCCCATGCTGCGGGGAGATACGCTGGTCGGCGTGCTGACCCTGGTGCATCGGGAGCCCGGCTACTTCCGGGAAAAGCACCTGCACCTGATCACCTCGGTGGCCGACCAGGCGGCCATCGCCATCGACAACGCCCGGTTGCTCCTGGAGGCCCAGCGTCGACTGGCGCAACTCAACGCCATCCTGGAGATCAACCAGGGCCTCTCTTCGGAGACGCCCATACAGGAACTTCTGGAACTCGTTACCCTCAGTGCCCACGGCCTCCTGGATGCCAGCAATACCGTGCTTTACCTCCTGGATGAGAAGCGGCAGGTCCTCCAGCCGATGGCCGCGGTGGGAACCGATTCGGTGCTCCTGCGGAAGACCCCGCTTCGGGTGGGCGAGGGCCTGACCGGGCTGGTCGTCCAGTCGAAACAGGCCCACATCCTCAACGAGGCCCACCTGAGCACCATCTCCAAACATCTGGAAGGCACGCCGTTGGAGCCGGAGGCGTTGCTTTCCGTGCCCCTGATCCTGCGGGGGGCGGCCGTTGGCGCGCTGACGGTGGGCCGTTACGGGGAGGGAATTCAGTTCGGCCCGGCCGATCTGGAGGTGGCCGAACTGCTGGCCTCCCAGGCCGTCGTGGCCCTGAACAACGCCCGGCTCTATTCCCAGGCCCGGCAGCGGGCGGAGGATATGGCCTCCCTCAACCGTATCGCCCGCACCGTGGGTTCGAGCCTGGACCTGGATGAAGTGCTCCGCCAGGTCATCGCCGAACTCAACCGTTCCTTCCAGGTGGAGGCCGGCTCGATCCTCCTGGTGGACCCGGAGCGCCAGGACCTCTATTTTGCCACCACCCTGGAGGGAGGGCTGGAGCGCTTTCTGGAGGTGCGGATTCCGTTGGGGGTGGGCATCGTCGGCGATGTGGCCCAGACCGGCCGGCCGGCCCTGGTCAACCGGCCGGCGGAGGACCCCCGCTTCTACCGGAAGGTCTCCGAGGATGTCGGCTTTGTCACCCGCAACATCCTCTGCGTTCCTCTGATCAGCCGCGACCGGGTCATCGGGGTCATCGAACTGTTGAATAAGGAGAGGGGAGACTTCGATCCGGAGGACCTGGAGCGTCTCCAGGGCATCGCCGGCACGGTGGCCGTGGCCATCGAGAACGCCCGGCTCCACGCCCAGACCGAGGAGGAGCGCGGCCGCCTGACGGCGATTCTGACCAGCACCGCCGACGCCGTGATCGCCACCGATGCCCAGGGACGCCTCCTGCTCGTCAACCCGGCGGCCGCCCACACCTTTCGCCTGAATCCCCAGAGGGAAATCGGCCGGCCGTTCCGGGAAGCCCTGGCCCACGAGGGCCTGCGCAGTCTCTTTGAGCGGGCCTCCGGCCTGGAGCATGGGCTGACCGAGGAACTGACCGTGGAAGGGGCCGATGGCCAGGTCCGCACCCTCTACGTCAATGTTTCCCCGGTGCGGAGCAGCGGAGGACAGGTCCTCGGCCTGGTCGCCGCCATGCAGGACATCACCACCTACAAGGAACTGGATAAGATGAAGAGCGACTTTGTGGCCACCGTCTCCCACGACCTCAAGACCCCGCTCACGGCGATTCGCGGCTTTGCCGACCTGGTGGCGATGTCCGGTTCGCTTTCCGATCAGCAGAAGGAGTTCATCGGCCGCATCAAAGAAGTCACCCGGGAGATGGCCGCCCTGATCGGCGACCTCCTGGACCTGGGCAAGATCGAGGCCGGGGTCGAGATGGAGCGGGTTCCCTGCGACCTGAAGGCGCTGGCCGCCGAAGTGGTGCACGATCTGGAATTCCGGGCCCAGGAGAAGAAGATCGTCCTGGAGATGCAGATACCCGAACAGGTCCCTCCGGTGATCGGCGACCCGGGCCGGCTCAAGCAGGTGCTCACCAACCTGGTCGGCAACGCCATCAAATACACGCCGGAGGGGGGGCATGTCTGGATTCGCATCTTCCCGGAGGACGGCCACCTGATCACCTCGGTGCAGGACACCGGCATCGGCATCTCGGCCCATGACCAGAAGCAAATCTTTCACAAATTCTATCGGGTGCGTACAGAGGAGACGGCCCATATCGAGGGCACAGGGCTGGGCCTCTCCATCGCCCGTTCCATCGTCGAGCGGCATGGCGGGCGCATTTGGGTGGAAAGCGAACCGGGGAAGGGCAGCACGTTCTCCTTCAGCCTGCCTCTGCCGGCCGACCAGGGGAAGTAGGAGGATACGGCAGCCTTTCAGACAGGCCGGTTCCGGCGGGCCGGGTGGCGCTCCGGAAAGGCCAATCCCCGTTCGGTCGCCCGGTAGATGTTGATATAGACCTCGGGGCGAACTTTTTGTAATTCCCGCAAAAACGCCCCTACCATGGCCCGCTGGCCTGTCCGGGCGTAGGGACAGGTGCTTTCGTAGACCGGCAGGCCGCAGATACGGGCGAAGCGGCGCAGTTCGTGGGCGGTGAAAAAGACCAGGGGGCGAATCAGGGTCAGTTTCCCCCCGAAAAGGGGGTAAAGGGGCTGGGGTCGCTCCAGCCGGCCGTGCTGGAGGAGGTTCAGGAGGGCCGTCTCGGCGATGTCCTCCAGGTGATGGGCCAGCGCCAGTTTGTTGCATCCCAGGCGGTGGGCCGTCAGGAAGAGGGCTTTGCGCCGCAGCCAACTGCAACGGAAGCAGTTCACCTCCTCTCCCCGGAAATCCACCTCCTCGAAGACATAGGGCACGCCCTCCCGCTGGAAGTGGGCCTCCAGGACCTCGGGGGGCGGCGCCCCCACTTCCCAGCCGATATAGTGGATGTGGAGGGCGACGAGTTCATAGGGTGGGGGAACGTAACGCGGCCGCTCCCGCAGCAGGCGCAGGAGGGAGAGGCTATCTTTTCCCCCGGAAACGGCCACGGCGATGCGGTCTCCGGCCTCGATGAGGCCGTAGCGGGCCACCGCCCGGTTGACCTTGCGCAGGTAGAAGCGGATGGTGCGGCGGAGGCGGGATTCGGCATCCGCCATCGTTCACCTCCGGGCTTCCACCGCCTCGTAGTACACGGCCAGCGTCTCCCGGGCAGCGCGTTTCCAGGAGAAGAGGGCGGCCCGTTCCAGCCCCTTTTCCCGGAGCGTCCGGCGCAGCGTTTCGTCGCTCCAGAGTCGGGCCATGGCCTCGGCCCACCCTTCCACGTCGTTCGGGTGGACCAGCAGGCCGGCCTCCCCCACCACCTCGGGCACCGCTCCGGCCGTGGAGGCCACCACCGGCGTGCCACAGGCCATCGCCTCCAAAGGCGGCAGGCCGAAACCTTCGTAGAGGGAGGGAAAGGCCAGGAAGCGGGCAGCGTTGTAGAGCCAGACCAGTTCCTCCTGCGTGGCCGGGCCGATAAAGGCCACCTCCTGGGCCAGGTGCAATTCCTGGAGGAGGCTGAAGACCTCTTCCGAAAGCCATCCCTGCTCCCCGACGATGGTCAGACGGGGGTGAGGCTCCAGGTCCGGGTGGCGCTCCATCATCCGCCGGAAAGCCCGCAACAGGGTGGGGAGGTTCTTACGCGGCTCGATCGTGCCCACGAAGAGGGCAAAACGCCCGGCGGCCAGATGCCGCCCCCGGAAGTCCCGCCGTTCGCCCGGAGGCAATTCCAGCGGACGGAAGGGTTCCCCGGCGGCCTCGTAGATCACCCGGACACGCTCCTCCGGGACTCCCAGGAGTTCGAGCACATCGCGGCGGGTACACTCGGAGACGGCGATCACCCGTTCGGCGCTGTGGGCGGCCTGGTGAATTCGCCCGTAGTAGCGGGCCGCCTCCGGGGTCACCAGGTGGGGAAAGCGCAAAAAGGCCAGGTCGTGCACGGTGACGACGCCGGCGCAGGAACGGCGCGGAGGGAGGATGAAATCGGGGCTGTGCAGGAGGTCCAGGCGCAACGTCAGCAGTTCCAGCGGCAGGGTCAGGTGTTCCCAGCGATGGTGGCTGGGGGTGTAGAGGCGGATGGGGCGGAGGTTCGGGGCCTGGGGCAGGCCCTTCCGCTGTCGCCAATCGTGCAGCAGGAAAAAACGTTCCCCGGCGGCCTCGGCGGCGAGGGCCTCGACCAGGCGCAGGGTATACTGGCCGATGCCGGCCTGGCGGTAGTAAAGCAAACGGGCATCTATGCCGATGCGCATTTCCCGGCCTCCGCTGGGTTCGTCGCAACCCGGGACGGGCCTTGGGCCCGTCCCCACCTCCGGACGGCCGCATTATACCACACCGGGCCTTTCCCTTTCAAGGGTGCATTGCGGTGGCTTCTGCCGGAGCGACCTGCCCCGTTGCCCCGGCCGGCATATACCCCTGGGGGGTATGTGAGGCCGGCGGCCGGCCTGCGGCGAACATCCATCCCCCCGCCTCCAGGTCGGCGCAGGCCGACCGTACCCCGCCCGTGCTTCCTGCCCCCGGCCGGCGAACGATGGGGCCGATGGAAATCGTCCTCCCTCCAGGCGTCGGCCTACGCCGACGCTTTCCCACCCCCGGCCGGCGCAGGACGGCGGGGGCGACCTGGCGGGTCGCCCCTTCCGATCGGGGACATTCCACCGCCTGGTGGACAATCACGGAACTTGACAATTCAACCGGGCAGGGTTAAAATAAAACCAGATCCATCGTTTGGGCGATGAGGCTCGCCCTGAACCGCCATTTTGGCTGATAGCCTCTACGGAGAGATGGGCTCTCTGTAGAGGCTTTTTCTTTGAACCGGCACGAGGATGGACCATGCAAGAAGCCGCCGCCACCTTTCACAGCATCCTGGGCGACAAGGACGGTGTTTCCCACGAAACGCCGGGACAGCCCGATTTCTTTCCTGACCTGAACCTGGATCAGGTCATCGAGGCCGCCACCTCAGCCAAACAGGAATACGACCTGAAGCCCTTCTTCTGGACCCCGCTGCGCGATCCCGAAACCGTCCGCTACCGCCAGGAAGTGTTCCGGGACCTGGAAGATGAGTCCCTGATGGTGCACATCAAAGCGTTTGCCGAAAAGATGAGCACCGTGCGCCGTTACCTGGCGATGGTGGAGAAACTGGATTTTGACTATCACCGGAAGGGATGGGTGCTGGAAGCAGCGCTGGTTTACTGCGACGCTGTAACCACCCTGGCCCATGACCTGGCAGACGCTGCCCTGAAATCGCGCGGCCTTCGGGCATTCCGGAAGTACCTGGAAGGCTATGTCCAATCTCCGGCATTCCAGTCCCTGGCCACAGAGGCACAACAGGTCAAGCAATCCCTTTCCGAGGTGAAATACTGCGTGAACATCGAGAGCGGCAGGTTCAAGGTGAAGCGATATGAGGGGGAGGTGGACTATAGCGTGGAGATAGAGAAAACTTTTGAAAGGTTTCGGCAGAGGGATGTCGAAAGTTACCTGGTGCGGTTACCGGAAAGGACCGGTATGAGCCATATCGAAGCGAAAATCCTCGAGTTCGTCGTCAGACTCTATCCCGAACCCTTCGCCGCGCTGGACCATTTCTGTGCCCATCACCCCCATTTTCTGGACCAGACCGTTCAATCTTTTGACCGGGAGATTCAGTTTTATATCGCTTATCTGGACCTGATCGCCGACCTCAAACGCAAGGGCCTGCCCTTCTGCTATCCGCAGGTCAACACCGCCCACAAGGAGGTGTATGTGCGTGATGGCTTCGATCTGGCCCTGGCCCAAGCCCTGCGCTATACCGACAAGGTCGTCGTGCTCAACGACTTTTCCCTGAGGGGCGCAGAACGCATCCTCGTCGTCACAGGGCCGAACCAGGGGGGCAAGACCACCTTCGCCCGCATGTTCGGACAGATCCACTACCTGGCGGCCCTGGGCTGCCCTGTCCCCGGCCGGGAGGCTGGCCTTTTCCTGTTCGACCACATCTTCACCCACTTCGAGCGGGAGGAGGACATCCGTAGCCTGCGCGGCAAACTGGAGGATGACCTGGTTCGCGTCCATGCCATGCTGGCCCGCGCTACGCCCGATAGCCTCTTTATCCTGAACGAAATTTTTGCCTCCACGACCCTGCGGGACGCCGTCTTTTTGAGCAAGGAGATCATGGCCCGGCTTATGGATCTGGATTGCCTGGGCGTGTGGGTGACGTTCCTGGATGAACTGGCCTCTTTGAGCGAGAAAACGGTCAGCATGGTGGCCACGGTCGTCCCCGAGGATCCAACCATACGCACCTTCCAGATCGTCAGAAGGCCTGCCGATGGACTGGCCTATGCGCTCTCGCTGGCCCAAAAATATCGCCTGACCCGCGAACAGATCAGGGAGCGTGTCCGATGATGAAAGTTTTCCTTTTGTATCCCGACCGGGATTTCGACCTCTCCCAGGAATTGCCGCCCAACACGGCGGACCTCTCCCAAGACCTGGCGTTGAACGTGCTGTTCAAGGCCATGGCGCAAGGGGACGATTTTCTGCTGGAGGTGGCCCGCCGGGTTGTGTTAACCAGTTTAGACAGGGTCGACGATATCGTCTATCGCCAGGATATCCTGAAGGACTGCCTGAAACACCCCGACGTTGTCCGGCAAATATACCGCATTCCCCTGGAATTCCTGGAGAGGAAGCGCAAGCAGTGGTTGTGGATTTCCTCTCGCTATTCCAATCCCGGCCTCATTCTGAGCAGTGCGCGGCAACTGCTGGAGGCCTCCCTCGACCTGCTCCACAGGCTGCGGCAGATTGCCGACGAAAATGTAGGAACGTTTGCTTCGCCGGGCTTTCGCCGGTTTTTTGCCATGATTCAACAGAATCTCGATGACGAATACCTGGCCCTCGTTAAGAAACATGTGGAAGCCCTGCAGTTCCCCCATGGCGTCCTGTCCCGTGTGCAACTGGGCCGGGGCAATGAGGGCACCTATTATCTGCTCTGCAGGCCCAACGACGCCGACCGGCATTGGCTTTCGCGCATCTTGACCAAGTCGCCCACGTATTCCTTTTCCCTGTATCCCCACGATGACCATGGGGCGCGCGTGCTGGGAGAGTTGCGGGACAGGAGTGTCGCACGGGCGGCCAATGCGGTTGCCCAGGCGGCGGACCACGTTGAAAGTTTTCTCCGTGTGCTGCGATGGGAACTGGCCTTTTACCTTGGTTGCCTGAACCTGTACGAGCAACTCGGTCCATTGGGGGAGCCCGTCGCTTTCCCCCAGCCTGCGCCTGCCGACGAACGCCGGTTTTCCTGCACCGGCCTGTACGACATCTCGCTGGCGTTGACGATGAAGCGCAGGGTCGTGGACAACGAGGTCACCGCCGATAGAAAAGACCTGTTCATCATTACCGGCCCGAACCAGGGAGGGAAAACCTCCTTCTTGCGCAGCGTTGGCCTGGCGCAGTTGATGATGCAGGCCGGCATGTTCGTCCCGGCGGAATCGTTTTCGGCCAACCTGTGCTCGGGCCTCTTTACGCACTTTAAGCGAGAAGAAGATAAAACCATGGAAAGGGGCAAGTTCGAGGAGGAATTAAAGCGCATGAGCGCCATCGTTGACCTGGTCAAGCCCAACGCTCTCCTCTTGCTCAACGAGTCCTTTGCCAGCACCAATGAACGCGAGGGTTCCGAGATCGCGAGGCAGGTTGTGAGCACCCTGATCGAGGCCGGCATCAAGGTTTTTTACGTCACCCATCTGTACGAATTCGCCCGCAGTTTTCAGGGGAGGGGTCAGGGAAATGTCTTTTTCCTGCGGGCAGAAAGGCTGCCGGATGGAAGGCGAACTTTTAAAGTCAAGGAAGGTGATCCGCTGGAGACGAGTTACGGCATAGACCTGTATACCCAAATCTTCAGGGCGGAAGGGCCGGGCGCATCGGGCTGAGCACCGCCTTGCGGTGCACGCTCCCCTCAGCAACCGATTGCGGCGGCAACCCGGATGGCAGAGGGCGCGGCTAAGAAACTATCTCAAAACCTTGGGAGTTGGTCGGACCCCGTCCCTCCCGGTGAGGAGTGCGGCCTCGCTTCTTCAGGCCGGCACATTTACGGCCCGCATTCGGCCAGTCCCCAGAAGATGGCCGAGATACGATCCCGCCCCGGCAGGTGGTAGTCGGTGATTTGCACCCAGGCAAAGCCCACCACCCGGTAGCGCAAGTTGGCCCCCTGCCCGGTCGCCTCGTCCCATACCGGCACAACGACGACCTGGGTCATCAAAGCATCCAGGGCCTCCCGAATGGCCTGGCTGTTGGCCACTCCCGGCCGGCCACGCACCCAGTCCCCCAACGACACGACGTGATCCTGGGGGTCGTTGGGATTGATATAGGTCTCGCTATCTTCGGGCGGGGTGAGGCTACGCGCCAGCACCTCTTCCCCCTGCCCCCCGGTCCAGGTCAACCAGCCGAAATTGCCCGGCCCCGACCCGTTGAGGATGTCCTCGATCTCCTCTCCTTCCCCGACACCGTTCAGCACGTCGATGTGTAAAGCAATCGGGTAGAGTTCGCAAGGAACAGGTGTGGGGGTCGAGGTTGGGGTGGGCGAGGCCGTGGGCGATGGGGAGGGTGTGGCCGTGGGGATGGCGGTGGGCGTGGGCGTTGGGGTCGGCGTCGGGGTAGGTACGGCGCTCTCCGCGATGACCAGGAGGGCCGTCCCGGTATCCGCCACCGTTCCGGCAGCGGCCTGGACGGCAACCTCATACGTACCGGCCTCGTGCCCCCGCACGATGAGCAGGATGCCCGCCACCATGTGCGTCGGGACGTACACCTCGTCTACCTCCAGGGTCAGGTTCAACCCGCCGGGGGAGGAGCCGGCCGTGAGGGTGTAGACGTTGTCCACGTTGCCGGTGTTGGTGATCAGCACCAGGTAGTAGGCCGTGAGCGTGTCGGTCAGGGTGACGCTGACGGGGAGCAGGCCCACGGCGACATCCCGGAAGCCCTGGAACGCGACCTCGGCCGTGTCGTAGCCCCAGACCCGGCTGTCGCCCCGCGAACGGGCGGTGACGGCGAAAGCGTAGGTCGTGGGCAGGGCGAAGGGGAGCGGCCCGGAGGTGAGGTGCACGACGGTCGAGGCTCCGGCCGCCAGCGTTACGGGGTTCGGGCTGAACTGCGCCGTGCTGGAGACGATGCCCCCGGCCACCAGGTCAAAGGTGTCGGCCTGGCTCCCGGTATTGGTCACCAGTACGTCCCAACTCTGCGTGCCCGGCGGGTCCATCGTCGTACTGTGGGGGTCAACGGCCACGGCAACCCCGTAGGAAGAGACATAGACCCTCCCGGCCAGCACGGCAACGGTAGCGGGATTCACCCGGGAAACGGCCGTGACGGTAAAGTCATAGGTCCCCGCCGGCGTGTCGGCTGGCGGCACCAGGATCAGTTGCAGGGAGGCGGCGTTGAAGAGAAAAGGCGCGAGGGCCAGGCTGTCCTGCCGGACTCCGTTGGCCCGGAACTCGGAGGTCCACCCGGCCGGCAGGCTGACGGCCAGGTCGTAGGTATCGGGCAGCGTGCCGGTGTTGGTGACGGTGACCGTGTAGACGGCGGGGGAAGACTGGCCGGCAGGGCCAGGCCCTTGAGCGTCACGTTGCCCTGGGCGGCGAAGAGGTCCAGGCGGTGCCGGCCAGCCGGCAGGGTCACGGTGTAGATGCCGGGCCGGGTCCAGGTCTGGAAGGGCGGCTGCCCATCCAGGCTCAACTCGACGTCCACCCCCTGCGCCAGGGGCGCCTGATACCGGCCCGGCGGCGCGGCCAACCGGATTCCCTGATGCCTCTCAACGCGGCGTATCCCGGAAACAGGCGGGGAACCGGGCCCGCCACCAGGTGTCCCGGTAGGCGCAGGCGTGTCGGTCGGAACGGCTGTGGGCGTCTCGGCGGCCGTGGGGGTTGGCGCCGGCGTGTCCGTGGGGGTATCCGTCGGCATCGGGGTCGGCGTAGGTGCAGGCGTGTCGGTGGGAATCGGGGTCTCGGCAGGCGTGGGGGTGTCGGTGGGAACCGGAGTGGGCGTCGGCGGCTCCGTCGCGCCAGGTGTAGGCGTCTCGGTCGGGGCCGGGGTATCGGTCGGCGTCGCGGTGGGCGGGACCGGCGTCCCGGTGGGTGTGGGGGTATCGGTCGGGGCCGGCGTCGCGGTGGGCGGGACCGGCGTCCCGGTGGGTGTGGGGGTATCGGTCGGGGACGGCGTCTCGGTAGGAGTAGCCGTCGGCATCGCCGTCGGTGTGGCCGTGGGGAGCGGGGACGGCGTCGAGGTTGGAGTAGCCGCAGGCGTCACGGTCGGAAGCGGCGTGGGAGTCGAGGCAGGCGTGGCGGTGGGCGTCACTACCGGGGTCGGTGTCGGCGTGGGCGTGGTGGTCGGGGTAGGCGCAGGCGCCTCGGGGGGCACGAGGAAAGCGTCCATCGTTATCAGGCCCGCGGCCGGCCGGAGCCAGAGGACGTGCGGGCCCGGCCCCAGGCCGGTGAAGGGGATGGGATAGACCGCCTTGGCCCCGTTGAGGTTGAAGGTGCCCCGGCTAACGCCGTCCACGAGGACCTCCACGGAACCGGCCGTGGGAAGTTTGACGGCCTGGTAGGTGACCGCGTCGCCGGTGAAGGGGAACCAGGCGTTGTAGCCGCCCCGGTAATAGGTGCCCCCGCTGGCCACGGGGTCGGCGACCTGGCTCCAGTTGCCGCTCTTGTGCACGCGCACGTCGTCCTGCTCAAAGGTTCCCGCGGGCATGGCCGTATCATCCCAGGCCTCGATATAGTCCAGGTAGACCCGGCCGCTCTGGACGCGGATAGCAATCGTGTGGGCACCGCTGCCCACGGTGTAGTACCGGCCGGTCACGTTGTCGGAGGCGCTGTAGGTGTTCACGGTTTCCCAAAGGGTGCCATCCACCAGGATCTCGGCCTGGCCACAGGCGGAACAGGTCAGGAAGCCCACGCCGACCCAACTGCCCGTAAAGGCCAGGCTGACGGTATGGGTGGCCGTGCTCGACCAGGCCCCGTAGCCGCCGCTCAAGCGCGGGTTGCCGGCCACGTTCCAGGTCGTGGGCAGTTGCCGGAAGGGGACACCGTCGTAGCGCAGGGCCGGGCTGTCCTCCTCGTAACGCACGATGCCGCCAGGGGGCTGATGGTAGGGCGGGCTGCCGGGGACGGTGAAGGCGTCCATCGTGACCCGGCCGCGGTAGCCCCGCACCTGCAGGACGTGCGGGCCGGCGCCCAGGTTGCCAAAGGAAAAGGTGCGGGCCACCGGCGTAGGGTCGTAGGTGGCCAGGAAGCCCTGACTGACCCCGTCGATCAGGATGTCCACCCGGTCGTTGACGTTGCCGGTGGTCAGGAAGCGATAGGTGACCGCATCGCCGGTGAAGGGGAACCAGGCGTTGGCCACGCCGTCGTCGCGGTAGTCGTAGGTTCCACCGCTGGCCGCAGCATGGTTGCCCCGCTGCCAGTTGCCGCTGCGATAGACGCGCGCGTCATCCTGCTCAAAGGTGCCGTCGGGCATGGCCGTGCCGTCCCAGGTGTCGATGTAATCCAGGTGCACCCGTCCGCCGGCCACCCGGACGGTGATGGTGTGCGTGCCGGGGGCCAGGGTGTAGTAGACGCTGGCCACGTCTTCGTAGCGGCTGTAGGTGTCGATGGTGGCGGTGAGCACGCCGTCGATCCAGACCTCGGCCGGCCCGCCGTTGCTCGCGGTCAAAAAGCCCACCCCGACCCAGGAGCCCTGGAAGGTCAGCGCGACACTGTCACCGACCTTGTCGGAGAGGACCCCCCAACCATCGCTCAACCGGCCATTGCTAAACGCATTCCAGGTGGCCGGCATCTGCCGATAGGACCGGTCCAGCACGCTCCCGCTGCTGTAGCGCCAGGCCGGGTCGTCCTCCTCGTAGCGGACAATGCCCGCGCGCGCTGGCGGCTCGTAGTAGGGCGGGCCGCCCGGGACGGTAAAGGCGTCCAGCCAGGCTTCGCCGCGGTAGGCGCGCACCTGCAGGACGTGCGGACCTGCTCCCAGGTTGTTGAAGGAAAAGATGCGGACCGCGTCCGCGTAAGCGTGCAGGTCGAAATTGCCCCGGCTGACGCCATCGATCAGGATTTCCACCTCGTCGCACGGAGACGAGGCCAGCATCTTGACCGTCACCGAGTCGGCGGTGAAGGGGAACCAGGCGTTGGCGCCTTTCTTGTAGAAAACGCCGCCGTTGGCCAGGTCGCTCGTCGCCCGCTCCCAGTTGGTGCTGCTGAAAACCTGGGCGGTCCCGAATTCAAAGGTGCCCGGGGGCAGCGGCGTGCCGTCCCAGGTGTCCACGTAATCCAGGCGGACATAGTTCCCCGTCGCGTAGTCGTTGTGCGTGCCCGTGACCCGAACGGACACGGTGTGGGTGCCCGTGGGCACGGTGTAGTAGCGGCCGGCCACGTCTTCGACCGGGCTGTAGGTATCTACCGTGTCGTGGAGCACGCCGTCCACGAATAACTCGGCCATGCCGCCGTCCGCCCTGGTGAGAAAGCCGATCCCGAACCAGGACCCGTTGAAGGTCAGGCTGGCGACATCCCCGGCCGTCCGGGACTCGGCAAAGTAGCCTGCGCTGGCCCGCGCGGCCCCGTACCGGCTCCACGCGCCGCTGTAGCGGAGGTCAAAGTTCTCCTCGTGGCGGAAAATTCCCGGCGGCACGGAACGCGAGATGACCTCCAGGGTCAGGGTCAGCGGTGTGGTGGAGAGGTAGTTGAGGGCGTTGGCGTACCAGAGATTGCCCGTATCCTTGTCCACAAGAGGGATGGCGGTGTCGATCGCCGTGCTCCGCACCGGATCGGCCTCAAACTCGGTGTATTCCTGGAGCAGCGCCCGGTTGCGGGAAGGCAGAATATTGGTCCGGTACAGGCGTTGATTTCCCAACGGAATCGGCAGCATCTCCCAGATGGCATCGGCGGACCCACCGCCGGGAGCCAGTTGGTCCAGAACCACCCCGCCGCCGATCACGCTGATGGTGCGGTCGGAGACGACCTTGAAGTAGTCGGCCAGGTCCGTCCCCCCGACGGTCCGGGCCCCATAGGGCGGCACGGTGCCCTGCCAGACAGGACTCCAGGTGGGACTGGGGTTGGGGTTCGGGTTGGTGGGTGGACCGTTCACCCCGTACAGGGTGAGGTTGGCGGTCAGCGGCTCGGTATTGAAGAAGAGGAAGACGTCGGGGAACGGGTCCGGCAATGGGGCGAAGTAAAAGGTCTGTCCATAGGGCGTGCCGTTGTCGCTCATGGCCGTGTCCAGTTCGTCGTTGTCCGTGCTGTTGCGGTAGACCAGCACGTCCCGGTCGGCGGTCACGCGCATGACCGTGGTGCCGGAAGTGTCGGCCTGGTAGAACCAGTGCCCGCCCGCGTTCAGGGTCTGGGTCACCGGGGTACTCCACTCGCCGCCGTACGGTTTGATGGTGATGGCCACGGTCGTATTGTCCTCCAGGGCAAAGACGGTGGCCCGCGACCAGGAAAGGACGCCCCGGTAGTCGCCCAGGAAGACAAAGTGCCGGCCCTTGAACTTGAGTTCAGGCGTGGCGGCCGGGACCAGGGAGCCTTCGCCGGAGGTGACGACCACCAGCACAGGATTGGAGGAGTAGAGGCGGTAGAGCCGGTCCGGCGGGAAGCCGGCAAAGTGCAGGGCGATTTCGTCCGCCGCCACGGTATTCGTCAGCACGGGTGTCCAGGCCCCGGAGGCTTCGTCGTAGCGCTGCACCACGTAGGTCGTCGCGGACCGCAGCCCGACGACGTAGAAGCCATCGTACGACTCGTCACGCCAGGTATCGTCGGGCAGGTAGAAGGTGTAGACGTTGGCGAACCCGCCCGGCCCGACCGCCACCGGGGCGGTGCGCGTGGTAGTGAGGTAGGTGGTCACGCTCACCGTGCCGGGCACGACGACGTCCGGCCGCACGACCCCCACCGCCTGGATCCCCTCCCCCACGACCAGGTGGCCAAAGCCAAAGCCGTCGGGGATAGCCCGGCCATTCCTGTCCACCAGGTTCAGGGTGATCGTGTAGACCCCCCGCTCCCAGCCAGCGGTCGAGACCAGGCCCAGGTCCAGCCCCTGTCGCTCCAACGCGGGGACCAGGGCGACGGGCAGAGTACGGGTCAGGACGGCGGTCCCGTCAGGGGCCAGGACCGTCACCCGCCCCTGGCCTTCCTGGTAGACCCCGGCGATATTGGCCACCTGGGCGTAGAGGTGGGTGCTGTTGTCGCCCACTTCGACGAAATCGGGCTCGGCGCTCACGGCGGTGACCTGGACGAAGCGGTCTACCACCTTGAGGCCGGCCGTGGCCCGGGCGTGGATGAAGGGATAGCCCAGGGCAGTGGCTTCGGCCTCGTAAGTGGAGAACCCCGGCGCCGTGGGCGTGATGGGCACAAGGCCGGCCCACTCCTGCCCCGGCCCCAGCGTGATGCTCAGGCTCGCCGATTCGCCGATGCGCCAACTCGCCTCGTAGGTGGTGGTGACGGTGCCCTGGTTGGCCAGACGCAGCGTGTAGGTGATGGCCTGCCCGGGCAGGACGGCCGCGGCGCCGGGGGCCAGGCGCAGGGCGACGTCGTGCCGGCGCAGGGCGGCCAGTTGCCCCTGGAGGTCGGAGAGGTTGCCGCAAAGCGCCTCCAGGTCGGCCCGGATGTCCTGCGGTTCGGTGTGCGTGCCCAGGGCCCGGGCCGTCTCCCGCAGGTCCCCGGTCGCGGGAAGCGCCGGGTAAGCGGCCAGTTGCCGGACGACGGACCGAATGGCCGCCACGGCCCGGTCGCGGCGGGAAAGGTCGGTGGGCTTCTCCTCCAGCCGGCCTGTGGCCAGGCCCAGGTCCTGCAGGGTGGCGGAGAGGGGTGCGTTGCCCAGGGCGGCGGCCGTCTCCGCCGCCCGGTAGGCGCACAGGGCGTGGGCGCTGACCACGCGGACGAGAAGGTAGGTGGTGGGGGTATAGGGGCCGGCGGGACTGTGGATGGCGACGGTATAGTCCTCCCCAGGTGCGGTGTCGGTGGGAGTCAGGGCGACGGTCTGGGTGAAGACGTCCTCCGGCGGCAGGGAGGCGGTCTCGAAAGCCGGGGGCATCCCGGTCCAGGTGGTCACGGGCAGGGTGATGGTGACGGAGAAAGCACTGCCGACGTTGCCGACGTTGGTGACGGCCAGGTCGAAGGCGGCGGGAGTATCCGGCGCGGCGTAGAGCAGTCGGGGAGCGGTCGCCAGGTAGGGGAAGGCCAGGGCCGGCATGGTGAAGACGGCGGTATCGGCCTGGGAGAGGGTCGGGCTATCTGCGGTGGTAGCCGTAACGGTGAACGGGTAGGCCGCGCCGGGGGGGAGGAGGGCCGAGAGGGTGGGCGAGATATAGAGGCCGACCTGGCCGCTGCCGCCGGCGGGGAGGGTGAGCGTGGTGGTTATGCGCCCCTCGGCCCCGCTGAGAATGCCCCACTCTGCCGGGAAGGTGGGCGCCACCTCGACCCGGAAGGTGTGGGCGGTAGTGGAGGTGTTGGTGATGTTGATGGTGTAGGCGGCGCCGGGGACCTGGGCCCGGCCGTTGTTGACGTCGCCGGGGAGAGCGTTGGGGTCGCGTTCCCGGCCCATCGGCACGGTGATCAGCGGGTCCTCGGCCACCTCCAGGTCCATCCCCTGGTAGGGCGTGGTGGTGACGGTGTGCATTGCCGAGACGAAGAGGTCGGGGTAGGCGCCGGACTGCGCGGTGACCAGGATGGTGTAGTCACCGGGCTCTGCGCCCAGGGGTGGAGTGACGGTGATCCGGCCGGTCGCGTCAATCTCCACGTTCCTGTCCTCCGGCGCTTCCACCGTCATCGTGTAGGTATCGGTAAAGTTGGCCGAAATGAGGGCGCGGAAGGTGACCGGGGAGTTGGGGTCGGTCGTGCTGGTGGTGGGGCTCAGGTGCATTGTAAAGAAGGAGGCGTCGCCGACGAGTTCGATGTGATCAGTGGTGGAGGTGGCTTCAGTGATGGTCATCGGGCCGGTGTAGCCAGCAATGGCTACACCGTTGGAAACGTCCACGGGTTCGCCGCCGACCAGGAAAGTGCCGGTGGCGGGGCCGATGGTGACGTGGGCATCCTGGGCCTGCATGAAAGCGCTGGGGGCAAAGTTGGGGGCGGCGGTGTGGCCGGAGCCTTCCAGTGTGGTAGTGCCGGTGACGATCAGAGTAAAGTCGCCGGTGTACACATCAGTACCGTTGAGAGTGACGATGGCATCGTTGAGGGTGAGGGTGTAGGGCTGAGTAGAGGTCAGTTGGGCTGTGTAGGTAATCCAGTCAGTGCCGGCGCCGAGGCAACGAATGGCGGGAGAGTAAAAAGAAGATGTGCCTGCACCGGAGAGGACGACCTGCAAATTTCCCTGAGTTAGAGCGGTGCTAGTGGGAATAAAAGATACGGCTTCAACGGGGCCGCTTCCCAAAGGTGTACCGATGGCATCGTAAAGGCTGGCATCGGAAGTGGAAAGAGAGGCGATTCTCAAGGCTTTTTGAACACTAGAAGACCAAACAAAATCGTGGGCAGGGCCAACCACGACATGATTGGTATAAATCCCGGCTATGAATTCATTTATTACGTAGTTCCCACTCTGCACAATGCTGGCTCTTTGTTGGGGACGTCCTGTAGGCGACCCCGCTCCCTCCAAACCCATGAGAAATGGAGGTAACGCAGGATCTTTAAGAGCCACGCGTGCCAAGACAATAGCTATGCCCACCGAGACCCCCACCAAATAGGCCGGTGCGTAGTCCGTATATATTCCGACAGACGTCCATGCAGCATCAACCAGTGCGAGCGCCGCGGCAGCAGGCACTATGAACTTGGGCACTATAACCGTAAGGAATCCTACCAAAAATGCAGCTTTCCAGAGCCATGGATTACAGGCCCAACCCGCACCCCACATGTTGCATAGCCAATCTAGGGTACTATTAAACCCTCCGAGTCCGACTAGTGCAGGGAGGAGCAAAACGGTAATAGTACCAGCGAGAAAGACTCCGCCGTGTCCAAAACGCAGTGCGAATCTGATGAAGTCGAGGTAATCAAACGCCCCGTGTGAACCGCCCTCTAGAACGCCGACAGTATAACCTGTGCTTGGATCGGTTTCAAGCCAGGCAATTGTCGTGTCAGTACCCATAGATACCATCCGGCAAGGCACGCTAACGATCTGATCACGCTCCATTACAGCTTCTGCAATTCGGCCTTTAGCCTCATTGGACAGCGGGAGCAGTGATAGATCATCCAGGTTCGCCCTTGTCAGAACACATGTGTCAATGTTTTGTTCCTGAGCCCGTTCTAGAATCCCCTGGGCTGATAGCTGTACTGGTAGACCTAACTTTTCAAGAACAAAGTGCTCCAGAGAGGTATCGCTAATGCTTCGAAGCATATTGGCCCCGACAGTAACGCTAACGCTTTGACCAGGATAGGCATAGATTCGCAGGTCATTCTTAAGGAGATCAAGCCCTACACCGAACCTAGTGGGAAGATTGTTCGCCCCTAACTCTAACTCATTGGAAGTGATAATTATGCCAGGACTAGCCCGATAAGACAAGGTCAGGGCAGATCGGGTTAATACTGAAGTCATAGAATCAGATACGTAGCTGTAGGATTTTCCTATTGCTTCCAGTAAGCGAGCGATGCCTGTGAATGCTGAACTTCGACTCATAGGGTCTTGGACCTGTTTCGAAAGCGTCACCGCCATTTGTTGGGAGGCAATTACCTGCCCCAAGACATCCCGGGGAGAGACCTTTCCTTCCACGAAATGTACCAGCACTTCGTCATAGTCAGTAAAGAGTGGACGGATCGCTTCATCAGAGTTCAACCTGCGAGAAATCAACCCCCTCCTTTGGCGTGCATCGAAACCCAGTCGGTCTCTCAATTCTCGAGTGAAGGTCCGGGTCTGGCCATCAGCATCTCGAACACTAAAGACCAACCACTCACCTGTGACGAAGAAACTCACAAACGGAAAGTCCGACATCAATTCTTCGAAGGTTTTCCCTTTAATCACTTTCTCTCCAATTTTAAGGTACGGAAAGTAAGCATGTCGCACACTGTAGAACATGGCGTTAGCCTCTGGGGTCTTGCTACTAACGGCATGAGCCAGAACAACGGGGGTGCCTACCAATGCCACCGCATCGAAGGTCGCACTCAGGGGATAGGTAATCCTGAAGTTATCATAAATGGAGAGGATTGGCTCATACTGCTCTACCTTGAGCTTTATAGTCACCTTGTGGCGTAGAGAATCCGGCACCTCGGCAATGCGGTCGGTGCCATCATTGGCCAGGGTTTCGTAGAACGCCTGTCCCGGCATAGCCGATGCAAAGCAGGGATCCAAATCAGTCCACCCCATCCCTGGCAGATATGCCTCTACCCACCAATGGTCGACTGTCTCCGCTAGCAATTGGGGATCGTTAGCTGGGTCAGCGACCTCTGTTCCCGACGGAATATGACCGACGACCTGAATAGGCTTGGGGAACATCGACAGGATCAACTCCTGGGCCCGCGCCGTGGAGAGGGTGCCATGGCGGTAGCGGGCAGGGATGCCACCGCTACGCAGCATGGCGATAAGCAGGCTGGCTTTATCCAGGGAGTTGCCGGCCTGGCTCCACAGCGTCCCCCGCGTGCCCCGCAGTGACCCCTTGTACGATTCATAACCCAGCCCGCGCACGTAGAGGAACATCTCGACCGGGTCCCCACCTAGTTCAGCGACCGTTTTCTGCATGTACTCATCGCGGTAGTTAGCGTCCACTGTCCAAATCAGCCACTCGGCAAAGATGTCTGGGGCTAATACGGCTGGAGTGGCTGAGGCGGAGACGGCGCGCCCCTCCAGTGTACCCCATGCAGTGGCACCACCATCCAATTCGACAAAATCGGTGATGCTGGCTGGCACCCGTAGCGTGAGCGTCGCTGTCACAGTGGTCAATGGGGGGATATCGCCCAGATTCCAAGTGAGTTGGGGCATAAACCGGTCGGGCTGAGGGAAAGAGTCGAGGAAAGTGACCGCGCTAGCCAGGATATCAGCCAGTAGCACGTCGTGGATAGTATTAGGGTCCTTGCGAGGGTCAAATGCCAAGGCTGCTGAACTTGTTTCGGTGATTGTTGCCGTAGGGGATACTTGGAGGAAAAGAACTGGCGGACGATTATTGGTTACGCTGAAGGTAATTATCAAAGTGCTGGAGAGGGCTTCACCAGGGGCATAGACAGACTGCACGCGAGAAACGGACAAAGGGTAGGGTGACGAAACAGGACTGTCTTCTTCGTCCGCCTGCAAAGCGCCGACATCCACCAACATTCCATGTGGTTGCGCACTTGGGTCAAAGGCCCCCATCTGAAAGAGATGCTCAACAGCCTCAGCCGACAGACCAGCCTGTTGGAGCTTACTCTTTACCGCAGCTATCATGTACTCCCCCTGAGGCACAGCAGACATGGCCTGAGCAAAACTCTTTCCTGGCAGGAATAGTGGACCGAGGAGCGTGATGATTAAAGCGGCAGTAATGACTCGGTAAAAGCGACCGCGTACGCTTGCACAACTTGGCATGGTTGCCTCCTCTCCTCTGACTGAAACGCGATGAACAAAGGAATGACTTGCCGAACTACTTCCAGCGAACTAATCGCCACCCTATAAAACCCCACCAACAAAGGACGATATTCGTAAGAAGGAAAACTCCGAAAGATCCTTGGACCAGCCGCGATGGACGGCCTGTCCGTACACTCTCCTTCAACTTTCTCTCCGTGAGGTACGCTATGATTAGCAACAATGTGTATACTATAAACGCAACTATACCGAGCATGGTTGGATCTCCTGGAACGTCCGTAAGCAAATTTACTGTGGCAACTATGTTGATTGCTGCTACAAATGGGATCCCAGCCTGCCGAATGAAATCCGTAATGAGACGTACGATGAACCCCAGAATATTTTTCTTGTCTCCCAGCCAACCGGTCAGCGACCAAGCCAGGATAAACCCGATATTCGTCCACAAGCGTTCAGGCTGCGGAGGTGTTTCGGTTAGGGCCCTCCATGTTAGAGCCAGGTTGATGATAATAAACGGCAGCCAGGTCAAGGTACTTAGAAGCCACTTGCTTACCCTACGCAGGGCACCTTCTCCATAGGTCTCCAAATAAAGCTTGAGTTGGGATGGATCTACCAGTACCCACCAAAGCAAGCGTAGATAGTCTTGCGGACGCCAAGGTGAAAGAGGCCGGCACGAATTAGCGTTAGTCGGACTACCGGTTGCCATGCTCGTTACTCCTACTGTAGTAAACTCGCTTAGCGCGACGGACGCACCAGGCTCGTGTTCCGGGGGGGGCTTTGCCCCATGCGCGCTAACTTAGGACCATTTCATACTCCGTGAATGCCTTCATAGTCAACGAGACCTCTTGTTCTGCTGTGCCATTCAACCTTTGCAGCCAATCCAGTGCATAGGCCAGTTGTTGCCCCCGTTTCTTGCGCGGCGAATCCCGCAGGTAGCGCTGTAGTCGGGGCAAGGATTTCAGAATCGCTCCCAGGGAAATCCAGCCAGCGACGGCTCGACGCACCCACCCGGACCACAAGCACTGCAATCGCCAAAGGCTGACCGGGCGCAGGGTCTCCCCAAACCATTCGGGGAGGCCCTCGCGCACCTTTCCGGTCAGCGCATCCCCGAGCAACGCTCCCAGCAGCTTCCCCAACAGGTAGGTCTGGGCCAAATCGGGTCCCTTGGCCCGCAGGTGATCCAACTGCCAGATCCCTTTCAGCCGCTTGATCGCCAGCTCGACCTGCCAGCGGATGCGATACAGCGCCAGTACTTGCTCCGCACTCCAGATTTCCGCAGCCAGATTGGTCACCACCATGAAATAGGCCGCCGCCTCTAAGGTCTTCGGCTTGGGCATCCGCCCCTTCCGGGAAGCGCACCTGCGGATGTGCCGCCGGGCGGCCTCCGCGGCCTGGTCCGAGAGGCGGCAAGCCACCAAACGCAGCGGGTAGAGCCCTTCAGGAGTTTGTAGCCACACCTCCCGTTGTGCCGGGTGAGTGGCCGGGATGCTCCGCAGCCAGGCCAGCAAATCGAGCCTGGTACCCACCTCGTCGTCCCACAAGGGCAACGTCCGCCAACCAATGCGCACCACCAGTCGGCTCCCCGTGACCAGGGCGGAACCCATCCCGGGCCGCAGAGCATATCCCCGGTCGGCGATGG
>Ga0078972_1004895_pt1 | contig 35251 bp, 52 predicted proteins | sample YelNatPaOPGAMG01_FD_67568 | JGI IMG/M metagenome (GOLD analysis project Ga0078972, IMG submission 67568) | Hot spring thermophilic microbial communities from Obsidian Pool, Yellowstone National Park, USA - OP-RAMG-01 (SPADES assembly) (version 2) | ecosystem: Environmental > Aquatic > Thermal...
TGCAAAAAATAGTGAAAATGCTGCGTTTCAGACACAACAATTAGGTGCTGAAATACGACAACTTGCAGCAAATACTGGTGAAGCATTGCTTCCAGCATTTAAGGAAGTAATTTCATCATTGGCTTCAGTAGTAAAATGGGTAAATACTGCTGATGACACTACAAGAAAAGCCATTCTTACCTTTACTGCATTTGCTGCTGCGATTGGGCCACTCGAATTAGCTATTGCAGGAGTCATAAAAGCTATATCACTGATTGGAGCCACAACTGGTGGGCCAGTGGCATTAGCAATAGCTGGAGTTATGCTATTTGTCGGTGCGTTAGCTTCATTAAATACTATTGCAAAAGAAACAGCTAAAAATAAAATGTTTGCTGATATTGCAGAACAAGTAAAAGAAGCACAGAAAGATTTCAAGGGTTTTAATGATGAAGCAGAAAGATTAGCCCAAAAAGTAAAGGAAATTTCCCGTGAAAAAGGTATTTCTACTTCTGATATTACAGAATATTTGATAAAAAATAAATTAGTAACAGATGAAGAAGCAGAACAATTATCAAAATTAGTTGAGCAAAGGAGAACGCTAGAAGCAAATGCACAGTCAGTAAAAGAAGCTGCTGCACAGAATGGTGTTATTACAGAACGCTTGAATGAAAACTTGCAGTATAATAAAGATATTGACCAAGTTATTGCATCGGTAGCAAAAAGTGAAGGTGTAAGTGAACTTCGTGTTGCAAGTATATTAGCAAATAATAAAGATATTACACAAGAACAGCGAGACCAACTTGCCCTTCTTATTCAGCAACTTCAGAAACAGCAGGATATGATTGATGCAATGGATTTGCTTGAAAGAAAACGACAAGAGGGATTACTTGGGGTACAGAAGTGGAATGAAAATGTAGATAAAGCAAATGCAGCACTTGCAGATTTTGAAGCTAAAAGAAAAGCTAACCCAGGAAAAGAGTTGGATTATCTTAATGATTACATAGCAAAACTTGAAAGTTTGGGTGTTACTTCTTTAAGGTTGTATGATGATGCTATAAAACTGCGGCAGCAACTTATGAAGCAAGATGCTGATTTGAAGAAGTTTGCTGAAGATAGAGATGCTGCGCTTGGTAATTATGAACTTAAATTAAAGGATATTGATGATGAGCAAAAGGCGTTTGGGTTATCTGATGTTGAGGTAAAGACTAAACAGAAAGCTGCACTTGAATCATTGATTACTTCTCTTATTGAGCTGAAGAATAAATATCCAAATTTTTGGGGGGCAGGGAATCAAGCCAATTTGGATAAAGCAATAAAAGATTGGCAAACACTTAATAATGTTATTAACTCAGGAGCAGATGCGGAAGATAAAGCAAATCAAGCATATACTGCAAGATGGAAGGCTATTGGTGAAAATGAAAGAAATAAGATTCTTGCTGCGGCTGAGTACAATGGGTTATTAAATCAAAATGCAGAACTTGCAGAAAAGCTTGGACTTACAACGTTATCATTTGATAGTCTTGCAATAAAAGACCTTCAAGAAATTCTTGATTTAACAGCACAATTTAAAAAAGCACTTAGTGACCAAGCTGATGCAACAAAACGTGCACAAGATGCTGATAATGCTAGATGGAAAGCAGCGGCTGAAGGATATGTTCGTGTACAAGCACAAAGTGAAAAAGCAGCATATGCACAATTGTATACTGAGGAAAATGTTATAAAAAGGGGTTATATTAACAGAAAACTTGCTGAAGTAGAACAAATTCATCTTATTGAAGAAGCAAATATAGAAAAATTGGAAAAGGCTGAAGAATTAGCACAGCAAGAAGCAGCAGTTTTACTATGGGAACAAGGTTATCTTTCGGAGCAAACAATAGATATACAAAATGCATTAAATGAATTACGTATATATAGTGAAGATAAATATGCAGAACAAGTTAAAATTTTAACTGCTGGTATTACACAAGATAAGATAGATGCTCTTCACGAGGTTGTAAAACGAGAGGGAGAACTTAATGAAGTAAGAATACAAGAGGCTGTGAAAATAGAAGGTGAACGATATAAGTTAGCATATCAAGCATACGCTAAGGGTCAATATATTAACGAACTAGAACAAGCTGATTTAGCCAAACGGTTTGCATGGGAGTCAACTAGAAGAAAATTAGCACGAGATGAAGCAATTCATATAGCTGAAGATGAACAAATACGGAAGGAGGAGGCAGCAAAACTTGGGCAGGATGCTGATAATCTTCGACTTACCAAACAAGCCTTAGCATGGCAAGATTATGCAGAAAAAGTTAAAACTATAGAAGATAATCTTACTAATCAGATATTATATGAAACAAATCAGCGTAAACGAATATTTTTGCAGAATTTGCTTGAACAAGTAACTGAACTCAAAAGGCAAGGTAAATCAGTTGAAGAAATAAATAAAGTAATAAATGATGAAACACTAAAATTTGATGCATTACGTGCAATACATGATGCTTATGATGAACTTCAAAACAAAGGCAAGTCGGCTACAGATATACTTATAGCTAATTTTGAGAGAATGCGTCAAATTGTTAAGGGGAACAGTGGAGATTTAAAGGAACTTGATGCAATTATCAAAGGCTTGAAGCTAAGCGAAATTGAACAAGCATTTTCTCAAACACTTGAAGGGCAAATTGCTACGCTTGAAGCACAGATTACTTATTGGAAAGCAAATGCAACAAGACTTGGCATTGTAATTCCTTCTAATATTTTAGAGCTATTATCCAACTATTCTACAAGTAAATATGCAACAGGAACAGAGGGAGCAAAACCCGGCCTTGCTTGGGTTGGAGAACGAGGAAAAGAACTTGTAGTTTTTAATGGTGGTGAAACTGTAATTCCAAATGAAGTAGCTCGAAAAATTCCTGGATATGCCGATGGAACTGTAAATCATCAGCTTGCACTTGATACAATGGCTATTCTGAAGAATATTCCAGGGTATGCTGGTGGTGCTGGTGAATTTTCTATAGATATAAAGACACCATTAGTACTTGATAATTTATTTAAACCATTATCAGATGGTGCTAAAAAGGCATCTACAGAAGTACAAAAACAAATTGATGCTATAGTTAATGCGCAAGCAAATATGTTACTTTCTTTAGTAAGGCAGCAGGAAAGAACTACTAATGAAATTTTAAAGATAACAAAAACTGAAGCGCAGAATCAAATTGATGATGTGCATAGGGTATATAAAGAAAAACGTGATGATGCTACATTGAATATAAAAGATGAAATATTACGTGCTAATATCATAAAGAAGCTTAATGAAGCAGAAGCAAAAGATATTGAGAAGATAAAAGCTGATTCTGCTGCAAAAGTTACTGCAATATTTCAAACTGAGCTTGAAAAGCAGATTACTGATGTACATAAAAATGCTGATGACCAGAAGAAAATTGTTCAAGACAATTTGGATACCCAACTTGCTCTTTTGCGGGAAAATTTTTTTAAAGATATGGATATGGCAGGCAATGATGCCAAGAAAAAGAAGGAGATTGAAGATAAGTATAATGCTGATATTATAGCGGCAAAACAAAAAGCAGCAGATGATTCTACTAAAATAGATGCAAAAGCTATGGCTGATATTGAGAAGATAAAAGCCGATTCTGCTGCAAAAGTTACTGCAATATTCCAAACTGAGCTTGAAAATCAGATTGCTAATGTACAGAAAAATGCTGATGACCAGAAAAAGGTTGTACAAGATAACTTAAATATTCAGCTTGCCCTTTTAAAAGATAAGTTTGATAAAGATATGGCTGCTGCTGGTGATGATGCTGATAAGAAAAAGGAGATTGAAGATAAGTATAATGCTGACGTTACAAAATTAAGAGAGGATGCATTAAATGGTATTTATACAATTGAAGCTAATGCTACAGACGAAATAAATAAACTGAAAGCTGATTCAGTTGATAAAGTAAAAGCTTTCTATCAGTCTGACCTACAGAATCAAGTTGATGCTATTGAAAAGAAGAAACAAGCTGATATTGATTTTGTAAATAAATCTAAAGCCAGTGCAGAAGATAAAGCGAAAGCTATACAAGCAATCAATGAGAAAGCAGCAGCAGATGAAATAAAACTGTATGCAGATAAAACAGTAAGTATTATCAATAATATTGGTTCAATTGTAAGTTCTATAAATGATATAGCAAATAGTTCAAATGAATCGACTGGTAAAACCATCTCAAGCATCGGCAATCTTGTTTCAGGAATTGGAAGTATGCTTCCTGGCATTGCTGGTGCTATTGGACAGGCAGCAGGTGCAGTAATAAGTGCAGTTGGTGGGATTTGGGATTCTATTTTTGGGAATGAAAAAGAATTTAAAAAAGATATGCTTGAGTTATCAAATACAACTGCAGATTGGAATATAAAACTTATTCAGACAACACTTGATAATCAGCTTAAAGCAATAGACACAGATAAGCAAGCAGAACTTGAAAAATTGGGTTATGTAAATGAGTATGGTGATGATTTAATTCAAAAGAATCTAGATACACAAATTAAAGCAATAGATAAAGAAACACAAAAAAGGCTTGAAGACCTGGGTTATGTAAACAAGTATGGTGAGGATTTGATTCAAGAGCATTTGAAAACACAGCTTGATGCAATAGATACAGAACGAAAAGCTGCACTTGAAGCACAACTTGATAAAGATAAACAGCTACAGGATAGCCTGCAGGAACAGCTTGAAGCAAAGAAAAAACAACTTGATGAAGCATCTTCAGTTGAAGAAGCAGCAGTTATCCGTAGGGAAATGCTTGAACTACAGGCGCAGAAAGATATTGTTGATAACCGTATTCAATCAGTTGCTGATGTAGTAAAGACTGAATCTGAACAGCTTGCCTTGGAGATAGAGGAAAAGAAGCAGGCAATAGCAACCGAAACAAATGAGCAGACGAGAGCATTGCTTGAGCGACAGCTTGCCGAACTTGAATCAAAGAAAGTAATTGCTGATATTCAAGCACAATATGATGCACAAGAAAAAGCTGCACAGGATGCTGCAAAAAAGGCTTCTGAAGAAAAAGCTGCAATTGAATTACAAGCAGCACATGATAAAGCTGATGCAGAAAAACAAGCTGCTGATGATAAAGAAAAAAGAGATGCAATTGAACTAGAGGCAGCACATAAAAAAGCAGATTTGGAAGCAAAAGCTGCTGCTGATATGAAGAAATGGCAACATGATAAAGCAATATATGATAGGGATGTTGCAGTAGCACAAGCTGAAATTGCACGGCAGAAAGCAATTGCTGATTTGGGTAGCAAAAACTATGATAAGAAAGCACAGGTAAATGCACAATATGATAGTTTGATAAACACTATCAAGAGTGTGCCAATTCCTGCTGCGGCTGAAGGTTTAATTGTAAAGCCATCAGTTGGTGGAACATTGGTACGAGTAGCAGAAGCAAATGTGCCTGAAGCTATTGTGCCATTAAACCGATTAAATGAAGTGTTGGCAACAATGAAAACGATGCAGCCAGTAGCTACAATGAATGAAGCAAATATGATGCATCTAACAGTAATGATGGATAGTAAGCCATTCCTAGAGAAGATATTCCCAGCTTCCAAGAATGGGCAGATATTGATTTCAGCAAGAGCTGTTGTATGAGGGTAAAGTAGTGAGAATAGCATATACCAATTATTATGATTTAGCTCAATATATAACTCCATCAAGTACAACTACAGGATACTCTATACTCAACACACAAGATGAACGACTAACTACAGTATGGAAGTCTGATTCTGCAACAACACAAACAATTATTGTTGACCTTGGTGCTGCATACTCAATTACTACATTTGGGGTGCTTGGGCATAATCTTGTTGCTACAGGTACTTCAGTTATTGGGAATAGTACAGTAGGTGGGGCTGGAACGTCAGCAATGACATGGATAACAACTGGGCAATCATCTGCACAAATAATTACCTATAATGCAGGTGCTATGGTAAAGTTTGTAAGTCCTATGACATATCAATACTGGAAGTTTACATTTACTGGTTTGACAAGCCCATTACAAATTGGAAGATTGTGGGTGGGCACTTATCTACAAGTTGACCCCAGCAGTCTGCTTGATTTTACTGTAACCTACAAAAATGATGATGTAGTTGTTTTTGGGAAGGGTAGGCAGAAATTTGCAACAAAAGGTGTAACATGGCGGGAATTTAACTTTTCATTCCCAGAATCTTCTCATACAATGGTTTCAGCAATAAAGACAATGTATGAAACGGTAGGTAATCATGGCAGTGTCATTTTCTGCAACTTTGATGACCTAACAGACTATGCTTTAGTGTTGCCTTGTTATTGTAGTATAGATGGTGAGTTGGCTTTTCAACATTCTGAACGGATGCGGTTCAAATATGGTTTGAAATTACTTGAAAACAGGTAGGAGTAGCTAAATGACATTTAACCAACTTGCACAATTATCAGTCTCAAAACCGATTGTGCTGGTTGAAATGGATATTAGTGGTACAACACACTATTATTCATTTGAAAGTTTTACTCCAGTTAACTCCACTCATTTCTATGAAGGAAGATTACACCAAATATTCAGTATCTCAAGAACCCGTGATGCAACATTCTTTGGGAGAATGGTGCTGAATGGTGGTTCAATCAGCTTAATCAATGCTGATGGTGAATTTGATGCTTATGGTGAAGATGCTGGTTTTGTTCCACTTGTCTTTGATGGAAGCTGGAAATTTGATGGTACTCATTGCTGGAATGGTGCAAAAATTCCAAGTATCTATGGTAGTCAAGTACGAATAAAGTATGGGTATGATTCACTTGATATAGCTTCCTATTTAACAGTCTATACAGGCTATATAGAATCAATTTCATTTGATGAACAGTATTTTACTGTTGGTGTTATTGAAAACAGGAAAAAGTTTGATACAAAAATAAAGTTTGATTGGACTGATAAAAATGCCCTTACAATTATTGAACAAGCTATTACTTTAGCTTATCCTACTATTACTTATACATCAACCTACTATAATACAACAGTATGGGATGCAGCAAAAGCACTTGCTCCAAACATATCAGTTGATATGGTCAATGAAGCAACAGTAACAGAAGTTATTGAACGAATTTGCCTTTCAATATTTGGTGAATTTGTAGTTGATGGTGATGGGAGGTACTCATTCAAATACATCAACCCTGATGCTACTCCAACAGTAACAATTCCTAGAACTGATATAGTAAATGCTCCTTCTATTTCTTATGATACAAGTCAGATTATTACTTCAGTCATTGTTGACTGTGATGTAACAGAAGATTTGGCAAATGGCAACTATAAACTACAAGTGCATGATAACAGTAGAAAAGGGCTTATCTTTGCCCGGTATCAGATTTACAAAGAGCAGGAGTTTGTTACTTATCTTCAGACAGCAGCACAAGCAGCTTCGCTTGCTACAAAACTGCTTGACTATTATCAAGATGCTCATGCTATGACGACAATTACTGTGCCAATGAAGTATTATGCACTAGCTGTTGGGGATGTTATCTATGCTGATTTGCCAAGAGGAAATAGCAGTATGCTTGGTGTAAAGAAGTATGAGATTATGGGTATTACCTATAACCTCGAACAAGCAATGATGGATATGAATTTGAGGATGACCTATGATTAAACCATATACTCCGCCACAAGAAACAACTGAAGTTCAGATAAAGAAAGCAATAGGTGCAGAAGCACAGATATATCTTGGTTCATTCAGTTCTGTACCTACAACAGCATTTGATGGACAATATTTTGTGCAAACATCCAGTCCATATGGTATATATTTGTATACTGAAGGTGCTTGGGTGAAGCAGACTGCTCCAACAAATGATATGATTTCAAGAGCTGCATATGATATTATGCTTGCAGTTAGAAATGGATATGGCACTTTGACTGATTACATAGAATCTGGTAATGATTTTTCACAAGCATTGGTTTTGTGGCTTGAAGCTGTCTATATTCATATTATTACTGGTGGTGCATTGTATGCAGGTGATAGATTCAGTTCTACAGGCACAGTTATAGATGATACAAAAGATGGTTGGTATTTAGGAGCTGGAGATAACGTTGGGTGGTGGGTACGAGGAAAGAATCTTGATTTAACATTTTGCGATAGTTCTGGCAATGTTGTGGGGCATTTTGGTGCAGATAATATTCTTTTTGATACTATAGATTACAATACATCACTTGGATACTATGGAATACCATATAGTGCAGATGGTGATAAGAATGTTGCTGTGGGATATAGTTGTTTACATGCACTTACTACAGGATTTGAGAATATTGCTATAGGAAATAATGCATTAAATAAAAACACAACCGGCTATTATAATGTAGCAATAGGGACTCAGGCATTGCAAGAATGTACAACAGGAAATACAAATACAGCAGTGGGTTCACAGTCATTACTTAATACAACAACTGGTTATCAAAATGTTGCCATAGGTTTGCAAGCATTACGTGAAAATATAGATGGATACATGAATGTTGCCGTGGGGCCACTAGCACTTGATGCAAATACTTCTGGTTACTTGAATATAGCAGTTGGTGCAACGGCACTTTATAATAATACTACTGGAAATTGGAATAATGCTGTTGGAGTTGGTGCTTTGTGGGGCAATACTACTGGTGTCCACAACATTGCATATGGGTTTTATACCTTGTATCATAATGGCACTGGCTATAACAATATGGCTATTGGAAATGAAGCATTATATAATGCTACTAATTTATCACATAATATAGCTTTGGGGCATCAGTCTTTATATGCGCTTACGAATGGTGCTGAAAATATATGTATAGGTAATGCTTCTGGTGGTAATTTACAAGCAGCAACAGGAAATATAGCAATTGGTGAAAATGCCTTACTTGGTGCAGAAGGAGCTACAGCACAAAGTAGCTATAATGTTGCTATTGGTGTACAAGCATTACAATCTGCAAATGATGCTGATAACAATGTAGCCGTGGGGTTTAATGCATTAGTCTCAAATACAAGTGGCGGTGGCAATGTAGCAATAGGCAATCAAGCATTACCACAAGTAACGACAGGATATTACAATACTGCACTAGGGTATCATGCTGGGTATGATGCTACAACACAAACAAATATTACTTGTCTTGGATATAATGCACAAGTAACAGGCTCTAATCAAGTTCAACTGGGGGATTCATCAACAACAACATATGCCTATGGTGCAGTGCAAGACCGTTCTGATAAACGGGATAAAGCTGATATACAGCCCACAAAACTTGGGCTTGACTTTATTAAGAAATTGAAACCAGTAGATTTTAAGTGGGATTTTAGAGAGGATTATATTGAAAGGATTGAAGAAAAAGACGAAAAAGGAACTGTTACCGTAAAAGAAATAGTGCATAAGAAGGATGGTAGTAAAAAGAGAAAAAGATTCCATCATGGGCTGATTGCACAAGATGTGAAGGAAGTAATGGATGAGATGGGGATTGATTTTGGTGGGTATCAAGACCATTCTATCAATGGAGGCAGAGATGTGCTATCATTAGGGTATGAGGAATTGATTGCACCAATGATAAAAGCAATACAGGAACAGCAAAAGATAATTGAGGATTTGGAAATGAGAATAAAGAAGCTGGGAGGATGAGGATATGGCTTATTTAAGTGCAGTAAGTTCACTTGATAATGTGATACAGTATGAAATAGATGACCCTACTCAAACGATAGGTGGGGCTGGTGGTGGAGCTAATGCTCAAGCACAAGCATTACTAAACAGAACGAAGTACATCTATGATAATTTCTTTAATAGATTAACACAAACACTTGATAATGTGCCAGAAGGCACATCATATAAGCGCATCCAAGCGGCGATTGCTGATGCGCTCAATGGCGGAAGTTATAAGGGCAATCTCATGCCATATACCGGCATGATGAAATCAGGGACAGTAACAAGTACAAACTCAACAACACCACAATCAACTGGCATTAATGTAAATGCGTACGAATATGCCAAAGATGTACTATTGATGCTGAGCGGACACAATGCCACTGGTGATGCTACGTATACTGCTCTCTACCACTTGCGATTTGGCTATGACGGAAATTACTGGCAAGCAACATTACTCTCCGCACAATCCCCCGGAGGTGGGACTGATAACAAATTTGCATTATCGGTTGTGTCTGGAGTCCTGCATATAAATACAACATCAGCAATAAATTTCCGCTGGACGGCGCTTGGGAATTATACGCTCTAGGAGGGCTGAAATGATATATCAAGAAGCATGTGGCTGCGTACATTTTGAGGATGAAGAAGGTAATCCGAGGGTTTGTGCTCCAGGGCAATCTCTTGATGGTATGCCGCCAGAAGTTATTGAACTTGCAAAAAATTGGACACCTGAGCAAATCGCAGGGCATGATGCAACAGCACAAATAGAAAAAGCACTAGAGGAGCAAGCTGAAGCTACAAGGCAGATGCTCTTTGCCGAATACGACCACATGGTTGACATACTGAATAATATGCACCGAAGAAAAGACATCACTGATGCTGAATACGAGCAAAAGCTCGCTGCATTAGATGCATATGCCGAAGCACTCCGAGCAATGAACGACACACCAGGTTGGTATCTCAATCCGCAGTGGCCGCCGAAGCCGGAGGTGTAATCGTGGAAACCGTCATTAAGACCGCTATTGCATTAGTAACAACAGCAATGCTTACAAGACATTTGCAATTACTTATAACTAGAAAAACCCAAAATTATACTAAAATAATTATAAGGAGTTTACTATGCAAGTAACATTTGATTTGGCAGCATTGCTTGGTCTTGGCGTTTCAGTTCTTACTATTATAGGATTGTTTATCGAGATTAGTCGATATCGAAAGGAGCGTGAAGAGATGATTCGTAAGCAAACGCAAGAGCAGGATAAAACAGATACAAAGATTGACCAGATACTTGCAATGTTGAAAGACCTTAAAGAAAACACATGCCTATTATATGAAGCTGTTATTCCATTGCTTGAAGGTCAGAAAGTTTCCTTAATGAAAATTGCTGAGATGGAATTGAATGGTGATATAAAAAAGGCTTTAGGTGATGTAACTGCAACACAAGATAAATTGATGAAGCATTTGACAAATTCATCAGTTGGTGGAACATTCCAGAAGGAGGTTATGCATTGAGTAGCAAAATTGAAGATTTAGACCTATGTTGCCAAGATGCAGCAAGAAAAACGCTTGATGCACTTAATGCTGATAGCGAGCTGAAAAACTCTGGTGTTGCTGGGTGGCTTGTCATAGAAACATTACGTCCTATCCAATCACAAATTGCTTACGCTTCACGACTCATGGCTTCCTATGTTGAGCAAAAGTATCGTTCTGTTGCACTTGATTTTGTAAAAGCGTGCTACAAATTAGCAAATCTACAAGCTCCACCTGATGGTGAGTGTTTCAAACCAATTACTTGGACAATGAGAAGTAAGCATCTGGATGGATTAGCAATGGATATTGCACCACTCAAAGCTGATGGGAAAGTATGGTGGGATGCACCAATGCATATCTGGATGAGAATGGCAACAATTGCTGAAAGTTATGGGTGGGAAGCTGGAGTTCGCTGGCCTGATGACCAGCAAGATTCACCTCACTTGCAATGGAGAGAAAAATGAGTGCTGGTTTTTTACAGGAGCAAGATGGTTCTAAATCTTCAAGAAGATTATTTGCACTTTACTTTGCATTGCTTTCTGGTGAGCTATTCAATGTAGGTGCATGGACTGGAAATATGGCTGGGGTATATGGTGGAATGTTCTGTGGGTTTGCTGTGTTAATTTTGAGTGGCTATACAACAGTTAGTGAGATAAAAGGATTAGTTACTTCTATTAAATCCAACTATCCGGAAAAACAAGATAGTTCAGAGATTGCTCACTATGTTGATACTACATCAACATATGAGCCAAAAAATTGATGTTGTTGGAGGAATACTATGAAAATTAAGCTGGTTTTTGATGATGGGACTGAAACTGAAATTACTGAGCAGGGGTTGAAAGAGTTAATGAAAGTATTAAAAGTATTAGGGGATGGAAATAATAAAGAGAAAACAGGAATACCATATGTTATCCCATGGTATCCAACTGAATACCCATATGGTACTTGGATAGGGCCAGATGGGACATCCCATTATGAAATTCATACACAAGAGTGCTGGGAGGTAACATGAATGAACTATGGAAGAAAATTCCGGTTACTATTCGCTATGTTCTTATTGGGTTACTCATTGGCATTGCTATCAGCGCAGGAATCTTTACCATCATTACCAGAAACGAGTTATCTGCTCTCAGAGAGCGACAAGACAAAGTTATTGCAAGCCTTTCAGCTCTTGGCCGACAAATTGAAGACGGCAACACAAAACTTGCAAGCCTCGGAGCAAGCCTTGCAGGACTTGAAAAATCAGTCAGCGATAACGGAACAGCAGTACAAAATATCGCAGGAAAAGTTAGTAGCATTGGAAACAGCATATCAGCAATTGACAAACGAATTGGACTCGTTGAAGCAAGAGAAGGCGATGTTACTCAGCGACTATCAGAACTTGCAAACAGCTTTAGCGAATTTGGAAAGCAAATATCAGGCTTTGGAGCAAGCATCGAATCAATTAAAACAGGATTATCAGGCATTACAGGAAGCCTACAAGACGCAAGTAGCATCGTTCAATACATTGAATCAATCATTCAAGGACTACCAGAAATCGGTTCAGGCACTAAAAAATAAATCGCTGATACTTGAAATCATCATTGCAGGATTAGCAGCAGGATGGCTACTTGATGTAGTTGGTGTGTTTTAGATAGTACATATAATCGTAAACAAAAGGAGAAAAACAGGATGCTATTCATACGAATAGAAAGAAATGTAAAGTCATATGAGTACAAGCAGAATCCAAAAGCAGAAAGTAGTTATCTAAATAATACAAAAAACAACTTCCTAGATAAATTTGAACTATTTGATGATGAAGCATTACTGTTTGAAGCAAAATGCCAATCTGTAGCTAACTCTCCAAAAGCAAGATTTTCCAATACTATAGCGGCAGGGCAATTCAATCTTGTGTGTTTTATCAATTTACATAAAGCTAACTATGTAGCTCATGGTATTTGCAATACTTCAACACTTGGCTATGAATGGTTAAGTGAAAAAACAGTGAATGAAGACTTCAGCCACAGTATTCACAATAATGAAGAAATGCAGCCAGTGATATGGAGTACTGGTGATATTATTCTTCATAGAAGTGATTTTGAAGCATTGAATACTATTCTTACAGCATACCATATTACACCATATACATTACTTGATGGGGAAATTGTAGACATAGAATAACATGGAGGAATCATGCCAAAATCAACTATTATTGGTGATATTGTAAAAGAATATTTAACAAAATATCCTTATTCAAGCACACGATATATAGCAAAATTGATATATAAAGAAGTGCCACAGCTTTTCAAAGAAGAAGAATCAGCCCGCCTTATTGTGCGGTACTATCGAGGTGTTGCTGGGGAAACAAACAGAAAAAAGTTAAGCCCATTTTCATATAAACCACAGATTGTGCTTCCTGAACCTGATGAAGATGATAGTTATGAACCCTATTTACTGGAAGGTGATGTTTACCCAATTCTTGTTGGAGCTGATGCCCATATGCCATTTCATAATCAAGATGCAGTGGAAATGTTCTTTGATTATGGATTGAAAATCAAGCCGAAAACCATTTTGCTTCTTGGTGATTGGCTTGATTTTTATTTGCTTTCCCATTGGGTTACTGACCCTAGAAAACGAAATGCAGAAGATGAATTAGCAATGTTCAATAAGCTACTCACACAAGTACGAACTACATTTCCAGATGTAAAGATAGTATTCAAGTATGGCAACCATGAAGAACGATGGGATGATTATGTAAAAACACATGCTCCTGAAATATTCCATGTTCCTACAACACATCTTAGAGCACAGCTTGACTTTGATGCACTTAATATTGATGTTGTGAGCGATAAACGTATTATAAAAGCTGGGCATCTCTACATCATTCATGGGCACGAGTACAAATTCAATATATCGAATCCAGTTAACCCTGCACGTGGGCTATACTTACGGGCAAAGAAATCAGCAATGTGTGGGCATTTTCATCAAACATCTGAACACACAGAATCAGCTATCAATGGGGACATAGTTACTTGCTGGAGCATTGGTGCATTGTGTGGGCTACATCCTGAATACATGCCACTCAATCGCTGGAATCTTGGTTTTGCTACAGTAGATATGGTTAATAACTCTTTTGTTGTATCAAACAAAAGAATTATTAACAATAAGCTAGTGTAAAAGTTCAAAGAATTTCGCTACCTTTGAACTATTATAGTCCCGATGCTTGGAGCGGGTCATCTCCAAGCTCTTTTATTGGTACATATGGTATGTAATTTTTACATGGTGATTTTTGTTTTTTCCAATCAATCCAAAAGTCAGAATCTTCATCATCAGTATTTCTAACAAGTCTTTTGCATGTTATACATTGGCTGATATTCTTTCTATTCCCCATACACCTATTCAATGTTTGTAAACTCATTTAATTCTCCTTTACAGTGCTTACTCCATAGGTAGCACCATCAATCTCTTCATTTTCTTTTACCACAACAAATGTCTTGTCGGCAATATCTTGCACAAACTCAACATTGTTACTGCTGTTTGAAATAATAATGAATTGAAGTGATAATCGTTTTGAAAGTTCCTTTATCACTTGCCACGCCGTTTCCTGCAACGCCGGCGGCTGTATCTTTTGAATCGGCTCATCAAGAATCAGTACATTATCAGTTTTGCCCAATGACCATGCAGCAATCCGAAGTGCAAGTGAAGCCATATCAACAACACCACCACCTGTTGCTCCATAAGGCCCAACTTCTATCTGATGCCCATTCTTTTTGAATACAAATGATGCTTCAGTTTTCTTGTACTTCACTACAAACTCAAGGGAAAAAGTGTATTCATCAGGAAATAGTGCATTTAGCCCAAGGTTTACTACGTTCTCAATATGAAATTTGAGCTGTTCCTGCGTCTTTTGAGCAACCGTTTGAATGAATGCTTGTGCTTTTTCAAGTGCAATCAATGATTCTTTCTTGTTATTCATAACAAATTGCTTGTCTGAAAATTGGTTCATAAGGAGTGTCTTTCTACCTTCTGCACGAGCAATCTTCAGCTTATAATCTTCAAGTATCATATAGCACCCCAATCAGTAATTGTTTCAAGTTTATCAAGCAATTCTTGTTTTTCTTCTTTTTTCTCCTTGATGGATGCTTCAATTTCTTCCAGCTTTTTGAGGCATTCTTCATCATCATTGATAGAAAACTCTCTCTTCCATCGAGAACGAATGTCATCAGTAAGAGCTGATGCTTTGATGTTCTCTTCCTTCATCTTTGCAATTTTCTGCTTGATTGCTTCGAATGTTCTTGTGTCCATTGTGTTAGTCCTCCTTTACTTCTTCTTTTGCTTTCTGCACCAATGTATGTATCATTGCAATAGTTGCTTCATCAAGTGTAGCCTTATTTTCGCTAATTGCCCTTTCAATATTATCTTCTATTGATAGTGTAAAGTTATCCATGCTTTTTGCCATTTCTACAAATGCACTAATTCTATCTTCCCTATCTTCTTCAGCTTTAATGTAGGAATCAGTAACAAGTGCAATGTTATCTTCAATGGCAATTTTTTCAATAACCTCCTTTTCTGTATCAATATAGTAGACAACTGGTTGCTCCATCTCATTTACTTTTTGTCGGTTGAAGTGCCCAGCATTGACCAAATACCGTCCATCTTTTGACTTGTACACAAACGATTTGTGCATATCTCCAGTAAATATCCATTTATAGTTTGTAAGTGCATCAAGAAATTCTTGTGCAGTAATTGATTCTCCATTAGGGGGCATATCTTCTGCACTTTCAAACACAAGCTGATGGGTGAAAAGACAATCACTATTAGGATGCTGAACTTCCTGCCCAAAATGATTATAAGCTACATCAAGTTCTTTCATTGGTCTAAGATAAGGGCTTTCCATATTCTCTGCAATATGATAGGGGATACTGATGGTAGATTCTTCAAGATGTTCCATTGAATGCCCATACAAATCATGGTTTCCAATGATGAAGTACACCCCATACCTTACATGGGTAGTAAATTCAAGAAACATAGAGGAAACTATTTCTGGAACGATAGCACTATTGAATAAATCCCCACCAATAATGATTGGGCATTTTCGTTTGTTTGCTTCTTCTGCAAGTTGATAGAGTTGATTTTGTTGTGTTTTCATCCAATCACTATCAAGTCTGCATCGTGGCCTATTTGCACGAAGGTGCATATCTGCGGTAAAGATAAATTTCATATTGCACTCCCATTCTTTAATTGTGCCCCACAATATGGGCAGGTATCAGGTAGTGATTTTTCAAGCTCATGTAGTTTTTCAGTGTTTATCTTGATTGTTTCATTCATATCAATGTACTTCTCATATAAATCATAGAGTGTCTCATAAAGCTGTGTTTCCTGTTCAATTTTATCTGAAAGCTCATCAATGCTTTCAACTATTTTTGCGGCTTTTTGCGCTTTTTTTGCGCTTGTGAGTATATGCTGTTGCTCTTGATATGTGCTATAGAGTGATTGCAAAGTATCATATTCTTCTATTTCTTCCTCAATAGCTTCCGTAAGAGTATCAATTTTCTCAACAAGAGCAACAGCAGAATGCTCAATAGTTTGTGCAATAGATAACTTTTCCTGTGCTTTTGTGTAAGTTGTAAGCATTTCTTGCAGTGTGGTATATATTGTACTATCTGCTTCAATTGCTGTTTCAAGTGCATATATTTGAGTTAGCAATTCTTTTGCAGAAGGAATCCAACTATAGGAATCAATCTGTGCCTGCATACGTTGTAGCTCATGTTCACTTTCCTGAATCTCTTGATTGGTTCTTCTGCGTAGAATCTCTGCTGTGCTTTGAATTTTATCAATCAGCTCAAGATGGATAATTCTGTTCAAAAACCTTGCTACATCTGCTCCACTATCTCCAAGCAAAAATGGCTTATCAAACTGATACTGAACATTTACATCACTAAGATTCAATTTTTCTAGTACAGCATCAGGAACAGTTTGCCCAACGGCTTCAAGTACTGTTTCATCTAGTTCATAGCCATTGAAATCACCTGAACGCTTTCGCTTTATTCTTATGCCATTATCCATTTCAAGAATAACAAACGTGGGCTTTACTGCTTTATCGTTCCTATCTCTGTTCCAAAAACTAACCATGCTCGTTCCAGATGGCTTATTTTTGTGAACCCAGTAAATACCACGAACAATGCTTGACTTACCATTATCGCTCTTTCCTGATATAATATTTACTCCACTACTCAACTCAAGTTTTGTATCTTTGTGAGATTCAAAATTTCTAAGATGAATATTCTTAATCAAGGTGTACCTCCTTTCTCTAACTATATTATATCACATTATGCTCCGTTTTCACGAATTTTGTTTAATTTTTCTTCAAGTTTTTTCTTTACTCTGGGGTCATTGATATACAGCCAATGATTGCTTTTTTCATACTCACTACGAATCTCTGATTCCCATTCAAGAAAATACTTTTCAAGCTCATCAACAAACATTTTCTTGAATCTTACTATTGGTAAGTACAATACATTGGAAGGTTGTGGCAATTCTCCTATGCATAACTCCCATGCCGTATTGATAAGCTGTGCTGCTTTTCTTCGTTCATAATCAATACCGAACGAAGTTTTTCCTGTACATGGGTCAATATAATGTGGCTCTTTCTCATACTGTTCTTTTGTTATTTTCATTGGTGTTATTGTAACAGTATGATTGCTATATATGTCATCAAGAATACTGATAATTTTTATGGTATCATACTCAACATAGTAGATGGTATCAATGCATATTTTGTATGCTCTCATTGTTGTTTCCTTTATTTCATAAGAGGAACAAGCTTTTTTATTCGTTCAATATTCTTATCCAAATCTATTTCTGCTGCCCGTTTCAATCCTTTCGTTTTGCATATTAAACATGCTTCACCAGTATAATCTTTATCATCATCAGCTTCCATTATGCTTTTGCAATATGGGCACATCCATTTCCGAAGATGAGCTTTGATATATTGTGTAATATCTTCAACTGGGTTTACTGTTTCAACAAATAATTTCCCACCATGATTTTCTTCTACAACAAAGCAAGCAATTGTTGCAAGGTATCTATCGGTTATTCTTTGAATAACTAATGATGATTGCTTTGGATAATCATAGCCTTGCTTTCGTATAAGTTTCTTGATGTCAGTATAAGGAATTTCAGTGATTGTTCCGTGGTCAGTTGTGTAAATTGTTTTTCCACATAATCTCCATGCTGAGATAAAGTTCTTTTTGTAGTAAATATGCACTTTTTCTGAAAGCACACCATTGAAACTTACAACAGTATTATCATTCTTTGTATACGGATGTGGAATTTCATCCCAAAGTTTTTCCCATGTTTCAATACCATAATCATGTGGGTTTACAACCATCCCTTTGTATGCTTCTTTCAGTTTTGCTTCAGTAAATCGTTCTTTATTATCAGGAAACCCAAAATCACAGCCAGCAAGAAAGATAGTGCCATAGCCAAGCATGTCAGCAACAAATAGTTGCATTGGCGGTGAACATGCAAACAATGCAAATTCAGTTCGTATGAGAAATCTGAATTGTGGATAGCGTATTCCCTGTCCAGTATCTTCACGTTTTGTATACATACTTTTCAATGTATCTTTATAGAATGAGTGCTCTTTCCCATTACTTTGAATGTAAAGAAGCAGTTCATTCGGCCATTTCTCAATTAAATCTGGATATACTGTTGGTGTAGCAACCAGTTTTGTATTTGTTTTTGACCAATCAACATCTTCAATTTCACTATACATACAGAATGGGTCAAGGGCAACAATATGAGTGGGTATAATGCCGTGTCGTACAAGTGTTACTGCATGACTTGTAGTACAGAATATTCCACCTTTCCAGTCCTTCAAATACTTTATGCTTTTATCAAGTGAAGGCCCAGAACCAATAATAATTGCTGGCGGTTTTTCTTTTCCAATACCAACTGCTTTTGGTTCATCTGCAATATCTCTTGCACGACCTTCACTTATTGCTGTAACAATAGGTTGCCAATTTGTTGCTGCATTCAATAATTCATGGATAAGTTGCATCCTCATAGTTACATCATTATACTGAGATGAATTGAGTTTTTCACTTGCCTCATCTGGAAGATTCACAATATCAGATTGCTCACTCATTAGTATATTCTCCTTTCCAATTTAGAAATGCTTTTATTTGTCTTTGAAGTATTGAAACTTGATGGTCAAAATCTTTTCCTCTTTCTATATAAAAATGACGAATATGAATATTTTTTGCAAGATAGTTTTCTATTCTGCAACCAGCAGAAAGTTTCCATCCAGGCAAAAATAATACTAGGTCAGCTTTCATCATTTCAGCAATACATGCTTTCATTGATTTTTCCCATGACCAATCAAACCCACATGCTCTTGTTGGGTTAAAACAAGAATGCCCATATGATTCTATTATTTCTTGTGTAGCAGCAAACAATGGAATGTTATGATTTTCCACATTTGTTATGGGTGCAGAAATGTAGACATACATATTCTATCTTCCTTATTGCTGATTGCTATTTCCTGCATATTTTGTTTTAATCTGTTGCATACTCTCATCTTTCCACAATGGAACATACCCATAGATTCTTGAGTTTCTTCCCTTTAATATCATCTTTTCCATCAATGCTTCACATACTTCAAAGTCATGCGGGTAGTCTATCTCAAAGCATTGCCAATCTTCAATAGGAAAGAGATTCCACTTTATCTTTTTATCGACTGGTTTTGTATCAATCTCAATATCAGTTTGGGGATTTTTCGACCAAGTATTGAAGTAGTAATCACGAGTTCCTACTGAAGTTCCACCACCTAATTTTGAATACTTCCAGAACTTATCGGCTATCTGCATCTGTGCTTGATACAAGTCTCCAAGGCTTTGTGTTTGAAACCTATCATAGTATGAACCTTTTACATGCTTTAAAATAAATGTTTCCTTGAATGGTGCTGCATCAGTCAAATAGTCAAGTTGGTTCTCTTTGAATACTTCAATCATTCTATCAAGCTGGCCTGGCTTTCGTAGTGGTGAAGTGGGAAGTAATGTAACGAGTATATCTGGCTTCATGCCATAGTTTGCTTCTATAATGTTCAGTGCATGAAGAAACGGCACTCCAGCGGTAATGCCATTATCCCATACTGGCCGCATAATTACTTCCACTCCATAGAATTTTCCAATCTCAGCATATGCTTCTGAATCTGTTGTTAGAAACACAGCATCAATTTCATGTGATGTTTGTGCTTGAATAATTGACCAAGCAAGCAATGGTACATTGCATAATAGCCTACCATTTTTGTTTGGTGTTCGTGTACTTCCACCTCGTGCTGTTACAATTGCTATTGTCATAGTTATTCTCCTTTCTCTTTTGAACGTACTGCTAATGCAGCTTTTTTCATATCATCATAGCCAATTATCTCACGAATCAAGTCAGCTTGAAATTCGAGTGCTTTCTTCAAATCACCTGATGCCAATGCTACATGCCATGATACAGAATAAGCCACAAATAGAGCATCAAACTCTAAATCAGCAACAAGTGGAACAAATGACTCTAAACTTTCTTTTGTTTTAGTAGTTACTGTGTATGCCCATAGCATTGTATCTTTCAATTCTTCTTTTGTCGTCTTTCCTTCAAGATAGTTTTCTGTTTCTATTACTGCTGCTTTTGTTCTGATGTCATGGATATAATCCCATGCTACAGTATTATTTTTATATGGTGTTTTTCGTATGCACTCACATGCAAACTTTCTTAACTTGTGGTCATCATGGTAATCACCTTTTTCAAGTATCCACAGGAACCAATCAGAACGATTGCACTCTTTCCACAGCACATCTAAATCATCTGTTGAGTGCCAGAAGGTATTTCCATTCATACAAAGATTTATCATATTTCTAAGCCTCTTTAATATGATTATTATCATAAAGAGTAGTATATACACTTCTTACTATATAAGAAAATGTATATGCAAGCCTCTCTTCTGATTTTCCACATTCTGTTCCATAGTATGTTCTTTTCTTTGCTACAAATCGTTCATATGCAAAAGCAGCATGTAAACATTCGTGAGCAACAATACTAGCTACAAGACATTCCTCATTCAGAAACATATAGCCATATTGCTTTCTATCAAGATGCAATATTGGTGAAAACATGCCAAGTGTATTGGAAAAATCCTTTTTCTTTAATCTACTGCTTTTGAATATGGCATCAATATTTTCTCTCATTAGTTCTGGGGTTTTACTTACATGAAGCTCAAAGTAATACTTAGCATCTTCATCAAAAATCTTGTATACTGCTGTACTCATAATTTACTCAATGCTTTACTATATGTTTCAGGCCAATGTTGCTTGATACTCAATTTATGTTGTTCCCCAATCAGTAAATGTAAACCTGGATTATCTACATATCCAAGAATCTTTGGTGGCAGATGCACTACAGGGTCTCCATATGTTTGCACATTTACAATTTCTATATTTGGTGCAATTCTAAGTTGCTTAATCCAAGCTACACGAGGAGTTGCAAAAGTAATAACCTTAACTGATGCTCGTATCAAATCACAAACTTCTGTCGTAGCAATAAGTGCAAAGGCTCCACCACAAGAATATCCGCTTATGATTGCAGGTAAGTCCGCTCTAAATCCTATATTGTTGAACGCATGATAAAATGCTTTATAGTAACCACCATGATACCAAGACTGAGGCCAGATATTAAAATCCATTTTCCAATCTACTATCTCAACAGAACCTTGGAAGTCAATATACTTTACCCCATCAATTATCTGTGAGCGGAATGTAATCCGATCACCATCCGCCTGCTGCCAGCCGTCCGGACGCATCAACCGTACCCATGCATCTTTGACTTCTTGCACTGTTATCATACTGTCTCCTTATCTTTCCAAGCCAGATAATGTTTTCCTCTCACGATTAGTTCCCTTGGCTCTTTGCCCAAATTACAAAACCTATCACGTGCAACCCCAAGCCATTCAGCTGCCCCAGTTATACCTTGAAACCGCTTGATACCATGTTCTGAAGAAATGCAAACAACTGATGGCTTATGCCCACCATGATGGCCGCTCAATGCTTCCCGCCGTGGCTTTGACCGGTCGTTGGTCAGTAGCCGCCACACAGCATCATCACGGGACGAATCATTCGGAGCAATCGCCATTTCAGTCATTTTGTTCACCTGCATAATTTTGTATTTCATCTGCGATTGCATCAATGAAAGCATTATCATTAAGTATATTATCATATGAAACTTTTATAATGTAATTTATGCTATCAATAAATCGTTTTATTATACTAGCTGTATTTACAATAGAAACTTCTGTGGAAAATATTATAGAACCATCATCTTCATGTGTAAAAGTAGCAATTCCTGCTACAAGGTGTTTGTTTTTTTCTAGGTAATTAAATATAAGTTCAGTATCAAGTGTTTTTATAAATGTAATGTTAATTGTAACCTTGTTTGGTTGAGTAGATAATATGGTAACATGCCCTTCCAAATCATCTGTAAATTTCTTTTTAAATTCATACATTACCTGTTTCATTCTTTTACCTCCTCATTCCAGCATTGCTCACATGTTACCCAACGGCATCCAATTGTTTCCATATCTTTCATTTGCTCTGTTTCTGTATCAAGTTCAGGCCACATAATATCAAAGCCTCCGGGGCACGTTCGTTTTATAATTTCATTTTTAGAAAAACATTCTGCTAATATGGGATAATTTTTAAATAATACTTCGATTCGTGTCATTCTTTTGCCTCTGCGTTCCAGCATTGCTCACACGTGATTCCACGACACCCAATAATTTTGTTGTCTTTGGATAATGCCGTTATCTCGTCTAATAGTGGCTCGTTCTTTAAAAAATCTCCAGGGCAAGATTGCAAAAGCATTTTATTGCATTCATTCATGGCTTTTTCAATCCGTGTCATCGTCTACCTCGTCATCATCTGATAAAAAATCAATGATTTCTCCAGTACCATGACAGTATTCGCACTCGTTCCACCATTCTTTTGTAGTGCCATCTTCAAGATGTTCGATGTATAATTGGACTTTTGAACCTTCACACCAAGGACATATCATTATTCCACCTCCTTAACTGGAAGTATTTCTACCAAGATTGTAGAACCACCAAAGTCAACATTTGCCTTTTGCAGTATCCATGCAATAGTCTTGCTATCATCAACCGTTAGCACTTTTGTGCCGACGTATGAGCTGTAACCATCGGAAAATACATTTTTGACAACTACAGCTACTTTCATTCCTCTGCCTCCTTATTGCACGCCTCGTCGAATTTGGCCTGCTCGTATGCCTGCCATTCCTCACGGGTCATCTGTGCCACACGGTAGCGTGCCTCTGCATGACTTTCATCTTCCTCCGACGGTGGAGGTGAGAAAAACACTTTCAGGTGTGATAGAAATCGATAAATCCATGATGCTTTATTCATTTATCCCTCCTTCTTGAAAACTACAGTGAACATGCTTTCTGGGCACTCGTGAACCTCTCCCCACATATCAATAAAGTACAGCCTCCCATCTTCAGTGATAATAAAAGTGCTGTCCTTTAAACTAATCTCCCAGCCAGGTTCATCAATCGTTATTGATGACAGTTTATCAACTTCTTTACCTGTTGCGTTGTTAATTACAACAAATTTTGGTAACATTTGCTTGCCCCTCCTTTTTGGCAGAAACATGATTTTCAGCACGCATCCATTTTGTCCATCCAGAACTATCCTCGTTTATAAACCGTTCCCTCTTCCAGATTTCGCCTGTTTCACGACTTATTACATACACAGCATCACTGCCAATAGCTATCCTCAGGCTATTGGCAATCCTTTTTGCACCGATAATGCTTTTTGCCTCAACGTTAAATATTTTCTCGTTTGCAAACGCAATAATAAATTTTTGCATTATTGACCTCCTTCGTTGAAAACAATGCTGAACCGGTCATCTGGGCAGTAAGCCACTCCACCGCACTCATCTACCAAGAGCAACGTACCGTCATCTTCAAGCGCAAAGCCCTCTATATCCATCCACATAAGCCCTTTAGCCCAATCTTCAGTTTTTGCGATTGTGTACTCATCTGCTTCTTTGCCGGTTAGATTATCTATAACTATAAATGTTGGTAGCATTCACTGCCTCCTTTTATGCATGGATTTTAAAGCCTTATCAAGGCTCTTCTCAATATGATGCCATCTCCAATCGTCATAGGAATCAAGCTTATCCTCTTCTTTCTCCTCTATTTCCTCCCTGTTTTCCCGTTCCAGTGGTGGGTCAGGATTATCCAATAAGCCACAATCATCATATACCATTATGTACCTTCCTTATATACTATATTATATCACATTTTTTCATTCTTTTACTGCTCCAGCCAAATTTTCTATAAAATATTTGTTTGCAAGCAGAAATAAAGCCACAATCATCATATACCATTATGTACCTTCCTTATATACTATATTATATCACATTTTTTCATTCTTTTACTGCTCCAGCCAAATTTTCTATAAAATATTTGTTTGCAAGCAGAAATATCATAACTAATGGGAATAGCAACAGCACACTTGCTGCAAATGCTTTCCCAATAGGGTTCACATATGAATCGGCATTTTGCCTAAACATAGCAAGACGCATAAGCCCAACAAGCAGTGTTTGCTTTTCAGCATCTTGCAGTACAAGCATTTGCCATATGTAGTCCTGCAATGAAGCTATACCAGAAAACAATGCTAATGTTGCAACAAGCGGTTTGCTGATAGGTACAACAATCAGTCGAAGTATCTGAAACTCACTTGCTCCATCCATTCGTGCTGATTCAATCAATGATTTAGGAATAGTATCAAAATAATTCCTTGCAAGATACATGTTGATTGGTGAAAACACTAAAGGAAAAATAACAGCAGAAAGTTCACCTTGTATGTTGAGTTTCTTGATAATAGTGTACCACGGAATGATAAGCGATATTCTTGGTATCATCATTCCAATAAGTAGTACAACCCAAAGCTGTTTCTTGAACTTGAATGTATACTGGGAAAAAGCATATCCAGCAGTTATTGAAACAAATGTTGAAAGAAACACAGTTGCAAACACTACAATAACTGTGTTCTTCAGCCAAACAACCGTGTTCATACTGATGAAATATTTGTAATTTGAAAGTGTAACTTGTGGTGGAATGAAAGCAGGTGGCATCTTGATGAAGCCAGAAATATCTTGAAAACTGCCTTCAATCATCCAGTAGAGTGGAAGAAAGAGAAGTAATAGCAAAAGTGAAAGACTTATCTTTGTAAAAAGATGCTTCATTCTTCTATTTCTTTGTTCCAGCACTGTTCACAAGTAATGCCACGACAACCTATCCTATTGCCATGTTCATCCTTCATCTCTGTTCTTTTATCAAAACGAACACCGTCATCAAAATAGTCGTCAGGGCAATGCAAAGTAAGATAATCTTGTATAAGTTGTTCAAGTTTTGTCATTATAATCCTTCTTTTTCCTTTTGCACCACAAAATCCCAAATAATGATGTACAATGGTATAACTTGCCATCTATTCTTTTTAATACAGGCATTGGGACAAAAAATGCCCTTAAACCAGACTTTATTCGTCCTATGGCAAATTCATCAAGCATAATTCTATACTTCACACCATTATGAGTTTTCATTCCACAACCTCAAACTTTGCTCTATTCTAAATTTAGATGATTTTGATGTGTGCCTTTTTATCAAGAAATCTTGAAAAGAGCTTTTCTTAAAAAAATCAACTTGGTTTGTATAAGAACAAATATCTATATAAAAAGGATTATATACACTACCCCAACAAGAAATATCTCTCATAACATATGGTAAACATTTATGATTTTTCAAAAAAATGATTCTTTGTACTGTTTCTCTAATAGACATATCAGGATGAACATATACAAAAAATCTTAATTGCCAATCTTTTGCCCATTTCAAAAGAGACAGTTTTTCCTCAATTATATCTTTGTATGCATATGAATCAAACGCAAAGGTATATTCACCCCAATAATTAAGTTCTGATAACAGTTTTGAATTTCTTTCATTCAGCAACCTAATATCAAGTCCTTGATTAAATTGACATTTTATTTTCTTATCAACCAACTCTTGCAATATCTGCTCGTGATCTGGAAAAGCTAGAATATTATTATCAAGAAATTTTACTTGTTTATGCCTAACGATGTCATCTATATTGTTTACTTTATGAATGTAACCTTCCTTTTTCGGAACTTTACAAAAACTACAATTCCTTATACAACCTCTTGTAATGAATCCATATGATGTGTGATTGTTTGGGTATAAACTATAATCGGGTTCAAAATATTCTATTTCATCTGGTAGTACTGTAGTTAGATCAAAACCAGTCCCACCGAATATAATGTTTTTACCTTTTATATAAGGAGCATTACCATCAAAAACAACAGAGCAGTATACTATATCAAACTCATCAAGTAGCGTATGAGGAACATAATATGTGATTTTCTTTCTAGTAGGGTAGTATGGCAAGTTGCATTTATGAAGTATCACATCATCCCCCTTGCTTTTATGCCACCCACCTAATTTCATTAGTGGCAGATTAGGTATAACTGAATCAGCATCAATTAACAATACTTTCATCAGTAGTTTTCTCCATTCTATACTTCATGCTCAACCTTCCTTTTCAGGAGTGAAAGCACAACAACAACACAAAGCAAAAGCACACTTTCTGCTGACGCCATACCCCATTGTGATAGTTTGAATCCCATTGTATAGATACAGAATGTTGGAGTATATGCATATTGCTGTGGCACAAGAGCATATATTGTTTCAAAAATTTGCAATGCATTTATCATTGCAAGCAAAGCAACAAGTGAAAGTGTGGGAAATATCATTGGCAATAGTATTTTCCATTTTATCTGCCGTTCACTTGCACCATCAATCATTGCCGCTTCAATGATACTTTTATCAATGCTCAGCAAGTTTGCAAGAATAATAATAACAAATGTTCCAAATGAGGAAACTACAACTACAAACACCACAACAGGAATTGCTGTTGCACTTTGCCCAAACCAGTTTACTTTATCAATGCCAACTAATGATAATAACCAATTTGCTACACCATTTGCTGAGAATATCCAGCGCCATACTTGTGCAATGATAATGCCTGCCGCTAATACTGGAATGTATACAAGTATTCGTGTGATATCCTGCCATCTTTTATTCAGCTTGAATACTGCGAGAGCAACAGTAACACTCATAAACAAATGCCCAAATGTTAGCAGAATAACATAGAAAATTGAGTTCTTCATTGACTGCAAGAACATCTCATTGCTGAAAAGTGCTTTGTAGTTATCTAATCCAACAAATGTAGATGCTATGAAGTTTGTTTTGTAGAGGCTCATTCTGACAACTTCAAAGATAGGCCATCCAGTAAAAAGCAGAAAGAAAAGTAATGCTGGAAGAAGCAGAATGAGTGAAGTTATCTTCATACCATTTTACGTTCTTTCATAACTACAATCTTATCACCAGGCTTCCAATCTGTATATAGTTTTCTATATATTTCAAGAAGTATATTTTCAGCATCATTCTTATTGAATACTGAAGTCTGTGTTCCAATAATGCTGTTTTCATACACAGAAACTAATGCTATATCATGCTTTATTACAATTTCATTTTCCATAATTCATGCCTCCAAATAATAAAATAAGATGGCTTGATACAGTATATTGCTGTACCAAGCCATAAGACGAATGGAACTTATTTCTTTACTGAACTCAATGCTTTCTCAAACTTTTCAATAGCTTCCTTCGGAGTAAGTTTGAAAGTAAGTACCTGCTGAAGAATAGGAAACTGCATTGCACGTCTTTCAACAAAGCGTGAATCAGTCAGCCCCACATCCTGTAGGCCATTCTTTGCTATAATATCAATAACCTGCTGTGTTTCTGCAAGCTGTGGCTTAGTAGCAACATCAGTTCTTGCTGAATATACTCCTATTTCCTTTGTGGCTGTTTCAAAGACTTTTGGTGAGTACAGATATTCAAGAAACTTTACTGCAACTTTATCAATATCAGTTCCAGTTTTATGAATTACTGCTACATTTCCATTGAAGTAAGTAGGCACTTTATCAACACCAGTAGCTCTTGGGAACGGCACATATTTTACTCTAAATGGTTTTGTAATAATGCCTTGCTTAATTGCAGATTCCCAATATGATGCCATCCAGTTTGGGAAAAATGCTGTTGCAGCAAGCTGTCCTGATGCCCACTGCATTACATAGTCATCATCACACAGTGTTGCAGCATTTGGGGGAACATACTCATTCTTAACAAGTGTCTGGTAGAAAGCATATACTTTCTCACCACCATTCTTTGCAACAAGGGCAGTATCATAATCTCCATTCTCATACCATTTTACCCCAAATGTTGCATACCAGCCATTGATAAGATAATCACCAGACTGATTCGCAGCAAACATTCCTGTTGCCCACTTCTTGCCTTTATACTTCTGTTTCACAAGTTCAGCCATCTTCAAAAAGTCATCAACAGTCCAGTTATCAGGAACTTTGTAACCAATTTCATCCATAATATCAAGATTGATGCACATTCCCTGTGCTGAACCAAGCCCAGGCAAGCCAAGCACATTGCCATTCTTTGTATACATCTTCAGTGTTGTTGCATCCCACTTGTCCAAATCTTTGAATACACCATTCAGCGGAAGTGCAAAACCATCAACCATGTACTTGCTTGCTCTCACCATTGAATCATAGTAGATATTTGGTACATTTCCAGCGGCAAGCATAGCATCCATTGTCAGTGAACTTCCATCCGACAAATCAATCTGCAATACTTTGACTTTCACATTCGGAAAGTCTTTCTTGAGCTGTTCCTCAGCATAAGCAAAATCAGTAGTGTTACCAATTTTTGTTGGCCCCACTGACAGCACAGTAAGAGTTTGCCCAAATACTGCAATACCAGCCATGAGCAACATTGCAAGAACAATTGCTTTCTTCATTTCAATAAACCTCCATAAAATGAAAAGATGTGCTTATTATATAACAGAATATGTTGAAATTTTAAGTACTTTTATTTCAAATTACTTTATGATATAATCTACAATGAATCTGAACTGCACCATTGTGCAGGGTAGGATTCCCCAGGCTTATCAATTTTGATTTGCCCAGTGATACTCATCTACCTATGGTAGAATGAGCTGAGGGGCTGGTTAACAGCCAGTTCCCTTGACTCTAGCTAGTATGTCTACTAGCTAGAGCCTTTCTATGTGCAAATGCCCTATCGTTCCATATTCTTCTAATGGATAATATTCTTCAACTAAATTTGCTAACTCAATAATAGCTTCCTCAAATGTATCAGCCCCACAATCCAATCGAACATCATGGAAATGAACCCATTTACCACCAAGTGTTTTCTGAATATTTTCATCAGTTTCCTCATACCAAGGCCCAAATTCCAACCAAACTTCCGTTTTTGTGTTTTTACTTTCATCATCATCTATTTTATGAGTAGCAGGGTTAACTTTTTGTACATCAATATTCAGAAGGTACTGGAAATCACTAGACTCAATAGCTCCACCGTATATATGTTTGGTAGCTTCATACAAAGGCTTACTTATAAATGCTCCGTGTTCTACAAGATACCACCATGCTTCATAAAAATCTGTAAATTTTTTCATACAATACCTCCTTAACCATCATCTTTTAACAGCTATTGACAATTTGCATAATTCTGCGTTCTGAAAGAGCATAGTTTTTTGCAAGATGCTTGTACACATCCATCTTGTTTTTTCCTGATGCAACAAGTTGTTCATACTCATTCTTTATTATGCTGTCTCGTTGCAACGGAAGTGGCTTATCTGGAATATAAATCTTCAAGCCACCAAGCAACTCACAGATTTCCTGCATCTTCTCCTTTCCAACAATGTTCTGTAGTATTGAACCTGCTGATGTTTCCTTCATAAGCTATCCATCCTTTGCGATGCTTTTTGAAAATAATGTTTCAAATGTACTCCAAGCCATTGTAACTGTTGTTACTGGCAATGATTTTGTACGAATAACAAGAAGCCAGTTTTCTTCATCAGCATATTTTCTTGCCTGCTCTACAAATGCATGAAAACTGATATTCTCACAACTTTTGCACTCAACTACAAATGGAAACTTCTTCTTTGCTTCACCACGAAGGATAACATCTGCACCGCTTTGCCCCATCTCTCTTGAATGAATCTCACAATTATCATCATGCTGATTAAATTGCATACCAAGCAACTGGGCAATACGTTCTGCAACCCAATACTGTAAGTTTCTGCCTTTTGATTTTGCACTTGAAGTCTTTATGGTAGTTTCAGATCGTTGTAACTTCTTTACGATACTTTCAGCAGATGCAACAGTACTCAATGAAGCTACTATGGTGTTACGTTCTTTATCGGTCAGATGTATCCATCGTGATGCCATACATGCTCACTCCTTTGATGTCATTTTCAGAAGAATTGAATCCATGCCAATTGCTGCATACACATCAAGTAGCTTCTCGTTCTCCGTATTTGCTTTAAGTTCAGCAATAGCCATTGAACTTGTTTTTCCAGTTTGTAAAATACTTATGTATTGCATCCATACTTCATACAGTGCATGTTCATCAACACCAAAATCTTCAATGATACTTATATCAGGCTGTACTTTCTCGGTCTGTTTGTTGCTACCGACTTCTCTATTGTTTCCCATTTTTCCTCCACCCTTTTCTGAAGCTCTTTCTCCAGATGATTGCTTTCAATAAATGAGATTAACTCATTCCGACCCATCTTTGCCATAAACTGTTGATTAAACTTATCTTTCAGCTTTTCATTGTTTGAAAGCCATTCAACAACCTCACTTTTCTTCAATGTAGGCTTTACTGTTTTTCTATATTCCTCTTCAACACCATTCTCAATAAGAAATTGTTTTAGGTTTTCAAGATTCAGCTCCTTTCCATCCCATGATGCTTCTGCTCCTTTTACCAGCTCACCTTTATCTGTTCTAAAATCAAACAGATAATCTAAGTTTGTAGCAATGTCATCAACTCCATAATCAAACTTCAAATCAAAGTATATTTCTCTGAATGGCCGTGGTGTTTTGCTCTTCGTTGTTTTTGCTTTGATAGTTGCACCTACTACAATTCCTTTTGCCTTTACTTTGTTGACCATTGCAAGCCACAATACGGTATGTGCATAAAAGTCCATTGCTTTACCACCAGTACGCACATATTTCTCAAAGCTCATAGGTTCAACATTTTCTCTTACTTGTGAGATAATCACAAGTAAACAGTTTGTTTTTTCCAATATCCCAGCCATTTGTGGAAAGAACTCTTGGGAAAGATACTTTGCTTTTCCCATTCGATAAGAATTTTGCTTTGCCTCTTTTCCCTCCTGTGCTTTTTTGTAGTGTTCATCGGCCAACTCATCAAGCTCTTTTGATGTTAGCCCATCAAGTGAATCAACACCATAAATACCAACTTCATTTGGCTTCAACGATTCTGCAAAGCTCCGCACATTCACATACAATTCTTCAACAGTACTTGATTTTGTTCTTTCAGCACTATCTTGTGGCATAATTTCAAATCCATACAAATTTTTTGTATCGAATGTAAACCCGCTTTCGCAGTCATCATACACCCATTTGAAGTTCTTGCCATACCTGTAGTAGTTTGCTGCAATAAGCTCACACAAAAGAAAACTTTTTGAAGCGGCCTTATCACCCACAATGTTAATAATCTTCCCATATGGATAACCATACCCAACACCACCACCTACACATAAATCAAGTAAAAATGAACCAGTTGGAGCATAAAATTGCTTTGGTTTTGTTTCTTCTGTGCCATTCATTATCACATTCCTTATCTCATCGGTATTCATAGCTTTTGCATAATCTTGCTAGTAAGTACAATTATATTATACTTACTAGCAAAAAGATACTATTTCTTCAGCTTTTTTGAAGCTCTGTAGCAATCAGAAAAAACTTCGCAATCATCACATTTTGGGTCAGTTTCACAATCAATTCCAAAGCGAAGCCCATATGGACATTTGTTATCTTCAACTTCAACTGGTGCTTTCTTTTGCTTTGCTACAGGCTTCTCTTCATCTTCTTCAACTGGTGCTTTTTTTGGTTTTGCTACAGGCTTATCCTCATCTTCATCATCTTCAACTGATGCTTTCTTTGGCTTTGTTACGGGTTTTTCATCTTCCTCCTCATCTTCCTCCTCCTCTTCTTCTTCCTCTTCCTCTTCTTCCTCAACTGCTACTTCATCTTTTGTTTCACCGTAGTCATCGTCCTCACCATAGAAAAGCTTCTCAATATCCTCATAAGAATGTACTACAAGAAATTCATCAAGGCTGAGAATATCTTTCTTCAGTGCCTTATCAAGTGGCTCTTCCCTATCCACAAACTTAAATGATTTAAACTCAAAATACTTCTTGCCAGCACCAAAGCTCTCTTCTGTTGCTCTAAACTGAACTGCTTTCCCATTCCTGAAGTCTACAAAATCAATCGCTTCATCTCCATCACTTGCTGCACCAGCTTCATCCATCATTTCCTTATGAAAATTCTTGAAGCTTGCTTGAAAAATCTGTACACCAGCATTTGTATCATCTGCATCAACAATGTTGTAGAATACTCGATGAGAAGGATTCAGTTTTGATGCTTCATCTTTCTTTCCTTCTTCACGTAGTTTATCTGCCTGCTCGCAGATGGGGCATGGCTTTCCAAAATTGCGTTTGGGGCAAAGAATTTCAGCACCACTCGGCCCTACAAACTGATGAATCCAAATATCAAGTACAAAATCTTCATCACCTATTTCAGCATCCTTTGAACGAACCAAAGGATGATTCTTCGTTTTAATTGTATAAGGAAGAATGTTTATAGTATTACGCTTTGATGCTTTTGGCTTCCAAAATTTTACATCTTCTGGAAAGTTCAATGCTCTAGCTCTTGTTCCAGAACCTTTGTCCCTGTCATGATACCTCTTTTTCAGAATATCTCTCAAATTTGACATTGTGTTAGTCCTCCCTGAACTTCATATATTTGATAGTCTCTTTCTCAAGTGCTGACAGCACTTCCTGTACATTCTGCCCGTCATTGATGGCAGCAGTAAGTTCAATATCCAGCGTTTCATAATTGCCAAGATTGAACTTCCTTCTAAATGAAACCTCCTTCACTGTAACATCATCAATCTTCATCTTTCATTACCTCCTTTCTTTTCTTCAGCATTTTCCGCACATCACTTGTAGCTACATCTGTATCTTTTGCCCCGCCATTTGGTGTAGCATAGAACCCTTTGATAAGAAGCTGTGTCAAGTCATCAAGCATAGAACGCCGATGCTCCATTGCTGAACGTGCAGCTTCAAGCGTGTAAACTTCTGCCTGTAGCTGTCGTACTTCTTCCTTTACTGCCAGCACATCTTTATGCATGGTAACTTTTGCAGCAACACCAGCCTCCGTCATCTTTCCATCAGCATCTTGATTCCATGTTGCTCTGATAGTGCTTTCAACTTCAGCAAGCAACAGTTTGAGTTTGTCGTTTGCTGCATCTACTTTTGCTTTTGCTGTAGCAAGTGCATCAGCAACTTGATGGTACAGCCCAGCATGTTCCTGGCACTCATCAGGAAGTCTGTATTTGTTAATCTTCACCATCTCTGCAAAGTTCATTCGTCCGTCTCCTCCTCATATTCATCAAACATTTCATCAAACTCATCATCAACCATGTCTCCATCAATGAATGGTTCATCCTCTTCGATGTCTGGCTCATCTTCATTTGTGTCAAATTCTTCCTCATCAAGAAAATCATCTTCTAAATCTTCCATAGGTTTCTCCTTTTCTGGGTCTATTAAACTATTAGCTAACTCAATCTGCACCTTGCCCCCATTTCTCTTTGCTTTGATTGCAGCAGCAGAAAGCTGCAATTTTGAATCCGTCTTTCTTTCTTTTGGTAAAACATTTCCAGCCAACTTTACAATATATGCAAGAATTGATTCAAACTTCTTAGTTTCAGTTTTTGTAAAATCAGTCCCATTCTTTCCAGCAGTCAGCTTAATTCCAAAGTAAGTAGCTATCTCTCGAACTAATGTAATAGGAACTTGATACTTTTCTGAAAGCTCTTTACTTGTCATTTGCTCACTCCTTCTTATACATATATTATATCACATTCTTTAAGAAATTGTTCGCAAACATGCTAAAGTTATTCCAAATTTTCCATTATTGTAGGTTGGCTCGGAAAAAGCTTCAAGAGCCAGCATTGCTCGTGGACTTTTCTTTCCATTCAAAAGCACTGCATTCATGTAGCCAAGCACTGCATACCGCACATTTTCTGAATCAGTAAGCTTGCCATTTGCTGAAAGTTTCTTCAATAGAGATGCAATAGCTATCCAGTTACTTCTCTCATCAAGCAATGCTCTGCATAGCTCAATCACTTCAGCATCATCTTCTGTAATATGGTTATGCTTGATAAACTTTATCTGTTCTGCTTCATCAAGCTCTATTACTTGTTCAAGCAATACTAATGCTCTTCGTGGGCAGCCATCTGAAGCTAGTGCAATTTCTTCAAGCACTTCTTGTGAAATTGAAAGTTCTTCAAGTTTTATTACTCTTTTCAGCAATTTTACAAGCTGTTCTTCCTTCAAAAGCAAAAACTTCACTTCTGTACATCGTGTTTTCAGTGCAGGTATCAGCTTTTGTGTATCAGTTGTACAAAGAATAAAGTAGACATGAGCAGGAGTTTCTTCGAGCGGCCTGAGCATAGCATTTTGGAAGTCTGCAGTTGTTTTCTGACATTCTTCAATAATATAAACAGTACAATCACCAGACATCGGTGTCATTCTCATCTGCTGAATAATCTCTCGTGCAGTATCAATACCTCTGTTATTTGAAGAATTTATCTCGTGAATATCAATATCATCTGCTCCAAGTTTCTTTGCAATGATTCGTGCTGTGGTAGACTTCCCAGTGCCGGCTGGCCCAGAAAGAAGGAATACGTGTGGCCTATCCTTTCTCTCAAGCAATGATTGAAGCGATTGCAGGGCAAGTTCATTGCCAATCATCTCACTGAAATCAGTTGGTCGATACCTCAAATACAAACTAGCCATGCT
>Ga0078972_1004897_pt1 | contig 35250 bp, 27 predicted proteins | sample YelNatPaOPGAMG01_FD_67568 | JGI IMG/M metagenome (GOLD analysis project Ga0078972, IMG submission 67568) | Hot spring thermophilic microbial communities from Obsidian Pool, Yellowstone National Park, USA - OP-RAMG-01 (SPADES assembly) (version 2) | ecosystem: Environmental > Aquatic > Thermal...
GTTTCCAGAATAAAAACCTATCCACCAGAGACAAAAATAGGCCTGGTTTTCGGGAATGAAAGGACCGGCTTAAGCGACGCTGAGTTAAGGCAGGTTAATTTTGTGTTCCATATTCCCCAGGTCGGCCGCCAGCCTTCTTACAACTTAGCCGCCGCGGTGTTGATTACCCTTTACACACTTTTTCGGGAATCTGCCGCCAGCTTAATTTCTCAGGCACCACCGCCCATTACCCGCAAAGAACAAACAGATTGCATTGAACTTATCTTGAAAAAGCTGGAAAAACGCGGCTTTATGCACGAGACCAACCGGGAACATGTGACCAATCTGCTTTACGACCTTTTTGGCCGGCTGGCCCTTTCCGAACGCGACCGCCGTTTCCTGACTGCCGTCTTTAATAAAGGGCTGGATTCGGACTTTGAGCCAAAATAGCAAAAATTAAAAACTGAAGCACAAGTATTTCACCAAAAATAAGCCTTCACCAGCCATAAGCATTATCAAAGGAATCAGGCCAAATATTGTCTAAATTATCGTTAAGAAATTTACCTCTCTATCTCACCTCCATCTTCCTGCCTGGTGCCGTTAGGCATCAGGCTTTTTTTAAATTATCTGAAATCCAGTGGCAGATTACTGCCGCTCCCGTTTATCACCCGGTTAAAATATTGTATTTTATAAGAAGAGGTGATCATGGATAAAGAAAAAAGATTTGTCCTCGGTTTAGTAATCATTGCCATCATCAACCTGTTTGTCGCTTTGATGACCATAACCTTCTGGACAGGACATCTGCTGGCTCACCGCTTTCCCAAAACTCTGCCTGTGCCTGACAACCTCTACGACGCCTTTGCCCTGCCCGACCTGGTAATGTCGGTTTTTCTCATCATCGGTTCTTTTGGCCTTTTGCGTTTTAAAAAGACGGGTTATGTCTTTTCCCTGGTAGGCACAGGCATGTGGTTGTTTGATGTTTTGCTGGTGGCCGGTCTGACGGGACTTTTTAAGTTCAGTATTGTTTTACCGAGCCTGCTTTTCTGCCTCTGGGCTATTTTTCTGATGTGGAGTAAACGGGATATTTTTCAGCTTTTTTCCTGAACCTTTTAGCCGGCAGGCAGGATTTTCCCCGTGCTTCAGCCTGCCGCTAACCCAATTTGCCTTTTTCCGCCGGATTCAATTGCTCTCAACTTAAATCCAGTTGGCCGCAATCTAATTTCCGTAGGCCAGGCACAGAGTTTCAAAATTTGAGTTGCGCCTTTAATTTCCTGAGAATAAAGCCCGGTGAAAGAAATTACTCAATCTATTTTTAGGCTCCAGGGTAAAAATTTTTGCTGAGCCTTCATAATGAGGGAGAGAACCTTCGCCTTTAAACAGTATGATATCTTTCTCCAGCCTGGAGCTGAAAATGGTCGGCCCGGCACACTTAACTTTATTTATATTTTCAATTTCAAATTTTCCCCAGACAAACCAGTTGCTTTTGTCTTGAAAGATGAAGATAATCAAGGCTGATGTCTGGTCAAAAATTTTCAAACCAGGGTCTGATGATTTATGCTCTAATCGTCAGAAGGAAGAAACCTTTTTCCGTTAGCTGCAGAGGGTAGGCATCATGATCGAAGCGCGACTCAACTCCTTTGAGGTGACCATGATTGTGGTCAGCCTGGTCATCGGCATCGGCATTTTCCGAACCCCGGCCATGGTAGCTTCAGCTACCCGCACTCCTTTTCTCTTTCTCACTGCCTGGGTGGCCGGAGGTCTGATTACCCTTTTTGGCGCCCTGACTTTTGCTGAAATCGGCGCTCGTTTTCCCGAGCCTGGCTCATACTACAAGGTGGTGGCTAGGAGCTACGGTTCGCTGCCGGCTTTTCTTTTAAACTGGGCCAATGTTTTTATCATCAACACGGCCAGCGGCGCGGGTGTGGCTTTAATCGGGGCTGAATACCTCGCCCCCCTGCTTCTCCCGGCCAGAGCCATAAACAGCACCAGCATCATGCTCATCGCTGCCAGTCTGATAATCTTTCTTCTGGTCTTAAACTACCTGGGTATAAAGTCTGGCGCCTGGACTCAGACCGTCCTCAGTCTATCCAAAATCATCCTTATTCTGCTTCTGGCTGCGGCCGGGCTTTTGACCAAAAAGACCTCACCGGAGATTACCGGCGCAGCTCTGCCGCTCAGCGGGCACTGGTGGCAGGCTTTAGGACTGGGTTTCATTTCTGTTTTTTTCAGCTACGGTGGATACCAGCAGACGATAAACCTTGGCGCTGACCTCAAAGATTCGGCCAGAAACCTGCCCAGAACGGTTCTGGCAGGCATGTTGATTGTCATCGCCTGTTACCTGAGCATTAACCTGGCTTACTGGCGGGTGCTCGGAGTCCCGGGTATGGCCTCAGCCAAGCTGGTGGCGGCGGAAACCGCGGGCCGGATATTCGGGCCAGCCGGGGCCAGAGTAGTTTCGCTGGCCATTTTCCTTTCGGCCATGGGCTTTCTAAACGCCATCCTCCTTCAGCTGCCGCGCACCTACCTGGCCATGGCTGAAGACCGCACTCTACCTTCCTTTTTTAAAAAAATAAACCCCCGCACTCAGGTTCAGGAAGGCGGCCTTCTGTTCCTCGGCGGTTTTATCCTGCTCAGTCTGGTTTTTCTGCGGACTTTTGAAAACATCGTAAATTACGTGATGTTTCTTGACAGCCTGGGGCTGGCTACCGTTGCTTCCACCCTTTTTGTCTTACGGCAGAGGGCCAAGAAGTCCGGTCTGGATTACCGCGGGTTTAAGATGCCTTTTTACCCGGTGCTGCCGGCTGTCTTCATCTTCTTTCTGCTGAGCATCACCGTAAACGTGCTGCTTTCGGAACCGCGCCAGGCTCTGACTGGTTCCCTCCTCCTCATCCTCGGTTTTCCACTTTATCTTCTGATGCGTTCTCTGAGTAATCAGGAAGAAAATAAACAAGACAACCAGTAGAATTCGCCCTCTCCCGTTAGATTATTTGCCCCCCTTATGGGTTAAAGGTTCAGGTCAAAGGTCAAGCCAACATAAGGGTCATAATATTTTTGCCCTTGGAATTCTTTGCTTCTTACGACCAGGTAAAAACGGGCTGCGGCAAAGGAATTCCTGTAGCCCAGGCCAGCTTCCACCTGGCCGTAAAGGTGATTTATTTTGACACCCGGGCTGGAAACAAAAGTGTTGCCCTGAAGTAAAAGATTGCGGGCCACAAAGCGACCTTCTCCCCTGATAAAACCAAAGATAGAAAATTTTTCCACCCGACCAACGCTGAGGTCACCCGAAAACGGCGCCGGAGAAAAAACCTCAAGCTCCGGCCGAAAATTCCAGCCCAGCCCCAGTTCCAGAAAGCCACCGGCTGAAGTGAGCAGGTTGCCCAGCTGAGCATTCAACCCGGCTTTCCCGCCGTAAAGAAAATTATGCCCCTCCCCGCTCCCGTGATAAAAAAGCCAGTTTCGGCCGTACCACAGGTCAAACACCGGCTCGTCTCGGAGCTGATTTGACCAACCCATTGGCCTGGTCCAGTCAAAAGTTTCGTGCAGCCAGGTTTGAGCTTTTTCTGCCAGGGAATGCGGCCCAACCAGCCCGGCCGTCAGCCCGAAAACTTTCTGGGAGGTTGGGCTAACCATCACCAGATGCACGTTAACAGCCAGTAAACCAGCGTAGGGACGGTCATCAAGAATCACTTCCGGACGGCTTAAATTTTGAGGGGTGAACATGCCTTGATACAGGGAAAAAGCCGCATATCTTTTTTCTGCAGAAACTTTATCTGACTTTCTGACGCCATCCTTTAATATCCTGTTATTCAGCCGGCCAAGAAAACTTAAAAAGCCAGAGCGTTTTCCTCCGTCAAGCTGAGGAGAGATCCAGCCTAACTGCAGCCCGTTGGTATAACCATCGTCCCGCTTGAGCCAGACATCGTTTTCCAGATTAAAACGGAAAATACCCTTATCCTTAACCGGTGGGCAGAACTGGCAGAAAGATATGGCCCCGGCCAGATTAATCAACCAGACACCTAAAACCAGCTTTTTTAAGAAGATTTCTTTTAAGCTATCTTTTCTCATGACCGTCGGGTCAGACAGGTACAGAGCGTCAGCTTTTAAACTAAAAAACCAGCTCTTAATCCCAAAAGTTTCTTTCTTTCAGCAGAAACTTTTCCGCCTGAAAACAACTTTTGTCTTAGGTTAAAAAATCAACTTCTGGCCACCTTTTCCAGCTTTTTCATGATGCTGAACATAAAAGCCGCAGACAGAAGACAGGCCACGACCAGGATGGACCAGAGAGCCCAGAGTGGAACTTTCATCCACAACCAGCCGACTACACCCACCAGGTAATTACCGATAGCCGTGGCCGCAAACCAGCCACCCTGCATCAAACCTTTATACTTTGGCGGCGCCACCCTGGAAACAAAGGAAATGCCCATGGGGCTGAGGAAAAGCTCGGCTACCGTCAGGAGGAAATAAGTGCTGATGAGCCAGTAGACAGAAACCTGATACTCCGGTGGAGCCACTTTGCCGCCCAGTTCAGCCGGGCTGGGTAGCCTTAGAGAGCCCAGGACCAGGATGGAAAAAGCCAGAGCCGTCAGCAACATTCCGTAACCAATTTTTCTCGGCGCTGACGGCTCTTTGCCTTTTTTGTTCAGATAAGCAAAGAAAGCAATCACCAGCGGGGTCAGTGAAACTATGAAAAAAGGATTAAAATGCTGAAAACGCTGCGGCTGGAAGGGGTTCACTTCCGGATAGGTCTTATAACGCAGATAAGTCAGGAAGCCAAAAACCACGGCCGTCAAACCACCGGCCAACCGCGTGCGGCGGCTGGCTCCTTTCTTCACCAGGAAGAAAAGCCCCACCAGGGCCAAATAAAGCGGTATCAAACCGGTCAGGTCAAACCACAGGTTGGTGAGCTTGTCTACCTGCGGAACAGTATAATCACGGGCAAAAAAGGTCATGGTCACGGCTGACTGTTGAAAAGCCATCCAGAAGAAAATGACCACAAAAAAGACCAGCCCCAGAGCCACCAGCCTTTCTTTGGTCTGTTCGGGAGTGAGCTCCACCACCTGAGATTTTAACTCTTCAGAAGCAGCTTTCTGCTTTTCCGTGACATCAGCGTGTTTATAATACTTTTTGAACCCCCAGAAAATGAGCATGGAAATGATCAAGCTCAGACAGGCCACCCCAAAGCCAAAATGGTAAGACTTGCTCAAAGAGCCCAGGTAATTTTCGGCAAAAGATTTTAAATTATCCAGCGTCAGAGATGGGTTTTGTTCCCTGGCTACTTCTAAAAACTGAGAGACATCGACCAGTTTGCCCTTAAGAAAATCGTGGGCCAGGGCCGGAATGCGAGCATCGTAGCGGAAATGGTCTTTAGCCAGAATCCAGTTACAAACTTTTTCTGAAGCGGAAGGAGCAAACATGGCTCCAATGTTTATGCCCATGTAAAAAATGTTAAAAGCCCGGTCGCGCAGGGCGCTGTACTTCGGGTCATCATAAAGATTTCCCACCAGGGCCTGGAGATTTCCCTTAAACAGGCCGGTTCCCAGAGCAATGACCGCCAGGGCCGCCAGCACCAGGCCAAACCCGGTTTGAAACTGGGTGGGCAGGGCCAGCATCAGGTAGCCAATGAACATCACCACCAAGCCCAGGCTGATGGTTTTGCCGTAACCGAGCACCCGGTCAGCCAGATAACCGCCGAGCAAAGGAAAAAAATACACGCAGAACATAAATATGCCATAAATATAGCCGGCCGAACCTGAGCTTAAACCGTACTTGGCCTGCATGAACAGGACAAAGATACTGACCATGGTATAGAAGCCAAACCGTTCGCCCATGTTGGCGAAGAAGGCCACGATTAAACCTTTTGGATGTCCTTTAAACATGACCGCGGTTCTCCTTCCTGTTTAAATTCATTTTAAATTTATTGCCAGGCCTGGTACTGCTTTCATCGGTTTCTGAGCAGCTCCAGGAAAAGTTCGTTAACGGTTTTTTCCATCACCTGACGGAATCTTTCTATGGTCTCCCGTTTTTCTTCGCTCCAGTACTGACTGATGTAGAGAGGCCGACCAACGTTCACATAAACTCTGGCCGGCACTCCAAAAGGTATGTGGGTGCCAAAAAAGGCCATGGGCGTCACCGGAACGTCCAACCGTAATTCCTGGTAAAGGTCGTAGGCCATGACTGCGGGCCCATGCCGGAAGGGGGCCACGTAAGGATTAGGGTCCTCATCGTTAAAATGACCCCGTCCCTGAAGGGCTATGATGGCCCGTCCCTTTTTTAAATACTCCTCGCATTTTTTTACGGCAGCGGCCCGGCCGGCATAAAGGTCCACCGGAATGTAGCCAACCTTAGCAATGTTGGAAGAAATGTAACGGACAATCAGAGAAAAGAAAGGGGCCAGCAAAAAATGAACGGCCAGCCCAGCATTCTTCATGCTGCGGTAAAGATGTTTTTTAACCAGAAAGCTGAATTCTTCTTTGCTGAAAATCATTTTGTTGGCGGTGAAGAAAATGGGGCGGGGAACGGTTTTGAAGAGGACGGCCACATCCTTGTAGCTGCCGACATGATTACCCACGATAATGTTTGGCCCTTCCCGGACAAAATTTTCTTCACCTTTAACGACCAGTTTTTTGGGGAAGAGCGCCAGGTTGCTCAGGCGCTGGATAACTTTTTCAAAACTTTTTAATTCTTCTTCAAACGTCTTCGGCATGGGCTAAATATTTTAACCCAGAATTTTTTTGATTTCAAAAGAAAACTTGAACAAAAAAATATCCAGGCTCAAGAAATTTTAAAACCGGAAATTTCCCAGAAACAGATAGGCCGCTTATGATTAATACGATTAAAAAGAAGATAAAAGCTGCCGGCAATTTCTGGCTTTGACTTCCAGCTCTTTTTTCTGCGACTCCAGCCGCTCGGCTTTACGGGTCCAGCCCCTGAGCCGGGCCTGGCTGATAAGCTGTTCTGCCTGCTTGATTTCCTGCTCAAAGAGGTTAGCGGCCAGGGTTAACTCTTGACGGGCATTTCTACTATCTTTCAACTTCAGGTAGGTCTGGCCCAGGAAATAGTGTCCGTCGTCAAAAGTGCGGTCAATCTTCAACGATTGCTGAAAATTCTCACTGGCTTTCTTCCATTCTTCCCGGCGAAAATTTATCAGCCCCAGAATGTAATAAGGCAGGTAATAAGAAGAACTTATTTCCAGAGCAGTCCGGCCATCGGCTTCCGCTTCCGCCAGGCGGTTGAGCATCAGATAGCTCAGGGCTCTTAAAGCATAGCCAAAAATCTCATAACTTCCGCCAACCTCAATCAGAGCCTCCAGGCTTTCCAGAGCGCGCGTCCAATCAGCCATCTCCACCAGAATCAGGCTCTGGTAATAAAGCGCTTCTTCCTGGTCAGGAATGACTGCGGTTATAGCCTGAAGATGGTCAAGGGCCTGTTCATATTCTCCTTTTTCTCTGAGGATAAGCGCCATCAGCAGATGGGCTCTGGGCATCTCCCCATCAATGGCCAGAGCTTTTTCCAGGTATTTTTCTGCTTCCTCATATTTTTTGCCAAGGAAGGCTAACTCCCCGAGCTCACCCATCGCCCGGGGATGTTCAGGGTTTTTCTGCAAAGTCAGGTTAAACCATTTTTCTGCCTGGAGAATTTCCCCCCGGCTTTTCTGAAAAAGTCCGAGTAAAAAGTACGGGAGCGACCAGTCCGGTTTAAGTTCCATAACCCTGGTCAGGTTCGCGTCCTCGGCCGTCAGAAGCTGCACCAGCGCTTTAAAAAGCAGGGCCTCCAGGTCATCGGGATTGCTCTTTAAAACTTTATCCAGCTCTTCCAGAGGCTGGTTAAGAACCTGCTTTTTAAAAGCTCCGATTGAAAATAAATCTCGGAGGTAGGAAAGCCTGAGCTCGGCTGATTCTTTCCCGAATCGGTTTTTTATAAGGCTGAAAAATTGTTCATATTCCCGGCGGCTGATAAAATTTCTGGAATTATCGGTTAAAGCCAGGGCTTTAAGGTAATCAGCTTCCAGCCCCAATTCCCTGGCTTTCAGGGAAAAATAATAGCTTTTTACCCAGGGCTCCAGGTTGTTCAGTCCCAGGTCATTTTTCTCTTTGGCCAGAAGACCATAAGTTATGGCTAACCGACCGTAAACAGCAGCAAAATCTGGCTTGAGCTTGAGCACCTGCTCAAAATAACCTGCGGCTGCCCTGTACCCTGGTGCGGTAAATTTTTCCAGTTCAGCCTCGCCTTTGCTGAATAATTCTTCGGGTGAAACTACTGGTGCCGGCGGCGGCGTGACGGGCTCGGTCCGGGGAAGGGGCTTCTGTGTCTGGCAGCTATAAAAAACAAAAGACAGAGCCAAAGAAAAAAAGAAAAACAACCATACTTTAAACCCGGCTGATTTACTCAAAAACTTTCCTCCTGGTCGTAATTTCTCAGTTCTTATTTTATTTTTTCTGGTCGTCCTGACTTTCTTTCAATTTATCCGCCCTTCCGCCATGACCCGCTTAACTTTTAAGATTAAATCCGCTGCTTGCTTTAGTTTTTCTTCTCTTTTTGTTTCAGGCTGTCTGACTATAACAATCATAATTTAATGGCCCGTGTCAAATTTTTAATCAGGTTTAGAAATCAAAAGTTATGACTCCCTTCGCCTGCTTGTTCTGAAATTATCACTACTTGCTCTGCGTCTGCTTTCCCTTGAGCTGGAAATTTACCGTAACCGTAAAAACTATCGGCCTGGGTTTTCCGGCAATGACCATGGGTTCATAAAGCCACTGTTTAACTGCTTCTATGGCCGCCTGATCCAGGAGAGGCACTGACTTCAGGATGCGCACGTTGGCCACCCGTCCAGACTGGTCAGTGGTCACCTCCAGAATCACGATGCCTTCAACTCCAGCTTTTCTGGCTATTTCGGGGTAAACCGGCTGAACCATTTTTATGAGCTTCGGGGGCTTTATTTCACCGACGGCTCGCACCGGAGCTACCGCTTCAACGGGCGACACGACGCCACCCACCACACCACCAAGAACTTCCTTATCTTTTTGCTTTTGAGCGGCAGCCGCTGTTGGGGCTCCAGCAGTTTCGGCTTCTTTTCTAAGAGCCTCAGCCTCCTGGCCGAGGGGTATGACAGCAGCTCCACCAGGCCCGATATTCTGCACTTTGAGAGAGAGAAAATAGGGCTTGCCCGACCTGTCTTCAAACCCCAGAGTAGTGATGACCTTTTTATAGAGAGAAAGTTCTGAATCTAACAAGTTGAATTTCATCTCCCCGTTCTGCTCCAGAACTTCCACGCGGCAGGTTATCCGTTCCAGATGGTCAATTTTAACCAGGGTTATGATGATGACGTACTCCTTGGTGTCCAGCCCGAAGACATGAAAATCCTTGGCCCCGACTTGGGCCCAGCTCAGGTTGGCTTCTGTCAGAAGCCGGACCCCCTTGAGGTTAAAAACCCGCTGGAGCTGGTTTTCTTCCTTCTCGGAAGTGTCCTCGCTCTGAATGCTGGCTGAAAGCGTGTACCTTAAAAAAGAAGAAGTCACGGCCTTGATGGGCTCCACCTGGCCCTCCCGCACACCTTCAAACACCTTAAGCTTCAGTTCAGCTACTGGCCAGCGGCCCTTTTCCGTTTTTTTGCTCTGGCCTGAAAGAGCGGGGCAAAAAACGATAACCACAATCAGCAGGCCCAAGGTTAACCACTGGCTACTTTTCCTCATTCTGACCTCCTGGGGTCGTTTTTATAAAAAAGGCCTGGATGATTAATTAACAGCTTCAACCCAGATGATAACCATCAGGGGGTCTTCGGTCTGAAACACGTAAGTAGCTGCTGGTTGGCCCATAGCTCGCGCGTAGCGGATTGATACTCTGGAAACTAATTTAGTTTTATTAGTATCATTCCACCAGGCCTCCTTCGCCAACTCGCCCGGCCTGGCCAGGTGCCAGGCAAAGCCAGCCATTAAAACTGTTATGGTCAAGGCCGAAAGTCCGGCATAAAGCCAGCTAAACCAGCCCCGGCTTGTCCCTCGCTTTACCTTCCGGTTCTCCGTGTCTTCCTGCCTTAAAGCTCTCTCAGCCCGGGCCATTAACTCCGCTGGCAGGGTGCATTCTTCCGGAGCTAAAAACTTCAGGACTTCATCCTGGCTGATAAGCTCTTCCTGGCACTGAGAACAATGCCCCAGATGAGCTTGAATTAGCCAGTCCCGAAAACCGGTTAAAGGCACCAGATACCATCCAAGGTTAGCCAGAAAACAACTGAACCTTCTTTTCATTTCCCCTCTCCAGTAATTGTTTTAATTTTCTGCGAGCCTGGTAGAGATGCACCCGGACAGTGCCCGGACTCAACCCCAGGACACCGGCGATTTCCCTGGCCGAGAAGCCCTCCTTTGCCCAGAGCATCAGGCAGGCCCTTTCCCTGGCTGAAAGCTGAAGGAAAACTTTCTCTGAAACACAGGCTGGCCAGCTGTTATCAGGCTGCTCATTTTCCTCGGTTATCATCTGAGAGGTAGCTTTCCGGAAAAAGCTCAGGAAACGCCTTCTCTTTTTGAGCAGGTCCAGGCACTTCCGGTAAAGTATGGTATAAGCCCAGCTTTTAAGGCTCTTATTCCCGTCAAACTGTTCCCAGTGCCGCAGCATTTGCAGGGTCATCTCCTGACAGGCATCCTCAGCATCGGCCCGGTTTTTTAACAGGCTCAAGGCAAAAGACATTAGAGCACCACCCTGGCTTTCAAAGAATTCTACCAGCTTTTTATGGTCAGCCATCCAGGTTAAAACACCTGAGACAAACTTTCTTAAGCCTGGCTGCCGGTCATTTTCACCTCGCTAATTCTACGCCCGGCGAACAAAAAGTGTTTAGGTAAAAATTTTTTTAACTTTTCCCCGGTTTTAGCGGGCGTTCTGACCTCCCCGTTTTTTGACCGCCTTTCAGTTTTATCTTAAACAAAAAATAAGATAAATTAAAGCCATAAGGCTGAAGCCAGGCGGGCGGGGAGGAAATTTAATTTTCTTGCCTGGAAAACAAAAAATTGTTAGTTTAGAAGAGAACAGGGAAAAAGATGAGTGAAGAAAAATTTTTTAAACTTATTTCTGGAGTAACAGTTTTTGAAAAGGGCGAGGCCACAACCAGAGACCTGCTCCTGGCTGGAGAAAAAATAGCGGCCATAGAAAAACCCGGGAAAATCAAAATTGACGGGCTGGAAGTGGAATACGTGGAAGGCGCTGGTCTTCAGGCTATTCCCGGTTTTATAGACCCCCATGTTCACATCACTGGCGGTGGCGGTGAAGGCGGTCCGGCCACCCGGGCGCCAGAAATCCAGGTCGAAGATTGTGTAAGCTACGGAGTTACTGGGGTCATAGGCCTATTGGGCACGGACAGTGTTACCAGACATCTTTCTTCTCTTTTGGCTAAAGCCCGCGCCCTGGAAATAGAAGGGCTTAGCACCTGGGTCATGGTCGGAGCTTACAACCTGCCCACCCCGACTATCACCGGAAGCGTGCGGTCAGACATTGCTTTAATTGACAGGGTGATAGGAGCCGGGGAAATCGCTCTGTCTGACCATCGCTCTAGCCAGCCAACTTTTGAAGAATTCATTGGATTAGTGGCTGAATGCCGGGTTGGCGGGATGCTGGGCGGGAAAGCCGGTCTGGCCAATGTTCATCTGGGAGATGGCCGCCGCGGCCTGGACTACTTATTCCGGATGGTAGAAGAAACCGAAATTCCTCCCACCCAGGTGATACCAACCCATATCAACCGCAGTCGCTACCTTTTTTCACAGGGGCTAAAGTGGCTGGAAAAAGGAGGCTACCTTGACCTGACGGCTATGCCTGAACCGGTAGAAGAAGATGAGGTCAGTGTGCTCCAGGCCTTCTCGGAAATAAAAGCCCGGGGGAATTATCTCCACCAGGTCACGGTAAGTTCAGATGCTAACGGCAGCCTGCCGGTGTTTGACCAGAGCGGCCGGCTGGTGGGGTTAACAGTTGCTTCCCAGAAAGATTATTTCCGGGCTTTTCAGGAGCTCGTACGGCAGAAAATTCTCACCCTGCCTGAAGCCAGCCAGGTTTTCTCCACCAACGTGGCTGAAATCTACAAGCTCAAAGGTAAAGGAACACTCCGGCCAGGATACGACGCCGACTTTCTGCTCCTTGATGGAGAGCTTCAACTGAAGTACGTCTTCAGCCGGGGAAAAACGATGCTGGCCAACGGCCAGATTAAAGCCAGGGGCACTTTTTCAGCCAGAAAATAACACCTGAAATCTAGAAGCGCAGGCAACCCGCAAATTTAACCGGACCGAAAAATTGGTAATAGATAAAACAGATAAAATAGGATAAGAAAGAAAGGTGGCTCAAAGCAAAAAAGCCAGGATAATCATTGATAGAATGAACGAGACTTCGTTAAACCTGAAATTTTATTCTTTCTTTTGTCGTTTGAGTAATATCCGGCCTTGTGGAGAGGGAAGCGATGGAAAATAAAAACCCAGCTTCAGGAGAAAAAAATCCACCTGCGAATCACTCGGTTTCAGGTTTACCAAGAAAACCCAGCTTTGGTCTGGCTCTTATTCCCCTGCTGGCCATGGCCTTGCTTCTGGGTGTGGGTTATGGAGTTTACAGGATTAAAGCCCAGGTGCTTCTTATTGCGGCTGCCTTCATCACCGCCTGCCTGGGAGCTTTTCTTAAATTCTCCTGGAAAGACATGGAAGCCGGGATTGTGGAGAGCATCCGTAAGGCTCTTCCTGCCATCCTCATCATGCTGGCCGTTGGTGTGCTGGTAGCTTCCTGGATGGCCAGTGGCACTATTCCAATGATTGTTTATTATGGACTGAAGCTCATTTCGCCCAAATACTTTCTGGTCACTGCCTGTTTTGTCTGTTCCATAACAGCCTTAGCCTGCGGCACATCCTGGGGAACTATCGGCACAGTGGGGGTGGCTTTCATCGGGATTGCCCTGGGGCTGGGCATACCCATGGGAGCTGCGGCCGGAGCCATCGTGGCCGGGGCTTACTTTGGTGATAAAATGTCACCCCTCTCTGATATTCCCAACCTGGCTTCAGTTACGGCTGGTTCAAACCTCTTTGACCATATCAAGCACATGATGTGGTCAGGAGTGCCGGCCTGGCTGATGGGGCTGGTCATCTACTTTTTTCTCGGGCTTAAATACGGGGGAAAGAATGTAGACCAGGAAAATATTGCTCTTATCACTACCACCCTGAAAAACAATTTTCATTTTAACCTCTTCCTCCTCATGCCTATCCTGATCGTTTTTTATTATGCTTTCACCAAAAAACCAACCATCCCGGGCATGATCATCTCTTCCATCGTAGCTGCCTTTCTGGCCGTCATCTTCCAAAAGACTTCTCTGGTGCAGGTAGCCCAGGCGATGAATTCAGGCTATGCGGCTAAAACCGGCGTGGACATGGTGGACCGGCTTCTTTCTCGCGGCGGGCTGATGAGCATGATGGAAACCCAGCTGATCGCTTTTACAGCCTTTAGTTTTGGTGGCATCATGCAGAAAACCGGTATGCTGGCTGCTATCCTGGAGAAAATTATGAAGCTGGCCAACAAAGTCTGGAGCCTGGTGCTGACGACTATCGGCACAACCATCATCGCCGCTCTCATCACCGGCAGTTCCTATCTTTCCATGATTATTCCCGCTGAACTTCTGGCTGATGCCTACAGGAAAAGAGGCCTGGCGGCCAAAAACCTATCGCGGCTAATTGAAGAATGTGGTGGCATCATCGTTCCGCTTATTCCCTGGAGCATGGCCGGAGTTTACATAACCGGGACGCTGGGGGTGCCGACTTTTTCTTATTTGCCCTATGCTTTCTCCAATTACCTGGCGGTGTTCATCCTGGCTCTCTTTGGCTTTACTGGCTGGACCATGGCTCCCAAAATCAGGGAAGATGAAACCCAGCCCGGAAGCTAACGTCCTGGACTAAAAAAACTACAAATTAACTGCGGCAAAAGAAACGGCGATGTGTTTTTCTGATTTGCGCCCCACAAACGCTGCCTGAGTCTTTTAAAATAAAATGGTCCTTCCGACTTTTAAATGGGTAAACTCGGAAAATCATAATTTTCAACGAGCGAATAGAGGACTCAACGAAAAGGGTTTTAAAAAATGGTCGGAGAGGAATATTCTGTATTTTGTTGATATTTCCTCAATTGGCTTCATTATCAATGAGTTAGCCAAGATTCAAGTGGGTCTAAGGAAGAAGTAATCTCTAATTTTTATCCACAACATAGCCGGATGAGCCAATAAAATTATTAGAACCAGCCCTTTTTTAAATATTTTTATTTTTCAAGCTAACCAAACCGACTAATCGGAAAATCATCGGTATGCTACTTCTTGTTGTCTTTTTCCGGGTCTGATTCTTTTTCTTCTTCTATTTCCTGCTCCAGCTCGTCTAAATGGCTCAGGGCTTTCTCAAAAGCTTCTTTGGCTTTTTCCAGTTTTTTCTGCCGGAGCTCAACCGTTGATTCAAACTTCTGGCTGATTTCTTCCGCTTTCTTCTTCTCTTTTTCTAAAAGCTCATCAAAAGAAGCTTTCTTTTTCTGGCCTTTCTCCGACTGGATGATTTCCCGGAGGTTTACATCCACCCAGAGTTTAGCCCCGCAGTGCGGGCAGATGAGCTGAAAAACCTTTTCCTCTTGGCTTCTTTTTTCCATGTCCAGATAAAAATAACAAAAAACCAGCCTTGATTCAACTTAATTCCGGACCCGGTCCAGGCCGTACTTTTTTAACAGGCGAAAAAGCCCCTGTCTGGTGAGGCCGATGGCGGCCGCGGTTCGGGCCCGGTGGTAATTAAAATAGCGCAACGCCTCGCCCAGAAATTTTTTCTCAAACTCAGCCCGGGCCTGGTAGTAATCCCAAGTGTTTTTAAGCGGACTTTCGGCCGCCTTCTGCACCGCTGGAGACAAAAACTCCGGCTCAATGACCAGGCGGTCTCCAGCCAGCACCAGGGCACGCTGAATTTCGTTCTGCAGTTCCCGCACGTTCCCGGGCCAGTCGTATTTCATCAGCAGTTCCAGGGCCTCGGGTGAGAAAAAGCTCCGGCTCCGGCCCATCTCCTGGCAGTAGCGGTCAAGAAAATGATTTATCAGGACGAGAATATCTTCTGGCCTCTGTCGGAGCGGGGGGATTTCAACGGAAATAATTTTTAGCCGGAAATAAAGGTCCTGCCGGAAGCGGCCAAGGTTCACTTCCTGCTCCAGGTTTTTATTGGTGGCACTGATGAAGCGGACGTCCAGGCGGCGGCTGCGGTTTTCTCCGATTCGCCGCACCTCCTTTTCCTGAAGGACCCGGAGTAATTTAGCCTGAAGTGTTAAGGATAGGTCCGCCACCTCATCCAGAAAAAAAGTTCCGCCGTTAGCTTCTTCCAGCAGACCGGGCCGGTCCCGCAGGGCGCCGGTAAAGGCCCCCCGAACATAACCGAAAAGCTCGCTCTCCAGCAGGGTGTCAGGAATGGCGCTGCAGTTGACAGCCACAAACTCCCCGGAGCCGCGACGCCCGGAGTGATGGATAAGACGGGCCACCAGCTCTTTTCCTGTTCCGCTTTCGCCGGTAATCAACACCGGAGAATTTACATCCTTCACCTTCTCTACCATCTGCCTGATTAACCTGAAAGACTGGCTCAGTCCTAAAAATTCCAGCGCCTGGCTGGACGCCTGAAGCTTTACTTCTTCGGGAGGACGGCCGTTCTGAGAAATTATCCTTAAAACTGGAAAGGCAGAGTGAATGATGTTCAGCTCTTCAAGATTAGCGATGGAGTCCGGTGATTTTTTTTCAAAATAGGCATAGCCGTAAAGCTTGTTTTTCTCCACATAGGGAAAACAGCCAGCCAGCACTTCCCGGCCATGGTTAAATTTCTCGCAGACTAACTGCTGCCTGGAAAGCGCTCTTTTGATCAGATTATTCCTCTCTTCTTCACCTATTTCGGGTCGCAGACCTTTTTGCTGCTGGAAGAACGGACGTTCCCGGTAATCAAAAGCCACCAGCTGAAAAAAATCCAGGCCCAGCGCATCGCCGATAACTTCAAACATTCTGGTCAACAATTCTGGTTTGGACATAGAGGCCACCTTCTGTTGGCTGTATGATTTCTCTTTTTAAAAAGTGAAGAAGAAAATAAAACCGGGTGATTTCAGCCTCTGTTTTCTGCTAACATTATGACGTGCCCAGACGGCTAATTTTTCTCACCGAAAAATTTTCCCGGAGGTTTAAAGATGAAAAAAGTAATAAAACAGAACCTCAGGCTAGAAAACCAGAAAAGACAAAAAAAGCTAAGAAATGCTTCTCAAAATTTAAGGTTAACTTTTTCAGTGCTTTTTTCGCTCCTTTTGCTTTTGAGCTCAACGAGCTTTCTGGCGGCTGAGGCGCCGGCTAAAAGCCAGGCCGTTCAGTCCAGCCTGAAATGGTTTCAGGAAGCCAGGTTCGGCCTGTTCATTCACTGGGGCGTTTACGCTCAAATCGGCCGGGAAGAATGGGCCAGAGAACTTTTGCGCATTCCCTGGGCGGAATACCAGAAATACGCCCGAAGTTTTAACCCCGTAAACTACCATCCCGAGGAATGGGTCAGGCTGGCCAAGGAAGCTGGCGTCAAATATATTGTTATTACTTCTAAACACCACGATGGATTCTGCCTTTTTGACAGCGCTTACACGGAAAACGACGCTATGGGTGCCAGAATAAAACGGGACTTGCTGGGAGAGCTGGTCCGGGCCTGCCGGCAAGAAAACCTGCCCATTGGTTTCTATTACTCCATCATGGACTGGTATCATCCAGATTACCTGCCGCGGCGGAGCTGGGAAAAAGACCGCCCGGCCGCGGGTGCTGATTTTAAAAGCTACGTAGCTTACATGAAGAACCAGCTGCGGGAACTGGTAGAAAAATACCAGCCAGTGATTATGTGGTTTGACGGCGAATGGGAACATAAGAACGAAGATTACGAGGCCCTGGAAATTGGACAGATGCTAAGACAGCTTAAACCTGACATCCTGATAAACGACCGGCTTTTTAACCGGGCGCCGGGCCTAGGCGATTTCGGCACGCCAGAAAACTACGTACCGGCCACCGGCTGGCGGAACGCAGATGGCACCCTCAGGCCCTGGGAAGTGTGCATGACCATGAATTTCAATGGCTGGGGTTACAACCATTATGAAACCGAATTCCGCAACGCGCCCCAGCTTATCCGGCAGCTCGTAGAAATTGCCAGCAAGGGTGGAAATTTTCTGTTGAACATCGGGCCCAGACCTGACGGCACCATCCAGCCCGAGTTTGTGGAAAGGCTAAAGCAAATCGGCGCCTGGCTGAAGGTCAACGGTGAAGCTATTTACGGATGCCAGCCGAGCATTTTTGAAAAGCTGCCCTTTTTTGGGCGTTGCACCGTCAAAGAAAACAGGCTTTTTATCCATGTTATGGGTTGGCCCCCGGATAAAAAACTTCTCCTGCCCGGGTTAAAGAATAAGGTGCAAAAGGTCTATTTTCTGGCCAACCAGCAAAAGCTGAATTACGGGCGAAAGGGGAATGACCTGCTGATTAACCTGCCAGAAGAGCCGATAGACAGCGTGGCCACGGTGGTGGTAGTGGAAGTGGAAGGACAACCCCAGGCGATTCCTTATCAGATAAAACCAACCTCAGACGGCCAGCTGGAGCTGCCCGTTTACCTTTCGGAAATAAAATCCCAGATGGGCCAGCGTGCTTACCTTGACTACTTTTACCGCACGACCATGCTGACCAACTGGCAGAACGTGAACGATTATCCAGAGTGGCAATTTGAGCTTGACCAGGGCGGCACTTACGAGTTGCTGGCTTCCTACGCCTGGCAGTGGGGCGGGAAGAGCTCCTTTTTGGTAGAAATAGATGACCGGGTGGTCGTCAAAGGCGAGTCAGAACCTTCACCTTCCATCTACTTCCCAGCTACCCATAGCCTGGGTCAGGTGGAAATTACCCCGGGAAAACACCTGCTGCGGTTTAAGATTACTTCCATAGCTAACAACAACGCCTTAAAGCTAGAAAAGGTGCTGCTCAGAAAGATTAAAAACTGAGAAAGGAAATTCTGAGCGGCGAGGGATGAATCTAATCCTTGCCGGCTTAGAGCCCAAGGCTCTCCTGGGAGAGGCAGAGAATAAATATTTTCCCTTAGAATTTTTTTTTCTTTTGACCGTAACATTTAGGCTGTTTAAATCGTATAATTAAGGGTAAAAAAAATTGCCAAACCAGGCCAATTATTAGATTTGTCCTATAAAGGGGATTTAACTGAGCAAGTTAAACCCAAAAAGGAGATAGGCATGAAGAAAAATAAGCGTCCGAAAGTTATGTCCCCCAAAAGACAGCCAAAATCTCCTGGCCTGCCGAAGCCAGGAAGATTTTTTACTTTTATGCTACTTGCCCTAGCTTTCTGTTTCAGCCTTAACCTGTCGGGGCAAGAAAAGGCCTCTTCTGCCAGCCAGGACCTTGAACAACTGAAAAAAACCGCTCCTAAAGTTTACATAGATTGCAGCTCCTGCGACCTGGATTATATAAAAACGGAAATTCCTTTCGTTAATTATGTAAGGGAAAGAAAAGAAGCAGACGTTCACGTGTTGATTACTACCCTGCGCACCGGTAGCGGGGGACGGGAATACACCCTGACTTTCCTCGGTCAGAATCGTTTTGCTGGTCAGGATGAGGTCTTGAAATATTTCTCTCACCAAACTGATACTGAAGAGGAAATCAGGGCTGGCTTAACTGAAGTAATTAAGATAGGACTGATGACCTATGTCAACCAGACACCTATAAGTCAGAAAATCCGGGTTGATTATAAAACGGCCGAGGCCGCACCTGCTCCAGTTGCTGACCGATGGAAGTCCTGGGTTTTCAGTGTAAGCACTGGAGGCTATTTTAGAGGAGAACAATCTCATGCCTATGAATCCATCCGTGGTTCATTCTCCGCCAACAAAGTAACCCAGGACCTGAAGTTCAACCTGACCCTGAGCGCCACCTACAGCCACGACCGCTACACTTACGAGGACCAGAACCTGGAATCCAGCACCAGAAGTTACAGCGGCAGCGGATTGCTGGTTAAAAGCCTTGGCCAGCACTGGTCCGCGGGCTTTTTTTACTCTGCTTTATCCTCCACTTACAGCAATTACCGTCTGCGCTTGAACCTGGCTCCGGCCATAGAATACGACCTTTTTCCTTATTCCGCCTCCACCCGTAAACAACTGCGTTTTCTCTACAAAATCGGGCCTTCTTACGCTAAGTATTATGAAGAAACTCTTTACGATAAAACGCAGGAAACGCTTCTTTCTGAATCTCTGGGCATTACCCTGGAACTCCGGGAAAAATGGGGCAGCATAAGTATGTCTGTTGAAGGTTCGCACTATTTCCATGATTTCAGCAAGCACAATCTTTCTACCTTTAGCAGCATCACTCTCAACCTGATTAAAGGACTTAATGCCTATGTTTTTGGCGGTGCTTCGCTGGTACACGACCAGCTTTCTTTACCGAAGGGCGGTGCCTCCTGGGAAGAAGTTTTGCTCCGCAGAAAAATGCTGGCCACCAGTTATGACTATTTCTTGGCTGTGGGCCTCAGCTATAGTTTTGGGTCAATTTTTACCAACGTGGTCAACCCGCGTTTTGGCTCCTTGAGCAGCGGCGGCATTCAAATCATGATTGGAGATTAAGCCAATGCGCAAAAAAACCACAAAGATGATAAAGGCTTTAAATTTTTTAAGAAACAGAGAAATAAGTGGTCATGATGGGAATCAAGGCCATCTTGTGGAGAGAGAAAAAATGAAGAAAAATTATATCCATAAAGAGGTCGTTAATCAGAGCAATTTCCACAAGGCGAGCAGAATTGGCCAAAGCTGGTCGTTATTTCTCTGTTTGGGCTTAGCGCTGGTTATCCTGAGTCTGATTTTCAGCCGCCCGTTAATGGCCCAGGAAAACCAGGATAAATACCTGGTGGAAAAATTGCTGGTTTACGTTGAGCCTGGTTTCGTTTCAGCCGAGGCTTTTGGTCAGGCCATTCCTTTCGTGACCTTTGTTAAGGAGAGGGAGCAGGCCAACGTGCTCGTGGAAATAAGCCGGAGCCTGAGCGAAGGGCAGGAAGTATTTAAGGTAAAATTTACCGGACAGAAAGAACTGGCGGGGAAAAATTATGCGGCTGAATTTGTCTTACCTTTAAACGCTGAGCCCGAACTTCTGCAGAAAGAACTGGTCCGGACTATAAAGCTTGGTCTTATTCCTTATGCCGGTCGGACGCCAGAAGCCAGCAAACTTAAAATCAGGCTGGAAGAAGAAGTCAAACCCACGGCCGTAGTTGACCCCTGGAATTTCTGGGTTTTCAGCCTGAGCACCAATAGTTTCCTTAACGGAGAGAAAAGCTTTTCTTATGACAGTCTTTACGGAAACTTCTCGGCCAACCGCGTTACCCCGGAATGGAAGATAAGACTTTCCTTAAGCGGAAGCTATTACCGGAATTCTTTTGATTATGAAGATATGAGCTTCATCAGTTCTTCATACGGCGGAAGTTTTCGGGTACTGGTAGCTAAGAGTCTGGGGGAACACTGGTCTGTGGGTTCCTTTGTCAACGTGACTAGCTCCACCTACCAGAATATAAAGCTGGCCGCCTCCATTTCCCCAGCTCTGGAATACAACATTTTCCCTTATTCTCAATCGACCCGGCGCCAGCTTAGACTAACTTACAGCTTAGACCTGGGGCCAGCCTATTATCGGGAAGAAACCATCTTTGATAAAACCAGACAATTTCTGGTGCGTGATAACCTGTCCCTGACTCTTGAATTAAAGCAAAAATGGGGAACCATCAGCACCTCAGTAGAAGGCTCGCATTATTTCCATGATTTCAGTAAATACCGGATTCAATTCAATAACGACTTATCCATCCGGCTGTTTCGGGGCTTTTCCCTTAACCTCTACGGCGGTTATGCCCGCATCCATGATTTGATTTCCATAGCTAAAGCAGGTGCTTCCTGGGAAGACGTGCTGCTCATGAGGAAGCAGTTAGCCACCTCTTACAACTATTTCTTTTCAGTGGGCATCAGCTATTCTTTTGGCTCCATCTTCAGCAACGTGGTCAACCCGAGGTTTGGCAGCGGCAGCAGCGGCTTCTCCATGAGCATCAGCTACTAAACCAGCCGTTTTATTTCACAATTCGCACCTCAGTCGAGCGGAAGGCATAAACCGGGTCTTTTTTCGGACCTGGCTCTTCCACTTTAAGTCTCTCAATTCTGATGTTATGGACATCATCCAGGACGATGGCCCGACGGTAATCCTTTTTTGCCGCCACGAGTTTTACATTTTCAAAGGTAATATTCCGGGCATGGCGGACATAAAAGCCCCAGGCCGGAAGCTCCTTAAACATGGAAAACTCAGGATAGCTGGCCGGCAGTTCCGGAACTTTGTCCAGCTCATCCAGACTAACCCGAGCAAAATTGGGGTCGCCGCCGCCAGGGTGATGGATTTCAATGTTCTTGAGGGTTACATTTTCAATAAAAGCATCCGGCTGCCCGACGATAGATGAGGGCGAAACGTTCCGCGGCTGGTGTTCCCAGGGTCCTTCATAATTGTAGCCGGCATCCGGCTTGGTGGCCGGAACTTCCGCATAAACATTGGAAATGGAAATATTTCGCATCCGACCCTTCTTACCGGGCCGCCAGCGCTCACCTATCCTCAGGAAAATGACGTTCCCGGTGTTGATGGACTTCAGCCGGTCCACCACTACGTCCTCCACAAAACCACCGTCTACGGCGGCAAAAGTTATGGCCGAGCGGTAAGTATCATAGACCACATTATCAATTATTCTGACATTCCTGAAGCCCCCCAGAGAAGCCGTCCCGAACTTGATACCGTTAGCGCTGGTGCGAACGACATTATCATGGATGTAAACATTCTGGCAAACCGCTTTTTCGTCGTGCGATTTCAGACAGATGCCGTCGTCGGCGGCATCAATGTAAAGGTTGGCCACTTCCACGTTGTCGCAGTCGACAATGTCCACGCCGTCATTATTCCAGTAGGACTTGCTGTCAATGATAAGGTTTTTGATGACCACGTCCTGACATTGGTCGTACTGCTGGTTCCAGCTGGCCGGGTCCTTCAGGGTAATGCCTTCTACCCGAACATTTTTGCAGCGCCAGAAATAAATGTTCTGCGGCCTGATAGTTTCCCGAGGTCGGTCGTTGCGCAGCGGGTCTTTGACCAGACCCTTGTGAATTAAATCTACCAGATTGTTAGCCACCACAAATCCCTGCCCATCAATCACCCCACCTTCGCCCGTAATGCCCACGTTTTCCTGTTCTAGAGCAAAGATGAGGGCCGTCCAGTTGTGGTTGAAATCGTAGTCAAAAGGATTGGGCGAACCGACCAGCACCGCCCCCTCCAGCAGATGGATGGTGACGTTAGACTTAAGGTAAATCGTGCCGGTCAGATATCGGCCCACATCAAAAACCAGCCGGCCGCCGCCGTTCTCATGGATATAATCAATGGCTTTCTGGATGGATCTAGTGTTAAGCGTGGTCCCGTTGGACTTTATGCCGAAGAGCGAAGCCTTGTAATCTGCAGAATAAGCCAGCCTGAAAGTCAGGACAGAAATAGAGAAGACTATGAGAGCGTAAATGAAAATTATTCGCCAGAGAACACCAGGACAACAAGACCGGATTAATAATTTTAACCGTCGGTGGGCTTTTACCATCTTTATTCTCCTTTAAAGCAAGTGTTGCTTTATTTGTTCTAAGACAAGAGCTTAATATAAACTTTTTAGATTTTCAAAAAATGAAAAAGAAAAAATTATGCGCTCAATAGTAAAAAAGTTAGAAGACAGCCCTCTCTCGCTCTTACACGCTGTTTCTTAAAGGGGAAGACTTCCTTTGCTCTGTCACTCATAATTTGTCAAGCTTTAATTATAATTTTTCAGCCGTAAGAAAAAAACGTCCCTCTAGCTTAGATTAACTTGCTCTGGGGACTGTTGCTCTTAAAATATTTCGACTGGAGCGCTTCCTGGGATGGCGCTGTTTACACTCGGTTTCCAGTTTTTTTCATCAACCTCTTTTACCTTAAGCCTTTCTGCAAACATAATTAACCACCGGCGTCAGGGTTAAAAAGAAGCAAACCCGAGTCTTAAATTAAAGAAAATTCGCAAGGAACAAGAATTGTTTATTTATTCCGCCAATTTTTTGATAGTGGCATCTGAGTGCTTCATAAATCCAAGGGAAATAGATCTAAGAAGGCGTTTTACTGATAATAACCCAGGCGATGCCGGACCTGAAAATCGTTACTGTTTTTCAACCGTACTCTGATTTCTTTAAACCCCGCTTCTTTAGGACCTGATTCAGTTTCATAAAATATCAGATAGTAACTTGAGGCGTTTTCCAAAGATTTTTTGAGCGCTTCTACAGCATTGGAAGTATTATCTGATATTCCGCCGGTGTATTCAGCAGCTTGGTTAAGCGCCTCATAAACGTCTTCAGACTGCTCATTCATAACCACGCCATTTATTCTCTCTGGCTTCTTATTCAGGTAGATGAAATTAAAAACGGCTCCAGAGTCAGCCAGAGACCGGCTGATAAGCTCTTTATTCACTTTAGCCTCTCGACGATAGAATTGAAACAGCTCCATCAAGAGGTTGAGAATGTGCGGATAATCTTGATAAATAGACATCATCTGGTTAAGAATTCTTGGGCTCAATTCCGGTCTGAACTCTCTCTGGTAGAAAAAAACAACTACATTGTTGCCAGGCGTTTTTTTAAGAGAGCTGGAAAAAGCTAAAAAGCGGTTTTGATCCACCAGCCTGAGCCCGTCCAATCTTTCCAGTGTTTCCTTATAACGAGGCAGTAGATACTCCATGGTAAAATCCTCAGTGGTGATGTCAGTGTCAGATTCTACATCTGATTCAAGACCACCCGTTTCCCCTCCATATTTGATCATGGCCCTGGTGATCTTCTTCAGATCCTTAAGCAGGTTATTGTATTCCCGGCTCCCCTGGATAATATCGGACCTCAATAAATTCTGTAATTGCTGGCTAAGTTGGCTTTTCGGTTCTCCGCTCATAACTTCAGGATGGAAACGATAAACCTTAATAGGGGTAATCAGGGTCAATGTGTCTCCTGGCTGAAAATATTTATTGATTAGGAGGTCTATCGCTTCGCCCAATTTCCTGTCATATTCATTAGCCTGCACCACAACGAAATAATTTTTATTTAAGTTCAGCTGGAAGCGCTTATTCTCTAAAATCCGGTACAAATTTAGCCTGTCAATCAAATAAATAGTCTCTATTTTCTGGGGTTGACCATTTTCCAGAACTTCAAAAGCATTGGCGGCGAGATTACTGACAAAAGCACCCTGTTTTAACACCCTTACCATGATTGAACGGATATGAGGTTGGTCAGAAACCAATGCTGTGGAGTTCTCTGTTGGGATGGCTTCTTGTGAAAGAACAAACCAGGGTAATATCGCCACTAAAAATAATAAAAACCACCTCCCCATTTTTCTCATTTTCGGTTCTCCTGGAAAATACAAGATGTTAGCTTTTATGCTTATTCTGGCTGGCGAGATATTTTTGACCATTTCGATTTAATCCATCTGTTTGTTATTTTATCACAAATCTTAAAATTTAAATATGAAGTATATCTATTCCCAGAGTGCCTGAGCCAAAGAAAAACCTCTTCTGAGCCTTTATTTTCCGGCCTATAAAACGAATTATTTTCTAACGGAATATTAATTTAGGGCTTTCTAGCTTTTAACCTAAAAGATCAAGCTGCCTAACACTTTTTATTCAACCAAAGTTTAAAAGCCTAAAGAATTTTTATTTTCCGTAGCTTCTGTTTATATTATATTGATTTCGAAACATCATAAAATTGCTTATTGCCCGAGAGAAAGAAAACTGGCAATATAAATAAGGGAGGAAAAAGGTATTACATTTTCCCCCTGAAGAGGCACAGAGAAGGAGGTTTCATGTGGAAAAAGAATTGGCTTAGACCTTTTGTCTATTTATTATTTTTGTTCTCAGCATCTATATTCATTTCCTGTGCCAAAAGCCCTCCTGTTAAACTGGACCCAGAAAGCCAGGAGTTCTACGAGCTGGCTTCTCTAATCATGAGCAATGAAGAAAACAAGATGTTTCGTTTGCTGCCTGATGAAGAATCGCGGAGAGAATTTATAAGAGAATTCTGGGAAAAACGAGACCCCTTCCCTGAAACTCCGGAGAACGAGTTCCAGCAGGAATTCCTGACCCGGGTAAAATATGCCGACCAAAGGTTTAGAGAGGGCGGAAAAGGCCGCAATACAGACCGCGGGCGAGTATACATTTTACTCGGTCCACCTGATAAAACAGATGAAATCTTTACTCATGACGACCCGAGTGTGCGCGGCTCCATCCTCCTCTGGATATATTATGATCATGACCTAGGCATTGAGTTTGTGGACGAAAAAGGCATTGGCCAATATCGCCTAAGAGAAGTCTCGGGCAACCTCTTTGAAGCTATGGATTTTAATAGACTGGGTGGTAGGTTCGGACCGGGTAGTGTTTTTAAAAAGCGAATGATTAACTTCAAACTTGATTATCATCATAAAGAAAAGAAATTATTCATCTACCTGCCTGCTAAAGCTCTTAATTTTTCTGAAGATGAGGAAGGTTATAATTACCTGTCTTTGCGGTTTGTTTTTTACATTTACAACCGAAAAGGTCAAAGAATCGGTAAATATACTGAAGATCGTCTTTACCAGGTTAATCTGGAGAACTACTTGAAACTCAAAGAAGTTGAGTTCTCCTTCGATCTTGACCTACCTGACGGGCGGGGTTATATAGATGTAACCATTGAAGGCCGAGGCGAAAAAGCCGGCCGCATTAGAAAACTATTTGATATAAGTTAATCTCTCTTTATCCACTCCCCTCCCATGTCGGGATTAATAAGGGGACTTATTTTCCTTCAGCTAATTCTTTAAGAAGCTTCTGGATCTCCGGTTGATCTGGATTCAGCTTAAGTGAGGCCCTAAAAGCAGCTACCGCTTTAGGTTTTTCTCCCAGCCTGTAATAACACATCCCCAGAGAATTAAGCAGGGTCAGGTCGCTGTTGTAAATGCTGTTAGCGGCCTGCAGTTCTTCTATGGCCCGCTTAAAATCTTCTTTGCCCATAAAGGCCTGTCCTCGCAAAAGATGATATTCAAACTGACTTTTTTCTTCCTCTTTTAACTTTTCTACGACCTCTAACAACCGGTCAAATTGCTTAACTTTTAAAAGAAAACGACTGTAGTCCAGAACTCCTTCTCTGAATTCAGCATTGCTTGAAAAGGCCAGCTGATAAAACATAGCTGCTTTCCGGTCATCATTCAACTTGTCATATTGGGAGCCGAGAACATACAAAAAAACATATTGACGGGAAAGAGGCAGGGCTCGGGCTTTGCTGATTGGATGTCCAATAATCTCCTGGGGAGTGATAATAAAATTTCCCTTTTTCTCATCAAGCACCTGGCCTCGGCCATCAATAAGAGAAAGGATAACTTCATAATAATCTGGACTCAACCCTTCCAGAGAGATTATCTGCTCATAAGAAAGCTGTCGGCTGAAGATCTTTTGGTTCAATTTGATATCTTGAATCTTCTGTCCAGTATTATTTTGTCCCAGCCCCCTGATCATTACTCTGACCAAACCAGAGCTATGGAGTTCTTGATTAAGATTAACCAGGGTAAACATTAAATTCAACCGGTCTGACTTGGAAAAAGTCTGCTTTGGATCCAACACTAATTTGCTCGTTCCTAACTTAAAAGGCAAATAGTTGTTTTCCTCAAACTGCTCTATCCTATAGCCAAGATAAGGGCCGTAGATAGCCGGCTGCTCAGGCAATGGTTTTACTTCTAATTCTTTTTCCAGCAGGCAAAATTCTTTTCCCACGGAGTTCTGAAGCAGAACAACCAGCTGATATCTTCCTTCCGCAGCCGGAAAGCAATCTTCAAAAGCCAGGCCATTGGCTTTAATTCTGTCAACAGCCTCTTCTGGAAAATAAACGGGCCAGTCCCGGTTGTACTGAAAAATAACTTTGTCTTTTTGTCTTAAACTAACATCCAGTCTAAAACTGCAATAATACTGATTTTTAGGTTCGTAATAATCCACTGAGACCGATTTGGGAGCAATAATAAAATGCACGAATATCAAACCTGTCACCGGGTCCGGAATGATCTCGACCTCTGATTCGCTGTCCACGTAGTTGGTCATGTATTCAGTAGAAACTAAACCTTTAAAATCAAGAAAATTAGTAGCATAAGTGGGATTTATTTCTTTTCTTCCTGATTCCAGAATATTCTGTAGAATAATTGTATTTCTGGGAGAAGAGGTGTATACCCCAAAAGGCTGTATTCGCCAGGTATTATTGATATAGAAGAGTCGGCCAGAGTGGGAGCCAGGTTAGCAATTCTTTCGTATAGACCTTCATAATCATCGGGAGAAAATTCTCGTTTGTTTTCCAGCAATTCATAAGGTCCATCACTTACCGGGTCATATAATTTGAATTCTCCCACCCCACCCTTTTTAAAAAAGACAAGCACAAATTGAGGGGGAAGTCCTTTTTTCTGGTCTCCATAATAACTCCAGGCCTGACAGGGGACAATTCCAATAGCCCCCTCAAAAGTTTCAATGCTGGCTGGAGGGCCGAGAATCATGTATATTTTTCCCATGTCTGTTTGCCAACCTTCTCTGGTCGTCGCCCGGCTGAAGTACTTGTTCACATATTCGAATCTTTTAATCAACTCCTCTTTAAATTCATTTTCCGGCGTCCCTGGTGTTGGATCACGCATTTTCCAGAACAACTCAATAAAAATATCTCTATCCCGGTCGGTGGTTAATTTGAGAAAAACTTCATTCTCTTTAGGAGTTATGTGATAATTTACTAGCTTCAACCAATCCCGGTATTTAGGCGGCAAATCTTTCTCTTTAACCTGAGGAGCCACATAGCCAGATAAAAACAGAAAAAGAAAGGATAGAAGAAAGATGAAGACTATTTTTCTATTTTCCATTTAGGCTTCCTAAAAGCTTCTGAATTTCATAATAAGATTAGAGCTATTTTCTGGCCCTCTTAAAGTCATAAACCAAGAATTAAAAGTTCATCCAAAACTAAGGTAGCAATAATTCTCCTGACCATTAACCATAAATCAGATTTTGGTTTTTAGAAATTCAATAAAATTTTTAACCTGAGTGGCTCTCTGAGATTCAGAATCATATTTCAAATATTCAGAAAACACAGTTAATGATTCCTTGTATTGGCCAAGCGTTAAATAGGTAAGTCCAAGCTGGTAAATAGCATCAGTAAAGTTCGGTTGAAGTTCTACTGATCGCTGATAATACTTCAGAGCCAAATCTGCTCTGGCACGATTAAAATAATTTGTCCCGATGTTATACAACACTACCGCGTCATCAATTTTACTTATATCCAGCTTGTTATACCACTCCATAGCTTTCTCAACGTCGTTCTTGTTTATATAGGCATTGCCAATACCAATAATGGCCTTAGCAAAATTGGGATTTTTTTCGTAGACCTTAAGGTAATATTCAATGGCCCGATCATAATCTTCTTTCTTAAAATAGCAATTACCCAGACTGTAGTTTATGACATAGGCTTCTGGATTTTTGGCCAGAATATCGTTATAAATGGCCAAGGCTTCATCAATCTTGCCTTCATCAAGCAACTTATTCCCTTTTTCCAATTCTGCCAGCACATCTTCAGTCACTACCAGACCTTCTAGTTTTTTCAGCTTGGTTTCTATAATCGGAGCTTTCTTCATTCCCTCGGTAACCTGAATGCTTATCTTCTTTATTTCATAGCCTGTCTTATTAAAATCTATGTACCAGGTCCCCCCTTTGATCATATTAGCCTGCCATTGTCCTTCCTTATTGGTCTTAGTTTCAAAACCAGAATCTGATTCTACATGATAAAGCTTAACCTGAACCTCTGAAAGAGGATTACCCTGATCATCAGTAACCACGCCTTTTATCCTGGCTGTTCCAGCATAAGCCTGAGCAAAAGTATTAATAGCCAAGAGCATAACAGCCAGTGATATTCCGAGTATGACGGACAAAAACTTTCTCGCCATTTAAGACCTCCCACTATTTTTTCATGACCTGCCTTTTATCAACATATTATTATATCATTTTTCTCTGGCCTTGTAGATAAAAAAACCCCGCCCTGCCCCAAAGGAGCAGGACGGGGTTTTCATTCAAAACAGCTTAGAACTGGAAGCGGACACCAAACCTCGTTACTCTCGGGTTAAGAATTTCATTCAACAGTCTGTTGGTTGGGTTAGGAACAAATTCAGTAGAACCATCAGCATGGATAATGTAGTCACCGTAGTAAGCATCATAAGCTCTGTTAACTATGTCGCTGTTCAGGAGGTTGAAAATATCGGCCATGAAGTACATCCTGCCCGTCTCACCAATCCTCACCAATTTTTCAATTCTCAGAGTGATGTTGTAGAAGGTTGGCAGAGAATCTTTAACTATTTCCTGGGTATAAATCCAGTTCCCGATGTTCAGGTAGCCCTGGTCTGCCAGTCTTTCATCTTCAATCCAGAAGTAGTGAGGAATTCTCCACCCTTCGCGCGCGTTGAAAGTCATGGAAATGTTGAAGTCATAGGGGAGCTGATAGAGAGCACTGACCTTGGCCATCCATCTGGTGTACATATTGACTGAAGTCTTACCGGAAGCGCCACCGCCAGACAAAGTATATGGTTTGCCATCAAACACCCATTTATTGGTTGGGTCGGTATACGAACCGTTCCAGTAAGAACGCTGATCTTGTATAGTGAAGGAAGCGTTCATGAACCATTTATTGGAAAGTCTCTTGTTAATCACAAAGTCAATGCCCCAGTAAGTGGTATAGGATTTACTCTTTTCTACATAATAATAATCAGTTCCTTTGGTGTATTTTGTCGGATCAAGAACGTACCAGGTCTTGCCTGCGGCATCGCCTGTGCTGACACCAGGAGCCAGTTCGTTCGGGATGGTTCCGGCCGGAACATACCAATCCGGTGTATCAATCTTTTCTTTAGTCTCCGGATAGTAACTTACCCACCAATCGAAATTGTCATATTTTCTAAAGGTGAAATTGATCTGGGCAGCCAGGTCTTTCATTAATTCTCTTTCTAAAGTGAGGAGCAATTCTCTCGTCCTGGTGGAAGACTTCGCCTTGGGGTCATAAATTGTGGTAGAGGCGTTATAATCAAGATTAGTCGGATGTTCTGGGTCGAAAGAACCCCACATACCGGCCAGATAACCAAGGTCCCAATCTGCTATAAAGTTTCCGCTGCTGTCAAACACTCTATAAGGCTGCCACTTTTGAGCATGCGTAGAAGGATAGATCCACCACAATTCAGAATAATCCATAAGGCCATTTCCATTGCCGTTGTAGTAGTTCTGGCCGGCAGCATCATACCACCAGAAGTTAATCCAGCCGCTCATGCCGAGTGGTGGAGTTACCCCGGTTCCGGTGCCCATTATGTCACCGTACTGGGCCAGAGCTAGCTTAGCAATGGTTTTGCCGTCACCCATAACATCCCAGGTAACACCAATACGAGGAGACCAGGTCTTCCATCTGTAATCCGGCGTAATTTTATGGACATCAATGGGGGGAAGCAGATCATAAAGAACCTGTTGTGTATTCGCGGCCACGGCTCTGTTCCAAGCTGGGTTGTTAAGCAAAACAGTCGGTATGGTAAAAGCACCCATGAATGGTTTCTGCAGATCGTATCTCAAGCCAAGCATAAAAGTAAAGCGGCCCTTAACAATAGTATCCTGAATGTAAGCAGAATACTGAGCCACATCGTTATTATCCCGTCCTTCTCTGTAGTAAGAGAAACGCTTCCAGCCTACCATTTCCGAAGCCGACCTGGTACCATCTCCGTTAACATCAATCTGACCAGATGGATAGTTAACATAGAAATAAAATTGACGGCCGTTGCCCCAGCGATGTTCAGCGTGCTTGGTATTATATTCAGCCCCAATCTTAATTTCGTGGGAAAGTCCAAGAAAACTATCGTTAAAGTAGGTAGCATTCAGCATGTAATTCTTTTTTGGACGGCTGGCATAATACCAATCCCACGATTTCTGCATACCAGCAGCAAAGGGAACATAAGTCTTAGTAGTTTGGTCATAAACGACCGGATATTGCAGACCTTCGTCAGTCATGGGTACCCAGCCAAAGCCCGCATCAGAGAAGGCAAATTTGGCGGACAAGAACAGGTTCTCGCCGAACATCTGTTCGTCTTGTATTTTGATAATTGGAGAACCCCAGTGGTATTTACCTTTCTGATGGTCACCTTCGGGCTTAGCCACGGTGGCATTCCGTCCGAATTTCTCTTTAGCCCCAGCGGTTAAGAGTATTTCCAGCCGGTTATTCTTGAAAGGTTGAGCATTAAGCTTGAAGTTATAATTATTTAATAAGGTTTTGTCCTGAGTACCGTAAATTGTCCAAACAAAAATGTCCTGAACACCATAAGCACCCCACCACCACAGTTTGTCCTTTATTATAGGACCACCAGCATTGAATCCGTAGTCTTTAATTTGTTGGATTTTGTTGATACCACTAACACCTTGATCGATCAGCTTCTGGGTGAGGTTGTTGGCCTGAAAATAATTATCAGTTAAATAGAAACGTCCGGCCAAACTGGTTTTGTTTCTACCACGGCGGGTAACCATGTTCAGGGCAATACCGCCGGTCTGAATGGTAACATCCGCTCCACCTGTGGTGATGTTCAGTTCTTCAAACATATCGAAGTCATAATAAAGCGGTGAGCCACCCAGCGCTGCGGGATCAGTGATATCCACACCGTCAACCGCCCAAATGTTGTTGGAACCATAATAACCACTGTTAGCCATGTCTCCGCGGCCCAAGAAAGAAGCTTGCTGCCCTGATTCATTACCACCTACGTTTTTCAATCTTTTAGTTCATCATTTGCTTTTTAAAATTAATGAACCAAAAAAATTTCAATTTTTTGGATGTGTTCCAATAAATTGAATCCGGACTAACGAATTGACTATTGTATTTCTTCTCGGATAATAAAATTTACCTTAAATTAACTTTTTTCACATAAGACAGCCAGGTGGTATCACTCTGGATTGTTTTCAGTCTTTCCAGCTTAAAACGGATTTTCTCCGCCTCCTTAAAATCAGGATATTTTTTAAGAAGCTGTTCATAGCGGTAACAGGCCGCTTCATAAAATTCCAGCTTTTCCAGGAGACGCGCTGCCCGGTAAAGAATTCTCGGGCGCCAGGCTTCGGGTGTTGCCGGATCATCCGCCAGGATTTCCAGGGCCCGGGCGGCCAGACTGGCCTTCCCGAGTTTTTCCAGAATTTCGGTTAGCAGGTATTGTTTTGGTGCTTCCAGAGGCCGGTGATAAAGGCCAAAATACTCGGCAAATATTTCGGCCGCTTTTTCAGGTTCCCTATCAATTAGTAAACTGATGGCTTTAAGGTAAAATCTTTCGCCCTCTTCCGTTGGCCCAAACCTGTTCTTTATTCTGGCCAGAGGCACCATGGCTTCCCACCGCTTGGGATTTTTTTCCAGCAGAAGCTGAAAAAGTCTTTCAGCCAGCTGATTATTGCCCTTTTCATCAACGGCTGTCAGAGCCCTCTCCAGCATCATCTCTTCCACCGCCTCATCCCCGAACCTCAGCCTGGAAGCCAGGTACATTCCCAGGAGTGTGGCACTCAAATGACCGAGGTAATCTATGCCTACGGAGACACCTGATAGCTGGAATAGACTTCCCAAAAAATCAAAGAAAAAATAGGTCATTATAACCATCAGAGAGTTCATCCTGACTTTCAGGTTCAAGCCAAAAAGTATGGAGAAAAGGCCCAGGATGGGAAACGGGAAGACCATCCTTTTGTAAAACAGCCTGAAGGCAAAAGCCCCCATGATGCCGGAAATAGCACCAGAGGCCCCGAGGGCACTGTACCAGTCCTGAAAAAGCACGATATGCAAATAAGCCGGGACAATTGAAGAAAACAAACCGGTCAGTAAATAAATCAGCAGGAATTTTTTCCAGCCAATCCTTCTCTCCAGGACCAGTCCAAATATCCACAGGAAGACCATGTTGCCCCAGAGATGTTCCGCATCGCCATGCAAAAACATGGCCGTCAGCGGGCTGAGGGCCACATTCCAGACCTCGAGATGGTCAGGAAGACAGGTAAAATACGATTCAACCAGCTCCCTGACCTGCGGTCCCAAAAGTTCTATCGCGTAGTGGATGAAAACATTCGTCAAAATCAAGGCATAGGTAGCGTTGAAGCGGCGCTCCAGTAGGCTTTCACCTTCGGCATAATGGACAGGGATAAAGGTGCAATAATCCCTTAGAGTATCAAGGAAGCCTCTTTGGGTTTCAATTGACTTCAGAAGAAAAAAGCCTAAGAACAGGGCGGGCAAGATAATTATCAAAAGGAAAGGGAAAAAATTGATTAATAAATCAAAAAAAAGAAAAAATAAAAGGGGAAAGAAAAAACCAAAAGCAGCGGTGGCGATGATAAATCTTTTCTGTTCTTTCCAGAGCTTATCTTCTCGCCAGGCGCCCAAGTTTGACCTCCTTATTCATGCCTCTAAAGATGGCTCAATTCGGGAATGTCATTAAAATCTATTTACCCTTTTTCTGCAGAATGAAAATGTTCCACCCCTTTTCACCATTTCAAGAAAAAAAATATTAAGATACTGTTTCTTAGGATGTCAATAGCTTTTCGGCTGAGGCGGTTCAAGACCTCTCCAGTCGAAGTTAGCTCCCAGCCTTAGATTTGTCTTGCCGGCCTGGACAAAATTTACAGAATTATTAGCCAAGGAAAAGAATTATTGGGCCGATAGATTTACTTCCCCCTATCAATTTAGCGATGAACTAACTCCCATCAGGTCAGGCAGCAATCAGCCGACCTTCTGACCTGCTATGCTCATTTATTGCTGTTTCTTAATTATTTCCTGGCCTCTGGGAGAATCCTCTGGAACAATATAAGGATATTCGCATTTCGGACAGCCATTATAACGGGTGGAAAGCCGCCAGATGGAATAGAAAAGACCGGGCAAAATACCCAGAACCCACAGCAGAATTTCCCATCCCAGGCTGCCCTTGGTATACCTTTTAGGCTCTCCGACAAACCTACAATTGGGACAGACATAATTTTTGCTCATTAAAACCCCCTTACCTGATTTGTTAGCCAAATCTTTTCCAGCTTAAATTAAATAAAACCATATTTGCTCATCAAAATTTATTTATCCATCAAATCTGTGGAAAAGGAAAATAAGCTTGAACCCCGCAAAAACACCTGAGTTGGCCCCTTTTTCAACCCTAAATCTATTTCATCTTCTTGGCATCAAAATTCTTGAAAAAAGATTTTAAAACCTCAGTGTTTTCAATGTTGTGTCCACGCAGAATTACCAGGAATCTATTGCCTATCAGAACCTGGAGTGAGCCTTCTTTATCCTTGAAATTGTATTCCTCTACCGCCGGATAGCCATCAAGCTCATAAGTCTTGACATAGTGATTATCATCCTGGGCCGAATATTTCATTTCAGTCATCATCTTAAAACCGCCCATGGCTTCAGGCCGGCCGGCAGTGTCTATCAGCACAGCTTCAATCTCAGTCTCACCCTTTACATACGTAGTTTCTGCAATGGATACACTGAAATTACCGTAGGACGTCTGGTACCCCCTGGTGTCTTCCTTGGTCCAACCTGCCACTTCTGGCAGCCACTCCGTTAAGACATTAAAATTTATTGCTTCAGCTACCTTTTTTGTTTCTTCTCCTTTTTTGCTTTCGCCTGCTGCTTCGGCCGTTTTTTCAGAAACTTTCTCCTCTGCTTTAAGATCAGCCTTTCCAGCCTGCGACACCTCTTCTTTGGACGCTTTTTTACAGGAAAAAGAAAAGACCAGGGTCAAAACGAGGAAAATTAATAGAACCTTTTTCATTTTTTTATCTTGCCTCCTTTTTAAATATTTCCCCGACAAAATTTGCCCTTAAAGTAAATTAGGAAGAAAATCCCATAACCAAACGGGGTGTGTTTTTCATTGTTTTTAGTATATTTCCACTGTCTTTTCCAGTCAAGCAAAACATTCCTGGCTCAACACTCGATAAAAAAAATGAGAGAAAAGCAAGAAAAAAACCTGTTTCTAATATTCTTATCAAATAAAATTGTCCAGGAAAGGTAACTTCCATCAAGGCCATTAAAGCTTAAATTGCAACCCGCCTCCTACCCACCTTCCGGGCATAAGAACTCCTTTTACATCCTCATACTTAACATCAGTCAGGTTAGTGCCTTCAATAAAAACTTCAAAAAAACCAAGTTTTTTTATCA
>Ga0078972_1002211_pt2 | contig 35245 bp, 42 predicted proteins | sample YelNatPaOPGAMG01_FD_67568 | JGI IMG/M metagenome (GOLD analysis project Ga0078972, IMG submission 67568) | Hot spring thermophilic microbial communities from Obsidian Pool, Yellowstone National Park, USA - OP-RAMG-01 (SPADES assembly) (version 2) | ecosystem: Environmental > Aquatic > Thermal...
GGATCTTCGAGAATTTTTATGTCTGATTCAATTTCTTCTGCGAAGGAGCGATATGGTTTTTTGGCTTCTGTGAGGCGGTTTTCTTGTAAGACTTCTAAATGCTTTTCTGCTGGTAAAAGGGGTACTGGCGAGAGCTTTTCCTTTGTAGGGAGTTCTTCCTTTAACAAGTTTTCTAGGAAGCTTTTCTTGATGAATAATGGCTTTTCCTTTAAGGAGTTCACTTTTTTTAGTGCTTTGCTGATTACCTTTGTTGGGTCTTCCGTAGAAGTTATCGACTTTAGGAACTCAAACGCGTCCTTATCTAGTTGGTATCCTGCCGCAATTGTTAGCTCTACAGCTTTTTGCAATTTTTCTGTTTCGCTCATAGTTTGAGTTTTCTCCAATCTTGCCTTTTTGGAACGATTATAAAGCCTTCTTCTTCATCTCCAAATTCTTCTGTTTGCCCTTTAATGTGGAGATGCGCCGTTAACGCTGCCGTTACGGCGTCTATTTCGTGAGGTGTTAGAGCTCGCACTTGGATGTCTCCCTTTAAACCTATGCTCTTTAGGATTGTTTGAATCTTTCCCCAATCTTTTAACGGCATGCCTAAAGCTTTTCTTGTTGATGTTGGATGCACTTCTATGGTTTTAAAGGCTTCCTTTATCAGCTCATTTAACTTGATGGCTCGCAAGGTTAAAGGCTTCATGGCTGACAGCGCAGGAGGGAAAACACCATACCCCCTTTTTACCATCTGTCTGTCAGCCGCGCGTAAGATTCCACCTTTTGGGAGTCTAAGCGGCGCGTCTATCGCTACAATTGATGGCTTTAAGTTTTCCACGTATGCCAGAATTTCATCATCAGTGTAGACGAGTTGCGCCTTTACTCTTTTTTGTTTCCAGAGGGCAATCCCCGTTGGGTTTTTGGGCTTTCCAGCTAAGTCTATACCAATTAGATTTTCTTTTGTCAATTTCAACACTTTTGCCTAAATTTATATAGCAGGTTTTTATTTAAATTCACCAATGTTGGTTGCACGTTTGAAAGGTGATTTAGATGGGTGAACTGCGTAAGGTCCAGCAAACTCCAAGCGGGACATTCTTTGTGTGCCTTCCAAAGTCTTGGGCTGAGCGTTATAGCCTCCAGCGCGGAGGAGTAGTAGCGCTGTCCGAAACAAGCGATGGCAAGCTCCTTATAGACCCCCAGTATGGAGTTGAAGCCCCTTCACGTACGATTACTCTTAGGCTTGGACCTTATTTGGGTCGTGAGGTTATAGGTGCATATTTGCTGGGTTATGACGTTATTCGGGTTGAATCTAAAGAGCGTATAAGCTTTGAGGTGCGGGATACCATAAAGAAAACTGCCACGCGCCTTGTTGGATTGGAGATTGTCGAAGAGGATTACTCAAAAATTGTTTTGCAGTGCCTCTTGGAGCCTTCAAGTTTTCCGCCTGAGAAGATTCTTCGAAGGGGCTACACTATTGTTGCCAGTATGCATAGGGATGTTGTTAACGCATTTGTGGACGGTGATGTGCAATCAGCCAAGGGTGTCGTGGCGCGTGATGATGAGAGCAACAGGCTGTATTTTCTTTTGGTGCGTATTCTTCGAACCATAATCCAGAATCCAGGATTAAGCGACAAGCTTGGCGTAAGCCCAATAGACTGTTTAGACTATAGGTTGGCAGCAAGTCTTGTTGAGGCTATAGGCGATGAATGTGTCCGCGTTGCGCTTAAAACCATTGAGTTGAAAGGTGCAAAGGTATCTGATGAATTGCGGAGATTGTTTGTTGAATTTCACGCGCTTTGTTTTGAAGCGCATGAAGATGCCCTAAAAGCATTCTTTGGGAATGACATTGTGGTTGCGGAGGGTGTTCGTGGGATGCGGGGCAAAATTGATAAGGTTTTTGCGGAAATCGAGCGTGTAGCGCGTGCCCAGTCAATTGATGTTGTTCCACAAATATTGGCTATAGCTTCGTTCCTTAGGCAAATATACGAGCACAGCGTGGACATAGCTGACTTGGTTATGCCAAAGAAATAAAGATTCATTGCAAAGCACTATATCTTTAAGTTTTAAGCGTTTTTATCTGACATTGGTGAGCAACATGCATGGGTTTCCATCAAATCAACAAAAGCAATATCACATACGATGTAAAAAGGGAGATTTAGCTGAATACCTCCTTGTTCCAGGTGACCCAGACCGCGTTGCTAAAATTGCCAGTTTTTGGGATTCTGCAAAAGAAATCTCTTGTCACCGTGAATTTAGAAGCTTTACTGGTAAATATAAGGGTGTTAGGCTTTCTGCGCTTTCAAGTGGTATTGGGCCTGCATGCATGGCGATTGTTTTGAATGAGGCTTCTCAAGTGGGTGTTCACACTTTTATTCGTGTGGGTAGTTCTGGCGCTATACAAGAGGATGTTAGATGTGGTGATGTAGTCATTTCTTCTGCGGCTGTCCGCCTTGATTACACGAGTAACTGTTATGTTATGCCAGAATATCCAGCAGCGGCTAACTACGAGGTTCTTTTGGCGCTAATCGAAGCGGCGGAAAACCTTGGAGTAGACAATTACCATGTTGGCGTAACTGCAACAACAGCGGACTTTTACGCTGGGCAAAACCGTCCAGTACCACAATGTCCAACAAACGTCGAAAACATTATTCAAAGATTGCAAAGGGCGAAAGTACTGAATTTTGAAATGGAAACGGCAACGCTGTATACTTTGGCAAGTCTCTTTGGCTTAAGGGCAGCTTCCATATGTGCAGTATACGCGAACAGATGTGCAAACGAATTCAAGCTTGGAGCAGGTGAGGAAACGGCAATAAAAATAGCAAACGAAGCGGTTAAAATACTGCACGAGTGGGACATGAAAAAGCAGAAGCGGAAAAAGAAATGGCTTTACCCGCGGCTTATCTAAAACTGAAACACTTTTAGAGGTAAGCGCTTATTCTTTACACAGCCGGGGTGGCGGAGTGGTTATCGCGCTGGCCTCGAGATCAACACAGCAACAATGGCGGGCTGGAGTGAAAGACAAGCAAGCCAGTGGGCCTTCGGGCTCGCAGGGGTTCGAATCCCCTCCCCGGCGCTTATGAATGGTTAGTGTAGATTTGTATTTTTAGCAGAAAGTTTTTTGGAGGGGATGTTGTTGGTATTTTAGAGGAATTAGAGAGTATGAGTAGAGAGCAGGATTCGCGTAGAAAGGTCAAGGAAAGTGCTCGCCGTAGCAAAGCTAGAGGTTATCAGACTAGGCGGGCTCGTGGTGGAAAGAAGCAGAAGAGAAGATGAGCGGGTTTTTAGTTTGAAGAGATTGGTTGGTGTTGCAAAAGTTGGTTATAAAATAGTTCAAATAAAGTATTTTAGGAAAAAATTGCCCGTGTTTGGTTCTGCTGATATTACTAATTCTTGCAATTTGAAATGCGCGCACTGTTATTGGTGGCTTAATAGGGCACCGCACAAAGAATTGAGTGTCGAAGAATGGAGAGGTATCGTAAGGGAAAAATTCATAAAAAAGGATGTTATGTCTATCAGTCTGACAGGTGGCGAACCGCTTCTTAGACCAGATGTTATTGAGGCTATTGTAAGTGAAATGAAGTGGCGCTATGTTACTGTGGTGACAAATGGAACGTTGCCGTTGGTAGATTTTGGTGTGGGATATTTCATTTCGATTGATGGAACCGAAAGTATTCACAATGCTATTAGAGGCATGAAAATATACGGTAAAGTGAAGCAAAATGTTCTGGACCATCCGGAAGTTGATGTTGTTGTTAACATGACGATAAACAGTTTAAACTATGAATGCGTCGAAGATGTTGTTGATGAATGGTATAGCCTAGCCAGAGCTTTCACATTTCAATTTCACACGCCTTTCTTTTATGATGATAAATTATGGCTGCCTTACGGAAAATTACGAAACGATATCATAGACAGATTACTGAGGATAAAAGAAAAGTATCCAGATTTTATTGCCAACACGTCAAAGCAATTAAACCTGTTTAGAAGTGGAAAATGGACTGCAAATTGCCCAACATGGTTCTTTGTAAACTTGGATAGTCAAGGCAACATGAAACAGCCTTGTGTTATAGCTGGCACAAGCGAGAATGTAGTTAAACCAATTTGTGAGAGGTGTGGAATAGCTTGCTACGCTGGAGCTTATGCAGGATTGTTTCTATCTGATGTGGAATGGTTTAGAATGTTTAAAATTGCAAAAAGAGTTACGCCTTTTAAGAATAATCATCGACGTTTCTAATTGGTTGGCAGTCAATTATGCCCGATTGGAGCTACAGCTTGACGCTTTTAGGAAGCTACATTTTTTGGCAGTTTTCTTTTCCAATAGTGATAGGCCCCCTCTAGATTTTTGGCTAGAGCGGTTACGCTTGTTTGTTTAGGTAGGTTTGGATTTGTTCTCCGTATTTGTATCCTGTGTCTGGAAATATTAGAGCGTAAACGCCTTTTGCTTTTGCGATTTTGTTGAATGCGCTTACTACGGCGCCTGCGCTTAAGCCTATCAGTATGCCTTCTTTTTTTGCTATGTTTATTGTGCCTTCTATGGCTTCTGTTTGGGTTACGTCTACGATGTGGTCGAAGCGTGTCCAGTGGTACCATTTCATTCCCGTTTCTATTCTTCTTATTCCTGGTATTGATTCGTTTTTGGCTGGTTGGACTCCGATGATTTCTACTTTGTTTTTGTATCTGGTTTTGAAGTAGAGGGATATGGCGCTCATATGCCCCGACGTTCCCAGACCGCCGATTATGCATGTGGGCTTTAAACCTAAAATGCCTAGTTGGTCGTCTAGTTCTTTTGCCGTGTGTTTTAGGTGGACTTTTAGGTTGGCGTCGTTTTCGAATTGGTTTAGGTGTGTGGCTTTGTCAGCGTTTGCTTCGGCTTCGACTTGGTTTATGGCTTCTACTGTTAGGTTTATTGGGAGTCTGACAATTTCTGCTCCTAGAGTTTTTAGGTACGTGTCGCTTATTTTTTGGATGGTTTGGGGAATATAGAGTCTGGTTTTTATTCCAAGTGTGTTTGCGATTGATGCTAATGCGATTCCAGTGTTTGTTGAGGTTGCCTCATAAAGTATGCTGCTGAGTTCTTTGTTTTCTAAGGCTTCTCTTATCATTGCCCAGCCTACTCTATCTTTTATGCTGTTGCTGAAGGGATTAAAGCCCTCAAGTTTTGCAAAAACAGTTATGTCATTGCTGGAGAGCGAGTTCAACTTGACTAGTGGCGTTGGCCATGTGCCTTGCAGCAAATTAAGCGTGCTTTCGTACACGTGAAGGGTGCTTTTGTTTTTCTTTTTTTGTGACAAGAGTTTCCTGAGTGGGATTTTTTCTATTTTGATTGGTGCTGCTAGTATTTTGAAGGCTTTTGGTGGTAGTTTTGGTCCTTCCATTCCAGCCTTTATTATTTCTTCTTTGGTTATGGGATGTGTGGTTTTTATTTTTGCTTTTTGGATGTTGATGGCGATTGCTGGGGCTTTTTCTACTGTTAACAGGTCTAAAGCTTGATATGCTTCGCTTCCTTCAAGAATCGTGTTCGTGGTTTTGTCAATTATTATTGGGGTGTCAACGCTTCTTGTCTGCGAAAACTTTGTGTAAAGCGGTAGCACGTCTCTTGTGTCTGAGCGCATTGCTGGTTTTAGTAGGTTTAAGTTTACAAGTGTGATTTCTTGTTTTAGCATTTCTAATAGGGCGTCAACTCTTTTTCCTATTACTGATATGTGCGTGGCGCCAGTGGACCTTTTGATTAGGTGCTTTGACGTTTTTGGTGGAAGCTTTTTGCCGCTTATCCCAGCTTTGATTACTGCCGCTTTTGTTAGTTTAAAGTTTTTTCTCCAACTTTGAACTTCGATTAGTGGTGATTCGTAGTCGATGTAAATTACTGGTATAGTTTTGCATTGTAATTCCTTGAGGACTGTGAAGCGGTGTTCTCCGTCGATTATAACGTTTGTTTTTTTGTCTACTATTATTGGGTATTTTAGGATGTCGTCTGCTTCTATTTTCCTTTTTAGTTCTACTAAGTGGTTTTGGTCTACTTCCTCATGTGATTTTAGTTTTTCTAAGTTGGCGAGTTGTGGTTCTGTTATGGTTTGTTTTTGCATATGCGTGTCCTGTTTAACAATGTTAAATTATTTAACGCCGTTAAACATATATAAGCTTAACACCAAAAATAACACGAGGCAAAATGAAACCACCATGCATGATAATAGTGAAACACGTGCTACCCGCAATCAGAGTTCTTGTGGCAAAAGAACTTATGGAAAAATACGGCATGCGCAAAATAGACGCGTCAGAGAAAATGGAGTTAACACCCGCAGCCATAACTCAGTATTTTAAGGGCGAGCGTGGTGCAAGCTTTATTGGTGATATGAAAAAGTCTGGAGAGACGCTGAAAAGGATTTCAAAGCTCGCTGAAACAATAGCGAAAAGTAGTTCGCCGGTTGAAGATGTCATAGAACAACTTTGTGGGATATGCGAAACAATAAGAGCTGAAGAGTTGCTCTGTGAACTGCATAAGGAGGAACTTCCAGCCTTACAAAAGTTCAAATGCCCAGTGTGCACGCGCTCGGTTTAACGTAAGTTTGCTATTGCGGGTACTTTCAAGGCTTTCTTTCTGTTCGCCACTTTCACTATTTTGATTTTTGCGCTTTTTAGGGTTTGTTTTGCTGCTTTTCTTGCCTCTTCTTTGTTCGGATAATCCCCTTTCAGTTCAATCCATGGAAGTGTCTCGTCAAGCTTTACCCAAACTGCATACACTCTTTTTCACCATTGTTGCTGAGTTTTAGATTTTGGATTATTAAAACGGTTATGAATTTGGAATATTGATTTTTGTTAAAGGATTCGCTTGGAAACTTATTTAAGGAATTTCTGTGCATCTTCTATGGTTTAGGAGCGAGCATTGGAGTGAAGCGTAAGGGCTCCTCAAATGGGTTTCCATTGAAGGGGTGCCTATGGATGGGCGAAGATGGTGGACAAGATGACGGCGAAAACGCCAGTATGCAGCAGCATAAGCCATGCTCGACTCCTGAGCCATGCAACCGCTAGCCCTAAAAATACTGTCCCATGTAAACCTTTCTCGCCAAAAATTCTTTTGGAGGCTTTTAACCCATGACCTTCAAAATGGATTCTAAAGTTTTCTCGAAGACGTTTAAAGAGTCCCTAGCGGCATATACCTTTGATGTTGGCGGGATATTTGCAGGCTTTACATTCTACTTACTGGTTATTTCGAAACTTGATTCTTTTCAAGTGCCTTGGATTATTGCAGTTTATCCAACAATTTTAAGCGCTAAGGGCACTGTTGGCGGATTACTTTCTGGGCGCTTAAGCACTGCACTGCACGTTGGAACAATTTATCCAAGATTTCTTAACAACACAAAGGCTTTTTACAAACTTTTTGACGCCGTTGCCTTCATAAATTTTGAAACATGCATTGCCATGAGTTTAATTTCGCTTGTTTTCGGAAGCCTATTTTGGGGGATTTCCCCCTCAAACTTTTCTGAGATTTTATTTGTCGTAATAGCAACCATGGCTTTGGGGTTAACCATTTCCTTGCTTACAATGTTTGTTGCTTTTACATCCTTCAAGAAGGGTTTAGATCCTGACATAACCGTGTACCCTATAATGTCAACTGTTGCTGACATAACCATAACTGTTTGTTACGCCATAGTTCTCTACATTTTCTTTTTCACAAGTTCCTTTGGCAAATATGTGGTAGCCGCGGTTGCCATTGCGTTCGCAATTTTAGCCTTCTACATCCTGATGAGAAATCGTCACGAAGAAAATTTTGTTAAGACTGTTAGAGAATTTTCCTTTACGCTGATAGCTGTGGCTTTCATTGTGAATATTACTGGAACTTTTCTTAACATGATAAGTGAGGTTATATTGACAGGTAGGAGCGAAATATACACTGTTTACCCCGCCTTAATAGATTTGGTTGGTGATGTTGGCTCTGTTGTTGGGTCTACTGCCATAACAAAGCTTACTTTGGGTTTGCTTAAGCCTTCGCTTTCGTCAATAAAGGGTCACTTGAACCATGTTTTTGGGGCATGGGCAGCCTCTATGGTAATGTTTACTGTTTTGTCAACTTTGTCGCTTTCAATAAACAATGTTATTTCGCAGTTCTTGATGTTCACTGCAACCCTTTTAATTGCAAACATCATTGCTGTTTCACTGATAATTTTAATATCCTACGCTACCGCCATTCTAACTTTCCATAGAGGGTTAGACCCAGACAACTTTATAATACCAATTGAAAGCTCTCTTGCAGACACTGTGACCTCTGTGGCTCTGCTTGTCGCCATAATTATCTGTGGCTATAGCCTTTAATTGGAGATAGGGTTAAAATATTTCTTGTTTCATTTATAATCCGCGTGGAGCGACAAAAGTAGTATGCCTCACCGCTTCGAAAGGATTGAGTATAAGCCCATACCCGCTAGAGAACTTCTCCTAGAAATGAAGAACCTTTCCGAATTAATGATTGATTTGGCATATTCAGCCGCGCTGTTCAACGATAAAGACCTCGCAGAAGATGTCCTGGAACTTGAGTTGCGCGTAGACACATTAGCCTATCTTTTAGAGATTTCAATAATGGTTGCTGCAAGAGACGCCAGAGACGCTGAAGATTTGCTTGGCGTTTCGACGGTGGCTTCTGCCGCGGACAAGATTTCAGACGCTGCTGCTGACATCGCTGCGATAGTAACGCAGAACATTGGTGTGCATCCAATTGTAAGTGAAATTTTTGAAAAGGTTGAGGAACGCCTATTGCGTGCAAGGGTAAGCGATGGTTCTGCTATTATTGGGAAGCAAATAGGCGAGCTAAAATTAGCCGCCGAGATGGGCGTAGACATAATTGCCATAAAGCGAAACAAGGATTGGATAATTGACCCTAAAGAGACAGAGAAAATCCTCAGCGGAGACCTTTTAATTGCGAGAGGCACACCCGTTGGAATCGACGAGTTAAAAGAATACGCAGAGGGCAAACGCAAAACCGAAAAAGTGAGTTTTTCAAAAAAGCGGCAAAAGCAATTTGAGGAAATCGTTAAACGCTTTGTTGAATTAAAGGACACTTCCGAACTAATGATTGACCTAGCCTATTCCTCACTGCTTTATGACAACAGGGAACTAGCAGAAGAAGTGTATAAACTAGAGGAGTATGTGGACAAATTACACACAGAATTTGAACTATGCGTTCTCTCAAGCAGCTTCAAAAAAGACGAAGTGCGAGGCTTTCTCGGCTTAATAAGGCTTGGCGTAGCTGCTGAGAAAATATCGGACGCCGCAGCTGAAATAGCCGAAGTTGTCCTAAGAGGTTTGGAGTCGCACCCGATATTGAAAAGCACAATTGAAGAGGCACAAGAAACAATTACACATGTTTGTGTGACGGCAAATTCACCTTTAGCCAACAAGACCATAAGAGAGGCGCATATCCCAGAGGAAACTGGAATGTGGGTTCTCGCCATAAGAAAAGGCGAAAAATGCATAAGACCAAAACCTGACTCAAAAATTGAGGTAGGCGACGTCTTAATTGCGTCCGGATACGCCGAAGGCGCAGAGGACTTAAAACGGCTGGCTTCTCAATAGTTTTTGCCTAACGTAGTTTGGATAATTATTCTGGATTCACTAACACTATAAAGGTGGAATCTGATTCTAAATTAGAGGAGGGTATGCCAATCCACAAAAAGAAAGAAAACAAAGATAACCAAAGTTTCACTTGTCCTAACCCGTCTTGTGGAAGGGTATTTTCAAAACCAATTAAAGCCGAAAACCTCAGCCTGAAAAACGGGGCTTATGATGCTTGTCCCTACTGCCTAACAGAAATAACCGCTGAAAAAAGCATCTTGATAATGGAGGAAACAGAGAAAGAGAAACCCAAGCTATCTATCGAGGAGAAAAGCGAACAAGAGACACAGCTACCCCTTGAAAAAGTGAATGTCGACACACTTGCCAAACCAGCCACATGTACGCATAATTTCGGGTATTTAAGCCAACGTTCAACAAAGGAGAAGATACCCGAAGAATGCATGATGTGCGAGAAAATTGTCCAATGTATGCTTCAACGCGTGAAGGGCTAGTTGGTTACAAATGATACGCACTTGCTTTTTTAAGGTTTCAAGTTTCCCTTTAAAACTTGGTTAGGAGACAGCATAGTTGTCAGCTGCCATGCAGAAACGTGTTCCAGGAGTTCTCGCTCCCGCAACCCAAGCGAAAAGCTTGAACGCTGAAACCGTTACGGCAATTGCAACGGGTTTTCTTAAGAGGATTGGAAATAAGGGAGGTTTAAAACCGAAAAGGGTTTCACTGGAAGAGGACATCTACACTGTTGAAGTTGAGATGAAAAAGTTTAACGCCATAGTTAAGGTTGACGCTGAAACCCACGAGATTAAGGAGTATGAAATACAACCTAAAGGCGAGGAAACACCGTTCATCTCAGTGTCTCCAAAAGTTATTATTATGATTTTTGGGATTTCCGCCGCAGTTTACGTAGCATTAAATTTCACATTTAAAATGCTCGGTTTTTAACGTATTTACTGCACGAAATTAAGATGCTAAAATTTAGAGTTTCGAATGTGGCTACTGCTGCTAGCTTTTTCTTCTCCTTTCAGTCTTCTTCTCTTCTTCCACAGTTTCCGCCGCTGGCTTTTCTTCAGGTTTTTCTTCGACTTTTTCCTCTGCTTTCTCCATCTCCTTTGTTATTTCCTCTATTGGTTTCGGAGGTGGAGTCGTCGCCATTGTCAACCCAATCCATGCGCCTATAGCCATTATAGCAATGAACGCCAGAAATACTGGAACTGCTATTAGCCAGAATTGCACAGCACCCTTATCGCTGGCCCATCCTATATTTATCACCCAATCTGGATAGAAGAGCGTTACGGTATAGAAGAGAGCAACTATCACGCATACTGCTAATATTATTCCGCCTATTGACTGATCTTTACTAACCATTTATACATCACCATATGAACCCATGTTTACTCGTTTAAGCTTTAAAAATTTTGCCGTGTTTTTCGGGCTTAACTTTAGATTGTTCCCATTTCCCATGTTGATAAGTATTGTTTTTGCTCTTCTGTTAATTCATCTATTTCTATATTCATGGCTTTGAGCTTGAGTTTGGCAACAGTCTCGTCTATCTCCTTTGGTACAGTGTGGACTTTTGGTGGGAGTTTCTCTGTTTTTGCTAGATGTTCTACGCATAGGGCTTGGTTTGCGAAGGACATGTCCATGACTTCGGATGGGTGTCCTTCTGCTGCTGCTAGGTTTACGAGTCTTCCTTCTGCCAAAAGGTAAATTTTTTTCCCATTCTTTAATGTGTACTCGTCTAGGTTTGGGCGTATGTTTCTCTTTGAGATGGAGAGTTTCTCCAAATCCTTTATGCTTATTTCAACGTTAAAGTGTCCACTATTTGCAAGTATTGCTCCGTCCTTCATCTTCTCCACGTGTTCTCCTCTAATGACGTTGATGTCGCCTGTTGCTGTTACGAATATGTCGCCTATTGCTGCGGCTTCTGTTATTGGCATTATACGGAAACCGTTTAGTGCTGCCTCAAGCGCTCTAAGAGGGTTAACCTCTGTTATTATAACGTTTGCGCCCATGCCTTGTGCGCGCATGGCTATTCCTCTTGCGCACCATCCGTAGCCGCAGACAACAAAGTTTTTGCCTGCCAGAAGGATGTTTGTGGCTCTTAGGATGCCGTCTATCGTGCTTTGTCCTGTTCCATAGCGGTTGTCAAACAAGTATTTTGTGTACGCGTCGTTTACGGCAATTATTGGGTATTTTAGTGTTCCAGACTTTTCCATTGCGCGTAGTCTTAAAACGCCTGTTGTTGTTTCTTCAGTTCCACCCTTAATGTTTTTTATGTTTTCAGTTCTTTTGCTATGGATTGTTCCAACAAGGTCTGCTCCATCATCAAGCGTTATTACTGGCTTGAAGTCTATGACACGTTCGATACACCAGTAATACTCTTCTGTTGTCTGTCCCCTCCAAGCAAAGACATGCGCCCCCTTATCTACGAGGGCTGCTGCTACATCATCTTGTGTAGAAAGCGGGTTTGACCCGCATAGTGCTACTCCTGCACCTCCCGCCAAAAGAGTTTCAATTAGGACGGCTGTTTCTTTTGTTACATGTAGGCATGCGCCAAGCATCAAGCCCTTTAATGGTTTTTCTTTTTTGAACCTTTTTTTGATTTGTTCTAGCACTGGCATGTGGCGTGATGCCCATTCTACCTGTAAATCGCCCTTTTGGGCTAGGCTTTTATCCTTAACTTTATACTGTTCCATTTTTGTCACTTTACTAGGTTTCATTTGGGATAGGGCTATTTAACGTTGCGTTTTAGTTTATCTAAAAGGTTATTTTTGGCTTTTTCCGCCATCTCCATTAAATGTTCAGCCTTTAGGGTTTTCAGCTCTCTGTTTTCCATTATTATTTTGCCGTTGATTATCACTGTTTCAACATCAGAGCCCTTAGCGGCGTAAACCATGTGGCTAACTTCACTGTACATTGGGCGAAGATGTGGTTTTTGAAGGTTAACGATTATCAAATCTGCCTTTTTCCCAGTTTCTATTGAGCCTATCTCGCTTTCCCACGAAAGAGCCCTTGCCCCATCAATTGTCGCCATCTCCAAAACTTTTTCCGCCGGCATAAGCGTCGGGTTCCTGTTTACGCCCTTATGCAGAAGCGCCGCAATCTTCATGACTTCGAACATGTCCGCCGTGTTATTTGAGCATGGACTATCTGTGCCAAGCGAAACCGTCAAGCCGCATTTAAGCATTTTTGGGATTGGACTTATGCCAGAAGCTAGCTTAAGATTTGAAATCGGATTATGTGCAACTTTTACGCCCCTTTTTCTCATAACATTTATGTCATTATCTGTTAATGCCACGCAATGTGCAGCAATAATATGCTCGTCCAAAACGCCAAGGGCGTCCAAATACTCCATTATGCCGCCCTTCAGCTTCAAACCGAATGCACTTTGAATTTTTTCCCTTTCATCAAATGTTTCAGCAACATGAACGTGACAAATTATTGGACTTTTTTCAGAACCATACTTTTGATTTAGCTCATGCCTCAAAACATGTAGTTCCTTCATATATTCGGGGTCAACCGTGTAGGGTGAATGCGGGTCGACGCTAACGCGAATTAAACCATCATTCTTCCCATGCCAATTTTTGGTCAAATCTTGCAAGGCTTTTTTATCTTCTTTTTTTCGCCACGAAAAGCACACATGACCAACAACGCCTCTTACACCAGCATCTGCAAGGGCTTTTGCCTCATTCTCTTCTGGAGTGTAATGGTACATTGTGTTGATGGTCGTAGTTCCGCTCATTATAGACTCAACCGCGGTCAATAACGCCCCAACATAAATGTCATGTGCACTCATGTTTTTCTCTATTGGCCATATCCAGTTTTCAAGCCACTCTCGAAGCGGCAAATCGTCCGCGTATCCCCTTAGTAAACTCATGGCGGCGTGTTGATGGGTGTTAATTAAACCTGGCATCACCACTTTTCCTTGTGCGCCTATTTTTTCATAGCCTCTTCCATACTTTCTCTTTAATTCTCTGGTTTTTCCAACGTCAACTATGCTTTCATCTTCTATTGCAATGGCGCCTTGGCGAATAACTTTTCCACTTTTCATTGTCAAAATTGTTCCGTTGTGTATAAACACTCCCATTTTACTCGCCATCAACTCTTTATCAAATGTTAAAGGTTTAATCTTATAACAACACTTTTAAACTTTGTATTGTATTGCCCTTAGGCTGTTCGGAGGGAAAAGTGGATAACGTTGATAATGTTATTTGGGGCTTCCCATTTCTAGGGGTTTTAGATGTCATCTCCACATTATATGTTGAAAGTTTAGGTTATTCGCTTTAAAAATATGAGGCTGGACCCTTGGATAGTTTTTTCGTTAGTATTGGTTTAACTTACCTTTACATCCCCATTTACTTGCTTGTTCTTTGCGGCTTTGCTTATGCCTTGTGGTCTTTTAAGAATAAAGTGCTCAATCCCTCTCGATTTTCCGATAAATCCTCTTTCTGCTAATCGTTGGAGCCGCCTGTTATATTTATGTGAGAATTACAGAGACGTTTGTCGGAAACTTTTCTGCCACACATAAGTAGTAGAGCCTTATTGTTGCTAATTAGTTTGTTTATATACTTAAGTACAAGTTTTACCTTAATCCTCTATCTGTGGCGTGATGTATTATTGTAGGTGAAGTCGAATGGCAACTAAAAAAGGTGATTATCAACTACTCGTTTCTGAAAATGCTTTGCGTGAATATTTAGCCTCATTATACAATGCTGACGTAAAAATTTGTGCCGTTTGGAGACTTGGAGCTGAAAAGACTGAGATTTTGAAGGATCTTAAAGGTTTTGGTTACGGTGTTCCATACGTTATTGAGTTTACGGTTAATGGCGCCGTTAAACGTGTTGTTTTGGAGACTATACGTTCTGAAGGTTTTGGGCATGATTACTTCTCTGATAGAGCGCAAGTTCTGCTTTGGCAGCATTCAGCGTTTAACAAGTTGCCGCGTCATGTGCGTTCAGTTGATGTTGGTGCTTTTACTGAAAAGGCTGATGGTTTAAAGTCTCTGGGAGATTGTGGCGAATTCTTCATTTTAACTGAACTTGTTGACGGTAAACTATACCATTTTGACCTTGACCGCCTCAAAGAAAATGACCAACTAAACGAGTTAGACGAGCAGCGTTGTTTAGCTTTGTCGGATTACCTCGTTGAAATCCATGAGGTCAAACGGGATGCTCCATGGCTTTACATCAGACGCGCGCGTGAACTCGTTGGGCATGGCGAGTGTATTATGGGTTTACTGGACAGTTATCCGCCTGAACTCGATTTCATTAATGAGTCGGACTTGATTGACATCGAAAGGGACTGTGTTGTTTGGCGTTGGAGGCTTAAACGTAAAGCCCATAGGCTCAGTCAAGTTCATGGGGATTTTCACCCATGGAATGTCATGTTTCGTGAAGGCACAGATTTCACAGTTTTAGACCGCAGCAGAGGCGAATGGGGAGAACCAGCGGACGATGTTACTGCCATGACAATAAACTACATTTTCTACTCACTGCAAAAGTACGGCGAGTTAACTGGAGTTTTTGAACGCTTGTTCCGTTTGTTCTGGAAAAATTATCTGGAGAAGACAAGCGATTGGGAAATCCTCGAAGTTGTCCAGCCCTTCTACGCTTGGCGTGGATTGGTTGTCGCTTCACCAATTTGGTACCCTAACCTTAGCAAGGATGTCCGCGTTAAACTTCTTAACTTCGTGAGGAATGTTTTACATTTTGAACGGTTTGACCTAGAGAGTGTGAATTCCTACATTAGCGAAGTTTAGCTCTCAGCTTTGTAGCGGATATCCGCGTAAACTACTCCACGCTTGACCCTTTTCTCTTGCTCCTTAACCCACTTTTCTATGCCCACCATTTGCAAACGTTTCCCATCCTGGATTAAAGTTGGATAATGTTCCGAGAGCGATTGGATAAGCATGCATGGATAATTTTTGCATTGAGGACAAACTTGTATGCTTTTTCCTTTGGCGCAACTACGAATTTGGCAGTCTGGTGGTCCACCTTTGCCCGCTCTGCAGTTGCAATCAAACGTAGCGAGTTTTTGTAGAAATTGCCAGAACGTTGGGAAAACTTCTTTCATTTCTGGCACATATTGGTAAAAATCGTCAAAACCTTCTTCACGGAGACTTTGCTTTAGCTGCGATGCTTGTTTTGGTATGCGGCTCTGTTGTGCACATAGTTTACAGTATAAGCCACAGTAAGTTACATGGCGAAGTAGTTTTTGGTTTGACATTGCTTAACCACTGGATGGTAAAGGATAAATAGTTTTGGATTGAATCTTGCTTTTTGTGGCGTCTAGTTTGGACGACGAACTAGAGGATTTGAAGAGGCAGCTTAAGGAACTGGGTTATTCTGATGAGGCTATTGAGGAAATTTTGAAATGGTATAACCCCAATAATTCTTAAACGGCTGAGCATAGTGAATTGCATATACATCTTAATAATAAAAATTGACAAAGACATCAGCTTGGATGTTGGCGCTTTAGGGAAAATAAACTTTGAAAAAGGCATTTACGCCTACGTGGGTTCAGCTCAAAAAGGCTTCATTAAGCGAGTACTTCGCCACATCGGGAAGCATAAGCGAAAATTTTGGCACATAGACTATTTACTGAGTAATAAGCACGCGAATGTCGTGAAAGTTTTTCATAGAAAAAGCGGGAAAAATTGGGAATGCAAAATTGCAAGTGAACTCTGCGCAATTGGCTTTGCAATAAAACGGTTTGGCTCCTCTGACTGCAACTGCAAAAGCCACCTTTTCAAAATAGTTAATTACGAATTTTTAAAGAACTTTTTGCATAAAAATGGCTTCAAAGAGGTGTTCACAACGCATAAGGGCTGGTGCGTCTGGGTTACTGGCTTGCCTGGAAGCGGCAAATCTGTTGTTTCAAAGGCTTTAGTTTCTCTTCTTAAAAAAAGAGGCATCCATGCGCAGCTTCTCTCTTCGGATGGCTTGCGAAAGGTGATGACGCCGAAGCCAAAATACACTTTGGAAGAGCGTGATTCTGTTTATGCAACGCTTGTTTACATTGCAAAGTTGCTCACGGAAAACGGTGTTAACGTGGTTATAGATGCAACTGGAAACTTGCGGCGCTACCGCGAAGACGCAAGAGCGCAGATACCAAAGTTTGTGGAGGCTTATCTTGAATGTTCGTTAGAAATCTGCATGGAGCGCGAATCAAAGCGTGCTGATACGCATTTTGCTCCAAGAAAGATTTATGCGAAGGCTTTAGAGGGAAAAGCGCCTACCGTGCCGGGCATAGGGCAACCTTATGAGGAGCCGCTGAGTCCAGAAGTTAAGGTTGATGCTGCAAGGTTATCTCCGCTGGAGTGCGCCAAAAAAATAATGGCTGTTATTGTTGAGCGTTATTGTTGATTTAGTGTTATTCTTCTGTCTCAAGTTTGTAAAGAACTTTGCAACCTCTTAGTGTTTCATGGACTGAACATGCGACTTGTAAGACATCTTCTAGCGAGACTTTCTTTTTGCCCCAATCGTAAACGTGGTCGTGCACTCCCTTTAGGGGTTTGAAACCTATTGAGCGTAGGCGTTCCACAACGTCTATTGGATTTGCGCCTTCACTGTAAAAGATGATGTTTAGGTATGTTTTCATTTTCTTTTTCTCCACCGAAATTGTTTAATTATTTGCAGAGGGCATTAAACCGTTTTGCTATATTGGTTGCTTTTGCACGCTTAAAAGTTGTATTTCTTGATGTACTCAATTACAGTTTCAGCTTGCTCCTTGGATATTGCACCCGACTTGTAGAGGCTTTCAACCATGCTTGAAATCGTTGTTAAGGCGTGAACTTTGTACCCCAACTTTTCTAGGCTTTGTTTTCCGCTTTGTTCTCTGTCCACAACAATCACAATGTGCTTAACTTTTGCTCCAAGCTCTTCTAAGGGTTTTATTCCTTCAAGTTTTGATAAACCCTCGCTGATGACATCGTCAAAAAAGACTATGTGCTCGCCCCTTTCCACAGTTGCTCCAGCAATCCTCCCTGTTGCACCATACGCTTTTTCCTCTTTTCGCACAACGACGCATGGCAGGTCAACGCGGCAAGCGATGCTTGGCAAAACCAGTGCGCCCTTTAGCTCTATGGATGCAAGCTTATCCACCCTTTCTGAAGCCATTATCTTCCTTATTTCATCGGCAACGGCATCGGCTATTGTGCATAGGGCTTTCGGCGAAGATAATAGACATGCTAAGTCGATGTAATATGGGCTTAGGGCTCCAGACTTTATTTTGAAAGTGCCAAACTTTAAACAACCAGAACTATAAAGTGCATCCGCAACCAACAATGCCACGTTCGACAGCTTATTTCCCTCCCCAAATCACTTTGCGATTTTGGATTTAACACTTACCCTACAACTTAAAACATTAGCGATAACGGTAACATTTATAACTAAATGTTGGCATTCCATAAAGACGCGAAGCGGACAGACAATGGGTCATAGGAAAACACACGCTCCAAAACATGGTTCACTTGCTTATTTGCCTAGGAAACGTGCTAAACGCCTTTTGGCTAGAACACGCTATTGGCCTGAAATCAAGGCTGATGCGCCTAGGCTTTTGGGTTTTATTGGTTACAAGGCTGGAATGACACACGTTTTTGCAATTGAGGATAGGAAACGTTCTCCAAACTTTGGGAAAGAAGTAATGCGTTCAGCGACAGTTGTTGAGGCACCGCCGCTTTTAATATGCGCGGTTAGAGCATACACGAAAACTCCTTATGGTTTGAAAACTCTCTCTGAGGCTTGGATGAAAGACCCGCCAGACAACCTTGAAAGGGTTTTAACACTTCCAGAGAAATTTAACACTGATGAGCAGTTGAAGAAAATTGAGCAAAATCTGGATAAAGTTGCGAAAATACGCGTCATAGCAGTCACTCAACCTAAACAAACAAGCTTGTCAAAGAAGAAACCTGATGTGGCTGAAATAGAGGTCAGCGGAGGAACAATTCAACAACAATTTGAGTATGCTAAAAGCATGCTTGGAAAAACGGTTTCTCTAACAGAAGTTTTCAAAGAAGGACAACATGTAGATGTCATAGCAGTCTCTACTGGAAAAGGCTTCCAAGGCCCTGTCAAACGCTGGGGAGTGACAATACTACAGCACAAGGGTAGAAAAACGAAGAGAGGCATTGCAACATTAGGCCCGTGGAATCCACACCACGTAATGTACAGTGTTCCAAGGGCTGGACAGATGGGCTTCCACCAGAGGACAGAATACAACAAGAGAATCCTCAAAATAGGCAATGACGGAAAAGAAATAACGCCGAAAGGGGGCTTCATAAGATATGGCTTAGTCCATGGACCATACTTGCTATTAGAAGGGAGCATACCTGGCACCGAAAAGCGCCCAATAAAATTGCGCTATCCAGTGCGTCCTCCAAAGGGAGTTTCCGAGGAGCCACCGCAAATCACGTTCATATCGCTTGAGTCGCCACAGGGGAAGTAGAACGGTGAAGGCTCATGGTTAAAAAGACTGCGAAAGTTTTTAACCTTCAAGGCAAGCCTGTTGGAAAAATAACGCTTCCACCAATCTTTGAGACACCAATAAGACCAGACGTCATCAAACGCGCCGTCATTGCAATACAATCAGCGCGGATTCAACCTCAAGGAAGAGACCCAATGGCGGGCAAGCGAACCACCGCGGAATCAAGAGGAGTTGGACTAGGAATCGCCCGAATCCCACGCATGAAAGGACCTGGGGGCAGAGCTGCCTTTGCTCCTGGGACGGTGGGCGGTAGGGTTGCGCATCCGCCGACTCCTGAGAAGAAAATTGTTAAGAGGGTTCCTAAAAAGGAGAAGCGTTTGGCTTTATTCTCTGCGATAGCTGCGACTGGATATAAGGAAATTGTAGCTTCTAGAGGACATGCGGTTGAAGATGTTCCCGCGATTCCGCTTGTGGTTACTGATGATTTTGCGAAATTGAAAAAGACACGGGAGGTTGAAGAAGCACTAATAAGTCTTGGACTGTTATCCGACATTTACCGTGTCAGAGAAAGCCGCAAGGTTCGAGCGGGCAAAGGCAAACGAAGAGGGCGAAAAATAAAACAGGCTGTTGGACCATTAATTGTTGTGGCGGAGAAAGACGGCATTTCAAAGGCAGCTGAAAACATTCCTGGTTTGGATGTTGTAGCCGTTAAGGATTTAAACGCTGAGGTTCTTGCTCCGGGCGCGCATCCGGGTAGGCTTACCGTGTGGACCGTAAGCGCTATTGAAAAATTGGGTGAACTTTTTGGAGGAGGAGAGGAAGCCTAATGGACGTGCGTGAGGTTATTCTTTATCCGATGATGACTGAATCGGCAAGCATGATGGTTGAAAAGGAGAACAAGCTTGTTTTTATCGTTAACAAGAAAGCGGGGAAGGCTGATGTCAAAAGGGCGGTTGAAGAGCTCTACGAGGTTAAGGTTGAAAGGGTAAACCTTCTAATAACGCCACAAGGCGAAAAGAAAGCCTTTGTAAAGCTCCATCCAGATTACAAAGCTGCAGATGTCGCAATTAAGCTTGGAATACTATAAAATAGATGAGGTGGTTGATGTGGGAAAAAGAATCCGTGTTCAAAGACGTGGGCGCGGAGGTCGCCCATACAAATCTTCAACTCATAAGAGGGTTGCTCCAGCACAGTATCCATTGACAGCAACAAAACAAGAGTATACTGAATCAGTGATAAACGGGGTTATAGAAGATTTTGTTCACGATCCGGGACGTGGTGCTCCACTGGCACTTTTAAGGTTCGAAAATGGTATTACGTGTTATACGGTTGTTCCAGAAGGCGCCTATGTTGGACAGCGAATACAGATGGGTGGGAAGGCTCCAGTTGAGGTTGGTAACATCCTTCCAGTTGGAAAAATCCAAGAAGGCACTATGATTTGTAATGTTGAACTGCGACCGGGTGATGGTGGCAAAATCGCGAAATCTTCTGGAACATACGCAATTGTTGTTTCACACACGCCAAAGGGAACTATTATTCGACTTCCCTCTGGCAGAACAAAGTATGTGCCAGATGATTGTAGAGCAACGGTTGGAATTGTTGCTGGCGCTGGCAGAACAGAAAAACCATTTCTTAAAGCTGGCGCAAAGTTTCATTTGATGAAAGCTAAAGGACACAAGTATCCGAGGACTCGTGGACGGGCGATGGTTGCAGCTGTACACCCCTATGGAAGTAGCAAGAGAAGCGCGCGTAAGATTACAACCACCTCGCATGGTGCACCTCCTGGACAGAAGGTTGGCTTGATTGCGGCGCGGGGTGCTGGGCGAAGAAAGAAGAGAGTGTCTAAGGAAGAGTGAGCAGAAAGTTTATAGGTTTTGTGTGTCATCGCATTTGGTAGGCTGAGTTTAATGCCGCGTGAATTTAGATATCGTGGATACACGCTTAATCAACTGCAAGGCATGTCAATGGACGAGTTCATCAGCTTGCTTCCTGCAAGACCGCGGAGAACCCTTCAGCGTGGGCTTAAACCTCAACAGCGAGTTCTTCTCGAAAACATAAGAAGGGCAAAAGAAGCCCTTAGACAAGAAAGCACTTTGGTTGTAAAAACGCATGTGCGCGACATGGTTATTCTTCCCGAAATGGTGGGTATCACAATACACGTGCATAATGGTAAAGAGTTTGTTCCAGTTGAAATAAAGCCAGAAATGATTGGGCATTATTTAGGCGAATTTGCCATTACAAACAAACCAGTAAAGCACGGTGCACCCGGCATTGGTGCATCCCGTTCTTCGATGTATGTGCCGCTGAAATAGCTTTTTGGTTATGCAGTGTACTCTCTTCCAGAAGGCCTTTTTTCCGTTTGCGTTTTCATTTCTGGAATCTGTGGCAACGGTATCGGCGGAGGAATGTTTAATGTTCTTGAAATTATGACGGCTTCTACTAACGCGATGTTAGAGATTGATTGTATAACGACTGGTGGTGGAGGTTTCTTCTCTTCATAATCCCTGTAAACGTTTTCAATCTCGCCTTTATCTCCGACAACGTAGGCTTTTCCCTTTAGGGTTATCTGTGCTATTGAAGGGTTAAAGTTGATTGAGAGGATAAATGGGACTTCTAGGGAATCATCAGCCTTCTTTTCAAAACCCACAACATTTATGTTTGTGTTAATTTGAACTGGCGGGATGGGCTTTTTAATATCCAAAAAACGCTCGGCAGAAATGTTAGTTATTAAGACGTTAACTCTAATCATTAGTCCTCATCAGACTAACTTCAATATTTCGTGCAATTTAAAGGTGTTCATTTTTCCGAAGGTTTATACTTAGTAAACCCACAGTGCCCACAAGTGTATCTGTCGCCGTGGTCAGCCATGAAATATCCTGGACCGCACCTTTCGCATGTTGGGCGTAGCCTAACAACTTTGTCTTTTTCGATTTTGTATAGGGAAAATAAGCCCTTTCTCTTCTTTTTCTCCGTTTTCTGGGCTTTTCCTGCTTTTTCTTCTTTTGCTGGTTCTTCACTTTTTGACATCTTTTACTCCGTCCCTTCTTCCTTTTTCTTTTCTTGGGGAACATTCCTGTTAATTATGTATTCTGGCTCGATAAGCTTCGCCTGCTCAAGTGTGTCGTAAACGTTTGCCAATCCAGTGGCTACTTGCGTGCCCGTTTTTGTTTCAATTTTCTTTATGAAAACAAGTTCAACGTTAGCCTTCAAGGCGTCGGCAACGGCTTTTCTGACCTCTGCTCTTGGAGGCGTGCTTCCAGTCTGGTTATGTTTCACTCTGAAATGGACTTCCCTTCGCTTTAACAGTGGGTTCCTTTTTTCTGATATTATTGTGACTTCCATGTTGTTCCCCGTTTTAATGTTGAGTTGAATGTGCTGCCTCATTATTTAGCTTTTCGAACATTTTCCATGACTTTTAAAATTTCTTCAATCTCTTTCTTTTTCTCTTGGGTAACTTTAACTAAAACCGCTCCTTGGCGTGGTTGCCCATAAATTACAAACGAGTTTTCTGGTGCATAACGAACTGCGATGAGTGCAAGCAAGTCTTCTTCTCCATCAACAGAAATCTTAACATTAACATTGCAATTTAACGCCGCTTTTATAGCCTTCACAGCCTCCTCAGTTATCGTTCCCGCTGGGTTCACAATACGCATTTCTTTTTCCACTGGTAAACTTAATGACCGGGTTTTCTTTCGCATAACTCTGTTGTCAACGATTGCAAGTTTTGGGAGAACACCGTTTTCCACAAGGTTCTTTGAAACGGTGTCGCCGACTGATATTATGGCTGGCGGCTTTTCATGTGCAATCATGCTTTTTATTCTGGCGGTTGTCTCGTTGAATGAGCCTTGAATCAATATGCCAAGAGGTTCCTTCAGTTTTATACGCAGTTCTGGAGTTAAAACGTACATGAAAGCCAATTTACCTAACCTTTAAAGCGTATTGTCCCTTCTCTTTTATGTTCATGGCTTTTGCTATTGCGGAGCCTTGCGGGTCAAAAATTATCACTAGACCGCTGAAATCGTCGCTTAGAAATGAACTTTTACATTTTGGGCATGTATTCTCTCTCGTTATGAAGTGACAAGTCGTGCACGCTTTTTCGCTCATTTAAACACCTCTATTTTTTAGTTTCTTCTGTTCGCTCAGCTTTTTTTGCTGCGCCTTCCTTTATTTTCTGCACATCTTGTTCAATCCACTCCAGCTTACCTAAAAATGGCTGTCTAGCAGTTACTCCTATTTTGCCAGAACTTCCAACTCTTCCAAGAGAAACAGCTGTTATTCTAACACGCACCGGGTCGCCGTTCATAAGCTTCCTTTTCGTTTCTTTTCCTTGTAAAACTCCTTGTTTTTCGTCGTATGATATGAAGTCGTCCATTAACTGCGAAACATGAAGCAAGGCGTCTACTGGTCCTATGCGCACGAAAGCTCCGAAATCGGCGATTTCAACAACTTCGCCTTCTACGATTTCTTGGATTTGCGGAAAGAACGTTAGCAGTGAAAACGTTACCTTGTGGTAGGTTGCACCGTCGCCTGGGATTATTTTTCCAGTTGGGCTTACGTTTACGTCCGTCACGGCTATGACGTAGCCTAACTCTTCGTCAACGACTCCTTCATATTTTGCCTTAACTTGCCGTCGTCCCACAACGTCAAGTGGGTTTCCAAATGTTTCTGGTGGAATGCGAATCGTATCTTCCAATGTGATGAGTTTAAACAAGGGTTATATCCTCCCATCAATTTCTAAACGTGACTTTTGCCTCACATAAATAACTGGCACGCTTATATTTCTTAACCTCCTCCTCAGCATTCTATCATTCGTGAAAACTGGAATTTTCCATTTGCTTGCAAATTCAACAATATCATCATCTGGCGAAATAGAATCCCCGCTCCTTTCAATTAGTTTGCATTTTTCAGCCAACTGTAACGCGTAAGCGGCTTTTTTTCGCATGCTCGGCGCACCATGTTCCGCAAGCTTTTCAAGTTCTCTTTGAACGCTTGGGAGTAAGATTGGCTCGATGTTTGCCTTTAAAAGGTTTCTTAACTCTTCGAAGATATCAATTTTAAATTGGAGCGGCGCAAATAACGCGTTTGAGTCTAAAATAACTTTCACTTTTGTCTTTTCCTTCCTGTTTTTCTCCGCCATTAACGCATCGTTCCGTATCCTATTAGTCTCCATCTTCCCGCCATTTTCCTGCTTATTGCTACTCTAGATTCTGGTTGTGCACAAACTGGTCGTGTGAGTTTAAGGGTAACCATGCCCTTTTTTACTGCGGAAACCTTTCCAACAGTTACGGCTGCACCTACATGCAGTAGCAGCGTTTCGTTCAAGCTTATTTCTTCAACTTTCATCAAATCTTTGGTTCCAACAGCCCTTTCAAGAATATGCGTCTCCAATGTCAATTCCGACAGTGTTGGTGGGAGCGTGTCGGATTTGCCAACCATGTTTCCCGTCAAGCCGTCAGCTTTAGAAAATGAGGGGTCAAGTAGCGTTCCCACACCCACAAGTCCACCGCAACGGGCTTCATTTACATTTCTTCCGCCAGCATGTAAACTGACAATTTCGCTGAACAACGGGTGGTATGTGCTTTTTCCCTCTTTTTCAAACGCTATTCCAGGTCTTATCTCTATTTCGTCTCCAACCTTAAATTTGCCCTGCAGAATTGTTCCTCCAATGACGCCGCCCTCCAATTTTTCTATTGGCGTGCCAGGCTTGTTAACGTCGAAGGAGCGTACAACATACATTAGTGGTGGCTTTGTTTCATCTCTTTTTGGTGTGGGGATGAACTCTTCCATTGCTTGTATTAGAACGTCGATGTTTACTTTGCGTTGAGCTGAAACGGGAATTATTGGAGCATTTTCAGCGATTGTTCCCTTAACAAAGTTCTTTATCTCCTGATAGCTTTCACGCGCCCTCTTCTCGTCAACTATGTCTATCTTGTTCTGCACAATGACGATGTTTTTTATGCCCACAATTTCAGCCGCAGCCAAGTGTTCCCTCGTTTGTGGTTGTGGGCAAGGTTCATCAGCTGCTATTACTAGTAACGCTCCATCCATTATTGCTGCTCCAGAAAGCATTGTTGCCATCAGCGCTTCATGCCCAGGGGCATCAACAAAACTTACGGCTCGTATGAAAGTTGTTTTTGCTCCACAGTTTGGGCATGTTGTTTGTGTCGTGTAATTTTTTGGCGGTTCGCATTGTGGGCACTTGTATATGGGCATGTCTGCATAGCCAAGCTTTATTGTTATACCTCGCTTTAACTCTTCACTGTGCTTTGAAGCCCAAACTCCAGTTAACGCTTGTACAAGTGTTGTTTTGCCATGGTCAACATGTCCCATGGTCCCAATGTTGATTTCAGGCTGTCTTGGTAAACTTGTTTGTTTTTCCCTGCTCATTTGTCCATTTCCCGTAATTTTTACAAACTAATGAAAGGTTAACAGTGCATACTAATAAATGTTAATTGTATCTTAAGAATTGGCGTTTTCCCCTTCTTGAGTTTTAGTTTCCTTAGTTTCACGCGTTTTCTTTGCCTTGGCCTTTTTAATTTCCTTTTCCTCTTTCGGAGGCGCCACGATTTTCATGTTCACCTGCACAATCTCGTCTGTTATTACGTTTCCTCGAACAGTTTTTCTTCTTCTCTCTCCTTCTTGCCTAGGGTTAAAACCAACGCCACCGCTTAAAATAACTTGTCGACGCACTCCACCGTGGACGTTTGGTCTCATTGGAAATCCATCCTTGTCCGAGCCTCCAGTAATTTGCACTTTTTTGCCGGGCAAATCTACTATTGACCCGTCTATTATTTCTCCTATTTTTCTTCCAATTAATGGGGCTGCACGTGCTTCTTCCAGCTCAACAACTTTTGATGTCCCAGACTCTGGGTCGGATACTATTACTTTGAATTTCGCCATGCGGTTTTCTCTCCGCGATTGTTATGAAAGTTGAAGGTCTTGCTTTTAAGGATTTACAAAAAGCTCTATGTATTTGCTGATTTTAGCCTCTGTCTAACGCTCGTTTGTCGCCCTTTATTCTACGTGAACCCTAAATAGGTCTACGTCCTCGCGCATGGCTGGCGTTAACTCAAGGAAATCTCTAACTGCACGTTTAACGTCCTTTGATTGCGTCACATACCTTCCAACGACTACTATGTCAGCCCCTTTTTCCAAAGCTTCCCTAGCAGTTTCGGGAACGATTCCGCCAGCAACAGCAATCAAAAAGCGCCTATCGCTGAAAGTCTGCCGCAATTCTTGGATGAGCTCAAGCCCAATGGTTCTTCCGCTTTCTTGGTCTATTCCCCTATGCAAAATGATTACATCTGGGAACTCCTTAAGCTGTTTCAGTTTCTTTAGTGGGTCTTCAACGTTTAACATGTCAACAAACGCGTATATGCCAAGCCTTTTTGCTTCATGTATAAAAGCATCTAAAGTTTCAACGGGTGCAAGCCCAGCAGCAATTACAGCATCTGCAGTTTCATCATAAGCTAAGTCAACCTCAACTTTTCCGACGTCCAAGGTTTTCAAGTCAGCAATAATAAACACGTCTTTTGCGATTTCCCGCAGGTCACTTATCACTTTCGTGCCGTACCTTTTAATTAACGGGGTCCCAGCCTCTAGTATTATCCTATCACTCCTAGGAATCTGAGTTAAAATCCTCTTTGTTCTATCCAAATCTGGTACATCAAGCGAAATCTGCACGTATGGCGGCCTCCAGAGGCGTGGCACTTGGAAACCCATTATAGGATGTTTAGCTCTATCCTTATCATAGAAAATCTTCTCCAATGTTGGATATTTCGCTAAAGCTCTTTTCAATGCAAGCTTTGTAGCACCATAATTATAATGATACAACTTACGATAGTCGCTTGCTTGCGGATGCACAAAGGCACTGCATACAATAACCCAGTCATCAATTTTATCCTTAGGAATAAGCCCTTCCTCAACAGCGTCCGCAACAGCCTTCGCCACGGCAAATTGCACTGGACCAAAAATTTTGTTTGCGTCCTCAAGATTCTTAACAGTGACCTTTGGAACAAGTAGAGTATGAGGTTTAGGTGGAAGATTAGGCCTAATAACCGCCAAAAGTGGAGTGTGCCCTTGCGAGAGACTTGTTAAACCAGTAGCAAATGCCTCACCAACAGGGCCTTCCTTGTCTCCTATTAAAAGGTCAATGTGTGCCACTTCGTTGCCTTCACCCACTAAAGCCTCACCAATTAGATACGTGTATTTTTTTGAAAACTCGACAGTCTCCGGCAACAAGTTTGCCGTTTCTTCCTGCACAAACGCATCAAAGTCGACACTAAACTCTTTAAGCCAAGAATACAACGTGTCCCTATGAATGTTTAATACCTTCGCAGTTCCAGAAACTGTAGGCTTTGTCGGTCTTCCAGCTAAAAGACTCCGCGTTTTAACCTCTTTTTTCACAGCATCTTTAAGAATTTGAATAAGTTCATCCCTTGACTTCGGTTTTCTGACGTCACGTTCCGACATTCTGCCACTCACTCATTAATAATTCACAGCATAGAAGTATATAAGAATGTCGGAAAAATTTCCCACATAAGTCCATATGACGACATTAAACAAGCATAAATTCTCGCCTTATCTTCTTGACTTTCTTTTTGCCGACAATAGACTGTCGGGTTTTAACTTTTTATAGCATTTTTGAATTGGTAAGCCTAAAATACTTTGGTGCAATTAAAAGCTAATTTCGTGTGAGGTATGAAAATGCGATGGTATGACATAACGTGCTTCTTAGTATTCTTCGTCGGCGTGGTTCTATTTTTGTATGGAGCAAACTATTATGACGCCTTGGTGGGTTGGACTGGTGTGGCTTTGGTTGTCGGCGCTTTTTTTGCTGCAATTTTCTTTAAGGTTTATGAACTTTTGAGCAGGCGTAGAGGATAGTTCAGAAACCGTAAAGTTTTGAGTATTTACCCTCCAAATATTGCAAGTAAGGTTTCACGTTTAGTTCCATACCTGTTATTTTCTTTATTAGGTCAGCGGGGTCGTGAAGGTTACCGTATCTATGTACGTTGTTTATGAGCCAACTCTTTATCGCGTGAAAGTTTCCTTTGCTTATCTTTTCTTTCCAGTTTGGCAAGTCTCTTTCCATCTGTGCGAGTATTTGTCCGCTATAGATGTTGCCAAGCGCGTAGCTTGGGAAATAACCGAAAGCTCCGCTTGCCCAATGTGTATCTTGCATTACGCCTTCTGAATCGTTCTCTATAATTAAGCCCAAGTACTCCCTATAACTTTGGTTCCAAACATCTGGGAGCTCCTTTACAGTTAGTTTTTCGGCAAACAAGTCTCTTTCTATGTTGAACCTTATGATTATGTGTAGGCAATATGTCACCTCGTCTGCTTCAACCCGTATTTTTGAAGGTTTCACCTCGTTTACTGCGTGAACAAAACTGTCTAGATCTACATCTGAAAGGGCGCCACCTGTTAATTCCTTAAGTTTTGGGAAGAAGTAAACCCAAAATTCCCTCGACCTTCCAACAATGTTCTCTACAAAGCGTGATTGGGACTCGTGGAACCCTGATGAGCATGCTGTTCCGACTGGCTGGTAAATCCATTCTCGGTTTAGGTTTTGCTCGTATAAAGCGTGTCCTGCTTCATGCAAAACTGAAAATATAGATGACGCGAAATTGTCTTCGTAATAATGTGTTGTAATGCGGACATCATCATAATAACCTGTTGTAAACGGGTGCTCCGTTTCGTCGATTCTGCCTCCAGCAGCATTTGACTCTATATCGTAGTCAACAGCCTTTGCGAGTTCTCTTGCAATTTTGCGCTGCACTTCTATCGGAATCTTCCGCTGTAAAATGCGGGTGTCAGGCTTTTTTGGAGACGTTTGACACTTGTTCAGTATCGAAACAAGTCCATCTTTAAGTTCGCTGAAAACTTTTGTTATTGTTTCTGCAGTCATTTTAGGCTCAAAAATGTCAATTAAAGCGTCATAAGGAGTTTTTGTCTGCTTAACCTCCATTAAGATTTCAGCAGCTTTCTTCTCCAATTCCAAGAGCTTTTCCAATTCAGGTCTAAACATGCCGAAGTTTTTTGCAGCCTTTGCCTTCTTCCAAACGTCAGTTGTTATCGCCCTCTGTTTTGCAATGGCAGCGACAAGTTCTGTTGGAATCCTTGTTTGTTCATCATACTGTTTCTTTATAAGGTAAATGTTCCGTTTTTGAACAGCGTTTAACGTCTCGTAATGTGCGTTGCAAATTATCTCTTCAAGCAGTTTCCCAATTTCTGGGTCGGTGCTCATTTTATGTTCTATTGTGCTGAGCAAAGCAAGTTGCTGGCTTCTAAGTTCAATTGCCTTTGGAGGCATCATTGTTTCCATGTCCCAGTGTATGATGGATTCTGCCGATTGGAAAACGAACAAATCTCTAACTTTCTCCATTAACCTCTTATAATTCACTTCTAACGCTTCCATAGGCACTTTCTCCTAAATTGTGAAGAGTATAATCTTCGCAATCTTCCTATTTGAGTTTTAATTCGTCAAAACGCTTTAAGATGCTTTTTAAAAGGGAATTCTGGCTGTTCGCTAAACAAGTATTTATATTTGTTATTGCGTGTAGTTAACGTCTGAAAGGTGTATGGGCGATGGTGAACTTCAGCTTCACCGAAGAACAAGAACTTTTACGTAAAGCTGTTCGTGAATGGTGCAGAAAAGAGCTTACGCTAGAAAAAATTAGGGAAATGGACAGCAAAGGAGAAATTCCAAGAGAAATAATCAAGGGATTAAGCGACCTAGGACTTTTGCTCATGACAATACCAGAGGAACACGGCGGAGCAAACGCAGACTGGACCACAGCATGCGTAGCTGCTGAGGAATTGGGCTACGCAGACATAAGCATAGCAGTTCCAGTGCTTTTTCTCGTCGAAAACGCTTGGGGCTTCGTAACTGATAAATACTGCAGTGAACGAGTCCGCGATGAAGTGATAAGAAAGGCTGCTAGAGGCGAATCTTTCATAGGCATAGCCTCAACAGAAGCAAGCGGAGGCTCAGATGTTGCAGCAATAAAAACAACAGGTGCGCAGGAAGGCAACCAGTGGATTTTGAATGGAGAAAAAACCTACATAAGCGGAACCGAAGAAGCGAAAAAAATCGGCGGAGGACATTTCCTCATAGCAAGAACTGCACCACCAACACCAGGCGCAGCCCATAGAGGAATAACAGCCTTTTACCTACCAATAAACACTCCAGGAGTGGAAATTGGCAAAAGATTCGAGGAAATGGGCAGAATGGCAATATCCACTGGCAGCATAGCACTGGATAACGTGAAGCTACCAGACGATTACCGAATAGGCGAAGAAGGGAAGGGTTTTTACCTAACAATGGAGGGCTTCGACAACGCGAGACTACTCATAGGTGCAACATGTCTTGGCGCTGCCCAAAGAGCCTTGGAACTCGGAATTGAATACATAAAAGAGCGGAAAGCCTTTGGCAGTTCAATAGGCAAATACCAAGGAATACAATTTGACTTGGCGGAAATGTGGGCTGAACTTGAAGCGTTACGGTCACTCGTCTATAGAACAGCGTGGATGAACGACGAAAAATACAAAAAGCAGCGTTTCACACCCCTAGAAGTTACAAAGTACATTTCAGCAGTGAAACTGAAGGCTCCGTCTTTCGCCTTTAAAGTGTTCGAACATGTAATGCTCTGGATGGGTGCATGGGGCTACACAAAAGACTGTCCACTAGAAATGGGCTTGCGCGGCATAATGTCATACTACATCGGTGCAGAAGGCACAATGAACATTCAAAAGATAGTTATAGCAAGAGAACTTTTAGGCAGAGAATACCTCTCCTACAAATAAGCCTTCACACAAAGATTCTTTCAAAACAAGCAATCTTGAATGCTCCGGGCGGGATTCGAACACTTTTTTACTGGTAAAAATTGACGGTTTTCGTTCATGCCGTGATATAACATAATTTAATGCATTCATGAGAATGAAAGGACTTATGTATAAAAAATGAATAATTCAATATGGGAAAGAATTATGTGGCTGGATGAGAGAGCAGAAAAGCTTTTCATAAGATTCTTAAGTCCTCTTGAAATACCACTACCGACAGAAGTTCACGAGTTATCGCGATTGCTACTGGATGCATATCATGCTCAGGCAAGAAAAGCGGGAGGCGACATATCTTTTTATCAATTTATTAGTGAAATCCTTCAAAAATACTATCCATATATCGAGAAATTGATTGTGGAAAATAAGGTTTCCATCACAGAGCACACGAACATTCTAAAGTGGTGGAAGCAAATTATAGCAGTTCCATCGATCCAAGGTCTGCTTGTTAACACACAATATTCATTGGCTGCACCTGTCCTGAAGTTATGCCTTGTTACAGGCTATCTTGTCAAGTCTAAATGGAACAAAAGGTCAATAAGAAAACTTGTTAATAAATTAGACGAAGAGATCAAAAATCGTAAATCTCTCAAAGAATTCTCCCAGCGGATACCCGAATACGAAAAAGATATGCTGGAAGAAAGTGTTTCAAGTTCGGATGACGAGGTCGACGAGCTGGCAGTGATACTTATTGACGCTCGCAAAAAGATATACTGGAATGTTAAAAGTCGAATGCAGTATTCAGATTATTAGCATGTAAGTCTTTGAAGGGTTTTCGATAAAAAACTCTTTATATTGATTATAATTGTTTGAATGAATTAAATGAACAAAAAAAAGGATTCAAAGTGGATTAACCTGTTCTTTGATATTATTGAAAAAGCCTATTTAGGAGAGGAATTTGTCTATGAGAAAGAAACATTTAAGTTACAACCTACATTAGTAAAACCATCTGATTTTCACCGGAGGACTTTTGGCAAATCTTTAACTTCATATGAAGCGCTCTTAAAAGCCCTTAATCCAAACTTTAAAACAGTTGCGAGCAGCGAAGTTTACAGAGTAAAGACCGGATGGATCGCCCAAGGGATAAAGGGATATGGTAATCGTAAGATAAGGAGAATAAAAGCTAATGAAGATGTTTTCTTAATTCCAAACATATCCAAACGTCCTACAGTCGCTATTGATACAAGTGGATTTGCAAATACTGATACGATCGTTGTCATTTGCATTATCCCCGATTACGAAGGCGCATACTTCTTCCTTGAAAGGCACCTTATGCTGCCAAAAGATCGTTATAATAAAGAGTTTCACTGGTGGAAATTGAACATTACTTATAAGCAAAGAATAGTGAAAAATTTTAATTTAGTATTGCACATTTGTTGCGATGGACTGTTAGCAATAAAAACAAATGCCTTGAAGGACAGAAGAGATAAGATAGAGAATCTGTTCAAAAATCTTATCGATGGGTGTTTTTCTGGGTATGAGAAAGACCCTACACAGAAAATGAGACCAGCGTTAAAAAAGAAGTTCTTTGACGCAATAAATGGTGTTGAAACGCATTGCGATGCGGATTTTCGCCCATTAACCCCTGAAAAAATAGTACGCCTTTTAGTTCAAACACTAGCTAAGAAGGATGGAGGAAAATATGAAAAATATACTCCTTTGTTCGCCAATTTACGTTCCCATGAATCTAAGCCAATTCAAATAGCGGATATTATTGCAGGTGCGATCCGGACAATTATTGAACATGGTCATTCGTTAAATCCAATTCAACCTTTGCCTTTTGATTTGCGCAAAATGAAGAAATATTCGGATAACCCGCCCAAAGCATATTTTTGGTTTTCTTAGCTGAACATAATGTATGTCAGGTGCCGTGTGCCGTTGGTTTAAAGGCGCGGACGTTGCCTCCTTTGGAGACCACGTAACCCGCTGGGCACACGATCTTTTGTACCTTCATTCAATTTACAAGTATTTGTTGACACTTATAAACTCTTTCTGGAAACTTTTTCCAGATAAAAATTCTACCTCTTTAAAGGACGAATAGAGTCCGCGAAACGCGTTAAGTCAAATGCATAATCTAAACTGCAAGTTAACAAAAAGAAAATGGTGATAAATATAAAAAAGTTATTGGACAGTAGTAGAAATAATGCGTGTTTCGGCAAATTCAGGCAAACCGCAATTTCTCAAGGTTTCGTCGATATTGGGGTAATATCCGAGCAGATCTTCTATATAAATGATCTTTTTTCCTTCTGCCTTAGCTATATCCATGTCTTGTTTCATTCCTTTACTAGGCTTCTGATTTTTTCTTAGGCAATAAAGCAAAAAGTCACATTTTTTAATTAATTCTGCGCATTTCGCCATAGCCGTTTCTCTATCGGTTCTCTCTTCAAGACCCCAGTACATTTCATGAGGTGTAGCTGGAACAAAAGAATCCTTAGCCTTTGGATATAGATGAATTAATAATACGAGAAGTTCCATTGAACGTTTTAATGGATTGTCATGGTATGGATAACATATATACGCTTTGTGTGTGGTAGGTTCATTTGCCAACCCTATCCAACGGTCGACATCCGCTGGCGTAGTGTTAAGTTTCAAGTTTGTTAATATTGATTTTACTATATCAGGTCGAATATTAGTTATACCGCGAATCGGTCCTGTACCTTTTTCCCATTCTCCAAAGCCAGTCTTCCGTATACCCAATGGTAACCAAAGTTCTGTTAGAATACGGTTTACGCTTTCGCTCGAGACCTTCATTTTCTTACCTTTCTCCCTTCGAAATTGATTAATTCTTTGAACTAACTGATTCGTTGTGAATTTTGAGCATTCTAAAGATATGATAGCAAAGTAGATCTCATTTATAAGATCGATTGTTGAATATGCAGGCATTATGGTTTATCTCTCCTTTTCCATTTAGCTACTCCTAATATGTTATTCGTGACTATATAACACTTTCTAGGATTATACAGCCATAAAAACTTTATATATCCCAAAAAGACGTTATTTAAAGATGGAGCCTCAGATTTAAGAGGGCTCGACCATTAAAGAGGTAAATTTAATGGCTGAAAATATTGAGGAAATAGCAACGAGGATGATGGGGGACGCGATAGATTGGTTATACTCTAAGCAAGAAAAAGGAGGCGGGTGGGAAGGTGATGTCAGAACGACCTCTTATGTTCTACAAGCTCTTGTTTCGGCTGGCATCAGTCCGTTGGACAGTAGAGTAAAAAAGGGATGTGATTTTCTTCTTAAAACGCAGGATCCCGCGAGAGGTGATTGGAATGAGGATGATGGAGATACCGCAGAGGCGTTACGGACTCTCCTTCTCTGTGGTTTTGACAGGCAGTCAAGGTGTATTAAAAACGGTTATAAAAGTTTAGAATCCTTGAAAGTCTTAGAAAAGTATCTAGTGTGTTCAGAGGTTGGATGGGTCCATCCAATTCTCGTTGCAAGAAGTTTCACCGCGGTTGATATTGAATACCCAGGTCTCCTTGAATCGCTGGAGCCATTTTTGACAGGGGCAGTAAAGCATCACCCTAAGTACACGAGCAGAGCTGTACTCGCATATTTTGAAGCAAAGAAGATTAAAAATGGGTCTTCTATGAATGTCGCTAAAAGGTTTTTGGAAACATGTGTTAAGGAGATCTCTAGCTTAAGTTACGAGAGCCAAGGCTATGTTTTGCAAGCTCTTGCAGTTTTGGGACATGATTTGAAATCCGGTTTAATCCAACGATTTTTAGAGTATTTAAAGCGAAATCAGTCTTCTAATGGTAGTTGGAATAATAATGTTGGAGATACTGCACAAATAGTAATAGGATTGTCTAAACTTGGAATAAGATACAGAAAGAGTTCAATATGGACGAAAAATAATGTGATGCGGTTAGGCACATTGTTGGTCATTGCAATTGTTTCAGTCGCAATCTCTCTGTCAAGCATGGAGAGGATTTTCATAACAATAGAGAACATCATCGGACTTATCTTAGCAATTATTGTAATCATTGAATGGGTTTTTCATAAAAAGCTAGTTGGGGTCTAATTGGTAACAACCAACTAGATGTCCCCACCGCTTCACTACCGCCTTTATGTAACTATGAGTAAAATCATTTTTGACTTTCCGATTATATAAATCTTTTTAATTGGAAATAAGCAGTTCTCAAACTAACCACGGAAAAGGTCTTTGAGTATTCTATCCTTTTCGTTACAATTACCTTGCTTTTCCCTTCAATATGCTAACTTATGGCGAGCAGTAGGCGTTTAGTTTCGTGCTTACATTTATGTATTTCTTTAAATCTTATTATGTGGTTGATGCTGGGGTGGCGTTTGGATTGAGTGAGAGGGATATTGATTTTGAGGATAAGTTGTGGAAGGCTGCGGATAAGTTGCGGAAGAAGGTTGAGGTTCATGAGTATAAGTATGTGGTTTTGGGTTTGGTTTTTTTGAGGTATTTGTC
>Ga0078972_1004898_pt1 | contig 35245 bp, 61 predicted proteins | sample YelNatPaOPGAMG01_FD_67568 | JGI IMG/M metagenome (GOLD analysis project Ga0078972, IMG submission 67568) | Hot spring thermophilic microbial communities from Obsidian Pool, Yellowstone National Park, USA - OP-RAMG-01 (SPADES assembly) (version 2) | ecosystem: Environmental > Aquatic > Thermal...
GGTATGAATTCCTCTCGCTAAATTCCCAGGCGGGAGGATATAATACGGGATTATATGGAACGTCTTTTTATCAACCGAATTCACGGGAAGGCTTTATCAACATCGGGATCAATCGAATGGCTTATTCGGGGTATGTCAATCTGACGGGAAGCGGCAACATTGAAATCCAGTCGTTCTCTGTGGATCTGCAACCCCAGCCGGGTGGAACATTAGGGAGGCCGGTGTAATGGGCATCAACAACAAATTCCAGCTCCCAAACAGCAATCCGGCGCAGATGACCAACCAAGGGGTCGTCAATCACTTCGTCAAAAGCCTTCAGCAATACGGAGGGGTGGCGCAAGGAAGAAGTTATGGGCCACGGAATTTCAATATCTCCCGGTTCTACTCCAATGGGAATTTCACGGTCCCGGCCGGGGTGACGGTTCTGAGCTTCTTCATGGGGAGTGGGGGAGGGGGAGGAGGATCTTCCGGGGTTTCCGGGAATTATGGAGGTGACGGCGCCAATGGTCAAGTATTGAGTGGGTCCGTCCAGGTTTCTCCCGGAGACGTTATCTCTATTGTAATCGGAGGTGGGGGAGCAACAGCCCCAGCAACGGGAGGAAATGGAGGACCCGGTGAGGATACATCGCTTTCTTTCGGGGGAGGAACCACAATCATTACCTGTACAGGAGGGGGAGGGGGAGTTTCAAGCGGTCAAGGGGGAGATGGCGGACAAATCAATAGTACATTCGGAAGCCTCTATCCCTCATCCAGTTTTTATGTACCATTGGTACAAGTATATATTCCTGGTTTTGTAGGGGGTATAGCTAGTGTTCCTTATTACATGGATTTTTATAACGGAGGGAACTACATTGCAGGAGGGGGTGGCAGTCAGAATTACGTTTCTGGAGCTGGTAAATCCGGTGTTGTCTATCTTTCATGGTCCTAATGGGTACTCATGTACTACGATAGGTCGAGAGCAAAGAAGGACAGCGAGAAGCGTGTAACGCCCCGGAACCGGAGGAGGGACAGGGAGGGTGGAAATTCAACTAAGACCGGGAACCCCGGCGGCTCCGGTGCCCTTTATTTATCGTGGAATTAAGGAGGTGTAAACGTGGGCGGTACGATAAGTTCTATTTATACCAATCCTACTAATTTTTTCAAGACCGGAAATTGGGGTCCAACTCCGGGAAAAAGTGGCGGTGGCGGTGGCGGTGTCAGTTTGAGTACCCCGACCATTAACCCTCTTCCAAGCGGGACACCCTCTGCTCCGGCCTCATCCGGCCCGACCAATACTCCCGGGCAAGTCGGACCCATTTCCTCGGGGGCGGCGACTCCTGTTGGCGGTATGAGTGAGGGGCAAAAAGGGTCCTTGACTGCGGCATCCCTGGGACAATTGGCAGGTCTGGCGAAAGCGGATGCAGGCTCCGGCATGAACGGTCTGTCTCCCCAAACATTGGCGAATCAGGTCGCCTGGGCGACCGGGTACACCAATCAGACACCGGCCATTGAAAGCATTATCCAGAACTATGCATCCACGGGCGCCGGGGGAAATGGAACATCGGGTCTTATCTCCCCGCAAGCCCTGCAAGCCTTTCTGAACGGGTTGGGAGGGGGAGGAAATGGATAACACGTCGGTGCTGTCGGAATTGGGAGATCCCAGCCAGAAACTTTCGGATCTGGACATGGATTCCTTGGACTGGCTGGATTTCAAGATCAGACTGGAAGATGAAGAGAATATTTCCATGGAAGACGATGCCCTCTCCAATTTCCAGACGGTTCAGGATATTCATGAGTTCGTAGAAAGTGCGAAAAACAGGTGAAATTTCAGAGGGAGCCGTTCTCAGACGCCTTGATGGTGGAGATATTGCCGCTTCTGAAAGAACATTATGACGAGCTGATGAAGCATCGCGATATTCCTTTGTCTCCGGACATCCAGCGATATTATCAATTCGCCAATGCGGGACTTCTTCATATCGTGACGTGTCGGGAAGACACCGGAAAGCTCATTGGATATGCCGTCTGCATCCTGATGAAGGGATTGCATTATTCGACGGTGAATTTTGCCTCCAACGACCTGGTATTTGTCACAAAAGAACATCGAACCGGGCTGACAGGGACAAGACTTCTGAGGTTCATGGAAGAAGATCTGAAAACATTGGGAACCATCGATTTCATTCAGATGCACGTGAAGAGGAAACCGGATTTCTCTCCTATTTTATTGCATGATGGATATGAACATTTTGAAACCATCTATCAGAAAAGGATCCGTTGATGGCAGGAATGGTTACGAATCCAATGGCGCAAATGTCCGCAATGGGCAATCAGCAAGGTGCCCTGAATGCTCAGGTGGGCCAACAGAATACCATGAATGCCCTTTTGGCCCAATATCTGAACATGGGGACCAATCCTGCCAGCTACAGCGGGACTTCCGGAAGCAGTCCCAATATGTACTCGACCTATCAGCCCTTGTCCACCGGGGCCATTGAAGGAATCACCAACAGCACGAATGCCAACCTGGCACAGAGAGGATTGGCGGACAGTCCGAATCAGATTTCCTATGCCCAGGATATGGCTTTGGGAGGGGCAACACAGGGTCAACAGAACAATATGCTCTCGAACTTCTTCTCGGGGATGAGCTTGCCCTTGTCGGTCGGACATCCGGGCGTATCCTCGATTACGCCTCAACAAATACCGACCATGGGAAACAGTATATTGGGAGGTATCGGCGGCGGATTGGCGGGAGCTGCCGCCTTCGGAGCATAAGGAGAAAAATAAATGGCGGGAATGGTTACAAATCCCATGGTTCAGACGGGAAATACGGCGATTCAGGGACAGACATTGCAGGACCAGATCCAGCAGCAGAATCTTATGGATAAGGTCATGGGAATGTATGCGGCGATTGCGGACAATCCCAAGGGTCAACAGAACAATGTCAACTGGCTCCAAGGGAACACGTCCGGGACCAGCGGCGGATTGACAGGTCAACTGGCTACCCAGATGAATGCCGTGACGACTCCCGGAGGCGTTGGAACCAATCCGGCGATCATGAATCAGGTGATGGGGAATTTCCAGTCTCCGGAAGAGGCCATGGCGGCCAAGACCTATTATGGGATGCTGGGACTGCCTCTTGGGATCAAGCCCCCGTCCATCGGGAATATTGGTCAAACGACCGCCAGTCAAAGCGGACTTGGACAAGCGGCACAGGGATTTGGAAGTGCTTTTGGAGCGCATATTTATAATAAACATAAAGGGTAAGGAGTTCCGTAAATGTCACCTCCAAACGATTCTCCAAATGCCAGTCAAAAATCGGTGGCTGATCAATCCGCATCCATGAGTTCGTCTTCCTCCATGACTCCAGCGGATTATCAGAATGCGCTCAAGAAAGCGTTGGCTAATCGATCCGCCTTGATGGGATCACCCGTCCCTCCGACTCCTCTGACCACAATGGAAAAGGTCTTGCTTCATGCGATACCCGGAGCCGCCCAGGGATATCAGAACGCCGCACGAATTGATCAAACCCGAAGGGCTCAGGCCCAACAAGATTTCATGGATCATGTGAATGTGATTAAAGCAAGCTCCGCTCTGGATTCCAGAAATCAGGAAATGGAGCTAAAGAAACGTCAGGATGCCCTTCAGAACTTCACAAAGTTTCAAGGATTGATCGATAGTCTTATCTCGACCGGAAACTTGCGGGAAGCGAGACTGGTCCAGCAGTTTGCGGAAAAGAATGGAGTGATGGGGACCAACATTCCGGACAAGGCGGTCCAACTTCCCAAGGAAGCCCTGGACACTTACTACAAGGTCCTTTCCATGGCAGATAATGGGCATTTCGCTGAAGCCTTAAGCCTCTTTAACAAGGCCGGCCTACCTGCGTTTGGACTGGCTCCTCCAACCGATCCGGAAAATCTTTCAAAAGATGCCGTCGAACAGGGTGTGTACACTTATATGAATACAGGAAAACTCCCCTATGTCCGGGGGAAGGCCGGGGCAAGAATGCAAGTCGCCATTATGAACGGCATCAAGAACGTCCGGAAAAGCCTTGGTCTGAGTCGGGAAGAATTCTCGATGATTCCGGCCATGAATTCTGACAACAAGGCGTTACTCCTCAAGATGGCCCAACAAGCCCAAACACTGGAAGCGACGCATGACACCGTTTTGTCCCATATGAAAATGGCGGAGGATCAGGTAAAAAAGGTCTACAAGACGGGAAATCTGGGAGCGAATGTCGCCATGGGTTTCATTCAGAGACAGATGGGCAACGAGGACTATGCCAGATTCATGTCAACAAATCGGATGCTGCAATCAGAATTTGCCCGGATGATGATAGCGGGTCCTTCTGGCGCAGGACAGCTGACAGATGCGGCCAGAGCGGAAGCTGGAGAATTTATCGATCCCAATACCCCTCTCAAAACATATCTGGCCCTTCTTGCAAATCTCAAGAAGCTTTCGGCCGCACGGATGAATGCAATACGAAAACAGAGACGACAGAGGGTCATAGATCTGATGAATCCTATGGACTCCATGAGGAATCCGTCCGGAGCCATTCCTGCCCCTTCCCAAACGACCTCTTCTCCAAGGACCTTGCATTATGACCCCTTGACGGGGAATTTCGTTCCTTCCGGAGGTCCCTGATGCCCCAAGTCCAGATCAAGAACGGTCCCCTCATCAACTTCCCGGATTCCATGACTCAAGATCAGATCAGAGAGGTTTTGAGGAAGAAATTCCCTCCCACCCAACCTGTCCAGACTCCCTCCCTGAAGGATAGGATCTTGGAGGCGATTAAAGCCCATCCGCAGATGACCGAGTTCGCTTCACAGATGGCGACGTCTCTTCCCTTGGCGGCGACTACGGAAGGGGCGTCCCTTCTTCCTGCGATTGCCAAGGGCATCATGGGATTGGCTCTTGGGACTGAGCTGGGAAGAACCATCAACCGGGTCGTTTCTGGACAGCCCATGCCGCCTGGTAAAGTTCCCGGAGAAATCGCCTCCTCCCTTGAAACGGGAGCCGAAGGAGAAGTGGGCGGACGATCCATTGGGGAATTGGCCCGAATGATCAAGGGGTCCGTCCTGACACCCCAGCAGGAAGCTCTCATCCGGAATGTGACGGAAACCCAGGGCTTGCCGATCACTACGGGGCAGATTCCCGGAAGATCCGTCCAGAATATGCTCCAGAAAACCGGATCGATCACGTTCATGGGGGGACGACAGGCGATCAAGCATTCGGAAAAGGGAACGGAAGCCTTCCTGAAAAGGATCGAGCAATTAAGGGAGACCGAAACGGCGGGGAATCCGAAAGAGGCGGCCATACATCTGCAAGACATGCTGGAACATGCCAAAGAGGTCCAGTCAAATCAATTGGATGAAATCCGGAAGACTCTCGGCCTGGATGAGGTGAAAGGCATTCCGGATGATCTGATGGAGACGGTGCGGACTCTCAATCCAAATTCGATCACGACAGAATACTCCCCCGGTCTTACGAAGATCCTTGGAACGATCCATCGGGAAATTCCCAAGGGAAGAACAAAGCCTGTTTCTTACACGACCTTGCAATCCTTGAGAACCGCTATTGCCGATCAGCTCCGGGAAGCAACGGGATCAGAAAAGAGCTATCTTGGAAAGCTCTATGCGGCCACCTCACAAAGCATGAAGAAAATGGCCTACGATTCCGGCAAGGGTCCCCAATCTGATGCTTACAATCAGGCTTACCATCTCCATTCCCAGATATGGAACAATTCTCCGATGATCCAGAGGGTCATGCCCGTGACCAATAGATCCATTTCCAAGCTAAAGGAAGAGATTCATACAATTCCGGCAACAGTTCTGAAGAATACGGAGGGGGCGGACGTTCTCGCCCATGCGTTGGCTTTCGATCCCAAATCTTACGTCAAGGATATCTTGCCGAAGATGGGCGTTTCCGTCCATCCAGCATTTAGTCTCGGGGATGGGGAAGCCATGGGAATAGAGCGGACTCCCTTGGAGGCGGAAGGGAATCTGAGAAAGATGCTCCTGAACGCATCCGAAAACTCAAAATCCCATCGAGCCAATCTCCTCCGGGTTACCCCGGATCTGAACAAGGTCAAAATGTCGGCCGCCTTGTATCATCCGAGCGGGAGAAATGAACCGAGGGATCTTTTCAATTACCTGACCAGCAAATCCTTGCCGGGTGAATCACTGACGCCAAAGGTCAAACAATTGAGACAAGCCCTGGAATATCTGAAAGGGTACAATGCAACAATATTCGGGGAAAACCCCTCCGGAACGGCAGGCGCATTGCACCGCTTGTCAACGATTGAACCCATCTTTGAAGCTGTTAGTTCCGCAACAATTCCCCATGCCCTTCCCGCCGTGATTACCGGTGAGACACTCAGCGGAATCGGCATGAAAAGGGCGATTGATCAGCAAAGGGTGAAGGATCTGGTCAATCTGTTGACCAAAGCGGGCTCCAAGAAATATGTGGAGGAGGTATCACTCCCGGCAAAGATTGGCTTGACCGGGACGCTTGACGCCATCAATGGAGGGAAGTGAAATGTCTATCCGCATCAATCCAGCGCACAAAGGACTTCTGAGAGAAGAGACGCACACACCGAAAGGGGAGAGAATCCCCGAAAGGAAGATCCGCAAGGCTTTAAGAAGTAAGTCCCGGGCAGTACGGAGGCGAGCGCAGTTTGCGGAGAACGCCCGTAAATGGCATCATCGTAAAGGAAGACGCTCTCAAAAGAGAGGCCGTTAATTCGAGAAGGGGGGTGATCTGCATGAAGCGCCAGACTGTCAAAGACCGGCTGCACGAATCCCGGGGAGAAAAGCGGGCGGTTCGCAAGCACAAACGTGCTGCAAAACGCTCTCACCGGAAGCACTCCCGCAAGTAAACCTGTAGACCGGGGATGGAAATAATCCCTTCCCGGTCTGCTTTTTGATGAGGTATCCTCATGAGTTACGGAACTGGACTACTCCCCACATATGCCGGCGCAAGGGGAATGAATTCCCTGCTTGTGAATCAGGCCCAGTCTGCCTTTTACTATAATTCCGTTGTCGTATCCGCCGCTGCCTCTTCCTCCAACCAATCCTACAATCTTGAAACATTCGTTTCCCCTGCCGGACTTTTTCTTGCGTCCATCGAATTCACCCTTCCTTCCGGAGTCTCTTTCGGAGCGGGGGGATTCACGGCGGACGGGAATATTTTTTCGGATGGCAACGGGAACGCTTTGGGATCGAAAACCCTCATCTTCCTTCCCGGACAATACAATGATTTCATTCCTGTGCTGGCTTCGCTATCCGTCTTCCTGACCAATACCAATACGACCGCAACCAATGTCACATTCACTCTTAAAGGATGGTCGGGAAACGTTGAATCAGGCCCTCTCCTGAGAGCGTAAGTCCATGGCCGTCATCCCGATTCCCCAACATATAATCAATAATGGCACGATTGATACTTCCGATATCCTGAATCTCTATTATCTCCTGACTGGCGTCAATACCTATAGCGTGGTCATAGGAAATCTTTCCGTAACGGGAGCCATGAACCTATCGGGAAGCCTCACCGTTCCCTCCGGTCAGACGGCAACGGTGGCGGGAACGCTGGACGTGACGGGTTCGGAGACGGTAGCGTCTTCCACTATCACGACGCTGGACGTGACGGGATCGGAAACGGTGGCGTCTTCTACCATCACGACGCTGGACGTGACGGGATCGGCCACGGTTCCGGCGGCCACCGCATCGAATCAGGCGGTACAGCAAGCGCAGGTGGCGAATAGTGCTGCTGCGTTATATTCAGGGGCTTCAGGGGCATATCCCGTAGCGACTATCTCTCTCACTTCACCAAATTTAACGGCCCCTTCCAATGGTTTTTTCTTTGTTCTTGGGACGGCGAGTATTGTAGCATCAGGTACTTTTGTGGATTCAACGTCGCAGAGTCTGACTTCAAGTTTAGCCGGATTCGTCTCAGGTCAAAATCACGCAGGGAATGGATTTCAGAATCTTTCTGGATATCTAGTGGTGACGGCAGGGCAAATTGCGAACTTCACTGAAACGATCAACTACAGCCCCGGTGGGTCTATCGCTATTCAGATGACTATTCTATTCTTCCCAACCCCCTAGGAGTTTAAATTGACACCTTCTTATGCACTTGTCATCGATAATAAGGGTAATGGAATCGGGATGCACAGATGGGAAGATTCCGGCACGATGGTCCTTGGCCCGAACGAGATCGAATGCACGGAAGCCCAAGCCCAGAATCCGATGGCCTACCAGGTGGTGAACGGGGTTCTTGTTGAATCCCTTACCTTCGCCAAATCCGCCCAGATCGCCCTGCTTCAATCTGCATACCAGACGGCCATGAATGCCCCTGTGAGTTTCAAAAATTCCGCCGGTGTCACTTCCACCTATCCGTCTGGAAACACCATCCTGACTAACGGAATGAAAGCACGGGATATGCTGACAGAGGTTATTGCGGCGGGATCATCCGCTTGGACGCTCGGAAAATGGCTGGATACCAACAATGTTGCCCAGACCTTCACCTTCGCCGATCTGCAAGGACTGGCGACGGCGATGGAGGCGGCCATCACACTGGATTGGACGGATCTGGTCACGAAGATTGCGGAAGTGAATGCGGCAACGACAGTAGCCGATGTGCAGGCGATCACCTTCTGAGGGGAGGATTCGTGATTACCATCCGTTGTATTGCTGAATCCAACATCGAGAGTGACCTGATCCAGTACTGGACATGGGACAAGTTTTCCCACTGCGAATTCGTTCTGCCCGAAGGCTATCTTGGCTCGCGTCTCTCGGGGGGAATTCAGATTCGGCCATTCGATTATATAAAGGTCAGCCGGGAAGCGATTCTGACGCTGCTCCTCCCAAAGGACCGGGAAGAGGCCGTGATGGCATGGGCACGTGCACAGATTGGAGAAAGCTACGGCTGGAAGGATGTGTTTGATGAAGCCTTCCATAATGAGATATTGACGCCCTCCGGCATGGACTGCTCCCATTTTGTGACGCTGGCCTTGTCGAAGGGGAATTTCTCGGTAACTCGAAAACGATTCTTTCAAAACACTCCGGCGGATGTTTATAATTGCACCGGGCTGATATTGCAATCGGAGAAATAGGTGTGTCCACCTCCTCAATCCTCTTTGGTGAAAAGAAAAATGTCCATGCATGACCCTGAATCTCTGCCCGATTATACCTTATGGGGAAACGCCGCCGGATGGCTCCTCGCCATTTTTCTCGGAAAGAAGGCGTTGGCGGATCGGGATGAACGGATCAACAAGATCGAGGAATGGAAAGAGGATCACGAGAAGAATCATCCCAACACCGTAGAGATTCTTCGGATGCATAAAGAATTACGGGAGGATAGCAAAAGGATACTCGGACTCATCGAGAGAAACCATCATGACCATGAGGAGGACTTTCGCCATCTTCAAGAGCGTCTTGACAAGGTAATCAGATTCCATCCGAGAGGAAATAAATAGATGACCTACGGGGAAGGATTGGCCGTCGCCACACTCTGGCAAGAAGCCCGTGGATCAAGCCTTGAAGGGAAGATGTGCGTGGCCCATGTCATCCGGAATCGAATGGCAAAGCGGTACACATCAGATGGTACAATAGCGGGTACGGTATTGCATCCTTGGCAGTTTTCCGGATGGACGGACAATGCCGTCTGCCTGGAATCCCTTCGTTATGTAGCAACGGATGCATTGGGACTCTTACCCATCTGGCAGGAATCTGCCACCAGTCCTGATCCGACAGACGGAGCCGTCTTGTACTATTCACCGGGGGCCATGACTCCTCCGGGATCTGTGCCATTCTGGGTGGCATCATCCAAGCTGACACTGACACTGCCCGACTTTCTGTTTTATGCGGCCAACTGAAGAGGCCGTCAATTATTCATCATCAAAAAGGAGCCGCCCATGTCCGTCATCAACGATCTTAAGACACTCTCCTCGAACGAAGTCTCTTCTGCTCAGGCAAGAGCGTCTTCCCACGAGTCCATCATATCCTCTTTGGAATCCGAGGTGGATAAAATCCTGGCTTCGATCAATGCCGTGTCTGGGCGAACCTTCGTTGAATCAGAAAGTCTATTCTCCAAGGTCAAGGCCGAACTGGTGGCCGGGGGGAAATTCGCCGAATCCGAGGTCGAGGCAATCTGGGCAAAGATCCGGGGCATCCTTTGACGAAGAAATGTGAAGTTTGCGGGACCCCGATACCCATTAATAAAACCGCCTGTAGCAAGAAATGCGTGAGGAAGATGCTTCTTTCCCCTCTCTTCGCCCAGAAAACCGAGGAATCGAAGAGGGCTCGACGGGTTCAGATATTGACGGACCGGGCGTACGGTCCGGGACATTACAAATGAATACCCTAAAAAAACTCCTGACTGAAAGCGACAACGAAACTTGGTGCCCTATCCGTGTGGGAGGATCCTTCGTTCTGGTGGTGCTAATCTGGTATGCGGCCTCCGGGATCATTCACAAGACAGGGGATAATTTTATGGATGTCTGCAAGGGGTTTGCGTGGTATATTGGCGCATGGGCGGCGGCAATTGGTGGCAAATCGAAACTCGGGGGGGATGCAAATGCCGGTTCTGGCTCTCCAACTCCTTAAGAAATTCGGTCCTTATCTTGGGATTGCTGTTCTCTGTGCGTTGCTCTATATCGAACATCTGAAACTGCAAACAGCCGATGCGGAGATTGCGACACTGACCTCGGCCAATCATCAATACGAACTCGATACAAAAGCCCAAGATGCGAGCATCACAAAAGCCCATGCGGACCTTGAAATTCTTCAAAAACAGGCGGAGGATCTTCAGGCCAAGATCAATTCCGAATCCCGCCATGTTTCCGTTCAGACCAAACATATTCTGGCACATCCTCCCAATGGGAATTGCGATCACCTGATGGGATGGATGGCGCAGAAATTGGGGGGTCTCAAATGAGACGATGGGTTGTGATCGGGTTGATCGGGATGGTGGGATGTTCTCCGGTGTACATCCCTCAGAAAGTGATGGTCGAAGTTCCGGTTTATTGCAAGGCCCCGGTCGTTCCGCCCTTTATCAATCACATTTCTTCGACGATCCCGAAGACGGAGAAGGAGCAGGAGGTATTGGCCTCCCAGATTGTTGCAACACTATGGGAAGCGACGGAACAAAACAAGGAACTCCGACAGGCTCTCACCGCCTGCCAGAATCCCAAAGAGAGAAAGTGAAAAGGGGAGGCCGAAGCCTCCCTGTGAAATACGCTGTGATTTACTGGGTTTCTTAAACGAATTGACTCGCTCCGAATTTCTGGGTTTCTCTGGCGGTGTGACTCGCTCGAACCGTTTGGGTTTCTTCCCCTCCATGACTCACTCGGGACACTTGGGTTTCTCCGGACTTCTGACCCGCTTGCACGCGCTGGGTTTCTAGGCACTTGTGGCTCGCTCTGCCGCATTGGGTTTCTGGCGATTGATGGCTCGCTTGTTGTACTTGGGTTTCTTAGTTTCCATGACTCGCTAGGGACATCTGGGTTTCTGATTTGCCTGTGACTCGCTCCGTATACCTTGGGTTTCTCTGGGCTTTTGACCCCTCCCTCATCCCTCCGTTCCCGTTCCGTGATTGTAACCCAGTTTCCCCTCGGAATAGGGAACGCTCTGGGGGAATCCTTCCAGTTTCCGCCATTCCCGGTGAAGATCCACAAGGAATTGTTTGATCATATACCGGATGGAACGGTTGTGGATATGAAGCTTCGACAGCCCAGCGCAATCCGGACGGTGCGTGAGCCGATTCTTGTAGTCGTTATAGATCTTGGCGTAGACTCCCTTCCCACCGACCCGCAGGAACGATGATCCCGCCACACCAATCAGCTTCGTTTTCAGGAATGGGTTGAACGTGATGGAATCCCGCTCGGCTTCTTCACCATCCTTGTTGACATAGGACTTCCTGACGAGGCTTTCTTTCTTGCGAGACCGTCCGACATTCTTTCCGTCCTCAGTGTTTACGGTGTCCAGCCCGGCATACTTCCAGAGGGAAGACGGATATTTTGCCTTTGAGATATCGATCTCGGAAATGATGATACCCGCCAGCGCCGGACCGATTCCCTTGACCCCCTTGAGGTACTTCGTCCATACCGTGAACTCCATGAGGGACTTTTCGAGGAGAGCGAACTGTTGCTCTTCCATCTCCTCCATCTGAACATATTGATCGAAGAGGGCCAAGAACGAATACTCTGATATCAGTCCGACTGCAACGAATTTCTTTGGTGTCGGGATGATCTGCAAGCCGTCCATGATCTTCCGGTAGTCCTTCCGGAGCCTGTCCAGGTATTTCTTGTCCTCCTTGTCCAATGCTTCGGATTCCGGAACGGATGGTTCGTTCCCCATGTCGCGGGCCTTTATGTTGGCAACGATCCGGTTTCCCATCTGGATTCGGAGTTTTTGCAGATCGTATACGCCACGAACCTGTGTTCTGAGAGTTTCTTTCCGGAAGTCCATAAATCCCCCTTCTAAGGTTCAATCCTGACTCGATATGTCGATGGCATAACCACTTCATCACGATATGTCGATTTTTCCGGTTCAAATGGATACGTCCTTCGATAATCTCCGTAGTCTTTACCAGTACTTCTGAACTTCCTCCTCCGTTGGCCTATGGTCAAAATCAGAAGTGTAAAATGGATCATCTCCTTCCGGATCTCCATCAGGGCGACGAATCCGATAAGCCGGACTACAATCCTGAATAATCCCACCGCATGGGGCAAGTTCGTCCAACCCACAACCGCACTCGGTGTCAGGCTCGCAAAGTCCATCGAACCCGTTGTCTCTTAGATAAGATTCAACGATGTCTCGGACAGTCTTCGGCTTAGTTTTCATCCTTCCCCGCCTCCTCTCTGGCTTTGCACGTCGAGCACTTGCCGAACATGAAGATAAACTGCCGCTCCTCCTGCGATCTCTCCCTCCCACACGACTGGCAGATCGGAAAGTGATAGGGGAGCCTTAAGATCCCTGTCTCGCGGAAATAATCCTTGTCGATAGCGTCGATAATACGCATTGTCACTCTCCTTCCGTTCCAATTCCTTTTGCCCAGTCACATAGAATTAAATCTTCAGATTCGTCTTCTACCGTTCCCATGACAATTCCATTAAGCTCCTTATTGAGCAACCGAAGGATCTCTATTTCATCACATCCTCTTAGAATGGCCTTGCGAATATATTGTTGTCTCCTGGTGTCAAGCATCGTTGGATTCTCCTATTTTTTCTTTAAAACCATTGGCCCATTCCATCGCCTCTTCGTATTTTTCCAATGGGATATCTCTGAGAGAGAGGACATTGAAGAAACTCAATCCCTCTTTCATCAGATCCTTTTTCTCCGACTGGGAGTACCCGGATGTAGCGTCCTTGAGGGCTCCGATGATCTGTTCATATTGTTCTTGGGATATGATCCCGCTCTTATCCTGTTCATGCGCCGGGGGAACAATTATCGATTCATTGTTAGGAGACAAAAGATTCTTGACTCGTTCGACCTTTGATTTTGGCTCAACTCGGATCGGTTCTGCTTCTACGACCGGTTTATCATCAAAATTAACGGCTTCTTCCGGTGTATATGTTCCGACGGCGACCCCCGGAAACACGGTCCTGATGCCCTCCGAAACGACCCTTGCCCTGAGCATCTGCCGGGGATATTGTTTCCATACATCTTTTCCAGTCAGGCTGGCCTTCTTTGCCATGTCAATCGTCCAGCTTATGCGGGCCGAACCTCCCTTGGGATGGGAGAACACGGCTGTCACCTCATTGTCGTTGATTGTTTCCCATGAAACGGAGCCACCCGCTGTCTGAAACCTGGCAAGCATGGCATCGGATTTTAAGGTAGGACGATTCTGAATGATGTGGTAATCCCTTGCCGCAATGGCGGGATGCAAACCTTCGGCTTGGGCGATCAGCATGAGGGCGATGGCCTGCTCCTTTGTCTTGATACCGAAGAGCCCAGACTTAGTGACGGCATCCGCCATCCGTTCGATGTCGGAGTAGGAAATGATTGCGATTTCGTTAGACATTTTATTCCCCCTTCTTGATGCGGAAGACTCGGGTCTCCGCTTCTTTTTTGTACTGGTTATAAAGCTCCGATTGCTCTACCTGAAACCTCTTGCTGTCGAACCGGGATGATTTCTGAGTTTTCCACGAGCAAAGCTCCCGTCCGTCTTGGCTTTCCAGAACTGATGCATCCTCCATAAAGCTCTTGATTTCAGCCTCAAGTTTTTCAATCTGCTCGCTAAAAGACTTCTCTTCCTTCTTCAGCCGGATTAGTTTTATTACGATTCCTTCGATGTCCGAATCCGCAATCACGGCTTTCCCGGAATCTCTCGGATACGCAAGGGACAGGTCAGCGAGTGTTTTTGGTTCCGGCATTGTCTTTGTCTGGACAAGATCCCAGAATTTCACCTCCCTTTCAATGATACTGTTGATGAGATCTGCGTCCTTCTGGACCTTGTAGATCCGGAAATCCGACCTGCCAATCAGAACCGGTATCCAGGCAATCTCCAGCCCCGTAACGGCCATTTGGACCTGCGTCTGGATGATGTACTCCACCGGCACCTCGTCGGTGCCTTCTTCGCCCCATCCTTCATATGAGCCGGTCGTCTTGGCCTCCACCACAGCGTTTTGTGTTGCCCCGTCAAGCGTGGCCCGGATGAACGTATGGTCCGGATGCAGGACTTGTTTCTGTCGATCCAGAACCTTCTCTCCCGTTTGTTCCTCGAAGAGGCCAATCACCACAGGTTCGAGAGCCGTTCCCACCTTCATGGCCAGCGTTTCCTCCTGACCTTCCGATTGTCCAACCTTCTCCATCCAGACATCAAGGGGAGTTCGGTATCGGGAAAGGCCAACAATCGCGGCGGATTCTGATGCGCCAAGATATTGTTTACGATTGTCCATCAGATGCCTCTCTTTCTTTTTTTTCCGGATAGCACTCATTCTCGATCAGCTGGAGCATAATCGGGACATACATAAGCGGTATAGTGATCGGTGATTTATATTCCTGTCTGATCGAAAGGATTCCCTCATTGAGTGTGATTTCGATTTTATCGATTTCCAAAAGTGTAGCCATCAGATTCCCCCTTTCATTTCCTCTTTCCGAAGTCTCGATAATTCAGAGAGTACGGTATCGTGAGCTTCTTTGACAATCTGTCGAACCGTGGGATCGACTTGGAGCGGGTGAGCATCGACTACCTGTAACACATGAAAAAGATGGTCTTCTATCTCCTTAATAATCTCCAGATCGGACATGTCACTCCCTCCCAGCGTCTCTTGGATAAAGTTTAACTACAGAAATATTCGTATCTTTTATCGTTTCTAACTTCTTGACTATTTTTCCATCCTTGCCTAGTTTTTTTACCAACTGCCTGAAATTCGCTGAATCCATAGTCTCAAATCCAATTTTCTTGTAATGGACCAGCGGCTTTCCCGGATCTTTCCGAACATGCTCCAAAAGTCTTTCCCCATGTGTCACAATTCACCTCCTTGGATCTCTATTAGTATTCTCCTGTGGCCGTGACCATGACCATGACGATACACAGGACTGTGACCATGACGATACCCAGGACTGTGACCATGACCATAACCGGGACCGTGAAAATGACCGTGTCCCTGACCGGGAAAATGACCGTTCAAACCCCATTCTCAACATTGCTGCCGTCATTTAAGTCCTCCCGGGAGCCATGACTGGGACCGTGGTCGTTCCCATGACCGTGACCACCACAATGACCCTGACCGGGACCCTGACCGGGACCGGGACTGTGACCATGACCGTGACCCTGTATATGACTGCGTATATGACCTTAAAAATGACCGGGATCGTGATCGTGGTCGTGACCGGGATTTATCAAATCCTCTTCTCAACATTCCCGCCGTCATTTAAGTCCTCACGGGAGCCGTGACCGTGAAAATGATCCCATCCGATTACCTTCCTGTAAAAATGTCCCTGACCATGAGTATGGACCTGGATTTGAACGTGAAAATGACCATGACCCTGACCTTGGCCGTGAAAAAGATCGTGACAATAACCTTGGTCGTGGCCATATACATGAAAATGATTCTGCTCGTTCAAACCCCATCCTAAACGTTGCTGCCGTCATTTAACTCCCCATCACGCCACGCCCCATATAAGACGTGGCGGTCTCATTTTTTGATTACTTCTTAGTTCGCTGAGTTGCAGAGATCTCAACCGCATCGATCACGGCTCCCCGTCCGACAATCACTCGACCGTCCGGAAAGGGTTCGATCTCCGTAAAATCAAGGCTCTTGAGAGTCTCGGAGAAGCGTCCAGTGTCGGCAATCCACGCGGCATCCTCCAGAACAAGCTCATGCTCTGTCACGGCTACCAGCCTCCCCGTGTCGATCATCGTGACAGTCCGGATGAGGTAGATCGCCCCGATTTTCCAAGGAGAAGTAGAAGGCGAAGAGTTTCCAAGAAGTTCCTTCAAATCATTTAATGTAAGTTCCATTTTTGTTACCCTCCTGATTGTCGTAGTTTTTCCGTGCCGATGCCATGGTGTTCATGCGTCTCCTTTTCTCCCACTCGTCGCTACCACACGAGTTATTTAGCCGTAGCCTGAGCCGTAGCCGTCGCCGTCGCCGGAGCCGGAGCCGTAGCCTGAGCCGTAGCCGTCGCCGGAGCCGGAGCCGTAGCCTGAGCCTGAGCCGTAGCCGCCTCCATCGCCGTCGCCGGAGCCGGAGCCGTCGCCGGAGCCGTAGCCGTCGCCGGAGCCGTAGCCGTAGACTACGCTTCCCATACCGGCACCCCTTCGATGCTTTTCCGGGCCTTTTCGGAGACCGGAAGCAGCTCTATCGCCTGTAGCAGAGTTACTTCCGGTACGGCCACCGGGAACTTGCATGACTTTGGCTTTTTCGTTCCAGACACCGACAGCTCGGACAGAGAGGCCGCACCGTCCCAATACCAAAGTCTCCGTGCGTCGGTTAATACCACTTCCTGCCCGTCCCGTGATTTGAGAGTCCCTGCAAAAACTCCCGCCGAATAAGTCCGGCAGATGATGTACGATCCGATCATCCGTTCCTCCTTGTTTGAGTAGGTAACAAAATCCATTACAAGCCATTCCCTTATCAGCTCCGTCTCCCCGCCGGGTCCCTCCATCCCGACTTTATGGACACCTCCCGAGAGGGGGGTGATTGGCTGAACGGGATCAATATACAACATTATGTGTCATTGGTCAAGTAGTGATGCAACCCATAGGAAGAGATTGAATTCCTGCACAAGTTGTTGTATTGTTTTTTGCCGGAGGGTGGCATTATGAAAAAAAAGACAATCGACCAGGTCATCGCATTCTTTGGAACCCAATCTGAGCTTGGAAAAAAGCTTGGAGTGACCCAGCAGTCAATCCGGCATTGGATCACGCGCGGGCATATTCCGATTCGCCGGGCTCTCCAGATCGAGGAGATCAGCGGGGGAAAGATCAGGCTTAAGGATATTTTGCACCTGACCAACAGGATTTGGAGAAAAGAATAATGGAAAAACGGATATGTCTTGTGTCCTGTTCAGGAGGAAAGGATTCCACCGCTACCCTTCTTCTTGCCCTTGAAAAAATGGAGAATGTTGAGGCAGTTTTTGCGGATACAGGAAATGAGCATCGATTAACCTATGAATATCTCGATTATTTGGAACAAAAACTCAAGATTCGTATTCGGAGAATAAAGGCCGATTTTTCAAAGAAGATCGAGCGTCATCATCAATACATAAGATTTTGCACAGAAGAGTTGAAGATTAAACCATTAACAGAATATGCCTTGTCTCTCGTGGAAAAAGGATGGTTTGTGGAATCATGGCAAGGTGTCAGGGCTGAGGAATCTCCCAGTCGGGCGAATCTTCCTGAAAGGGAGATGCTAGCGGATGGGATTGAAGCTGTCCGTCCCATCCATAAATGGTCAGTCAAGCAAGTTTTCGATTACCACAGGGAAAAAGGGATCGAGCCGAATCCTCTCTATAAAATGGGAATGAAACGTGTCGGATGTATGCCTTGCATTCACTCCAGAAAACAGGAACTTGCTGAGATTGCATTACGATTCCCGGAAGTGATTGATCGGATCGAATCATGGGAGAAACATGTCGGTCAGGTTTCAAAACGGGATTTTTCTACATTTTTTCCGGCTGAGGGACACACGAATAAAGAAGCCTATGAATCAGGAAACATTAGAAAAGTTGTTCAATGGGCAAAAGGGGCTGAGCCTGTATTTTTCAAGGATTTTTGGAAAAGCGAAGAGGACTTGAGTAAAAATTCCTGCTCTTCTGAATACGGGCTTTGTGAGTGACGGCTCCCCGGCGTGAACGCCGGAGCGTTTATCGACTTACGAAGAGATTGCCGCCCCAATCTCGAATCTATTTTTCTGTTTCACGCTGGATCGTTGAAGATTTTACGAAGAAAACTTCTTTCTTCAACCCGCTATCCTCAATTGTCAACGAGCGGTACGCTCCTGAGTCTTTTCACCTGCTGGAGCAAGAAAGACTGTAACACATGGAGGAAAGGATGCCAAACAGGAACACGCCTTGCATCTCCGGGGTGAATCCCGGAGTTTTACGGCGCCTTTCGATAATTTTTCGGAGGTTTAAATGATCCGTTTCTTCATTCCCGGCGATCCGGTCCCGAAGGCCCGACCCCGGATGACCCGGAGCGGCCATACATACACCCCGGAAAAGACCCGGACATACGAAAGCAAAATCGGGTTGTTCGGATCCCAGGCCATGTCCGGAAAACCTCTTCTGGAAGGCCCCATTCGGGTAAACATGATGGTGGTTCTTCCGATACCTGAGAGCTGGAACAAGAAGAAGAAAGCAGAAGCGATTTCATGTCGGTTATTGCCAACCGGAAGAAAGGATCTGGACAATTTCATCAAATGCCTGGACGGCCTGAATGGGGTCGTCTGGCACGACGACGGGCAGATTTGCTCGATCTTGGCAAAAAAGGCTTACGGAGATACGCCGGGGATGTATCTTGAAATCGCGGAGATCGAGGGGGTAAAGTAATCAAAGCTCATCCGCCACGCGCGGAAGGAGTTACGAGGCCGCCCTTTGGGGTGGCATCAGCTTAAAATCAATTAAACCTTGGTTTCCGGGTCGGGGGTAACGGCAGGCCAGCCTTGGGATCGTGACCATCCACATGATCCCGCCCCCGACATAGAAACCTCTGGATGGAGGTGTCTATTATGCAATCACTGCGCTCACGAAAAATTCCAATTTCAGAACTTCGCTCCATCATCAATGACCTGGCTCTCCTGGAACCGGATCTGACCCTTTCCTCGACAATCGATTTCGATTTCCTGAAATTCTTCCACGATCTTGCCATAAAGAGACATTTTACTATGCTAGGGGAATCCAAATGACCGGGCGGGAGATATCGGAACTTCTCTCCGGAAGAGCTGATGAGATATGCCAATACCTCATTCCGGGAGGAAAGAGAATTGGTCATGAATACTGCATAGGATCAACCAGCGGAGAACAGGGTCAGAGTCTCAAGGTCCATCTTTCGGGGGGAAAGGCTGGGGTATGGTCAGACTTCTCGACCGGAGAAAAAGGGGACCTGATTACTCTGTGGATGGCCGTCCGGAACTTGGGGTTCGTGGACGCAATGAGGGAGATCCGGGGATATCTGGGAATTGCCGAACCTGAATATGCCCGGAAGCCAAAAAAGACGTATGTGAAGCCCAAACCGACAGGATCGGAGATTTCTCCAAAAAGTCCCGTTCTTTCGTGGCTGTCTTCCCGTGGGCTCAATTCCAATACGATCTCGTCCTTTCAGGTGAAAGAAAAAGACGGAGCGGTGATCTTCCCTTATCTCCGTGACGGTATTCTCTTTCATGAGAAATACCGGCTCACAACAAATAAAAAATTCTGGTCATCCACAGAAACAGAGCCAATCCTGTTTGGCTGGCAAGCTCTTCCTGACGATGCCAGATCCTTGGTGATCTGTGAAGGGGAGATTGACGCAATGTCACTGCATCAGTATGGTTTCCCCGCTCTATCAATCCCCTATGGAGCGGGGGATGGTGGCAAGCTCGACTGGATCGACAGCGAATTTGAACGCCTTAGTCTGTTCGAGGAAATCATCCTCTGCATGGATATGGACGAAGCCGGACAGTCTTCCATTCCAGAACTGGTGAGGCGTCTTGGAAGGGAGCGCTGTAAGGTCGTCAGGCTCCCAAGGAAGGACGCCAATGAGTGTCTTATGGCCGGCATCCCGTCGCTCGATTCATACTTTTCCTCGGCCATATCCTGTGATCCGGAGGGTTTGCATCCTTCCTCCGAGTTTATCCCGGATGCTCTCGAAATCCTTCTCCGTAAGAGGGACAGGGAAAACGGATTCCCTCTTCCGTGGTGCAAAGACTTCGTGATCCGCCCTTCAGAGCTGACAATCTGGAACGGCATCAACGGCCACGGAAAAAGCTCCTTTCTCAACCACCTGACCGTTGAATTTCTCTTCAGGAGGGAAAAGGTTCTTTATTGCTCGTTTGAAATGAATCCGGACCGGCTCCTTGTACAGATTCTCCGTCAAATTTGCGGCGACCAGTCATTCTCGGAAGAGCGGATCCAAAGCCTGTCTTTCGGCATTCTGTCCGGCCTGTACATCTACATCGGGAAGAAGGACCGGTTCGAGGCCATCCGGTACGCGATCCGGAGATACGGGGTCACACAAGTCGTGATCGACAACCTGACCCGAATGTCGAAAATGGACGACTACTCCGGCCAACAGGAGATTGTGGAAAAACTTGCGAATATCAAGGACGAATTGAAGGTCCATATTCACCTCATCACCCATGCCCGGAAAGGCGAATCCGAGTCTCTCAGGCCAGACAAGTTCGACGTTCGGGGGGCAGGGCCCATTACCGACATCGCCGACAACGTCGTGACCATCCACCGAAACAAGGAAAAGAAAGATCTCCTTGAGTTGTCCGACGTGGAACTGCTCCGGAAGAAGACAACCCGGAAGGATGTTGTCGAGCAGGCCGACGCGAAGCTCTATGTCCAGAAGCAGCGCGTCAACGGATGGGAGGGATCGGCCAAATTATGGTTCGATCCCGTATCCTGCCAGTTCTCGGATCGATCCGGATTCGAGCCTATTATTTACGACCATCCGGATATGTCAGGATGGTGAAAAATGCCGGGTGAAGATCGACGGATCTTCCAATTCATCCCGATTGTGTGTTAGGCTGAGAAAAGATGGGTTCCGTTGCGCGACGGCGATCCAAAAGTTTTCGGAGCCGTTCCTCCGAAAAGCCCATCTTTTTTTTACCCTGAACGGAGGTCAAAAATGAAACATCCATCTTTCCAATTTTATCCATCCGACTGGCTTTCCGATACCAAACTAAGATCATGTTCCATGGAAGCGCGTGGCCTTGCTATCGATCTTTTTTGCATCATGCACGACCACGATCCCTATGGACACTGCCCGAACTCTATCCCGACATTAGCCCGACTTCTCAGGGAAGATCCCCGGAAGTTGCGCCGACTTCTCGATGAACTCCTGGTCCATAAAGTGATAAAACAATCCGAAGATCGACCTGAATTCTTCTATAGTTCCCGAATGATTCGTGACGAAGCCATCAGGGCAAAAAGACGTTCAAATGGAAAGTTGGGGGGGAATCCAAAATTAAAAGTTGACCCAACTTCTCCCGAACATCTCCCGAACATCTCGCCAACATCTCGCCAACATCTCGCCAACATCTCGCCAACATCTCCCGAAGATCTGGAGAACATCTTTAAGACTTCTCCCGAACATCTCGCCGACATCTCCATAACATCTCAACGAACTCGAAGTGAAGAAATAAGGCATGACAATGAGTTAAGCGAAAATGAGGTTAACCACTTGGATAACGCATTGTCGAAAGATAGGTTAACCCTTGAGGAAGAATCTTGTACCCCCCCTTCTTCTTCTTCTTCATCTTCATCTTCAAAAAAAAGAAATAAAACCATTGTCGAAATGCCGGAAGAATCGGCTTTCGACTTGCCGGCACTCTGGAAAGAATTATGTCCGGATCTACCGCAAGTTCGAGAGATCACTCCAAAACGACGCCAAAAGATCCGGTCCAGGATCAAGGAACATCACTCAATCGATTGGTGGAAGGATCTATTTGCGATGATCAGCGGTATTCCCTTCCTGAACGGTGAAAACAAAACAGGATGGAGAGCCAGTTTCGATTGGGTGATTGAAAATCCTGACAACGCAATCAAGGTGCTGGAAGGGAAATACGCATCAAAGGAAGATCACACCGTGAGTTCCAATTCTGGATGGTAGAGTACAACCAGGATATGCCTCTGGATGAATCAGAAATGGCCCAAGAAACGATTCTAATTGGTAAGGTGGACCCATGGGTCATATAGGAAAAGAAATGCCCTTTAAAACGCAAAATCGGGGCATTTCCGATGGGATTGAGAAAATACCGAGGGATCCGATGCCGATGCCGAAACAGATCTTTCCTCCGCCCGACATTCTCCCCAAGGGAGGATTGATCCGTCAGATTGCGGATTATATCCTGGAAACCTCGGTCTATCCTCAGCCCGTTCTGGCCGTTGCGGCATCGGCAACGTTTGTCGGATGTCTCCTCGGGGGGAAAGTCGCCTCGGAAAGCGATCTCAGGACCAATCTTTATACCGTCGCCCTGGCTCCGTCCGGATCCGGCAAAGAGCACGCCCATAAAATACTCCGGAAACTTGTTGCGGAATGCGGGCTGGACAGACACCTGGGAGGCGACAATATCGCGTCGGGAAGCGCGGTTTTTGCCGCCCTGTCCCACGAAAAAAGGCTCTTGTATCTGCTGGATGAGTTTGGCCTGTTCCTGAAGGCGATCCTGGATGGGAAGAATCAGCACAAGGCGGAAATCATGAAGAATTTCATGACCGCTTACTCCCGGTCGAACTCTTCATGGCTGGGGACCGATTATGCCAACCCAAAGGAAAATCCGAGAACGCCAATAATCAATCCCCATTTATGTTTATATGGCATATCCACGCATCAGAATTTTTTCGAGGCTCTTTCTTCCTCGAACGGAGGCGACGGATCAATTGCCAGAATGATATTTTTCGATATCGGGGAAAAATCGACCCGACCCCAAAAACAGTCCGGACTTATGTTCCCGGTTCCCTTTTCGCTCGTAGAAAAGATAAAAAATTTTTCAACCATAGGCGGAAATTCAGGTTCCAACTCAGGTTCCAACAGGGAGAATGATCCGCTCGTGATGCCCTTCGATCTTGACGTCTATGAACAGATTGATAAACTCGATCTTTTTCTGCAATCCCAATGCGCACCGACGGATGTGATGCGCGCGGTGTACAACCGGGAGACCGAGAACACGATCAAGCTTGCTCTCATTCATGCGGCCTCGATGGGAAATAGGACCGTCGGCATGGAATCCTTCGGCTGGGCATCCTCGATCATGCGATGGTCCACGCAGACGATTATCACTCAAATGGAACGGCATGTTTCCGACAATGTGCAGGAGAGGCATGTCAAGATGATTATTCGTCTTATCGGAGACGGCATCACGCGCAACGAATTGACCCGAAAGACTCAAACGCTGACCCGAAGGGAACGCGATTCGATCCTTGCCGATCTGATTGAATCCGGACAGATCGTGGCGGAAATGAAAGAATCCGATGGGAAAAAAAGGGCACCACTGGTTTACCTGAAAGCCTGAAAAATTTCTTTTCAATCCGACGCCAAGGGAATATAAAAAATTTCTCACCCATAGGTGGAAATTCCGCTCCTCCGCTACAAGTATGCTATGGAAAGAATCTTCGGATTCGTTCTCTCCTTCTTCTGGGCCCATGTCCGAATCCTCACCAAACATCCCGGCATGAGACCCTGGGTCTCCTCCTGGATCAGCCGAATCAGAAAGGTCTATGGTCTCGGGAAAGAGCCTGAAAACCGGATCAATAACCTCGATGCTCTTGGGTCGAATCTTGCCTTCATGAAGCAGGAGGCCGAAAAAGACCTTCACCAGAGCCTTCCTTCCCCGGCCATAAAAGCGGTGAAGAGTCTCACCCGGCACCGGGAGGGGCTCACTCTCTTCCTCGATCTCCCGGAGGTCCCTCTCAACAACAATGCGACCGGACGGGATCTCCGGCGCGAGGTCGTGGGGCGAAAGACCTTCCATGGAGCCGGCTCCCTCTGGTCCGCCAATATCGCCTCCTGGATCACTACGATCTTTGGGCACATGGTCGAAAAACGGGATCAACATTCACACCTCCCTCACCGATTATCTCACTGTATGCGCCGCGTTGGGCACGGTCCCCGACAATCTCTCTCCGTGGCTCCCCTGGTCCATGGACTGGGACCGGAAGGCTTTTCTCTCCCGGCCAACGTCCGACGACACCTCCTGATCCCCTCCCGTTCCCCTGATCGTCCGGTCTCGTTACATTGCCCTCCGAGGAAGGCTTCCCTTGCGTCCTTCGTCTCCCCCCCCCATATCCCTCCCAGAAGATCGAAAACTTACGAGCCTTCCGTAATTTTTGAAAGCATGAATGACCCTCTGGAAAGGCTTCAAGAAAAAAAAGGGGAGCTCGAATGCTCCCGGTCATATCAATCGTGATTACTCAATGTATGGCATAATGACAAAAACTCCTTTCTCTTTCTCAATCTCGATAAATGCCGGATCTGTAGCCGAAAATATCGAAAACCTGAAATTGCCGGATTCCTTCCCGATAACTTTCATGACCTTTCCCATGTTTTCAGTATTGAAAAAAAGGCCGCTGGTCAATTGACCATCAGTCATCAGTTTTTCCTTTAGCATCAATACTTTCTCATATGGTGGATATAGAATTTTCTGATGTATAAACTGAAAATATTCGTCTACGTATCTGAACATGCCGGATGAAGGATTGAAAGATACTATAAATTCATCGGTTTTTTTGATGAGCTTAATTATTTTGGACAGCGATGAGGAACTATAGATCCTTCTTTCAGTAAGCCTCCCGTCAATCGGCTTCAGGGATCCGCGATATAGAATGAATCCGTCCGTGCCGACAATCGCTATAGATCCGTCCTCTTGAGGGTCGAAAAGAACGATACCAAAATGATTCGGTCTCTCATCCGTACACGCAATAGCACGCATTACTTCTCTTTTAAAGTCTTGACCGAGGAAGAATAATTCCGTCGTGGTTGTCATCGTCTCTGTCCCGGTCTCAATCAATGTGTTTTCCATGTCAATCTCCTTTTTTTGTCAATATTATTTTTTGTCTCGTCCAGGATTCATAAGCCTTTCCGTCTTTCGGTGTCTGCAAGTAGTTCTTTTCGTGTCGCAGGCACCGTCGAAAACTTAAAACCCTTTGTCGACAGTCTTTTCTTAAAAATGTCTCCAGATCGCAATGTTATCGTTGCCGTCCCCCCCCTGATTGAGATTGTTCGTGCGATCTCCGTGTGTGGGCTGTATTTTGAGTGATTCCGGCTTCCGCTCCATTCTAGCCAGCTAACCTCGACGTTCTCATATACCGTCGTTTCTTCGTCTTTTTTGTCCCTCTTGTAATTTTTCAATGCCTGGACCGCGTCCGGGTTGACCATTACATCACAACCTATAGATGCACATCCGGGCCCGTGTCCTTCCAGGCCGAAGATCACGAAGACCTCATGGCGACGGTAAAAGTCGATTCTATTTTTATAGCTCGATGCGTGATGCCACTCATTCGGGGAACAGAATTCACGAATAAGCTCTGCCGGAATTCTCCCGACCCGCGAAGCCGGCATGAGCCCGGCCTGGTAAGCATTCGCAGCGTTATTCGACATCCCTTTTTCATAACTCCATCCCGACATTTTGACCCCCCCGGTTAACTTTTCCACGTGGCCATGGGTAACTACTTATTTTTGGCTCTTCCATACCGAATAATCCGCAATCGATTCAAAAGCCAGATATCCTCCTTCGACCTTAACGATCCTTGCCGCCCAGGGGGCGCGGTTAATTGCTGTTTTACGTGTTTTGCAATCGAAAAATTGTGTTCTCATGAGATTCTCCTTGTGTATGTTTTTCCGTCAAGAATGACCAACTATGACGTATTTTGTGATCCCACATTCTTCCGCAATCGCATCCATCGCCTCTCTGATCGCACCTTCTCCCACCCCATGGATATTCCGAGAGAGAGTGATTCCAGCAGAATCGCACGCATCAGAAAAAGATGCGGAAAGCTTGTCATAGCCGAATCCTCCGGCCTTCCCGGTCCCCGAACAGTAGTGATCCCCATGAATCCATAGTGAACATGTAATCGTCGATGCATATTTGTTCCGTCCCGAATACCACCGAACAGTGATTAATTCATCCAGCGAATCAGACACAAGAGAGCAGCATTTGATTAACTCTTTCTTAGTCCCGAGATTGATTGCATTGTAAGCATGTTTTTCGTCGAATTTTGCCGTCATTTTTTCCATTTTAAACCTCCGTGATTGAATGATCTTTCAAGTATTCGAGAGCATAGCGATTGTCATGTCCGACAATCCCCCACAATGAATCTTTAAATTCCCATTTGTCGCAACACTGACATTTTTCTTCATAGATATAGCCCACGGCTCCTTCATCTAAAAAAATTTTCATGTCTTCATATGCAAACTGCCAATATTCTTTTGCATCTTTCCGCGATTCAAATGAAAAATAATACTGACCGTCTCGGTCCGATGGGCCCTTTATCCAGTATTTTTCTCCGTCAAAAATAATTCCGTTGGTGTTCAGAATTTCTTCTGTGTAATCCTCATCCGCATTATTAAGTTTGGAGATAAACCGTCGCTCATCCCGCCAAGTTTCATAATGTAATTTTGCCATTCCTCCGCCCAAAGAAGTTTCTGGATCATAATCATAATCTGGAACAACCCGAACCCGTCTTGTCGCTGTTTCTTTGTCCTGATCTTCATTTTCATACACTGTTTCAAGAGTTTCATTTTTCATCTTACTTCTCCTTTTTGAGCTTTTTGTCATTCCTTATTCTTCATCATCAAGATCAAGCCATTTTTCGTAAGCGCGTTGATGCGCATTTTTCCCTTTTGACACGGACACTCTCCCGGCGAAAACCCAGGCATTATTTTTCAGTTTTCTGAACTCAAAAATTTCCGATGGAATCCCGTTCACATTGCAAACTTCTGTTTGCGTAACTTTCACATCCCCGAAGAGTTTAGCCATCTTGCGCCTCCTTTTTGTCGTTCGATCCAATCTTTCGTTACTGATCATCAGCTCGGGGGTTCGGTCCGGGTCTCATCTATCCCGGGCTTTTGAGACGCTCGCTTGAGCCGTCCCCGTTGCTGATGTATACACTATACACTATGTGATAGGTGATGTCAAGGGATCGATATAGCATGACGTTTATTGACGTTTTAAAGTGTCACAATTCAATAATCACGATGCTTTATCGCTTAAAACGTCAACGTCACTGTTACCCCATATATACAGGGGGGGGGAAAAGGGAGAAGGGGAGGGATATGATGTATGAGAGAGATAAGATAGTAAGTTATTATGATATATGTATATATTATTTATCTATATAATACGGAAAAGACTCTTTTTCCATTACATGACAATGACTTAGCAAAACGTCATTCAAACGTCATGGGAAGATTGCGATTGTGATCGTAAATGCTCTCCATTCCTCGATTCGGACAACGTAAAACATCAATAGAGGGGATGAGGTTTTAAAGATGAATCCTGGAGCTGTCTATGTATTATATTAATGCCCTCTTCTTGGAGCCTGTACATCCCTGTACATCAATGAATGTTCACGCTATCACGCTATAAGGGATGGGTAACGCTCTTCGCACGCGCTCATTCGGTAGTAGCCCAGGGAAAGGCAAAAAACCGATCCCGAAGCGGTTCGCGGATCCTCCTGGAGGAGATCGCGAATTCTCCAAGATCGATCATTCCTGAACGCAAATAACGCACATTATGTAAACGGCTCCCATGAACCAGGCCATCATGAGGGAAATTTTTGGGGAGGAGGGGGGGGAGGGACGGGACCCCGTCACTCCGAGCGGCTCTTGAGATTGCCCCCTGCGGGTGGGGGCCAAGTAATCTTTGAGTGAATGGGAATTCTGGAAAAAAAATACGGAAAAATTGACAACCCAAAAAAATGGGGCTATAAGGGGGGGAGAGAAAAAAATAAACAAGAAGTGAGGTAAAAATGATCCACGATCCCCATTGCCCCGCTCCGGAGATGTGTTCGGAATGCGGGGAGTTTCCGGTAGCAGACGATCACGACTGCATGGACTACCCGGTATGTCTGGACCCTTTCATCTTGGGGAGCAGCGCCATCCTGTGGGGCCTGATTATTGTCATTGGGTGGTCCCTGTGGACGGCGCTGAAATACGGAGGGTGGGTGCGATGACGCAACAGGAATACCAGATGATTCAAGACTTTCTGACAACGCAAGCCGCGATGCTCGCCAAACTGGACCTTGACGGGTTCATTGATGCAAACAGCCGGGCCGATTCCCTCGGGACTATCAAGGACCCGACGCTCTACCGGAAAGCGTATAAGGAGCTTGACGCGATCCGCGATCTTGCTATAAGAGCGAAGCTGTATGCCAATGCTTATCTCCAGCTGAACCGCATAGCAGAGAAGGGGGAACGGGAGGAATCGAAGTCAACTCCCCCGTCCTGAATGACGGATCGATGGGGTTAAACAAGAATGGGAGGATGATGAAGACGATTTTGAGTTTGATCGCAGGGATTATGATTGGATGGATGGTCTGCAATCCAAGCGCGGTGGCGGACGATTGGGGAGGGAGTTCGCCGGGGGTTTATCCGGAGCAACGGACGATTATCAATCACGGAAACGGGAGTCAGAGTTATTTTTTTACTGACAAAGACGGGGGGAACTTCGGTGACAAGTAGGGGAGAAGAAGAGAATGGACAGAGAGACAAGAATGCAGGAAGCGGAAATAAAAGAGGTCTACGACCGGGAAGCGGAGCTGAAGCTCCATGCGAACATCCGGAAGGCGTTGGGAGTAGAGCTGGCGGAAATGGGATCTCTGGTGACATCGAGCCGAACGAGGCTCAAGGTCAAGGTCCGGGAGCGAGCGAAGGGGGATTTGAAGGTCGAACTGAGGTTCTTTTACGGAGAGAAGGATTTGCCGGGGAAGGGAATACTTATGGATCCGGCGACACTGGAATGGGTGATCCTGATGTTGGGGGAAGCCCGGAAATATGCGCAGAAAGTGGAAGAGAGCCGCGAACCGATCAGCAAGATCAGCAAAACGGACAAGGAGCTGCGGAGACTGAGAGGGGAGGGAGAGTTCCCGGCGGAGATCGACCTGAAGGGATTTATGGAGGGGGGATCATAAACGAAGAGGCCCTGGAAGCGATAGAGAAGGCGATGAGGGGGGCGGAGGAAGCGGTCGAGAGGGTGATCAAGACGATTCGTGTGATCAAGCCCGTTTTCGAGCGCATGTTGGCGTTTGAGGCGTGGGGAAGCGGGGAGACAGGCAAGCGTCCGGGAATGGTGGAAAATGAAAGGAAAACTCCTTCGGAGAGCATTGTCTGGACTCCTGGACCGGGGTTGACACCGATTCGGGGAATTCCGGGGGCCAAGCTCCCGGGATTGTATCCGGGGGGAGTGAAGGGGAGTTCATTTGTTAAATGGGATGGCAGGGGAGAGCCATTGGTGGCGGAGCTGACATATGAAGGCGGAAGAAAGGTGTGGTTCGAGATTGAGAGAGCGGGGGATATTATCGGTACTCTGTGGACTTCCGACCCCGGAACGATGCCGGCAGGACCCGGAACTCCGGCTGGCGTGGAAAGTGATCCAGCGAAGCCTACAGGATCTCTATGATCCGGACCTTCCGGTGATTCTCCGGTTTGATGCCTGGGCCTTTCTGTCCTTGGATGAATTCTGGAGTGAATTGCTGGGGATAAAGATCCGGAGAATTTTCACAAAATATCCGTTTCCGCCTTTTGTGATCAGTATGGAGGAAGTCAAGAAATGGGAAAAAGAGTTCTGTGCAACAATTCAAAATGCGAACGATATGGAACGGACAGCGAAATGAATATTTACGAGCAGGACAAAACATGGTCTTTTTATTGCCATGCCTGCAAGAGCCTCATGGTTCGTACGAAAGAGGGATGGACAAAAGATCCGAAGGTAAAGGGAACGGCGGCAGATACGGACGACCCGGAAAAATGCCGGAAATTGCGGATCAGATAATCAAAGGGGGAACGATGGCTTACAATACAGTCGCAAAGAACAAGTTGCAGGATCTCAAGGAGCAGGAAACGCGGGTTTTCCATATGGCGGAGATTGTTTCACTTTTTGGAAAGTTTCACCCGGAAAAGGAAGAGTTGAGCGATCTCAAACAGTTCTGGACTACGGTAAATCGCTATGTGGAAGATCTTGGGGCGCATATTTCAAAACGGGAACAGGCCAATGCGCACACGAAATGTTCGGTCTGCGGAGAGCCCATCAGTCGGAGACCGGCGGGAATTCTTCCCGGATTCGATCCTGTGACAGGCATTCCTGTTCAGCTTTATGTCTGCACGCAGACGTGCTTTCAGAAAGCGCAAGTCCAGATGGAAAAAGAATCCCGGGCGAGACTGGAGGCAAGGCGATGATGGAAGAGGGAAAAGAGCTTCAGAAAGCAGTCCCTATGGATGAGATGGACAGGGCCCTGATTGGCCTGTCCGGGGTCAAGGAGGATAATATTCTTGAGGAATGGGGGAAGACCTCTCTTCTTCAGGCGATTGAGGATATCCAGTCGCTTGAATCCTGTGTGCCTCTTCTTGAAAAAGAAAAGGGCCTTCAGGTCCGGAGATCGATTGATTATTTAAAAGACTTCCTGATGATTTATGCCGCGACCCCCAGCGCCTTTCTTCCAAGATCATTCAAAAAGCAGAAAGAGGCTCCGATTGGAAAGAATGAGTTCGAAAAGTGGTTCTGGGAACATCTCAGGGCGAACTATGTGGGACATCCTATAAAAACGGGAGACATCGAGGGAATCATTTCAAGGTTCGGGTGGGATGTCGTGGAGATCCGGTCGGTTCTGGAATCGAACGGGATCATGATGGTGGGGGAGTGGAGGATTGAAGGGGAGTGGGGGACACACTTTTCATGCTTCATTGAGCTTTTGGACGGGGAGATGAATGCCGTTATGTATTTGCCGGTAGAGGAGGCCCCGAGGATCATCAAGTCTCTTGGAACGAATCCTGATGAAGAGGAGGAGACCGATGGGGACGACTGATATTCCTTTTTCACGACGGGGAATCTCTGTTCGGTGGGAGACTTGTCCCAAATGTGGGGCCTATACCCATACACAAAAAATAGTGGATATTTTTTCGGAGGAAGGATTGTCTGTCATCGGTGGTCTTGGACCCCGGAGCATTTTGGCCCTATGTCCGAAGTGTGCATCCCAATACAGGGAGAAAAGTCATGTCACAAATTGAAGTCTGTGGAACATGCAAGTTCTACATCGATCTTCCCCCCGAATCAGGGGTAACGAATGTAGGGGTTTGTTCCCGGTTCCCGCCCCAATTGCTGTTAATGCCACAGAAACGACCGGATGGACAAATGGACCTCTGGCCCATGGCGCTTAGACCTCAAGTACAATCTGTGGATACTTGTGGGGAATATCGCCTTAAGATTATGGAAAAATCCCAAAAAGAAAAAATTTATGTCGTTAACAATCCACGTGAATCATGAAGACTATTCTCGCTCTATTGGCCCTTGTTATCATTGGAACCGTCTACTATATCTGGTGGGAACATTCCCGATGGATACGCTATGTTTCCGAATATAGTTGCGTTCAGACCGGAAGGACACGGGAAACAAGAATTCCTATATGGGTAAGTATCCCCAATGGTACGGGATTTTTGAATTATATTTACGAAACCAAATATGAATACAAATGTCTCAACGGAAAAATCTGGCATTGAAGGAGCCTCGCCATTAAGATATCGGAACTTCATCCCTACTTGTACGGGCTTAAATCGGAGGGGGAGACCTTCCCCGGATTGCCCATCGTGAATCGTGAAGGACGGAAGATCTTTTTCCGTCCCACGCCTCCCCAGGAGTATGCCCTTGAGAAAATGAAAGAGCAGGACGGGAAACCTCTGAGGGTCGTCGTTTTGAAAAACCGTCAGGTGGGTTTTTCGACCTTGTTCCTGGTGCTGATGGTCGCCTATGCCCACCGGTATGCCCATCGGGAATGCTATGCGGTGGCCCAGCTTCAGAAAACGGCGAATGTTCTCCGGGAACGGGCGGCCCGGATGTGGGAGACGCTGTATCACAAGACGATCAAGAAGGGAACGACAAAGCAAATCCAGTTTCCGCATGATGGGGATGCATACAGCTTTTTGATTACGGATACCGCCGGTTCGCTGAAAGGAGGAAGAGGTCCGACGGCGCATTCCCTGATGTTGACCGAAGCGTCCCGCTATCCCCCCGATTCGATCTCCACCTTCACCTCAGCGGTCGGATATCATCCGGAATCCATGATATTGATTGAGACCACAGCGAACGGGAAGTCCGGCGACGGATATGACTATTATCATTTATGGCAAGCTGCGGAAGAAGGGAAGAATGAATATCTTCCCATTTTCATTCCGTGGACCATGGATAACGAATGTCGAAGGGTCATTCCGGATAATTTTGAACTGATCTCGGAATATGAGGAAGAGCTTCACCACGAACATCATCTTGAGTTCGATCAGATTTATTTCCGAAGAATGAAGATCGACGGCGACTTTGCCGGAAATGAATCGAAATTCTGCCAGGAATTTCCGCTCACTCCTTCCGAAGCTTTTGTGTCCTCGGGAGTGAGAATCTTTTATATCGATGAAATAAAGGCCGTTGAGAAAACACTGGAAGATCCGATCACAGAAGGTATTTTTGAAATCGATACCCTGAAATTCCGGAAGAAAAAGGGAGGGTATTTACGGCTCTGGGAGGCCCCGATAGAAGGCCATAAGTACTACATCGGAGCGGACGCCGCCAAATGCGATGATGAGGATTCCGACTTCGCCGCCGCGGTCATGTGGAACGGAACGATGAAGACGCAAGCCTGCACCATCGAGGAACGTCTTGATCCGAAAGAATTTGCCTTTGTTCTGAATCTTCTTGGCCGATGGTACAACAATGCGATGCTCTCGGTTGAAATCACCGGCGGCTGGGGGAATCATGTCCAGATGGAACTGAAAGATTCCCTGAATTATCCGAATCTCTATATATGGAAGGGAAAAAACGATTATGTCGGGATTAAGAAATCCCACAATTATGGATGGATGACGACCTTTTCATCCAGGAATGATCTGATGAGCGTCTTCAAGGAATCCCTTCGGAATGGACTCATTGTGAAAGACGAGTCGCTGTTTTTGCAGATGGACAGCGCCGAACAGGAAATGGGGCTCCGATGGTCCGTTTCGAAAGGACATGATGATATACTGATGGCAGCCATGATCGGATGGATGGCCTGTTATCACTATCCCCCTCCCCGATACGTCGGATCAGAACGGTCAAAGATCCTGGATGACGAACCGGCGGACAGGGGATATATTCCTCCGGATGAGGCCTACTTGGTCAAGCATTTGTCCAAACTGAACAAATTGGTCCAGCGGGACGTGAAACGCAGGACTGTCATGGGTGGATCCGTATTGGCAAAAACCAAATACATCTAGGAGGTGCCCCCCCATGGGGAAAGTCAAGATCCTGAACAAGAAAGATATGGACAAAGGAAGAAGAGAAGTCCAGAAAAGGGAAAGGACTGTTGCCATTAAAATGAATATTTCGGAAGGAGAAAAAATTGCCGCCGAAGCTGCGAAAAACGCCCGACTTGTCCCCGGAATCTTTAGTCCCGGATGGCTCTCCAATATTGAAAAAAATGTTTCTGGAACTGGCTGATGCGCTGGAAAAAAGAGACCCGAAAACCTATCTGAATTTGCAGGTCAATCTGGTGAGGGCCTTGGCTCCCCTGATTCAAACCAATCAAATTGATGTGGCGTCCGTTCCCAAGCTTTTGCTTGACCTCGAGAAATTAAAGTTGCAGGATACGGGGTCAGGACAGGGAGATATTATCCGAAGAGCGGTGTTGAACAATACCGCCAATTGAATGGGGGACTATTTTGGCTTACGGGAATACGACCTTCACGAATTATGCCAGAGAGCCACAGGTCATGGGACCCGTCCCCAAAGGCGTCCAGGACATGGTGCGGGAGATTCAGAACCTCAAGTCCAACGCCCAGGCATTCAAGGAAAAGAAACTCGGCGAAGGGTTTCTACAATGGGTCGAACAATTTTATTCCATGGAACGAGTTCCTTTTTCTGAATCCGGAACGGATACCGTCATCCCTCTCCTCCAGTATCTTTTTCTGATCGAAGCCTCCGATCTTACCGATACCATTCCTATATTCTACATCCACAAAGAGGGAAGACAATCTTTTGAACGCCTGAAACAAGTGGAAAAGGTGATTCGGAATATCTGGAGAGAAGAAGACTGGAATCTTGAATTTCTCTCGGCCAGTTTATGGTCTCTCCTTGTGGGCGTGGGGTTTGTGGAGTTCGGACTGGATTCACAGGCCGATTCGGGAGAGGGGAAAGTCTGGGGACGATCCGTCAATCCCACCAAAATATTCGTTGATCCCCAATGTTCCACTTTGGACAATGCCTGGTACATGATGAAGGAAGACACCAAATACATTGATGAAATACGGATTCTTTATCCGAACCATGCGGACGAAATATTGAAGAGAGCCAAAAAGGGCATCCCGGAGGTGACTCAGTTTGTGGGACTGGAAATGCCCATGGGCCCCATGCGTTCGGTCTTCGGGGCGGATGTGACGCGCATGAAAGCGACGGATGGGGTTTTCTCTCTCAGAACCGTATGGGTCAAGGATTCGGCAACGATTGAATATGAAGCGGAAGAAAAGGCCCGAAAGGCGGATGTTTCCGTCCGGAAGATCCTTCCGAATCCCAAAAAAATATTGAAATACCCGAATGGACGAATGATTGTGGAATGCGAGGGGACTATCCTTTACGATTCTCCCAACCCATACCGAACCTTTCCGTTTGCGGACATTCATGCGACTCCTCCCATTCAGGGATTTTGGAATCCTCCCCCCTTGAAGTTTTCCGCCTCCATTCAAAGCACGGCCCAGGAATTGATCAATCAACTGATGGACAACTGTTCCCGCTTGAACAAGGGAATTACCTACATCAAGGAAAATACGGAAATCAGCCAGGAAGACTTCATGGGTGTGGCGGGCGAAGTCCACTGGATTCCCGCCCAGGCAGAAATACCCGTGACGAAGTTCCCCGAACCGATGCCTCCACAGATGACGGATATCCCTTTCAAGATGA
>Ga0078972_1004577_pt1 | contig 35235 bp, 36 predicted proteins | sample YelNatPaOPGAMG01_FD_67568 | JGI IMG/M metagenome (GOLD analysis project Ga0078972, IMG submission 67568) | Hot spring thermophilic microbial communities from Obsidian Pool, Yellowstone National Park, USA - OP-RAMG-01 (SPADES assembly) (version 2) | ecosystem: Environmental > Aquatic > Thermal...
GAATTTAAAAAAAGTTTCAGTTTAGGAGGTTAAGTATGAAAAAAAGGCTAGTCTCACTCGTAGCAGCAGCTGCTTTATTGGGCTCTGTATCCATAGCATCTGCTGGCACAGTCACCACAAAGGGTGATACGAACATTTCTATTGGTGGTTTTATCCAAACCTATTTTGATTGGGCAAATAACCAGACAAACTTAGGTTATCAGGCAAACCCAAAAACGGCAGGTCCAGCGGTTACGAATTTTGGCACAAGCAGCCAATTCTCTAGGCTTTCTTTGGGTCTTAGCAACCCGACAGAAGGCATAACAGGTGTAGTAGAGGGTGATTTCTTTGGCGGTGGTGCTGGGCAGCAGTTGTACGGTAAGGGAAACTTTAGACTGCGACACGCTTATATTGTTAAGACATTTTGCCAAGAAGGCTGCAACTACACACCATGGTTGTTGATAGGTCAAACATGGGATCCTCTTGAGATGTTAAATAGTTTTACTCTAAACGACATCGTAGGTATTGCTGGTCAAAACTGGGGTGAAGGTGTTGTTAGAACCTCTCAGATTGGCTTTGGCGTAAAATTTGATTTAGGAAGCGTGAAACTAAATCCTGGTATTTATGCTGCTAATCTAGGAGGAGACTCTACTTTTGGTAATAGTGGTGTTATTTATTCTTCAACTTCTACCTTATCTCAAAGGCTTACATCTCCGGGTTTTGCAATTAAAGTTCCTGTAGATTTTAATACGGGTTTAGGCGCTCCAGCTAATTTCTATACTGGTTTTGAGTGGCAGCCAATGAAATTAAGCGGTCCAGTAGTTTCAGGAATAAATAGCAAAAACGAAAATGCATGGATGGCAACAGTTGGCTTAACACTGCCGGTTTATTTTGTTAACTTGACGGGTAACTTCCATTATGAGCGCGGTATGACGGCTTTTGATATACCTTTGTTTGGAGACGCTTATGCTATGCCGTCTTTTTATGTGGATCAAAATGGCTCGGTCCAAGCAGTTCATGGTACAAGCTGGAACGCTCAAGCTCAAATTGATTTTGATAAGTTAGCTCAAGTGCCAATGACTTTATCTTTTGGATACGGCCAAACAGTATTTAGCAATTATGGCGCATTAGCTAATAATACATATACACCACTTGTTAGAAAGATGGGAACTATGTTTGCTAACGTCAACTATCATTTGACTAAGTCTTTGGCGTTAGGTTTAGAGTATGATAGAAACAAGACTTATTACGTAGGCGATGGCAACGATGGAAGTTCTGGCCAGAATGCAAATCAAGTATTCTTAAGAGGTATGTATACTTTCTAAGAGTTTTGCCTGCTTTAGAACAAATCTAACCCTCCCGTTTGGGAGGGTTTTTTTATGCCCATTCAAATAATTAAATCATATATATTAAATTTTTATTTTATTCTTGACATATAAATATAATTTTTTTATATTATAAAACAGGATATATAACAGAATAATTTAAATTAGACATTTTAAATTGGAGGTGTTTATGAAAAAGAAATTAGCATCAGCAGTAGTTGTCCTGTCAGTTTTAGGTGGGGTGAGCTTTGCAACTGCTGGCACAGTCACCACAAAAGGCGACACAAATATTTCTATTGGTGGTTTTACGCAGATGTACTTTGATTGGGCAAATAATCAAGGTTTTTTAGGTAACGTTGCAAACCCAGAGTTTACAAAAACAGGTACTAAATCTACACCAGCTCAAACCTCATTTGGTTCAACGGCAAACTTTACAAGGCTTGGTCTTGCTTTAGAAAACAAAGCCGAAGGTGTCAAAGGTTTAATTGAAGGCGATTTTTGGGGTGGCGGAGCAAATATTTCAACAGATCAAAATGGTAACTTTAGACTGCGACATGCGTATTTTGTAAAAGAATTTTGCCAAGAAGGCTGCAACTATACACCGTGGTTGCTTATTGGCCAAACATTTAACTCAGGGTTTTATATTTCTTACACGATGAATGGGCCAGTAAATATTGCTGGTTCATCAAGTGGTCCTACAAACAGGATACCTCAAGTAGGTTTTGGTGTTAAATTTGGTCTTGGAAGCGTTAAGTTAAACCCTCAAATTGCAGCTGAAGATTTATTAACAGGATTTATTTCTCAAAGTGGCTTTGATAGCTACAGATCAACAATGCCTGGCTTAGGTGTTAGAATCCCTGTTGAATTTAATAGTGGCTTGGGTGCGCCTGTTCAATTTTATGCAGATGTTCAGTGGCAGAATTTAAAACTAACAAAGCAAGCGAGCAATATTTATAGCTCTAATCAAAACTCTTACGAGTTTGGTGGTGGTTTAGAGTTACCAGTTTATTTTGTAAGCTTAAAAGCAGATGCCCACTATTCAAAAGGTTTCACAAAATATGACTTACTTTCTGGCAATGTAATGCCGCCGTCTTATTACTTGGATGGCACATCCATAGAAAAAGTAAGCGCTACAGCTTGGGATGCAATGTTAAAAATTGATTTTAATAAGCTCTCTCAAGTGCCAATTACGCTTGCAGGCGGCTACTCGCAGGTTGTGTTTGGAAATTTAGGCAATCTAAGCAATGGCTCTAGCGCATATGCTAGAAAAGCTTCTACTGTATTTGCCAATATAGGTTATAATTTAACAAAATCTGCAACACTGGGTCTTGAGTATGATAGAAACAAAACCTACTACGTAGGTGCTACCAACGATCCAGATAATGGAAGGGTCAGTAATCAAGTGTTCTTTGTAGGTACGTACAAATTCTAGACAAGCCTTTTTTCCATATTTAACTTTAAGCCCCCTATTTTATCTGGGGGGCTATTTGCTGTTTTTTAAAACCTAAACTTTTATATCTATGTGTTTTTGTGCGCTTTTAGAGTTATCTTGTGGTTTTTCTTTTTTAGATAGGTGTTCGTGTATGTTTGGGTTTTCGCTTGATTGAGCACTTTCTACTTTGGTATTTGCTTCTTCTTGCTCTTTTTTTTGCGCAATGCGCTTAACGCTGTCTGCTTGAGCGACCTGAAGCAGTAAGTTATTGTTTACATTTGATTGAGCGTAAGAGTTTAATATTACACTTTGCATGTCGATGGGGCCTACCATAACACGCTCCTTATAAAAAAAGAAAAAAGGTTTGTTTTAAACAGCGCTTTTTTGCAAAATAAACCTTTTTATTTACTTATTTAGCGCAAGTTAAAAAACAGTTTGCCAAACTCTTGTCCGTTTTCTACGAATAAACTATCTTTTCCCATTAACTCACAATACTTTTTACTGCCTTTTTCGCCTGTCCATACAGCAAATGGCACTGGATCGTTTGTGTGAGTTTTTAGGCTTATGGGTGTTGGGTGGTCTGGCAAGCATGCAATCTTTAACTCAAACTCATCTGCCATATCAAGCGCAGGCCCTACAATTTTTTTATCAAATAGCTCAATAGCTTTTATTTTTAAGTCCAAATCGCCCATATGACCAGCCTCATCTGGTGCTTCAATATGCACATAAGCAAAACCCATTGATTTAAGCGCGTCGTAGGCAGCATTTATTTTGCCTTCGTAGTTTGTATCAATAAAACCTGTTGCCCCTTCAATGTAAGGTGTAGATAAACCCAACATCTTGCCAATGCCTTTCATTAAATCCACTGCGCTTATAACTGAGCCTTCAATACCGTAGACTTCTTTGTAAGAAGGCGCTTTTGGCGCTTTGCCCTCACCCCACAGCCAGATTGCATTTGCCTTTGTAGTATTTATCGGATTTTTTAGAATTTCTTTAGCCATTTGCATAATTTTTATGAGTTCGTCTTTGGCTTGTCCTTTGGGCAAATATGCTTGAATGTTTTTGTCTGTAATATCGTGAGGTGGTGTGGTGGAGTCTGTTTTTCCATTTTTCCATATCATAAGGTTTCTGTAGCTAACACCTGCAAAAAATTTAATATTGTCTAGTTTTAGCTGTTCATTTAGCAAGTCAATGAGTTTTTTTGCGTCATTTGAGTCTATATGCGATGCACTAAAATCTTTCATAATATCATTTTCTATGGTTACAAAGTTGCACCTGTATGCCACATCGTCTTCTTCTAACATAATATCTTTTGCAAGGGCTTCTATGGGGGCTCTTCCTGTGTAGATTTCTTTGGGGTTATAGCCTATTGCACTTAAATTTGCCACATCAGAGCCAGGCGGCATACCATCTGGTACAGTTTTGAAAAGCCCTATTGTGCCGCTTGCAAGCCTGTCCATATTAGGTGTGTTTGCATACTCAAGGGGCGTTTTATTGCCAAGTTCTTTTATTTTGTAGTCTGCCATACCATCGCCAAGCAAGATTAAATACTTCATAGTTTTATCCTTCTATAAATTTTATATATACGCTTCGTGTGCGCGGACCATCAAATTCAACAAAAAATATTTTCTGCCAGGTCCCAAGCAAAATTTTGCCGTTTTCCACAATTACTGTTATAGATGTGCCAATAAGGCTTGATACAATGTGAGCATCTGAGTTGCCTTCAATGTGAAGGAATTGTGCGTTTTTTGGGATGAGTTTTTGCAAGTGGTTTATTATGTCTATGCTTACATCTTTATCTGCGCCTTCATTTATAGTTATGCCAGCTGTTGTATGAGGCACATATATTAAACATATACCGCTTTTTTTGGGCAATACTGAGTGAATTTTATCCGTTATGTTTAATAAACACTTATGGCAATTAGTCTGGATATTAATTTTCTCTAACATAATATTAATATTAATCGTTTTGCATCAAAAAGTCAATGATGATTAGGTGTATAGCTTTAAAAGCCACGCTTTTAAACTCAACAAAGATAATATTTGCCTTAAATACAATTTTTTTATCTCGACTAATGTTTTTTTGATGTTAATTAGGCGCATAAGACCTTTATTTTGGATGGTGGTGTCTATTGATGCAATATCGTTTTTTATATCAAACTTTTTAAGCAGAAAATAGACAATCTGTTTTTCAAATTCTTCTCTCATAAAAACAATGCTATAAATTTATATTTACACATATGTGTCTTATAAATGAAATTTTGTTTAGAAATTACTTTGCTTGACAAGTTTTAAAAAATGGTTATATTTTTATAACAAAATAAATGTTTAGGAGGTTCAAATGAGTGATTTTGCAAAATTAGTAGGTCAGCTAAACCTAGAAGAGCAAAGGGCAAAGCTACTTGAAAGCAGTTTAATGATTCACGGTCATGTGTGTGGCGGTATGCCGCTTGGTTTTATTGCAGGTGAAGCTGCACTAAAAGCACTAGGTTCTCAAAGAGAGCAAAATATGGATAAATTTGTAATCCTTGAGTCTGGCGACAACCACGCAGCAGGCTGCTTTGCAGATGGTGTGCAGTTTTCAACAGGGTGCACATTTGGAAAAGGCCTAATGAGGAAAAACCCAAAAGGCAAGTTTGCTTTCTTACTTGTTGATAAGGCAACAAAAAAAGCCGTTCATGTGCGCTTAAAAAACGAAGTTATGAAAGCAGCTTTTAATTCTCCATTTATTACAGAATTTAGAAAAAAGGGTATCAAGCCATCGGATATACCGCAAGATATTGCTTTTGAGATGATCAAAAAACCTTTTAATACACCAGTTGATCAGCTAATTGAAATTGAAGGTCCATTTGATTACGATTTTTTTGAGCCGCCGGCAACATTTAACCTCGTAGAGTGCGAAGTATGCGGACAGCTGTGTGCTGAAAACTATGCAAGACTTCAAGACTCTAAAAAAGTTTGTCTTGACTGCTTTACTTATGCAAAGTGAGGCTTAAATGCTGACGCTTGTTTTAGGCCCTTTGCTAATTTTTATATTTACAATATTTTTAACTGTAGCAGGACTTGGGGCCGCGTTTATAGTTATACCTACGCTGTATTATCTTGGCGTTCCTTTAAAGGAAGCTATGGCTATAGGTTTGCTGCTTAATGCTGTAAGCATGAGTTTTGCAAGCATAGGCTACATAAAAAATCACCTTGTGAATTTTAAAGCTGCCATACCTATAATAGTTTTTGGGATTGTTTTTTCACCTCTTGGAGCATACAGCACGAAGTATTTTTCCAAAGAATTATTGCTTGTGTTTTTTGTGTTATTTTTGATTTTTGCTGGCACAATGATGCTATTTTATAAACCAAAGCAAACCCAAAAAAGAAAGCTCAATGAGTGGACTTTAGGCAGTATTTTAGGCATTGTAGCTGGATATCTTGGGGGTTTGCTTGGCGTTGGTGGTGGCAACTTTATAGTGCCTGGGCTTGTATGGAGTGGTTTTAACCCAAAAAATGCCTCTGGCACAACCGCCTTTATCGTTATTTTTTTATCATTTGCTGGGTTTTTGGGACATATTGCTATAGGCAAAATTGACATTATGCTTTTGAGTTTATGCATAGCTGCTTCAATTGCGGGCGCTTTGGTGGGCTCTTGGGCAATGACTACAAAACTTAACGCAAACCAGGTAAAAAAGATTATAGCTGTCGTTTTGTATATAGTAGCTCTAAAGATGCTTTGGAGTTTACTTAAATAAAAGCTCTAAAAAAGTCAAGCAAGGCATCATTTTGCCTTGCTTATGTCTTTGCCAATCAGTAAATAAACGGTAGGCACGATAAAGATTGTCAAAAATGTGCCAATACCAAGACCACTTGCAATCACAAGGCCTATGTCAAACCTACTTACAGCACCCGCTCCCGTTGCTAAAAGCAAGGGTACAACGCCAAACACCATAGCCGCAGTAGTCATCAAAATTGGGCGCAGCCTTATTTGAGCAGCTTGTTCTATTGCTTGTCGTTTTGAGATGCCTTGATCTTGAAGGTCATTTGCAAATTTTACTATTAATATACCGTGCTTGCTTACTAAACCGATTAATGTTACAAGACCCACTTCTGTGTATATATTTACAGTGGCAAAACCTAAGCTCAAAAATATTAAAGCTCCAGTAATAGACATAGGAACGCTTATAAGAATTATCAAAGGGTCTATAAAGCTTTCAAACAATGCAGCTAAAACAAGATATATAATAACAAGCGCAAAAATAAATGTTATGAGCATGCTTGAGCCTTCCTGGACAAACTGGCGGGACTGACCTGAGAAATTGTATGTATAACCATGCGGAAAGATTTTCTTTGATAAATTTTCCAAATAGCTAAGTGCCTGACCGAGCGTTACACCTGGTTTCATAGTAGCTGAAATTGTTGCGCTGTTTTGCTGGTTAAACCTGTTTAGCGCTTCTGGGACTGTGGTTGTTTTTATTGTTATTATGCTTGACAATGGGACAAGTTGACCGTTTGAAGCGGCTATATAGTAATTTTTGAGACTATTTTGGTCAAATCGATACTTATCTAGCACTTGTGGAATCACTTTGTAGCTATAGCCTTGCATACTAAACCAGTTTATGTAATTTTCGCTCAAAAGTGTAGATAAAGAATTGCCCAGTGTTTGCATGTTTATTCCCATACTTAAAGCTTTGCTTCTATCTATACTTATATCTATTTGGGGCTGGTCATATTTAAGATCGCTATCCATATATGCAAAAAGACCGCTTTTCATAGCTTGAGCTATAAGCTCATTTGACACCTGGTAGAGTTGTTTATACTCTGATGTAGTCGTAATGACAAACTGCACTGGCAGGCCTTGAGAGCCTGGCAGGCTTGGCAGAGGAAAAGCAACGATTTGCAAACCAGGCACTGTATTGAGCTTTTCCTGTAAATATGGCATAATCTCCATTTGTGTTTTTTTGCGCTCATTCCACGGTTTTAACATAAACCCAGAAATTAGAGCATTATTAGATGACCCAAAGCCTAGCGCCATAAAGTACTGTTGAAGCTCTGGGAATGTTTTGTATACCTGTTCAATTTGTTTTGCACTGTGCTCTAAATCGTTTAGAGTGGTTGTGGGCGCACCTGTGCCTTGAACAAATATGACGCCTTGATCTTCTGTTGGGGCTAGTTCAGACTTGCTGGTAATAAATAAAAAGTATGCACTTGTTAACACTACAATAATAACAAACACAACAACAGGTTTTGAATCTAAAACAACCTTTAATATTTTTGAGTAAAGTGTGCGCAGTCCATCGAACTGCTTATCCAAAAAATATGCAAAGCCTTTTTTATTTGTTTCTTCTTTTAAAAATTTTGATGAAAGCATTGGCGAAAGTGTCAGTGCAACAATTCCAGAAATTATAACATCGCCAGCTAATGTAAAGGCAAATTCTTTAAACAAAGCACCAGTTAAACCGCTCATAAACCCAATAGGCAAAAACACAGCTACAAGTGTAATTGACATAGCTAAGATTGGCACACCAAGTTCCCTTGCAGCCAAAAGTGATGCTTCAAGGCGGTTTTTGCCTTCGCTTATATGTCTGTCTACATTTTCAACGACAATTATGGCATCATCAACAACAAGGCCTATAGCTAAAACCATTGCAAGCAGGGTTAATAGGTTTATTGTATAGCCTAGCAAAAACATCATAAACATACCACCCACTATAGATAGCGGTATTGCAATAACTGGTATAATAACGCTTCTGTATGAACCCAAAAATAAAAATATTACGGCAATAACGACAATTAATGTTTCTAAAACAGTTTTTACTACTTCATCTATGGATGTTCTAATGTAGGTTGTTCTGTCGTAGGCTACTTTCATTTTCATAGCGCTAGGCAGCTGAGATTTCATCGATGGTAGTATTTTGTAAATATTATCTACTACCGTTAGAGGATTTGCTGTTGGTGTGGTAAATATACCAAGTACTATGGCTTCTTTGCCGTTGAAAATGTTAGTTGCAGAGTAATTGACAGATCCTAATTCTACTTTTGCTATATCCTTTAGGCGAATCAGTGTGCCGTTGTAATTGGCGACAACCAAATTTTTGAACTCATCTATTGTATGTAAATCCGTTGCGGTTGAAATATTTATTTGAATGTAAGGACTTTTGGTATAACCTGTGGCTGAAATATAGTTATTGCTTTCAAGTGCCTGGTAGACTTGAAGTGGTGTTATATTAAACTCAGCCATTTTTGTTGGGTTTAGCCAAACGCGCATAGCAAATGTTTTGTTGCCATAAACCATTACCTGCCCAACACCGTTTACAGCTTGAACCTGAGGCACTATAACGCGATTTATGTAGTCTGTCATCTGTGATGAGTTCATACTGTTTGAAGTAAACGACAAATATAAGTATGCGACATTTGTAACGCTTGTTTTGGTAATGACGGGTAGCTGGGCCTGCTGTGGCAGCTGGTTTAATACTGAGTTTACTTGAGCTAACACTTCTGATAAAGCAGCATTTGGGTCATAGTTTAATTTCATGTAAACATTTATTGTACTTATGCCTTCTGAACTTGATGAAGTCATATAGTCTATGCCTTCTGATGAGGCTATTGCGCGCTCAAGCGGTGTTGTAATGAAGCCTTGAACTACTTCTGCGCTTGCGCCTGGGTAGGCTGTTTGGACTGTAATGAGCGTATCTTCTGTTTTTGGGAATTGCCTAACGCCAAGCTCGGTTATTGACCTCAAGCCCAAAAATAGTATTATTAAGCTTAAAACAACCGATAATACGGGTTTTTTGATAAAAATATCTGTAAACTTCATTTTTAATCCTTCTCGACGGATTCAATGACAACAGGCGAGCCATTTCTTAGTTTTAGTTGGCCCTGTGTTACTACCATCTGGCCGCTTTTTAAGCCTTTTAATACTACGACTTTATTGTCATTGGTTTGACCCAACTGCACATATACAGTATTGGCAATATATTCATTGCCTTTTTTTGAGACTACATACACATAATCTCCGTATGGGTTATAGGTAATTGCCAATGAAGGCACTACTACCACATTGGGTATTTTTGGCAGCACAATATTTACCTTTACAAACATTCCGGGTTTCAATAATTGTTCATTGTTTTCTACTATAGCTCTCACTGTTGCGTTTCTTGAGACATTGTTTATATTGACACTGATTGTTTTTATAGTGCCTTTAATGGTGGCGTTTGGGTTTGCATCGGTGTGAATTTCTACTTCTTGGCCTACTTTAATTTTTTCTAAATCGTTTTGAGGGAGGGTAAAATCAACATAAATAGGATCTATAGTGTATAGAGATATTATTGATTGGCCAGGGTTGACATACTGGCCAACACTTACATACCTTATGCCTAAAACACCAGAAAATGGGGCTTTTATAGTCATTTTGTCAATTGTAGATTGAGTTTGGGCAATTAAAGCTTGCGTTTGCTTTAGCGCAGATAGCGCTTGAATATATGATGCTTTTGAAGCAGCGTTTTTTTCGTAAAGCTCTTTGTATTGATTGTAATTAAAATTGTCTAAAATTAACTGTGCTTTATACTGCTCTAGCTGGGCTTTTTGTGTGGAGTCGTCTAATTTTGCCAATATTTGGCCTTTTTTTACAGCTTGTCCAGAGTCAAAGTAAATTTTTTCTATCTGACCGCTGACCTGTGTGGTTGCATTTACAGAGTCTATCGATACAGTGTTGCCGATTGACTCTAAGTAGGGCTGCCAGTTTTGTAGTTTTGCGTAAGCGACAGTAACATAAGTTTTTGGTATTCCACGCATCATTTGGGCTTGTTTTATCTTTGCGCCCATATAGGCTTTAAAACCAAAAATACCGCCAAAAATTATCAAAAGCACTACAAAAGCTATTAAGAAACGCTTCCACATAAAATCTCCTTTTTGAGCATTTAAAATTAATCAACCGTATAATTAATACATTTTATGAAAAAAAAGTCAAGGATATTGTTAAATTTGAAATAAAAATTTAATTTTCTATACCAAAGTAAGCTTTTCTTACAATATCGTTTGATTTGAGATCCGATAAATTGCCAGATACTACTACCTTGCCATTGTCTATTACATATCCTCTTTGTGCAAAGTCCAAAAACGCTATGTTTTGTTCGGCAATAAGGATAGAAAACTGCTCTTTGTTTTGCAGATCGTCTAAAATATTGATTATCGATTTTACAAATTTAGGCGATAGACCATTTGATGGTTCATCTAAAACTACAAGCTTAGGATTTGACATTAACAGCTTTGCTATGCCCAACATTTTTCTTTGGCCACCGCTTAAGCTACCCGCTAGAGCTTTTTTGTGTTTTAGCAAGTCTTGAAAGTATTCATACATTTGTTGTTTTCTTATGTGTGTGAGTTTTTTGTCCAAAAAAAATGCTCCTAGCTCAAGATTTTCATCAACTGTAAGGTTTGGGAAAATACCAATTTCGGACATATAAGCTATACCTAACTTTACCCTTTTGTCGGTTCTTAAATGCGTTATGTCTTTGCCTTCAAAATAGATTTTGCCATTATATATTTTTAAAAGTCCCATAATTGCTTTTAAGAGTGTGGTTTTGCCAGCACCGTTTACGCCAAGCAAAATAACCCTTTCTTTTGGTTTGACATATAAATCAATACCCCATAAGACTTTTAAGATGTTATAACCAGACTCGAGCGATTGTACTTCTAATAGCAACATTAACCTCCTAAAAACACTTCTACAACTTTTGGGTCATTTGCTGCCTGATCGATTGTGCCTTCAAAAATTTGCAAGCCAGAATCCATCACTACAACCCTTGAAGTAATTTTACGTATAAAGTGCATTAAATGCTCTACAACAATAATTGAAATAGAGTTTTTAGCCAAAGAGATTAAAATCTCTGCAATCCTATCTGTTTCTTCTTTATTAAGACCCGCTGCCATCTCATCTACAAGAAGTAGTTTTGGTTGGGTTGCAAGGGCTCTTGCAAGGCCCAATAATTTTTGCTCAGAAGTGTTTAAATGCATTGCTTGCTTATCTTGAAGTTTTTCTAAACCTACTATTGTAAGGGCCTTTTGTACATCATCTTCAACATTGCAGTAGTCTTTATCGGTAGCTCTTAGGTTTTTTAATCGTTTAAAAAAATTCTTAAAGCACTGTTTACCCGAATAAAGGGCGGCGACTTCTACATTTTCTCTTACCGTTAAACCATGAAAAGGTTTTGGTATCTGAAATGTTCTGTTTATACCCAAGTGGGATAACTTGTATGGCGGCAGTTTGTCTATGCGTTTTTCTTTAAAGTATATTTTGCCATTATCGGGTTTATAAATACCAGATATTACATTTATTAGCGTTGTTTTACCAGAGCCGTTTGGTCCTACAAGACCTAAGATTTCATTTTCATAGACGCTTAAGCTTATTTTATTTAATGCTTTGAGGCCACCAAATTTTTTTTCTATATTTTCTACTCTTAATATTTCTTCATGGGACATATTTTCTTACCTTTTTAAATAAAGATATTACGCCATCTGGTAGAAATAACACAAGCAGTATTATAAGAATCCCGTATATAAGCTGAAAATACTGAGGGGTTGATATTCCTATAAAATTGTACATTCCATACAAAATGACTGTGCCAACTAAAGGCCCAATTAATGTTGAAGCCCCACCAAAAAGCACAAATACAATAGCAAATATGCTTATATTTAAACTAAATACCGTTTCTGGGTAAAAAACAGATGTATACCAGGCAAAAACACCTCCACACAAGCCTGCAACAAATGCACTCAAAAGCCAGGCGATTGTGCGTGCAAGCACAACATTTACACCAGCTACGCTTGCTGTTATGCTGTCTTCTTTTATAGAAAGAAGCGATAAGCCAAACCTTGATTGTCTAAAAAACAATACAAGCACAAGTGCAAAAAACAATACTAAAAGCATTGCATTATAGCTTGCTGCTGCATTATATACACTTGATAGCATAATACCGTATGGACCTTGCGTGATGTTTTCTAGGTGTGGGTTTGAGATTATATAGTAAATAGCTTGAGAAGCCGCTAGATTTGCGATGGCAAAATATGCTCCAGAAAGCCTCAAAAGCGGTGTTAGAATTATGCCTACTACACTTGCTGCCACGCCACCTAACAAAATTGCAGGTATCACACCTACATGCAAAAGCAGTATTAAAAGAGATGCGCTGTAAGCACCTGTGCCAAAAAAACCCACATACCCAAAAGGCAAATACCCAGTAAAGCCATAAATGAGGTTTAATCCTTCAGAGAGTGCTATATATAGCATTAAGTTAAACAACAAATAGTTATTATTGTAGATCTTTGGCAAAATTGCAAATAAAACTATTGTAACTACAATGAGCAATATACCATTGATAAGCCTAATGTTTTTTTTATGCATTTCTCACCTTTTTCCCCAAAAGTCCAGCAGGTTTAACAAGAAGAATTAAGATTAAAATAACATATGGCACTAAATTTGTCCACGATGCTAGGTATGTTTGCATAAACATCATAGCAATCCCATATATAATACCGCCTAATATTGTGCCAATAGGGTTTCCCAAAGAGCCAATTACCACAATAGCAAAAGACATAGTGGTAAGTGATGAGCCAATGGATGGGTCTATTGACCCAATCATAAACGGAGCTAAAACACCAGCTAAAGCTGCTAAACTTAAACCGATACCCATTGCAAAAGCAGATATTTTGGATACACTTATACCAACACTTGCGGCTTCTTCTTGGCTAGACATTATCGCTCTTGTAGCATAGCCCATTCTTGTGTGATATAAATAATAATAAATAAAACCTATAATGATTAAACTAATAATAGCGCTAATAAGCCATGCAAACGGTATAGGTTGGGATAGAATAGTTACACTGCCTTGCCCTAAGGTAGAAAATGGAATAGACTTTTGGTTGTTTCCAAAGGCAAATATTGCCAGTGCTTCTATCACTTGAGCAACACCAAAAAACAGTATAAAAGATAGCATTTCTGGGTCTTTTGATTTAGACAATCTGGGTACAAATGCGTAATATACAAAAAAACCCACAATCATAAAAACTACTATTTCAATTGGAATTGACCACAGAGGGTTTATATCTAATTTGTTAAATATTAGCCAGGCGCCGAAAGCGCCTAGCATTATAAAATCGCCATGAGCCAAATTAACCATGCGCATGACGCCGAAAATTAAATTTAAACCTATGCCAACAAGTGCAAAAAATATTCCAAACAATACGCCGCTAATTAATGCGTAAAAAAACAGTTCCATATTAATTAATTCCTTTTAAGTCAAGGTGCTGGATAAATGGGTTTTCCTGTTGCAATATTCATAGGATACACTACATGCAGTGCAAGGCCTGTTTTTGTCGGCTGAAACTGTCCAACGGGCAAAAACTCGCCGATTTGAGCACCTTCGTTATTAATTTTAAATAAGCCGTTTAATGTAAATATTTTTCCAGAAAAACTGTTTATTGCATTTCTGAATGCTAATTGATTGAATTCTTTACTGGTTGAAAGACTTTTTTCTATTATTAAGCCAGCATTGTACCCAGCTACAGTTAGGAAGTCTACAGGTCTTTTCGTTTCTTGTGTGTAGGCTTTTTCAAACTCACTCATTGGCATGCCGTAGTTTACCTTGTTATATACTAATAGCGGTGGTGTAGGATAGGTGTATGTATACTCGAGTGCTTTTGTGCCCACATTCTTTTCTATTAAAGCAAGCTGTTGTCCAGGGAAAATCGTAAATACCATATTGAATTTTGCACCGCTAGCCTGTAAGTTTTGCAAGAATGCTATGTCGTTTGGTGGGTACCCAAACTCTATAAGGGCCTCTGGGTGTGTAGCTTGTATGGTTCTTATTAAAACTGTATAGTTTGATGTATCAGTAGGTACAGCATGGTAATATACAGGTTTAATTTTAGCCGCTTCTAATTTTGCTTTAAGTGTTTCTGCTTGAGATTGGTTAAAATCGTTTGCAGAGTAAATGACGGCTACTTTGTTGATTTTATGTGTAATGAGAAAATCAGCTAAAACTGTTGGCCAAACTCCGCTTGTAGGCAAACTTGTCAATACTAAATAGGGGTTTTTAGGCGAGAAGAATTTTGCAGATGTGCCTGTTGGGTCAAAAAGCAAAATTTTGTGTTCTTGTGCTATAGGTACTGCTACGGATGTTAGCACAGAGCCAAAGTCAGCCACTAAAAGATTGACCTTATCCCTTGTAATTAGTTGATTGTACAATGTAGCAGCCAATGTAGTAGAGCTTTGATCATCGTAGGCTATTAGTTTTACTGGTATTTTCTTTTTAAAAGCCGCTACATATACACCACCTTGTTTGTTTACCTGGTTTGCCCAAAACTCCAAGCCATGATATTGAGATGTTGAAGATGTAGCAAATGGCCCTGAGCTTGCATAGAGTGTGCCTATAAGTATCTGCTTTGGAGCCGCTGCTTTTGCTTGAAATGGTAGCAAAATTATACCTACCACAAACGCAAGCAAAACTAAAGTTACATTTTTGAACCAACGCATGGTTCACCTCCCAAGTATAAACTTTAATTAACTTATAAATTAATTTTAGATTTTTGTCAATAAGGTTTGTTTAAAATTAGTTTATTGTTATATAAAAATATCTTATTAAAATATAATTACAATAATGTAATAATCTATATTTTAACTTAATAACTTAATAAATTATAAGTTAATAATATATTGACTTTTATTAAAAAATTTGATATTTCTTTCAAAATTATTAAGGAGGATTTATGAAAACTTACAAACGCTATCACCCGCTTGTATGGGTACTAGTTATTATACCTATTTTAATTTTATCTTTTGGGATACCCTATTACAATAGAAATGATATTGTTTTTGGGCTTAACTTTATGTCATTTTTTCTTATTGTTATGGATATTGTTACAATCATATTAACTTTTATAGCCTACACTATCGAACAAAAAACTAGTCAAAGGAGAAAGAAATGAATGTGTTAGAATTGGCTATTATGCTTATTTTTATTATTATAGTAGGTATTGTGGGTTTTTACGCAAGTAGATTTAAACCATCACTAACAAACGATATTACAGAGTGGAGCTTAGGCGGTAGGCATTTTGGTACATTTATTGTGTGGTTTTTGATAGGTGGTGATGTATATACAGCGTATACCCTAATTGCAGTGCCTGGGTTAGCCTACGGGGCTGGTGTGTTAGCTTTGTTTGCTACATCTTATGTTATAATGACTTACCCGATAGTTTTTTTAACTATGCCAAGGCTATGGAATGCAGCAAAAAAGCATGGATTTATTACAGCGGGTGATTATGTAGAAAAAGTCTTTGATTCAAAAACACTTGCTTTAATAGTAGGTATTGTGGGTATTTTGGCAGAACTACCCTATATCGGACTGCAGATTTTTGGCATGAATTTTATGTTAAGTGTTACACATGTACCATCAAATATCACGATTATAATATCTTTGCTTTTAGTTATGGGATTTACAATTTTTAATGGCCTAAGGGCCCCTGCTCTAACGGCATTTATAAAAGATTTTTTCGTTTGGATAATGGTGTTATTTTTAATTATATATATTCCGATACATTATTTTGGCTCAATCGGACATATGTTTAGCTGGTTTAACCAGCACTATCCAAAAAAGTCTGTACTTAGCCCGGGTCAGATTAGTGTATTTGGTACGCTTGCGTTTGGCTCCGCCGCCGCTTTGTTTTTGTACCCACACGCAATAACAGGTGTTTATTCGTCAAAAAGCGCAAATACGGTAAGAAAAAACGCTATTGTACTGCCTATTTATAATATTATGCTGCTTTTGATTACGCTGTTGGGTTTTGCTGCACTTTTTGTAGTACCTGGCTTGAAAAACCCCAATATGGCTTTCCCAATGCTCATTTCTAAAACATTTGGGCCTATTCCAACAGCGCTAATCGGTGCTATTATAATACTTGGCAGTATGATTCCTGCATCAATTATGTCTATTGCAAGTGCCAATTTATTTACAAGGAATATCTATAAAAATTTAATAAACCCTAATATAAGTGACTCTACAGAAAGAATTATTAGCAAAGTTTCTGTTGCAGTCATAATACTCCTTGCTTTATATTTAAGCCTTGCCATGAGCCCTGCTTTTATAATAACTTTACAACTAATGGCTGGATCCTGGATAGTGCAATTGTTTCCTTTAGTATTCTTGCCACTTTTTACAAATAGGGTTTCAAAAATTCCAGCAGGGATTGCAACTGTTGCTGGTATATTGCTTACAACTTATGTTTTATATCTTGGGCACTTTAAGTTAGCTGTTTATAAGGGTATATGGGTAGGACTATATGGTCTTGCGATAGAAGTTGTAGTTTTATTAGCTTTAACTTTTCTGTTTAAACCAATGTCAAATATTAGCCTTGATGATTATTTAGACGATTAATTTATAAGCCCAAAAAGGCTGTTTTTACTTGGGGGTTTTCTAATAAATCCCCACCGCTTCCTGATAAAACAATTTTACCCTCTGATAGCACATAAGCACTGTCTGCAATAGATAATGATAAATGTACATTTTGTTCAACAAGCATCATAGAAATGCCTTTTTCTTTTAAACTGTTAATAATACTGAAAACCTCTATTGTGAGTTTTGGCGATAAGCCTAAACTTGGTTCGTCAAATATCAGTATTTTAGGGTCTGCCATTAAACCCCTTGCGATTGCCACCATCTGCTGTTCTCCGCCTGATAGATTTTGAGCCTTTTGGTTGATCCTTTCGGATAGCTTTGGAAATAAACTAAATACAAAGTCTAAATTTTGTTTGTATTTGTCTTTGGCTCGCTTTAGGTAAGCACCCATTTGCAGATTTTCAAGGACGCTCATTTCACCAAACAACAACCTGCCTTCTGGCACCATTATAACACCCATTTGTGCCCTTTTATGAGCTGATAATCGCGTGATGTCTTTCCCATCAAATATGATAGAGCCACTCATAGTAGGTATAATGCCAGTTATTGCTTTAAGCAGCGTTGTTTTGCCTGCGCCATTTGAGCCAATTATCGTGCATAAGCCGCTACATGTTTTAATGCTTACATCCCACAATATTTGAATTTCGCCGTAGCCGGCGTTTAAGTTTTTTACTTCTAACGCACAACTCATTTTTCACCTACTAGCTGTAGAGCAAGTTTTGGGTCACCTAAGTATGCTTCTATGACTTTTTGGTTATTAGAGATTTCCTGTGGAGTGCCTTGTGCGATTTTTTCTCCTGAGTCTAATACCATAATTAAATCGCTTATTTTCATAATAGCATGCATTAGGTGTTCTATAATTATAATAGTGATGCCGTTTTGTTTTATTTTCAAAATTATCTCTAACATATTATCAACTTCTTTAGGGTTTAGACCTGCTAATACTTCGTCTAAAAGTAAAATTTCGGGTTCATTGGCAAGTGCTCTTGCTAGTTCTAGTCTTTTTTTAAATGCTACATTTAGCTGGTTTGCCAATGTAAATATCTTTGATGATAACCCCACAAAATTTATTACATCTAGGGCTACACTTTGGGCTTGCTTTAAATTGTAATTTTTTTTACCAAAACAAGCACCTACCATTACATTTTCTATAACTGTTAACTCACCCAAGGGTTTGACAATTTGGTGAGTTCTTGCAATACCAAGTCGAGCCCTTTTGTATATAGGCATATTTGTAATGTTTTTATCTTTAAAGTTCAATGTGCCTGTTTGAGGCTTATACACACCGCTTATTATATTAAATAATGTAGTTTTGCCAGCGCCATTTGGACCAATAATACCGAAAATAGTTTTTTCTTCAATTTCAAAAGATACATTGTTGACAGCCACAAGACCGCCAAAGGACAACTTTAGGTTTGTTCCTTTTAAAATCATTCCAGTACCTTCCGTAGATTTTTAAAATACTTTGTTAAAAAACCAACTATACCGCCTGGAGCAAACTGAACAATAATTAGCAATATCAAGCCGCTAACAGCAAGATGCAAGTCTTTAATGTATGGAAGTACAAGCAAAATCCCCTTTATTTTTTCGTAAATGAGTGCACCTAAAGCGCTTCCAGCAACACTGCCATACCCACCAAGCATTACCATAACAATCATCTCAATTGATTTTACAAGATTAAATGCACCAGATGGTTCGATGTTGCCGGACTTAAAGGCAAATATGCCACCTGCTATTGCAGGAAAAAAAGCAGAAATAGCGTAAGCCATAGATTTATACGATTTTGTTTTTATGCCAAGCACAGAGCTTGCGTCCTGGTCTTCCCTAATGGAAAAAAGTCCAAGCCCAAATTTAGATTTTTTTATGTAGTATGCGCTAATAACGCACACTATTGTCAAAATACCCATTAAATAGTAAGATAGCCATATAGCTTTAATTGCGCCACCGTATTTATCATATATGCTAAAATCAAAGTACAATCCCATTGCACCACCTAAGAAAGGAATGTTATTAATTAAACTTTTTATAGCTTCATTTATGCCAATAGTAGCAATTGCAAAAATTGCACCTCTTAGGCTAAGCACTGCTTGACCTAGAATAAATGCTACCAAAGAGGCAAAAACACCTCCTATAAGTATTGAAAAAATAAGGCTTAATTTGTAAGCATAAATCAAATAAAACGATGCATATGCGCCAATACCGTAGTATACAATATGACCAAAACTTACATATCCAGTATATCCCATTATGATATTCAAGCTAATAGAAAGCGTAATGCTAAGCAAAATTAAAAATATTGTTTCTCTAAGCATTACATTGTTTGTTAATATTGGATAAACAATAAGAACTATAAGGGCAGGCAATAACCAGTAAAGTGTATAGCCTTTTTGCATTAGCGCCTCCCCCAAAGACCGCTTGGTTTAATAAGCAAGATTATTACAAGTATAGTAAATTCTATAAAAGGCATATAATCAACAGGTATTTTTAAAGTTAAGATGTTTTCTAATAAGCCTAAAATGAGGCCACCTAAAATTGCACCAGCGGGGCTACCAAGTCCACCAAGCACGCAAATTACGAAACTTTTTAATTCATAAACACTTCCAGATAAAATTGTAAATGGAAACAAAGAGGCAATTAATGCACCAGATACAGCTGCAAAAGCAACACCAATACCAAACGAAATGGATAAAACAAGTGTTGTATTGATGCCGTAGAGTTTTGAAGCAGTAGGATTTTGAGAAACTGCTCGTATAGCTTTACCCAACGATGTTTTAAACAAAAATAAGTAAAGTGCCACAGCAAGTAAAAGCGAAATTAGCCCTACAATTATGCGTGCATAAGAAATGCTAGAATAACCAAGCGTAAATGAGCCTAAATGAGTATCAATTGCTCGCGGGTTTGTTGTAAAAAAAAATGTTCCAAGACCAATAATTATAAGACTCAAAGCATAGGTAGATAAAAGCGTGGTGAGTTCTTTTTCATTTAACACCCTGTATAAACTTACAAAAAAAGCCACCACGCCTACAGCTAAACCTCCTACAAAAATAGGAACCAGCGCGGTATAAACGGAAAGCCCCAGCAACTTTACAGATAAGTAAGCCGCAAACATACCTAAAGCAATAAAAGCGCCATGCGATAAGTTTATTACTTTCATTACACCCCATATAAGGTTTAGGCCTAATGCGGCTATCGCATAGGCCAAACCTATTAAAACACCATTAATAATTGCGTTTACCCAAACTAACATAACAACTTACTTTTTAAATTTGGTGCTGTATGGAAATACAAGCTTTGCGTTAGCTGCAGACAATGGCCATACAATTTCTTTTACTAATTTATTATCGGATTTTAGCCATTGTAGGTAGACCATCTCGTGCCCAATTTGTAAACCATGATATTTGCCTTGAGCAAATTTTATCTGACCATAGAATGTCATAATGTTCATTCTGTCAAGTGCCTGTTTTACTTTATTAGAATCTAATGTTCCTGTCTCTTCAATGGCTTTTTGTATTACAAGGGCTGATGCAAAACCACCTGCTGCGTGGTAGCCTGGCTCTTGGTGGTAGGTGTTTCTGTATGTGTCTGTAAACCATTTAACACTTTGACCGTAGTAAGGCAGCCTTAATTTTTTAGCACTGTCTTGCGAGTAGGTAACTTCTGGTTCCCACTGAGAAGGAGCGGTTACATACAATGCCGCTTCGCCTATTTCCGTAAATTTAGGTACAGCAGGTGCAACAATTAGGGATATTAATTTTAGTGGGATTTTTTGTTCATAAACTTGCTTTGCAAGTGTTTCGCCATCGGCAAAGTGACCTCCGCCAATCAAAGCATCAGGCTTCAATGAAGACATTTTGTTTAAAAATGCGCTAAAGTCTGTTGTGTTTGGCGTGTAGGCTTCAAACATCACAACATTAAATCCGTTTTTTTGTGCATAAGATTTTGCCGCATCACACACTGCTTTTGCGAACTCGCTTTGCTCGTAAATAATCGCAACCTTTTTAGCTTTTGGATCGTATTTTTTAAGCATATCTAAAGCGCCCGTTAAGTATCTTGAAGCAGGTGTGTACATCTGATATACCACAGAAAAACCTTTAGCAAAGATATCATCTGCTGCGGCGCCTGTGCTTATCATTATTTTGCCGTATTGTTGGGCAATAATTGCTGCTGTGGCTGTTAGGTCTGAGCTGTATGGGCTGATTAAAAAGTCAACTTTATCATCGTTTATCAACCTTACATAAAGCTGCTGAACACGTTCTTTGTTGCTTTCATCATCGTAGTATTTAAGCGCAACAGGCAGTTTTTTACCTAAAGACTTTACATAAATGCCGCCGTTTTTGTTAACATTATTAGCCCACATTTGAAGGCCTTGCAATTGAGCTTTTGATTCCGCATTGAGTTTGCCCGTTAAGGATGTCGTAAAACCAATTAAAATTTTATCCTTTGCGAAAGCTTTCGTTGTAAGCATAGCAAAGACAACAACCATCAAAAATACAATCAGCTTTTTCATAACCTGCACCTCCTTTTTTTATTTAACTTTTTACATTTTAACTATTTATTACATTTTGTCAATAATAATTAAATTATTTTTTAACGATAAGTTAAAATATTTTAGCAACTATGTTTGGGTTGCAAAGCATCTTGATTTTTCTTGATTTTAGTTTATACTCAAGATTAGCTTGATGGTTTTAAAAAGCAAAAAAGCTTTGCTAAATGAAAAGAATATTGTTAAGATTTCTTTATAAGAATCAAAATTTGATAGAAATTAGGAGATTAGATGATAGGTAGTTTTTTGAAAAAAGTATTTGGCACACAAAATGAAAGGACTTTAAAAAGCATTGAGCCATTTGTTGTAAAGATTAATGAAAAAGAGTCTATATACAAATCTATGAGCAATGAGCAGCTAAAAGAAGCATATAAAAAACTTCAAATCGATTATGAAAATGGCAAAAGCTTAGATGATTTACTAGTAGACTCGTTTGCTATTACCAGGGAAGTTGCAAGCAGGACTTTGTCGATGAGGCATTTTAATGTGCAGTTAATAGGTGGTGTAGTATTACATCAGGGCAAAATAGCAGAGATGAAAACAGGTGAGGGCAAAACGCTTGTTTCTACATTGCCCATTGTGTTAAATGCACTAACTAAAAAAAATATGCATTTGATAACCGTAAATGACTACTTAGCAAAAAGAGACGCTTTATGGATGGGGCCAATATATAAATTTTTGGGTTTAAATGTTGGTGTCATACAGCAAGAAAATAAATCCTATTTAGTTGAGTTTGAAGATGAAAAAACATTCAAAACGAAGTTAGTGCCTTGTGAAAGAAGAGAAGCTTACTTAGCCGATGTTACATACGGTGTAAACAGTGAGTTTGGTTTTGATTATTTAAGAGACAATATGGCGTATTCAAAGGATGAATGGGTGCAGAGGGGATTTTACTATGCTATAATTGACGAAGTAGACTCAATTTTGATAGATGAGGCACGAACCCCTCTTATAATATCAGGTCCAAGCGGTACGCCTACAAAAGTTTATTATGAAGTTGACAAAGCTATCAGTCAGCTTACAAAAGACGATTACGAGGTTGATGAAAAGTTAAAAACAGCTGTTTTGACGGACAAAGGTGTAGAAAAACTTCAAAAACTTTTACACACAGAAAACCTATACGATAGTAAAAACATAGAAATTATACACATTGTAAACCAATCACTGAAAGCACATACATTGTTTTTAAAAGACAGAGACTACATAGTAAAAGACGCAAAAGTAATCATAATTGATGAGTTTACAGGCAGAATGATGCCAGATAGACGATACTCAGATGGTTTGCATCAGTGCATTGAAGCAAAAGAAAAGGTAAAAATTCAAGAAGAATCACAAACACTTGCCACCATAACATTCCAGAACTACTACAGAATGTATGAAAAACTTTGTGGTATGACAGGTACAGCCGATACAGAAAGCAGAGAATTCAAAGAAATATACAATTTAGATGTTGTGGTTATTCCTACGAATAAACCCATGGTAAGGGTAGATAGGCAAGATTTGATATTTAAAACGCACAAAGAAAAGGTTAATGCTATTGTGAATGAAATTAAAGCACATTACGAAAAAGGCCAGCCTGTACTTGTTGGCACAACAAGTGTTGAAAAATCAGAAGAATTGCACAAGATTCTTACCAAGATGCGTATACCCCATATGGTATTAAACGCAAAGCACCATGAGAAAGAAGCAGAAATTATTGCTCAGGCTGGCAAAAAAAAGGCTGTAACCATTGCTACCAATATGGCAGGTCGTGGTGTTGATATTAAAATAGACGATGAAATAGCTAAACTTGGAGGATTATTTATACTTGGTACAGAGCGCCATGAATCAAGAAGGGTTGACAATCAGCTAAGAGGCAGGTCTGGTAGGCAAGGTGATCCTGGAGAGTCGAGGTTTTTCTTGTCTTTAGAAGATGATTTACTGCGAATTTTTGGCTCTGAGCGTATTCAAGTTATAATGGATAAGCTTGGTATACAAGAAGGTGAAGCTATAGAAAATAAATTTGTTACAAGGGCTGTTGAAAATGCTCAAAAGAAGGTTGAAGAATATAACTTTGACATTAGAAAACACCTTCTTGATTACGATAATGTAGCCAATACTCAAAGAAGCGTAATTTATAAACAAAGAAAGGAAATTCTCGAAAGTGAAAGCATTAAAGACACAATTTTGGATTTTATAGATGATGTTATAGGCTCAATGGTGGATAGTTATTTAGAAAATCTTATTGATTTAAAAGCACTAAAGCTAAAATTTAAACAGATTTTTAATTTAGAAATTGAGCTTGATGAAAATGAAAATGATAGAGAAAAGATATTTGAGCAATTAAGAAACCAGGTTCTTGCAGCTTATAAAGAAAAAGAGGACATACTACAAGAACAGATGAGAGAGCTTGAAAAAAATGTATTGCTGCAGGTTTTGGATTCTGCATGGAGAGAGCACTTAAAAAATATGGATGCACTGAGAGAATCTATTGGGCTTAGGGGATATGGACAAAGGGATCCTTTGGTGGAATACAAAAAAGCTTCTTTTGAAATGTTTGAGGATATGATAAACAATCTTAAAGAAGATAGTTTATCAACCCTATTCCATTTAAAAATTGTTTTTGACAATTAAAACGCCTTTTTCAAAAGATTTAATGCTTACTTTTGAAAAAAAGATAGACAAGATTGCTTTTGTTGATAAAAGCGCTGTATATAAACAGAGTTCTTTACAAAAAATGTTTTCTATGGTATTTAAAAAGAAGGATTTGTCATTTTTTGATTATGGTTTGTTAAACTGGGAGATGCTAAGTGATGAGCAAAAAATGCTATATAGTTACTTAAGGTTCATTAGTGGAGTGATTACTTATAAAGAATTAGGTGAAAGGTTTGGTTTTCACCAAAGAAAAATTGCTTATCTTATGAAAATAAATCCTTTTGTATATGTTGTGCCATGTCATAGGGTTATTGCGAAAAATTCTATTGGAGGCTATCAATTTTCTATTGAGCTTAAAAAAGAGTTGTTGGATTTTGAAAAAAATATTTAAGGAGTTTGTGGGATGGATTTATTTGATAAATGTAAAAATTTTATAACTTATAAAGAAATAGAACAAGCTGGTCTTTACCCTTATTTTCAGCCAATCTCAAGCGAGCAAGGCACAGAAGTAATTATTGATGGCAAAAAAATATTGATGCTTGGCTCAAATAGTTATTTAGGCTTAACAGTGCACCCAAAAGTAAAGCAGGCGGCGATAGATGCAATAAAAAAGTATGGTACGGGATGTGCTGGGTCTCGTTTTTTAAATGGTACATTGGATATTCATATAGAACTTGAAGAAAAGCTTGCGAAATTTACCAAAAAAGAAAAGGCCGTGCTTTTTTCAACAGGTTTTCAAGCAAATTTAGGTGCTATTGCAGGTCTTGTAGGCAAAGATGATTATGTGATAATTGACAAATCCGATCACGCAAGTATTGTCGATGGCACAAAATTATCATTTGGTGAAGTAAAGCGCTTTTTACACAATGATATGCAATCCTTAGAAAAAGTTCTTCAATCTATTGATATAGATGCTGGTAAGCTTATTGTTGTTGATGGTGTATATAGTATGGATGGCGATATTGCCAACCTGCCAGAGATTATAAATTTAAAAAAACGCTATAATGCACGCGTTATGGTAGATGATGCACACGCATTTGGTGTAATTGGTGAAAATGGCTCTGGTACGGCAAGTTATTTTAATTTGATAGAAAGTACAGATATTATAATGGGCACTTTTAGTAAATCGTTTGCTTCTTTGGGCGGTTTTATTGCTGCAGATGCTTATGTAATAGATTATTTAAAGCATTTTGCACGCAGTTTAATCTTCTCTGCAAGCATAACGCCTGCATCATGCGCTGCAGTGCTTGCAAGCCTTGAGATTATGCAAAATGAACCAGAACTGATAGAAAAGTTATGGGCAAATACAAATCGCATGAGGGATGGGTTAAAAAATGTAGGTTTTGATACTTTTCAAAGCTGTACGCCTATAATACCCGTGCTTGTAGGCGACGATATGAAAGTTTTACAATACAGAAAAATGCTTTTTGAAGAAGGTATTTTTATTAATCCTGTCGTTTCTCCTGCTGTACCTAAAAATAAAGCACTTATAAGATTAAGCTTAATGGCTACACATACATTTGAGCAGATTGATTTTGCTTTGGAAAAAATTACAAAAGTGGGTAAAAAATTAGGTGTTATATAATTTAGGTGTTGTATGATTGTAGAAGCCAACAGTGACAGTTTAAAAAAAGAGTTTATAGATTTTCCTTTTTTTTTATATAGGAACGATAAATTTTGGGTTGCTCCTTTGCGTTTTGAAGAAAAGAAGTTGTTTGACCCCAAAAACCCATTCTATAAAAATGCTAAAATAAAACTTTTTTTGTATAAGAAAGATGGTCAAATTCTAGGAAGAATAGCCGCAATTGTCAATAAATGGCACAATAACTACCACAATGATAAGGTTGGTTTTTTTGGTTTTTTTGAATCTATAAACGATTATGATGTAGCAAAAAGTTTATTTGATAGCGCAAGTGAATACTTAATCCAAAACGGCTTAAAATCAATAAGAGGACCTATAAACCCTTCACTTAATCATACATGCGGATGTTTATATAAAGGTTATTTTCAAGAACCGGTTTACATGATGCCGTATAACCCAAAATATTATATAGATTTGATCGAAAATTATGGGTTTAAAAAAGTAAAGGACCTGTTCGCTTTTTATCTGTCTGTGGCAAACAAGCCTAACTTAAAATACATAGAATTGAGCAAAAAGATAGCAAAAAAGTACAATGTTACTTTAAGAAACCTTTCAAAAAAATATTTTGAAAGGGATTTAGAGATTTTGTGGGATATTTATTGTAAAGCGTGGGCTGATAATTGGGGTTTTGTACCGCCTACAAAAGAAGAATTTTTTTATTTATCAAAAGATATGAAAAATTTAGTTAGCTCTGAACTTGTAATTATTGCTGAAAAAGATGGCATACCTTGCGCATACTCTGCTATTATACCAGATTTTAATTACATACTAAAAAAAGCAAAAGGCTCAATTACGCCTTTAAATTTAGTTTCTATTATTTCTACTATACCAAAAATTGACAACTATAGACTCATTACGCTTGGAATTTTACCAGAATATAGAAAGTTAGGTATAGATTTGCTTTTGTATATAAAAAGTTTTGAAGTCGTTGAAAAAAGAAACGGCAAAGGTGGGGAGCTTTCATGGACGCTTGAGGACAATGATAAAATAAACAAAGCTATTACCTCAATGAATTCAGAACATTACAAAACCTACCGTATTTATGAAAAAATCCTCTAATTATTGTTTGGCTCTATTATATGTTCTTTTAACAAACCTTCATAAATTTTTTTTGATACAGCTGCCGCATAATGACTGTCGTAGCCATGTTCCAAAAAAACAACCATAATGATTTGTGGATCATGTTTTGGTGCAAATGATGCAAACCATGCTTGAGGCAGGTATTTTCTAATTTTATTTAGATCCCAATTGTTTTGCACAAGCAAACTCTCTAGTTGTTTACTTGTAATAACCTGCGCTGTACCTGTTTTTCCACAAATAGTTAAATTTGGTATGAGTGCATTATGTGCTGTGCCAATAGGGCTTGATACAGTTAGCTCAAGGGCGTTTTTTATTATCTCAAAATCTTTTTTTCCATTTTTGATATCATATAGTATTGTTTTGGGCTCTATATAACTTAAGCGGGGCTTATAGGCAATACCATCGTTTGCTATAACAGAAAAACCAACCGCTAGCTGTAAAGGCGTAACTAGTGTATAAGCTTGGCCTATGGCGCTTGTTATAGTGTCTCCTAAATACCATGGGGTATGAAACATTTTGTACTTATACTGTGGAGAAGCGATGATGCCTTTTGATTCATACCCAAATAAACCCACACTTTTGCCAAACCCAAATTTATGCAAGTATTCATCAATTGTGTTAATACCAAGCTTCATGCCTATTTGGTACATAAATACATCTGATGAGCCAGCTAAAGCGGTGTATAAGTTGATTTTACCAAAACCGCCTGGTTTCCAATCTTTAAAAGTATATGTGCCAATTTTTATTTCATATGGGCAGAAAAGGTAGGTATCTGGTGTTATTATAGCTTTTTGTAGGGCAGCAAAGATTAAAAAAGGCTTTATTGTAGAGCCTGGTGGGTATGCACCTTGAACTGCTCTATTAAATAAAGATATTTTGTCTCCTTTTTGCAGCTGTTGCCATTCTTGTTCTGAAATACCATTTACAAAATCGTTAGGGTTAAAAGAAGGCTTGCTTACAAGCGCTAATACATCGCCGTTGTTTCTTAGAATAACAACTGCTCCTTTATAGTTTCCAAGCGCATCATATGCTATTTGTTGAGCTTTGTAATTTATAGTTAAACGTATATTTTCACCTTTTTTGGGATTTTGTTGTCCAAGTATTTTAACTGTTGTGCCAGAAACATTGCGCTCTACTTCCTTATAACCCCATATGCCTTCAAGCTGCTTATTAAATAACTCTTCTACACCCACTTGCCCAACATAAGAACCAGGTGGTGCCCCCTTTTTTACATCTTCTTCGTTAGCTTCTTGTATGTAGCCAACAACAGGTGCATAAATGTATGGGTTTCCTAAATAAACCCTTTTTGGTTCAATTTCAACATCGACATTTTTTAGTATATCTTTATGAGATAGTATCTCAAACACCTGGTCGTGACTAATATTATTGGCTAGTACTTGAGTTGAAAAATAGCTAATAGAGTCAATTTTTTTATCAATTTTTTCTTTAGGTTCTTTGAGAATATTAGATAAGAGGTATATTTCTTTTGGATCAGTCTTGATATTTCTTGTGAAGTACAAAGTAAATGAAGGCTCGTTAGATGCAATAATATAATTATCAGATGTTAAAATTTCACCACGGGCTGGCCTTATACCAATTAGACGCAAACAGTTATTTTTTGCCATTTCGTCGTATAGGTTATAATTTACAACCTGCAAATAAAACAACCTGCCAATAATAATTAAAGTGGTTATAATCAAAATAAATTTAATATAGTTTTTTGCCGTATTGAAATTTTTTGATACGGGAATATCAATCTTTCTTGGCATAATTTATTTTCAGTAGACTTTGAACTATGGAATAAAAGAAATACAGCAACAAAACATTCAAAAGTGAAACGAAAAAAGGTACTTTTAGTATTAGGTTATCATATATTCCAATTAACAATAAAAGCGCAAATATAAACTTAGAGCCAAATATGTTTTTTGAAAGATCGTTTAAAAATACTATAACAACAAACACAAGGGCATTGTAAAAGAAAACTGTCTCTTGCATACAATCTAATAAAAATCCTGCTAAAAAAGCTGCAAAGTAGAATTTACTTGGGCTGTTGGAGTTAGGATAAGTATTATTGGCTATAGCTATTATAGCGATTATTACAAAAGAAAAAGCCTCGTATGGTATAAAAAACATATAGCTACTAAATACAGAAAATGCCGTAGCAATAAGTAAAATAAGTGCAAAAATTAAATATTTCATTTTAATTTACCACATAAACAAAACTATCATTTAAAAAAGTTTTATCAATTTTAACCAGTGCAACCTTATAAAAGCCTCTCACCTCATAAATTTTTTCAATTGTGCCTACATTTATATTGGGAGGAATGTTGCCTATCAAGCCAGATGTTACCACTTGGTCATTTTTTTGTATAATGCTTTGCGTATTTAAAAATTCTATCTTTGGCTCATTTAGTGAGCCCTTAAAAATGCCCCTATAGTAATTGCCTTTATTTATAATAAAACAATCTGCTACGAAATTGCTGTTAAATACAGTTTTAACTTTGTATAAATTACCCACTTTTGATTCCACTGTTCCAACGATATTAAGTTTTTGAGATACAACGGTTTTGTTTAAGATATCTCTTGCTGGAACATTGGATTTTATATATATATAATTTATGTTGGAAAAATCTTTAAAAACAAAGGGGCATTTAATTAGATGAGGGTTGGGCAAGTCATTGAGGTTATGTAGTTTTGCTTGCAACATTTTATTTTCTAGTGCTAATTTATTTACTTCTTTTTTTAATCGGAAATTTTCTGTTTGTGCATTTTGTAAGGCTATATAGTTTTTAACAATATTTTCAATGGAATCTAGAGCATAAAACCCAGTAGTTTCAATAGGGTTTGTTATATACAAAACGCCCTTTGAAACAAAAAAATCAAAATTTGTATAGTGGTTTACTAATGATAAAATTGCTGCTAATATAGCATATATGAGAAGTTTTTTCATTCAATAGTAACTTCACTTAAAAAATCAAGGTTCTCAAGTACTTTGCCAGCTCCTAACACTACGGCTAAAAGCGGTTGATCAAAAACTTTAACAGACAAACCAGTTTCTTTTGAGATCAAAATATCTAGGCCTTTAATTTGTGATCCACCACCCGTTAGCATAATACCATTATCTACAATATCACTTGCAAGTTCTGGTGGCGTTTGCTCTAATGCATCTTTAACAGCATTTACGATTAATGAAATTGGTTCTTTAATTGATTCTCTGATTTCCTCAACGGTAATTTCAATTGATGTAGGTATGCCAGTAATCAAATCAATGCCTTTAATGGATATTTTTTGACTATCATTTTCTTGTGGGTAGGCACTGCCGTAGTTTATTTTAATATTTTCTGAACTTGATTCTCCAATTAAAACAGAGTATTTTTTCTTTATATAACTTGATATGGCAGCATCTAGCTTATCACCGCCGCACTTTATAGAAACACTATTTACAATGCCCCCAAGCGATATTACAGCTACTTCTGTTGTGCCACCGCCAATATCTACAATCATAGAGCCAATTGCTTCTTGAACAGGTAGCCCTGCACCGATGGCTGCACTCATTGGTTCTTCGATTAAATAGACTTCTCTTGCTCCTGCATCGTTTGCTGCATCCTTTACAGCTTTTTTTTCCACCTGTGTAATACCGTGAGGCACTGCTATTATAATCCTCGGTTTAAAAATAGTTCTTGAGTTTTTTGATTTTTTAATGAAATACCTTATCATTCTTTCTGCTATCTCAAAGTCAGCGATTACACCATCCTTCATAGGTCTTATAGCTGTAATATTTCCTGGTGTCCTACCAACCATTTCTTTAGCTTCTTTTCCAACTGCTAAAACTCTTTCTGTGCCGTTTGGCTCTTTTTTTACCGCTACGACGCTTGGTTCATTTAATATTATGCCTTTACCATTTGCATACACAACTGTGTTTGCCGTCCCTAAATCAATAGCTATGTCATTTGAAAAGTAGTTGATAAGTTTGCCAAACAAACTAGTCATTTTGTTCTCCTATTTTAAAATCTTTTTTTAATCCGCGTTCAACTTTTATGATACTGGGTTCTTTTGATAAAGCGTTTACGCACTCATTTATTTCGTTGATATTTGATACTTCTATTTCAAGCAAAAAAATATCTTGATCTGTTTGCTTTTTCATTTTAAAATCAGTTATATTTATGTTTAAATTTGCTATTGCAGACGAAATTTTTGATATCAAGCCAAGTGTATCTTTTGCATACACCGTGAGAATAGTTTTAACTTTCTTTTTTGATTCTTGCCATTGAGCTTTAATTAGACGCTCTGAGTTATAGCCAATCCTTGCAATATTTTCACAATCAATTCTATGTATCATAATAACACCATTTTTTGAGATATAGCCAATAATCTCATCTCCAGCAACAGGACTGCAGCACTTTGCTAATTTTATATCAAAGTTGCTGCTGCCGTCAATAGAAATCACAAACCCAGATTTTACTTGTGTATCAATGTCTTTTTTCTTAATTGTTGTATCTTTTTGTGGTTCTAAACTAGCGATAAGGTTTGCGGGGTTTATTTTCTTTAACCCTATATTTTCAAATAAATCATCTTCTTTTGAAAACCCCAAACTAGAAAGACTATCTTTGAAAGCTTTAGATTTGATATAAGAGGCAAGCGTGATATTGTGCCTGAGTAACTCTTTTGATAATAAATTTTTACCTATGACAATCATTTCTTGTTTTTCTATTTCTCTTACACTTTGCTTAATTTTATTTCTAGCTTTAGATGTTTTTGCAAAAGAAAGCCAGTCTCTTGAGGGTTTATGAGAGGGACTTGTTAATATTTCTACTATATCACCACTTTGCAATTCATGCCTTAAGGGTACCATTTTATTGTTAACTTTTGCGCCTGTACACATATCACCAATTTGTGTATGGATTTCATATGCAAAGTCAACGCAAGTTGCACCTCTTGGAAGCACTTTTAAATCTCCAGCGGGCGTAAATACATATATTTCTCCGCTTTCTAGGTCTGTTTTCATATCCCTTAAAAATTCTTGGGAACTTTCGTTTTGCGTATTTTCAAGTAATTTTTTAAGCCATACAAACATTTTATCGTTTAAATTGAACTTTTTGCCTTCTTTGTAACGCCAGTGAGCTGCAAGGCCCTCTTCGTTTATTTCGTGCATTTTTTGAGTTCTAATTTGTATTTCAAGTATAACATCTCCTGGCCCAAATACGGTTGTGTGTAGTGATTGGTACATATTTTGTTTTGGCAGAGCAATGTAATCTTTAAAACGATTTGGTAGTGGTTTGTACAGTTTGTGTACCACACCTAGTGCATTGTAGCAGTCTTTCTCTGTTTCTGTGATTATTCTAAAAGCTACAAAGTCATAAATACTATCAAGATCAACATTTTTTCTTTGCATTTTTGTGTATATGCTGTATATATGCTTTATGCGGCCATTAACTTCACACTTAATGTTGTTTTGCAATAAATCTTCTCTTAAAGAATTTTCGATAAACCGTATATATTCTTCTTTTTTTTCTAAAAGGTTTTCTGTATAGGATTTTATTTTACTATAGGTATTGTAGTCAATAATCTCGAAGCTTCTATCTTCAAGTTCACTTTTTAGCCAGTATATACCTAGTCTGTGAGCTATTGGTGCATATATATCTAGCGTTTCTTTTGCAATTCTCCTTCTTTTTTCTTCGTTTAAATATACAATAGTGCGCATGTTATGAAGCCTGTCGGCTAATTTTATCAGTATGACTCTGAGATCATTTGCTATACCAACTAGAAGCTTTCTAAAATTATCTGCTTGTTTTTGCTCTGCACTTTTATACTGCAGAGATTCGATTTTTGTAAGTGCTTTTACAAGATTTAATACATCAGGACCAAAATTGCTTTCTATCTCTTCTTCTTTTGTTTGCGTATCTTCCAAAACATCGTGCAAAAGTGCAGCAGCTATAGTATTTTCATCTAAAAGCAACCTTGTTACAATTTTTGCTGTGTTAATAGGATGGATAATATAGCTTTCTTTGGATGCGCGTTTTTGTGTTTTATGTTTTTCGTAAGCAAACAAAAAAGCCCTATCTATTATATCAAAATCAAAGTTAGTTTTTTTTTGTTTTGCTAGGGCATCCCTTATGTTTTCTTTTAAATCTTTATATGCAATCTCAATATCTGGTTCTATTTTATACTCCAAAAACCTTGTGCTATTTCTTTTAGTGCTATAACAGTGTTTTTATGTGTATTGGGTTTAACATTTATAAGCGGTTTATCTCCTCTGTATAGCGCATGTGTTCTAATAGCCGCTGCTTTTACTAACGCGTATTTGCTTTCAATATGCTCTAATGCTTTGTGGACAAGCTCAACTGTTGTTTCCATTATTTTCCTCCATTGTGTTTTTTATATTCATTTTCAACTGATTTATTAAATTTTCTAGACCTTTTTTGCATTTTGCTTCTTCACACGATACAATAGTTTGGATTTGTTGAACTGTTTTTTCTATTGAATAATTTACAATAGCATACTCAAAACTCCATACCTCATCCAACTCTTTTATAGCATTTTTTAAACGAATATCAAAATTATTTCTTTGCGTTTTAGTTATTCTTCTCATCCACTCTTCAAAAGAAGGCGGCAATAAGAAGATTGTAACAACAGAAGGCATAATTTTTTTTATTTTAGCAGCGCCTTGAACATCTATGGTAAGTGTTTTGTGTTTAGAGTTTGACTGAAGTGACTCTTTTGATATACCATAGTAGTTATCATGAACATAAGAGAACTCAGCGAAAAAATCTTTTTTTATAAATTCGTCAAACTTTTCCTTTCCTATAAAGTAATAATCAACGCCGTCTATTTCAATAGGGCGTTTTGGTCTTGAAGTATATGTAACAATGCGCTCAAAATTTGATTTTTCTAGGTTTTTTGCAATTGTTGTCTTGCCTACGCCACTTGGGCTTGAAATAATAATAATCATAACTTAGGTCTCATTTATGCGCTCTGCTAATGTTTGAGGCGCTATTGCAGACATTATAATATGTCCTGAGTCTGTAATCAATATTGCGCGCGTTTTTTTGCCTTTTGTAGCATCAATAATCTTGCCTGTATTTTTGAATTCGTCTTTAAGTTTTTTTATAGGCGTGGAGTCTGGGCTCAATATTGCAATTACGCGCTCTTTGTTTACAATATTACCAAAGCCAATGCTAACGCAAACTTTCATTCTAACTCCTTTAGGCTAATTCTAAATCAATTTTTCCTTCATAAATGTCCACCCTTGTAGGTTTTACCTTGATGAGTTCTCCCAACCTATAAACTCTTCTCGTTTTTTTTCCAACAATCATTTGTTTTTGCTCCAAAAAAGTGTAGTAATCATCTTTTAGTGTGCTGTAGGGCAGAAAACCTTCTGCAAATATCTCTTTGAGTTCGACAAACGCTCCGCTTCCTATCATAGAAACAATTGTGCCGTTGAAGGTTTTGCCTATGTATTTACCAATCATTCTTGACTCTTCAATATCTTTTGCAAAATATTCGGCAGCTTCTGTGATAAGCTCTCTTTTTTGTACTTGTTTTGCTATTTTATCAAGTTTTTTATAGGAATATTCATTCATGTTAAGCAGTGTGCGGTAAAGTATTTTATGAATAATTAAATCGGGAAAACGTCTAATAGGTGATGTAAAGTGTGTGTAATTTTCAAAGCCTAAAGCAAAGTGACCAATGTCTTGCAAAGAGTATTCTGCCCTTTCTAAACTTCTTAAAATTAGTTTTGATACAATGCTTTTTTTTGTTTCGTCTATTGATTGGATAAAACTTTGTATTTTTTTTGAGTTTGCTTTTTTTGGAAACATATAACCCATTTCTTTTAACTGTGAAGCTAAATTCATTAGTTTTGTCGTTTGTGGTTTTTCGTGAATTCTATGTAAAAACTGCTTTTTTTTGTTTTTTAAATAATCTGCAACAGCTTTATTTGCAGCAAGCATAAATTCCTCGATGATTTCGTAAGAAAATATCTTCGGTCTTTGTATTATATTAATTACCTCATTATTTTCTATTATAAAAACCGGTTCTTTTATATCTAACTCGAGACTGCCTTTTAAAAACCTCCTTGCTCTTAAAATTTTTGCTAAAACCTTCATTTTATGCAAGTAAGATTTTAAGTTTTCATCGCAATCAATTTTGTTGTTTAGGCAATCTTCCAC
>Ga0078972_1004900_pt1 | contig 35224 bp, 29 predicted proteins | sample YelNatPaOPGAMG01_FD_67568 | JGI IMG/M metagenome (GOLD analysis project Ga0078972, IMG submission 67568) | Hot spring thermophilic microbial communities from Obsidian Pool, Yellowstone National Park, USA - OP-RAMG-01 (SPADES assembly) (version 2) | ecosystem: Environmental > Aquatic > Thermal...
TCACAAATCACAAATACCAAACCACAAACCCTGCGCGCAAAGCCCAAATCGAAATCAACAATCGATGAACGAAAGATTTGTGATTCGAGATTTCTGATTTCTGATTTCTGATTTTTTTGATCCCGAACGAAAACAAATTAAATCTTAAATCAAAAATCACTACTCACAAATCACAAATACCAAGCCTCAAAACCCTTCGCTCAATGCCCATATTAAAAACCACAAACAAAAAATACAAGATTTGTGATTCGAGATTTCTGATTTCTGATTTCTGATTTCTTTGATCCTGAACGAAAACAAATTAAATCACAAATCAAAAATCACTACTCACAAATCACAAATACCAAGCCTCAAAACCCTTCGCTCAATGCCCATATTAAAAACCACAAACAAAAAATACAAGATTTGTGATTCGAGATTTCTGTTTTCTGATTTCTTTGATCCCGAACGAAAACAAATTAAATCACAAATCAAAAATCACAACTCACAAATCACAAATACTAAACCACAGGGCCCATTGCCCAGAGCTCAAATCAAAAATCAAAAATCACAACTCACAAATCACAAATTGAACTTAAACATCCGAAACGCTGGAACTTTGGAACATTGGAACTCTGGAACCTAATTAGTGGGAAATCAAAAATCACTGAAAATTTCCTGTTTCCAATTTCCTGTAAGTGAGCACTCTATAAATCGGAAATTCTAATTAATAGGAAATGGGAAATCGGAAATCCTCATTAATGGGAAATCAGAAATCCCTGAAACTCTGAAACCCTGGAACCTTGGAACTCTGGAACCTTGGAACCTTGGAACCGTGGAACTCTGGAACTCTGGAACCTTTTAACCCCGACAACCATGATAACCCAATAATACTGTCCTTCATCCCCTGATTGTAAAATGTGTTTAAGCCCCCTGATTCATCGGACAGGATTATAAAAAGAAATCTGTAATTTTATGGTGATGAATAAGAGAACATTTACCGTAGAAGAGAAGCTGCGCATCATTGAAGAAGCCAGCGAACAGGGGGTAAAAGTCATTCTTGAGAAGTATGATCTATATCCTGCAACGTATTATTCCTGGAAGAACAAATTGGAAGCCATGGGGGAAGAGGGGCTGCAACATGGGATGACGCCCCGACACCTGAAGCGTATCAGGAAGTCAGAGAAGGAGAACTATGCATTAAAACACTTAGCCGTATCATTTCCACAACCTTCGGTTTAACAATCACCTTCGGTCGTTCCTTGCTATGACAAATGTGAAATGAAAAATTTATGCATTTTTGACCATCCATATAAAATTCCGATCGATTGGGGGACAAACCAGTTTAAACATTAATAAATGATGAATTTAAATTATGAAAAATTATTTCATTACTGTACTGCTGGCATACTTCTTTTTTACGTGCGATGCTCAAACCAACCTTTCACCTGTTGATTTCTTTTCTTTAATTCAAAATCCTGAAAACATATGGACGACAGATTTAAGTATTGAGCAAGAGAAATCGATCACAGTTATTTATTATGAAATCTACATGAAGGATGCTCGCATAGGTCAGGGCTGTATATATGCCATTCAGAAAGGATTTTCTGATCAATGGGCAAAAGAAGCTATTAGTCAGCCCCAAGGTGAATGCGCTGGTAAAAAGAATTATAAACATCTCTATTATGTGAATTGTGCAGCAAAAAGTTATTTTACAAAAAATCAATCAGAATTAACAGGAAAATTTGATATTTATGTTTTCTTTGTAAATAAAGAGGACTTGGAAGGCCCTTTGGAAGAGAGTTCGGAATCTGGTACTGTTGAATATTATAATGAGAAACCTGAAAGCAAAATAATTATTTACAAATATGCATCAGGTAGCTGGATTGAAATAGAAAAACGGAAACTTGGTGATGAAGTGCCAAGAACTTTTGGGTTGAAGTATCTGAAAGAACTGGCAAGGAAAGAATTCAGAAGATAGAACCATACTTCGGAACAATATTAAGAATCCTGAAGTGCAATATGCGTTTTTTTCCATCCGCTTTCATTCCGTTTCATCTGGCGTAAACCAGTTCTTGCAATAAAGGCCAGTTCGCCAAGCATTAATCCGTCTGTCCTCCAAAATTTTAGCCGGCTTCAACGTACTTATAAGTATATCAGTGCGAAAAGATTTATTTTCCCGCCGGTTTTGCAAAAAGACAAATCTTTGATAACATTGCCCATGGTTTAACGATACTGTAAACTTCTTCTATGCCGCATGAAATTCCGCTATGGTTGCTGATTGTGCTGGGTGCAGCTCTGCTGGTACAACTTTTCTGGTACGGATTTTTCTATCTGTCGGTTGCCTTTCCCCGCAAACCCAGATCCAGGGCCAAAAAACCGCCTCTGTCGGTAATCATCTGTGCCCGGAATGAAGAAAAGAACCTCCGGAAAAACATTCCGAAGATTCTGGATCAGGACTACCCTGAATTTGAAGTGGTGGTGGTGGACGACTGTTCGGAAGACAAAACCGAATTTGTACTCAGGGAATTTGCCGCACAGGATCCCCGGTTCCGCTATACCCGCATCCATAAAGACCAGAAATTCACGCATGGCAAGAAGCTGGCCCTTACCGTGGGAATCAAATCGGCCCGGCATGAGCATCTGGTGCTGACCGATGCCGACTGTTCACCTGCCAGCAAGCAATGGCTCAAGGGCATGGCCCGGCACTTCCGTGAGGGAGCAGAGATCGTACTGGGGTACGGAGGATTTGTCAACCGAAAATCCCTTCTGAACAACCTGATCCGTTTTGATGCCATGTTCATTGCCCTGCAATACATGACCATGGCCCGGCGGGGTATTCCTTACATGGGAACCGGCCGCAACCTGGCCTATGTCAAAAGCCTGTTCTTTGCCAATAAGGGATTCTCCTCGCACAGCCATCTGGCTTCCGGCGATGATGACCTGTTCATCAGCCAGGTAGCCACCCGTCATAATACAGCGGTTGAATACAGCCCGGAGACCCATACCCGCTCCGAAGCAAAACGGTCGTTCCGCGACTGGATCCGTCAAAAACGAAGGCATCTTACCACCTCTTCCCTGTATCCCCTTCCCGTCATCCTCCTGCTGGGAACCGAACCCCTGAGCCGGGTGGCCTTCTATCTCAGTTTTCTTGCCCTGATGATCTTTTACCCCTTTTTCTGGCCGGTACTGGCAGTTTTTGCATTACGTCTTGCAATACAAATAGTTACATACTATTATGCATCTAAACACTTTAACGAAAAACAATTATTATTAACTTCGCCTTTTTATGATTTTTTGTTACCTTACCTTTATTTGATACTTACGGTAGCCAATATAGTTAAGCCACAGCCTCAGCGATGGAGTTGAACGAGCATCTGACCGAAAAGGGACAGCAGGATTTTCACCTGGTGCAAAGAGCACTGAAAGGTGATCAGAAAGCATATGCCGACCTGCTGGATCGTTACCGCGACTCCATTTACTTCATGCTCCTGAAGATGGTGAATAATCCGAGTGATGCAGAAGACCTTACCATTGAGGCCTTCGGAAAAGCTTTCCGAAATCTGGCGCAATACACTCCCAATTTTGCTTTCAGCACATGGCTTTTCAAGATAGCCTCGAACAATGCTATTGATTTCATCAGAAAACGGCGTACCGGACATATTTCCATAGACCAGCAGACCGACGAGGCTTATGAAGGCACGCAGATTTCACTGCCCGATGACAAGCCCGATCCGGAAGAACACGTGATTCGTCAGCAGAAGATGGTGCTGATGCATGACGTCGTGTCACGGCTGAAGCCGCGCTACCGCAAGCTGATTGAACTCCGCTACTTCAATGAACTTTCGTACGAAGAAATAGCAGCCGAGCTGGACCTTCCCCTCGGGACCGTAAAGGCGCAGCTTTTCCGCGCCCGCGAACTGCTGTACCAGATTCTCAGGAATGCAGACCATAGTTTGTAAACCAGGGTTCCTTCATGGATTCAGTGGATATTCTTCTCACGTATTTCCCGGAGCTTACCGACGTTCAGAAAGAAACATTCCGGGCGATGGGGCCCTTTTATGAAAGCTGGAACGCGAAAATCAATGTTATATCGCGCAACGACATTGCGTTTCTGTACCAACGGCACATTCTTCATTCTCTGGCCATAGCGCGCTTTGTCAGCTTTGCCCCGGGAACGGAGGTACTGGATCTGGGCACCGGCGGAGGCTTTCCCGGGATTCCGCTGGCCATTTTCTTCCCCGGTGTTCATTTTGTCCTGCTCGATTCCGTAAAAAAGAAGATCAACATTGTTACCCGCGCAATTGCCGAGCTGAACATTCCGAATGCGGAACCTGTATGCCTGCGGGCCGAAGAATGGAAAGGACAGGTCGATTTTGTGGTCTCCCGCGCCGTTGCCCCTTTACCGCAACTGGTTAAGCTTACCGGGAAAATGATCCGTCCCGGAAATCGCAGTAGCCTGCCCAACGGATTAATCTGCCTGAAAGGAGGAGACCTGGAAAAGGAAATCAGGGAAGCCGGCAGGGATGTGGTTCAGAAAGATATAACCGACTGGTTTCCTGAAGATTTTTTTGCCGGAAAGAAAGTGCTTCATGTGAGTGCCTCTGCAATGCTTAAGAAACATTAGTTTCCGGTTACCCATCAGATTTTTTTGCATATTTCCACTTTTTCCCTACTTTTGCACTCTCGTTGAGATTTTGTAATCAGTTCACAGACAATAACCATTTAAAAATACTGTCATGAAGAGGACATTTCAGCCCTCCAACCGGAAGAGAAGGAACAAGCATGGTTTCAGAAAGCGCATGTCGACTCACAATGGCCGCCGGGTATTAGCGGCGCGCAGGGCGAAAGGGCGGCATAAGCTCACTGTTTCCGATGAACCGAACCTTCGTGGTAAATAATTGCACTGAACATACTTATAATTCTCTGATTTAACCCTGCAAATCGTTCGGGGGGAATACAGGTTTTGACCAGGTAAGGGGCGTTGCCCCTTCGCTCCACTTCCTTTCTTTAAATTAAATAGTAACAAAAATGGTTTAGGTAAGGGGCTCTGCCGTAATTCTATGCATTCAGGCATTCACAACAGCCCGAGCCACCTGTTTTGCCCTGGCCCACGCGCTTTGGATTCACGTTCAGTAAAGAAATTCCTTTTCAGAAACGGGATTATGCTCCTGCTCTGGCCCTTAGCAAGCCGGTGGGGGGACGTCCACGATTGGTGCGGGCTGAGGCCGGGTTGGTTATGGAAGATGGTAGGTGGAACGAAAACCATTGCAACACCGGAGGTGTTGAAGAAAACGATTTTAGCGCAATGTGCCACGGAATAGCACTCTCACTGCGTTTCATTAAGGTTTGGCCGGATGCGTGCGCGCAAGGCCTAAGCACTGCAGATTAGTTCATTTTCACTCTTCATGCGCAATCCGGAATTAAACTGCAAAAAATCAGTTTCCTATTTGCATAAAAAAAATATCTTTGGCCCTTTATGTGCCAAGTATGGAAACCCTGAAACGAACAATGCGTGATTCACTGCTGGTGCGCTGGTCTGTCCTCCTGCTGGTCAGCTTTGCCATGGCAGCCAATTATTATGTGTATGATGCACTGACCCCTTTGCAGGAACGGTTGCGGGAAGTATTGCATTTCAGCGGAACCGATTTCGGAATTGTCGTGGGGTTTTATTCTTTTCCTAACACCTTTCTGCTGATGGCTGTGCTGGGGGGTATTATACTTGACCGCATCGGCATCAGGAAAACCGGCTTTGCATTTGTTTTGTTCATGGTCATCGGAGCGTGGATTACCTGGTACGGGGCTTCACCTGCTTATAACCACGGCGGTTTTGGATACCGTTTCATGGGTTCCTTTCTCCCCTCCTATTCACCGGCGGTGAAGATGATGGCGCTGGGCATGCTGTTCTTTGGCCTGGGAGCTGAAACCGGCATTGTAGCCTTTAATAAAATCATTGTCAAGTGGTTCAAAGGGAAAGAGCTTGCCCTGGCCTTTGCCATCAATCTGGGCATTGCGCGGTTCGGAACGGCACTGGCCATCAAAATTGGTCCCAGACTGGGCGCCAGTGATTACATGCTCCCCATCTGGTTTGCTGCCGTGCTGATGACCATAGGTTTTGTGGCCTTCCTGATTTACATGCTGGCCGACTACCGGCTCGACCGGCAGACCAGCGAAAACTTCACCATCACCGCTCCCGAAGAGAAGTTTCAGTTAAGCGACGTTTCCGATCTGCTGAAAAACCCCAGCTTTCTTTTTATAGCAGCCCTCTGTGTAACCTTCTATGCCGCCTTCTTTCCGTTTCTGAAATATGCCCCCGATTTTTTCCTCAACAAATACGGTGTATCTCCTCAGACCAGCGGTGATATCACTTTCTGGCTGCCCATTGGCACCGTTTTGTTTACGCCCATATTCGGCTGGCTGGTTGATCATAAGGGGAAAGCCGCCACGCTGATGATTTTCGGCTCGCTGATTGTCATCGCCGTTCATCTGCTCTTTGCATTTACCACGCTGAACGCCTATGTTCTGTGCATTTTGCTGGGTATTGCCTTTTCCCTGGTTCCTGCTGCCATGTGGCCGAGCGTGGCAAAGATTGTCAGCGAGAAAAAGCTGGGAACCGCCTACGGCATGATGTTCAGCCTGCAAAACCTCGGACTTTTTGCCGTGCCCATCCTGGCAGGGCACATCATCGATACAACCAATGCCGGGAGAGCAGCCGGCACACCACTGAACTATACCTATGCCATGTTGCTCTTTGCTTCTTTCGGGCTGATAGCACTGGCATTTGCCTTCCTCCTCAAACGCGACGACCGCACGTCGGGGTATGGTCTGGAACTCCCGACCAATGCCGTACAGGAAAGGGAGAAAATCTGAAATTTCCTATCCCTGATTTCTGAAAATAATCTGCTTTCTGTCAGGGCCAACCGAAACAATGCTGATGGGAAGGTTCAGTTCCTTTTCGAGAAAGGTGATATAACCGGTAAGTTCTTTCGGGAATTCCTCCACCCTGGTCACTCCGCAAAGGTTTTCTTTCCAGGCCGGCAATTCGCGGTAAACGGGTTCGATTTCGGCATCGCTGGCATAGGGTACGCGGTCGGTAAGGTGACCGTTTACCTTATAGGCCGTACAAACCCTGATGGTATCGAAACCGCTCAGGACGTCAGCCTTCGTCATGAACAACTGGGTAACCCCGTTGAGCATGATGGCGTATTTCAGGGCCACCAGGTCGAGCCAGCCGCAACGCCGGGGCCGGCCGGTAGTGGATCCGAACTCATGTCCGCGCTTCCGCAGCTCTTCGCCGGTAGCATCGAGCAGTTCAGTGGGAAAGGGACCACTGCCCACCCTGGTACAATAAGCCTTGAAAATACCGAATACCTCTCCTATCCGCTGGGGAGCAATGCCAAGGCCGGTGCAGGCTCCTGCGCAGATGGTGCTGGAAGATGTAACAAAGGGGTAGGAACCAAAATCTATATCGAGCATAGTACCCTGGGCTCCTTCGGCCAGGACCTTTTTCCCCTTGCTCAGAAATTCATTGATAACATATTCGCTGTCAACAAGTGCAAACCTCCGGATGGCCTCAATACCCCGGAACCATTGCTCTTCGGCTTCTTCCAGGTTGTAGGAAAAATCATACTGCCTGAGGATATCCTTGTGTTTGTTCCGGAGAAAATGGTAGCGCTCCATAAAATCGTCCCGCTCGAGGTCGCCGACACGGATTCCGTTCCGCCCGGTTTTATCCATATAAGTAGGGCCGATGCCTTTGAGGGTGGAACCAATCTTCGATACGCCCTTTGCCGCTTCGGAGGCAGCATCCAGCACCCGGTGGGTGGGAAGAATAAGATGGGCCTTGCGGGAAATGAGAAGATGATCCTTTACATTCACCCCGAGCTTTTCAATGGCCTGCACCTCTTCCATAAAAACCACCGGGTCCATGACAACACCGTTTCCAATCAGGTTAACTTTGCCCGGATGGAATATTCCGGATGGTATGCTGTGCAGAACATGCTTGATCTCGTTGAATTCGAGGGAGTGGCCTGCATTGGGCCCGCCCTGAAACCTGGCGATGACATCATAACCGGGAGTGAGAACATCCACGATCTTTCCTTTGCCTTCGTCACCCCACTGAAGGCCGAGTAAAACATCAACTTTCATTTAATCAGGTAATTGAAAAATTTGCAAAAAACCTTCCGAAGATACAACAATTTGCGACAAAAATGCCCTTGCGCTGAACGGATTCTTTTTCTGAAATAAATGCTTCTAAGGCCTCTGTTTCCGGGATTCAGCCGTAATCAGGCCAATGCCCAGATGCACTTTACCCAAACTACTTTGCGGTGAAGGGTTGCACCGAAGTTTTTCATAGCCGCCAACCAATTTTTGGTATGCTAAAAAACACCCTTTGTTAAAATGCTGATAATCTGTGACGAACGAAACGCATTTTCTGACGAAAGAATCAAACGGCCAAAACTGATTATCTTTGTCAATTGCACAAAAACCAAAGCTAACCTGTATGGCAATAAAAAAACAGATTCTGGAGCTAAAAAAGCGCCGCGAAGCCGTACTTGCGGGCGGGGATGAGAAGGCCATTGAAAAGCAGCGTGCCATGGGCAAACTGCTGGCACGTGACCGCATCAATGCCCTGCTCGACAAGGGTTCATTTACCGAATACGACATGTTTGTTGAGCACGAAGCGCGTGACTTCGACATGGCCGGGAAGGTTCTGCACGGCGACGGGGTTATTGTAGGCACCGGAACCATTTTCGGTTCTCCTGTGTGCATTTTTGCCCAGGACTTTACCGTGGCCGGTGGTTCCCTGGGGATGATGCATGCCCGGAAGATCACAAAAATCATGGATCATGCCCTGAAGATGAAAGTACCCCTCATCGGCATCAACGATTCGGGGGGAGCCCGTATTCAGGAAGGGGTTAATTCACTGGCCGGATACGGAGAGATCTTTTTCCGCAACACCCTCGCCTCAGGCGTAATTCCGCAGATTTCGGTCATCCTCGGGCCCTGTGCCGGAGGGGCTGTTTATTCTCCTGCCCTCACCGATTTTGTTTTTGTGGTTGACAAGATTTCCAAAATGTTCATCACCGGGCCGGAAGTTATCAAAACGGTGCTGGGGGAAGAAATATCAATGGAAGACCTTGGCGGGGCAAAGGTACACGCCGAAATATCGGGCAATGCCCATTTTTATGCGAAGTCGGAAGAAGAATGCTTTGAACAGATCAAGAAACTTCTTTCGTTCATACCGGCCAACAATACGCGGAAGGCGAAGCCCTTTCCGCCGCGTCCGCCGAAACCCGAATACGACATTGACCGCATTGTCCCTTCCGATCCTACCCAGCCTTACGATGTGCGGGATGTGATACGCGCCATAGTGGATGATTCCGATTTCTTCGAAATCCAGGAGCATTATGCCGCTAACCTGGTAATAGGCTTCGGACGTATGAACGGAGAAACCGTAGGTTTTGTGGCCAACCAGCCTCTGGTGCTGGCCGGCGTGCTGGATGTCGACTCATCCGATAAGGCTGCCCGCTTCATCCGGTACTGCGATGCCTTCAATATTCCCATTGTGACCTTCGTTGACCTGCCGGGGTACCTGCCCGGGGTAAACCAGGAACACATGGGAGTTATCCGCCACGGAGCCAAGGTGTTGTATGCCTACAGCGAAGCTACCGTACCGAAGCTGACGGTTATTTTGCGGAAAGCGTACGGCGGAGGCTACATTGCCATGGGTTCGCGGCACCTGCGGGCCGACTTCGTATTCGCCTGGCCAACAGCCGAAATTGCCGTTATGGGGCCTGAAGGAGCCGCCAACATCATCTTCCGCAAAGAAATCATGTCGGCACCCGACCCGGAAAAAATGCGCAAACAGAAAGTTAAGGAATACAAGGAAAAGTTTGCGAATCCTTATGTGGCCGCCGCCAAAGGATACATTGATTCGGTGATTGAACCCGGGGAAACCCGTAAACTTCTCCTTCATGCCATCGATGTGTCGAGGCAGAAATTCATTGCCGGACCGCAGAAAAAACACGGAGTTCCACCCTTCTGAAAATATCCGGAACTATGGAAGAACAGAATGCTGCATTGTCCCAGGCTGAGAGTGAAAAAAGCCGGGATCCATTCAGGACGCTCGTTCTGGAGGGCACACGATACAAAACCCTGTACAACAAAAAGTTTGAGCTTTTGTCGCCCTGGCAGAAGCCCGATCCCAAAAAAATGATTTCCTTCCTGCCGGGTACGGTAATAAAGGTTTTGGTGAAAAAAGGAGATAAGGTTTCAGAGGGACAGGATCTTCTTCTTCTCGAAGCCATGAAGATGCAGAACCGGATCAAATCGGACCGGGAAGGGATCATAAAAAATGTGCTGGTAAAGGAAGGGGATAAGGTGCCGAAGGGGGTTGTGATGATTGAATTTCGGTGAGGTGTTCTTTTAAGCCGGCTGGTGTTTGGCGCCTTATCATCAGCACTCTTTTATCCTCTCATACTTACTGTTTCTCTCCACCGGCGTAAACCCTTCCTTCGCGATGAGGGATTCAATTTCGCGGGGGGTGAGGGACGGATGTTGTTCTTCGGCTCCTGCCATCGTGTAGATACGGGTGGAGTTGTGAATGGTTCCGTCCAGATCATCGGCACCAAAATGGAGCATCAGGGCGGCATGCTCTTTGCCGAGCATCGGCCAGTATGCCTTCAGATGAGGTATGTTGTCGAGAAAAATACGCGCCATGGCAAAGGTTTTCACCACATCGGCAAAGGAGGTTTCGCCGATCTGCGACATTTTGTTGTGTGCACTTTTGTACTTGAGCGGGATGAAGGCATAAAAGCCGGGGGTTTTATCCTGCAGTTCCCTGAGCATGAGCAGGTGGTGAATCCGGTGCTCCGGTTTTTCAATATGGCCAAACAGCATGGTAGCATTGGAGGCAATCCCCAGGCGATGGGCTGTGGCATGCACCTCCAGCCATCGTTCCCCGGTGATTTTTTCAGGGCAGATGTGTTTCCGCACCTCAGGATGGAAAATTTCCGCCCCTCCTCCCGGAATGGACTGCAGTCCGGCCTGTTTCAGTTCTGCCAGCACCTTCTCCGGTGAGGAATGGTCGCGTCGGGCCAGGTAATCAATTTCCTCGGCAGTGAGAGCCTTGATGTGCACTGAGGGAAACCGGCTTCTGATCTGCCGGAACAGTTCAGCATACCAGGCCAGGTCTTTGGACGGATGCAATCCGCCGGTTATGTGCACTTCCGTAATTCCAGGATGGTGCCCGATCCGCTCCAGAATTTCTTCCGCCGAAAAGTTCCACGCATCCCTGTCGCCTTCGTTCCGGTAATAGGAGCAGAAACGGCAGTGGCGCACACAGAGGTTGGTGGGCTCGATGTGAATATTGCGGTTGTAAAAGGCCTGATCATCGTGCCATTTTCTTCTTACGAAACCGGCCAGGGCAATGAGCAATGCAAGGCTGGATTTTTCCCACAGCAGAAGAGCCTCTTCCGGCGTAAGGCGTTCTCCGGAACATACTTTTGCGGCCGCCGGTTGCACTTCAGCAGGCAGTTCCTTGATGAGGAAAAGCAGGGTATCAGGGCAAAGTGTTGGCATAATCGAGCAATTGCTGGGCATCGGATGTTCTTCCCTGCTGGCGCCAGATGTCGGCCAGTACGAGGTAGGCCGGTTTATAGGAAGGACTCACCTCAATGGCTTTCTGCAGGTACCGTTCGGCCATATTGAGATTGTTCAGGCGGGCATAGGTAAGCCCGAGGTTAAAATAAGCCGTAACAAACTTGGGATTTACCTTTATGGTCCGTTCAAAGATCGACATGGCCTGGGTCAACTCGCGCTTTGTGAGGTAAGCAACCCCGAGCAGATTGAGGCCTTTATCATAGTCGGGGTAAATCCTGAGCAGACGTGTTGCATAGGGAATGCAACTGTCGGGCTGCTGCATTTCAACAAAACAGCGGCCCATATTCATCAGAGCTGTTTCATTGTCGGGATTGTCAGCCAGGGCAAGGTGAAAGTTTCTGCAGGCTTCCTCATAAAGGCCCTTTTCCAGCAAGCGGGTACCTTCCAGATCAGCTTTTGAGGTACGTTGTACGACAGCACATACCGGAACGCCGTCAACAGTAATGGTATGAAGGGTATGGCGGGGAGGATAATACTTCTTCTTGAGCTGGTAGGGATTCAGGTAACTGCAGGCAAACACCCCGTAATCCCAGTCTGTTTCGCCTTTTTCATAGTAACGGGTGTAAACGGGCTTCACCCGGCCCTGCCTATCACGGAAGTAATACCGCAGGGAAGGCAGGAAATTGGATGCCACAATTACGGTGTCCTTTCCGTTGCTTTCCGAAGCAAGTTTTTCCCGGAGCCACAGGCTTCCCGGGCGTATGCTGTGGTAGTAATAATCCGTTTCATAATTTCCGTAAGCTCCTTTCACCCCTCCCACCAGTTCGTTATAATAGATGTATTCGAGGGGATGGTTGGCCACAATGTGCCGGAAAGGCAGAAAAAGCAGGAAGGCCGGAACGATGGAAACAAGCCAGACGACATACTTCCGCTTCAGCAAAGCATAAAGTACATTCCAGCCGATAGCCGAAGTAACGGCCAGAGGCGGAAAGACGAACAGCAGGTGGCGCCAGCTTCCGTAAACATTCGATGATTTGTTGATCACATAGGCTACCGGAAAGACCCATGCGAAGAGCAGAAGGAAGGTAAAGAGGCGGTTGTACCGTTTCAGAATCGTACGGAAAAAAGATATATAAAGCAGCAGGCCGGCAATTACGGCAAGCGGAACAGTGATCAGAATATATTTGGGAATGTAATACCAGGGAACGTTATCAGACCAGATGTATTTCCCTTCAAAAACCTGCCGGAGCGAAGCATCGAAGTTGGTCATCAGCTTGAGCGATGTCAGCACGTTCTTCACCGGATTCTGCAGGGCATAAGGCCACCAGAGGATGCCCAGGATGTATCCGGCCACAGATATCCCGACCACCCAGAGAATCAAATTTTTCATGCGCTTCATATTTTCGGCCGAAAAGAAGCTATTCCTCCGGCTGGTAACCAGAAAATACAGCCCGGCAAAAAAGGCAAAGTACACAATCTGAAGCAATCCGCCTGCCCGTATGCTGAGGGTGAAGGCAATGCCCAGAGTTAGCAGAAGGATATGCTTCCAGCGGACAAACGGGTAATTCTTAAGAAAAAGGATAATACCGTAAATTGACCATATGTAGCCGAGAGCAAAGGGAATATCCTTGGGATTGTTGAACGAGTGGCCAAGAAACACGGGTGTCAGGAACATCAGCACCATGGTAAAGATGCCGGCCCTCCATCCGGCCAGAACAGCCGCCGTTAGTCCGGCAAAAAGGATCGCCAGCCAGCCCGTGAGGGAGTTGAAAACATGCCTCCACTCATACACATGCTCTATTCCGAAGGTTTTATTGAACAGGTAGGTGAAATTGTCAAACGACTGTCCGTAATACTGGAGGCGGGTTACCGGAGTATTGAGGCAGGTTGTGTCTTTGCCAAGGGTTTTGTAAAAGTTGTATACATAGCCTGCATGCACGTAGTTCACGTCCTCATCGCCTGAAATGCCCGCATCAAGGCTGAGAAGCGGCATGATGACGAACAGGAGAGCTGTTAGTGCCACGAAAAGCAACCGATACAGGGAGGATTCGCTGTGGGGCAGAAAAGGAAAGACTTTCTTTTTTCGTTCCGACCAGGGAAGGGTGACGTACCACTTCCAGAAACCCTTCCAACCCGAAAAGGCATGCTGTTTCTTTCTGCTCTCCGGCACGGCAAACGGATCCGGCTGATTGAAGCGGACCGGACTGACCTCCCCGTCAATTTTCCGGCAGAACTCCGTGAGGCTTCCGGCCGTAAAAGGTTCGCCTTTCAGTGTTTCCGAAAGATACAGACCAAAATCAACCGGAAGAAGGATAAAAGGAATTCCGTTGCGCCCGGAGTGGTGAAAGTAATCGGTGTCAGAAAATGCAGGAAGCCAGACGGCCTTATCGCGTCCGGGGCTGTCGGTTTTGAAGGACAATACTTCCGCCAGCTGAAAAGGGCGGGACATCCACTGCGGGAAAAGCACTGCGGCAAAACGGGTGTTCACCTTTTCCAGCCCCTGATGGACCAGTTGCCATGGATCGGAATGTCCGGAATGAACCTCTGTACGAAAAAAACGGGAATACACCGGTAGCGAAAGAAGGGCATTTTCTGCATCACCGGCACCCGGAGCGAAAACACTCACAACCGGAAGGGAAGAAACGCCGCGTTCCGGGATTTTCGCCAGCGATTCCCCCAGAACGGACATACCGGAAAACGGTCCGGGGAAAATCAGCACCAGTGTAATTTCCTGACCATCATCTTTACCCTGTTGTATCTTTTTACCCGTTTGTTTAGCCATGTTGCATGATATTATGTTACAACCACAACAAATGTTCAGGGAACCGGATTACCCTGCCGTTCTGCTTTCCGTATGCCGGAAATTCGCCGGTGGTATTTTCTCCACAGGGTCAACAATTCCGGCAGCATGCGCATCAGGTCCTTCGGCCTGATCCGTGTATCTCCGTCATCAACCCAAACGGAAAGGGGCAATTCGCAGACCGTTTTCAGGGTTGTCTGATACCCTGAAAGGAGGATATAGCGCCCTAAAATTTCCACGTCGAAAATCCAGCGGCTGAGGAAAGGTTCGCTGAAAATTTTCTCTGCGACCTCTGTTCTGAAGATTTTCGCCCCGCACTGGGAGTCATAAACGGGAATCTGCAGGGTGTGCGACACCAGCGAGGCAAAAATTCTTCCGAAAACGTGCCTCAGCCAGTTCCGTTCAATATGCGATCCCAGCCGTTTTACGCGACTTCCGAAAACCATGGATGTTCCGGGCCTGCTTTCAAAAAGGGCCGTCATTTCATGGATGGTTGGCAGGGGTGTGGACAGGTCGGCGTCAAAAAATCCCACCAGCGGGGGATGAAAATGTTCGGCGGCGTAAAGGATTCCGGCTCTCACAGCCGCGGCCTTGCCTTTGTTTTCTTCGAGAATGAGCAATTCCGCCTTTCCGGGGAATTGTTCCGTGAGTTCTTTCAGCAGGGTGGCCGTGGCGTCCCTGCTTCCGTCGTCGACAAACAGAAGCAGGGTATCCTGTTCCTGCGCCAGGAAAACCTCAAACTGATATTTCCGGAGCCGGCGGGCTTCGTTATAACATGGAACAACAATTACTGTCTGCGGCATACGGCAATACATGACAGGCCTGGCAGCCTGATGCCAAAGATACGTAAAAAGCGGGCCAGGGCAACATCGGCCAGCAGAAAAAAGACGATCAACCTGTCTGCCACGGGATGGAATTTCCATCCGCCGATTCCTGTCATCTGCGACTCGTCAGGTTTTCTGACGGCCTGAAGAACCTTCTGAACCGCTCGGGCCAGAAAAAGGGAAAAGAACAGATACCCGGAATCAACAGGTTCCAGGCCGGCCTGCTTCAGTGCGGCATGCAACGACCGCAGGGTATAACGCCTGTAATGCCCCAGCCAGGTATCATGAATGGTAAACAGCCCGGGATATGCCGGTACCGTAATCAGAAACACCGTATCGTTGCCAATCTGCGGGAGGCTGGCTATCTGGCCGAGAAAAGCGGCATCATCACTGATGTGCTCAATGACGTCAAGCAGCAGAACAGCAGAAGGAGCAGACAGTTCAGGAGGAAGCTCGCCGGCAGACCGGTACAGCCTGACGGAAGAGTTCCCTATTCTTTCGGTATATTCGGTAAGCAGTTGATCGTCAAAAGCAGTATCTACCCCGTAAAACTGGGTGCCGGGAAAATCGCGGGCAAGCTGTTCCATCACAAAAGCATCTCCGCATCCGATATCCACCACTGAAACGGGCGAAGGCACATGCCGGAGCAGGTACTTTTCAACAATTTTCACCCGTGCCAGTTCCCATGGATGACGACCCGCAGTCCCCCTGGCCGATCCTGCCCGATGCTCTTTAATATCCATTTACTTGATCTTCAGCTTCTTTTTCCCTTCCCCCTCGTCAGCATAGCCGTAAATGTAAAGGGAATGGTGCGACGGGCGGAAATTGTTCATCTCGCAGGCAGTCTTTATGATTTCCTGGATGCGGGGATCACAGAACTCAATCACCTGGCCGGTTTTGATATCAATCAGATGGTCGTGCTGAATGCACTGATAAGCTTTTTCAAACTGGGCAATATTCTTTCCGAACTGATGCCTCACCACCAGACCGCAGTCGAGCAGAAGTTCAATGGTATTGTAAATGGTGGCTCTGCTGACCCGGTAATTTTTATTCTTCATAAAAATGTAGAGTGACTCTACGTCAAAATGGCCGACGCGGGTATAAATTTCATCCAGGATGGCAAAGCGCTCCGGAGTTTTGCGGTGTCCCTTCTTTTCGAGGTAATCGGTGAAGATTTTTCGTACGGTTTCCCGGGTGTCGTCCTGGATCATAATTAGACTAATTAAGAATAAGATGAGGCTAAGATATAACTTTTTTTAATAAGAGAAGGTTACTTTGTTTCCGTTTCGGTATTTTCCACACGGCTGACTTTTTCGACACCTTTGATTTTGATGAGGTTCATGATGAGGTTGTTCAGGTCGGCCGTATTGTGTACATACAGGTCGATGGTTCCTTCAAAGATGCCGTCGTGGCTGGAAAGGTTGATGGTTCGGATGTTGACATTCAGTTCCTTGGAGATGACGGTAGTGATGGAATTGTACACACCAAACCGGTCAATGCCCTGCAGGCTGATGCGGACGAGGAAGGAATGGATCTTGTGGGTGGTCCATTTGGCAGGGACAATCCTGTTGGCCTGGCTGGAAAGCAGTTTGATGGCCACAGGGCATTTGGCCTTATGCACAATGAGGGTATGGCTTGGACTGAGGTAGCCGACCACATCGTCGCCAGGGATCGGATTACAGCAATGGGCAATGACATACGACTGTTCCTGGTCGTCGGTGGTTTCACGAAGGAGGATGGGGGAGTCCTTGCCCGGTTTTTTGTCTCCTTCTTCTGAACTGCTTTCCTTATCCTTGTCGGGTTTACGCAGGCCGAACTGCAGTTCCCAGTAACGGATCCACTTGTTGCGGGTATTCTTTTTGAGGATGGTTGGCAGGTCTTCGAGGCTGATGATGCCGAGGCCGATTTTCGAGTACAGTTCGTCTTTTGAATTCACCTCATAAGCCGGAAGCAATTTGCGGAAGATGCGGGAACTGGGATGCAGGTTCATTTCCTTTAACCGTTCTTCGAGCATTTCCTTTCCTTTTTCAAGCCGGTTGCGTGCTTCGGCTTTCAGGGCCTGTTTGATGCTGGCCTTGGCTTTGGCGGTAATCACAAAATCGAGCCATTCGCGCTGGGGTTTGGCCTTGTCGGAGGTAATAATTTCCACCTGGTCGCCGCTTTTGAGGACATGGTTCAGGGGCACCAGGCGGTAATTCACCTTGGCACCGATGGCCTTGTTGCCAATATGGCTATGGATGTCATAGGCAAAATCAAGGGCTGTGGAATCCTTGGGCAGGTTTCGTATTTCGCCTTTGGGTGTAAAAACAAGAATTTCCGATGCAAACAGGTTGAGTTTGAAGTCGTCGAGAAACTCCAGTGCATCTCCCTGGGGATTTTCTAAGGTTTCGCGTATTTTCTTAATCCATTTATCCAGCTCGCTCTCCTGGGCACTCATACCCTTGTATTTCCAGTGCGCGGCAAACCCCCTTTCGGCGATCTCATCCATCCTCCTGCTGCGGATCTGCACTTCCACCCATCTTCCCTCCGGGCCCATTACCGTAACATGAAGTGCCTCATACCCGTTGGCCTTGGGCGTGCTTACCCAGTCCCTAATCCTGTCGGGCTTTGGCGGATAAATGTCGGTGATGATGGAATAGATATTCCAGCACTGGTTTTTTTCAGGAATGTCGGGCACAGGGTCAAAAACAAGCCTGATGGCAAAAAGGTCGTAGATTTCTTCAAAAGGCACCCCCTTGGTCTGCATTTTGTTCCAGATGGAGTAGATCGACTTGGGCCTTCCGGAAATGTCGAAGCTGATTCCCTGCTGGGTAAGACGGTCGATGATGGGCAGGGAAAAGATGTTGATGAAATGCTGACGCTTTTTTTCGTCATCCCTGAGCTTACGTTCGATTTCCTCGTACACCTTGGGATAACTGTACTTAAGGCTGAGGTCTTCCAGTTCGGTTTTGATGGCGTACAATCCCAGCCTGTGTGCCAGAGGGGCAAAGAGATAAAGGGTTTCGCCCGCGATCTTGATCTGCTTGCTGGGCGGCAGGGCATTCAGGGTGCGCATATTGTGCAGGCGGTCGGCCAGCTTGATAAGGATCACCCGCACGTCGTCGCTCAGGGTGAGGAGCATTTTACGGAAATTTTCGGCCTGCAGGCTTGAATTTTTGTCGAAAACCCCCGATATTTTGGTAAGGCCGTCAACGATGGATGCTATTTTATCTCCGAACTGGAAGCGGATTTCATCGAGGGTAATTTCCGTATCTTCCACCACATCGTGCAGGAGAGCACTCACCACCGATTTGGTGCCCAGACCAATTTCATAGGCACAGATTTTGGCAACGGCAATGGGGTGCAGGATGTAGGGTTCCCCCGACTTCCTGCGCATATTTTTATGGGCTTCGTAAGCAATACGGAATGCTTTCCGGATGAGTTCCTGGTCCTCAGCTGTATCGCACCGGAAACACTTTTTCAGCAGATCATCAAATTCCTGCTGGATGAGTTTTTTTTCCTCGTCCGTCAACCCGCTTATCTGCTGTACAAGCATACGTTACTTTCTCCTGCAAAAAGACAAAGATAATCCCAAATTCGTCAATTGAAAAATCAATTGACGAATCGACTAACAAAATCTAATCAGATTTTATAAGTCGGGATTACCTCGATAAGTCAATAGAAACAAGTTGTTTAAATGTTTTTTGTGTTTCTATTGACTAATCTCGGATAATGCAAAAGAAGTAAGGATGATACGAAGGGACATCATTTTCACGGCTCAGATGCTCCGGGATTTGTCTGGGTGCCCGCCAGGTTATTTTTTCAGAATCAGCACCAGACTTCCGTATTCTTCCTTTGTCCTGCCGGTTTCATCGGTGTAACGCATGTACCAAAGATAAGTTCCTGCCCGGATACTGCCGCCGGGGTCTCGTCCGTTCCAGCGCACCGAAGGGTCGCTGGTTTCAAACACCTTTCTTCCGCCGGCATCAGAAATGATCAGATGGAATTTTCCGGGCAGAATGTCGAAAACGGGGCCGAACTCATCGTTTATGCCATCTCCGTCGGGTGTGAATGCATTGGGCATGCGGTAATCGGACGAGAAGCCCGCACAGGCCGTATTGGACCAGGATACACCCCTTACACCATAGGGATTTCCGGAAGCCTCCTCTGCCCGAATTACATAACAGACGTTTCCCTTTATTCCCTGACCGGCAAGCACATCGCGGCTTTCAACATAGGTTGTATCGGGGGGATAGACGGTTCCTACGCGGATATAACTGCCCTCACTGGAAACACGATAGATGGCATATTCTCCCGTTCCTGCCCTGTATCCGTAAGGCGGATTCCAGGAAAGAAAGGCTCCTCCCTGCTTTCCTGAAACTGTCAAGGCCACCGTAGTGGCGGGATTGGAAGACACCTGCACCGAGCGGCAGGCATTTACCGAAGCAAGCACATATTTCCAGGGCCGATCTGTGCCGGGAGGCGTGTCCTCTGCCTGAAGTTGCCCTCCGGCAGGCCATGAAAACTGGCGAAGTTCCGTTTCTGCTCCACCTCCGGCCGGCGATCGGTACAACAGATAGTTGACGCTGTCTCCGTCGGAACTGATATGAAAGCTGAGCAGCACCTTCCCTTCCGATGTTACCGAGGCATAATCGGCGTTCATCCAGGATGGCTGGGGCAAAACGTGGGAATACAGGCATGCCATGTTGCTCCGGGCTGTGAGGCCGCCGGTATGCCGGGCTTCCACATAAAAGCAAACCCTCCTGTTCCGGCTTACGGTGTCAGACCAGGTTCCTGCATTGCCTTGCAGGGATGGAGAAGGAATCCGGTTGCTGCCATAGGATTTCATTACCGTGTAATGAACGCTGTCATCGGGCCACGCCGGGTAGCTGGTCCACACAAGTCCGGCGGTTACGGTGCAGGAATCGAATTCTGCCGATAAATAGCAGGTGGTGTGGATGTTGCTCAGCGGACTGTTATTCCCCGACGAATCCACGGCAACCAGACGAAACGAAACGGCTCTGAAACGGACATCGGACAGCTTTACCCTGTATGCAGAATCAAGGGCGCTGAAGGAAGTATCGGCCGGGCGCCAACCGACAGAAGCACCATAATACACCACATACAATTCGACATCCTGTGAAGGGCTTCTCTCCCAGCAAAGCTGAACGCTGTCGGTGCCGGGTATGACATCTGCCAGCAAAAGACGGGGAGAAAGGGGTTTAATGGTATCGGGCTGTGCCTTCAGAGAAGATAACAGCAGGAACTGCAGAATGACAAGTCCTGCAAGTCCTTTCAGCCATTTCTTCCTGTAATGCATAAACGAAGCAGCGAATCGTCCCTTTCAATAACGGCAAAATACCTGTTAAAGTGCACTAAAGCCGTTTAAACATTGCAAAGATTTTATGTATCATTCGTTTAGCACTGCGTGCCAGGCGAATGATGCGTTAAGCCTTTCCTTCATAAGCCGAAACCGGCAGGCAGGTGCATACCAGGTTGCGGTCGCCATAGGCATCGTCAACCCGCGCCACAGAAGGCCAGAATTTGTTGGTTTTTAGCGATGCTACAGGATAGGCAGCCTGGACACGGCTGTATGGATGATTCCATGTATCGGAAGTGCATTCCTCAGCCGTGTGGGGAGCATTTTTGAGCAGATTGTCGTTTTGCAGCGCCGGATTCTTGCGGATTTCATCCAGTTCGTGCCATACCGCCACCATGGCTTCCACCAAGCGGTCCAGCTCCTCCAGGGGTTCGCTTTCGGTGGGCTCCACCATCAGCGTGCCATGCACGGGGAAGGAAACCGTGGGAGAATGAAAACCATAATCAAGAAGGCGTTTGGCAATGTCCAGTTCGGTTATTCCGGTTTCATGCTTAAACTGACGCAGGTCGAGGATCATTTCGTGGCCCACAAAGCCATGTTCGCCCTTGTACAGCACAGGGAAATACTTATTCAGGCAGGCCGCCAGATAGTTGGCGTTGAGGATGGCATACCGGGTAGCGTCGGTCAGACCGTCGGTTCCCATCATCCGGCAGTAGGCATGGGAAATCACCGCCACATTGGCATTGCCGTAAGGTGCCGACGATACCGGAGTGATGCCGTTTTTCCCTCCGGCAGGAACGATCGAATGCCCCGGCAGAAATTCAACCAGGTGGTCGGCCACAGCTACAGGGCCTACACCCGGGCCACCTCCTCCATGAGGGATGGCAAAGGTTTTGTGCAGGTTCAGGTGGCACAGGTCGGCACCGATGGCGGCCGGACTTGTGAGGCCTACCTGGGCATTCATATTGGCACCGTCCATATAAACCAGCCCTCCGTTCTGGTGCACAATCTCATTCATTTCCTTAATGCGGCTTTCGAAAACACCATGGGTGGAGGGATAGGTAATCATAAAGCCGGCGAGGTTCTGACGGTGCTGTTCTGCTTTGCTCCGCAGGTCATTTACATCCACGTTGCCCTGTTCATCGCACTGAACCACAACCACTTCCATTCCTGCCATGGCGGCACTGGCGGGATTTGTTCCATGGGCAGAAGAGGGAATCAGAACCACCTTTCTGTGCCCTTCTCCTCTGGTTTCGTGATATTTGCGGATGATGAGCAGGCCGGTATATTCTCCGGCTGCGCCCGAATTCGGCTGGAACGTGATGCCGCTGAAGCCGGTAATTGCCAGCAGGTCTTTGCCCAGTTCGTGGAAAATTTGCTGGTACCCCTCCGTCTGTGACAGGGGTGCAAAGGGATGGATGCGTCCCAGCTCCGGCCAGCTGAGCGGAAGCATTTCAACAGCTGCATTGAGCTTCATGGTACAGGAACCCAGCGGTATCATTCCGTCGGCCAGTGAAAAGTCTTTTCGCTCGAGATGTTTGATATACCGCATCAGGGAGGTTTCAGAACGGTATTTGGTAAACAGTTCATGCTCCATAAAGGGAGTGGTCCGCAGGAAACGCGGGTCAAAGGAAACCTCCTCCCTGAGTTCCCGTATGCGGTTGATTTTTTTGCCGGCAGCTGTACCAAAGATCTCGAGAATTTCATTCACATCCTCTACGGTGGTTGTCTCATCAAGGCTCAGCAGAATTTCCTTTGCCGCGGGGTAGAAGAAATTCATTTTCCGTTCAAGGGCCAGATTCCGGATTTTTTCGGTATAGGTTTCATCAGGCAGAACGATATGCAGGGTATCAAAGAAATGGTCGGGCTTCACAGTAAAGCCGGTATGAACAAGCTCTTTTTTTAAAGCTGTGGCGAGGCTGTGTATGCGCAGGGCGATTTTCCTGAGCCCTTTCTGTCCGTGGTAAACGGCATACATGCCGGCCATGCTGGCCAGAAGAGCCTGGGCTGTGCATATATTGGACGTAGCCCGTTCCCTTTTTATATGTTGTTCGCGCGTTTGCAGTGCCATGCGCAGGGCTCTGTTCCCCAAACGGTCAACTGAAACGCCGATGATGCGACCCGGGATGTTGCGTTTGAATTTTTCGCGTGTGGCAAAATAGGCGGCATGCGGACCTCCGTATCCCATAGGGATACCAAAACGTTGTGTGGAACCCACGGCCACATCGGCTCCCCACTCTCCCGGAGGAACCAGAATGGCCAGGGAGAGAATATCGGACGCCACACCCACAAATACTTCAGCCTGATGAGCTTTTTCAACCAGGGGCTTGTAATCCCTGATCTCGCCATTGGCTGAAGGATACTGTACCATCACGCCAAACACCTTATCGGAAAACTCGAATTCAGCGGCCGGCATAATGCGCAGGTCAATGCCCAGAGGTACGGCTCTGGTATGCATTACATCCAGGGTTTGCCGGAACATGTTTTCGTCGGCCAGAAAAACATTGGCTCCTCTTTTCACCGCTTCCCGAGAACGCAGGTTGTACATCATGATCATGGCCTCAGCGGCCGCTGTTCCTTCATCCAGAAGGGAGGCATTGGCGATCTCCAGACCGGTCAGCTCGCTCACTACCGTCTGAAAGTTCAGCAAGGCTTCAAGACGGCCCTGCGAAATTTCGGCCTGATAAGGAGTATAGGAAGTGTACCAGGCAGGATTTTCCAGCATATTCCGCTGAATAACAGCCGGCATGAAGGTATCATAATAGCCCTGTCCGATATAGCTTCTGAAAATCTGGTTCTTCGATGCAATTTCGCGAAGCCGTTCGAGGTATTCAGCTTCGCTCATTCCTTTACCGGTATCAGGTTTTTTCGACAACCGTATCGAGGGGGGAATAGTTTTGTCGATTAATTCATCAAGGGAAGACACACCGATTTTTTCGAGCATGCGCGGAAGGTCTTCCTTTCCCGGGCCAATATGACGTTCGCTAAAAGAATATGATGACATAAGGGTTATTTTTTGTGTGCCGCAAAAGTAGAACTTTCCTTTCGTTTAATTGCTGTTGAAGGATATGTTTCATAACCAGTCGAACGGAAGCGCCGTTTACCCCTGCAGAAATCCTATATATCAGCCGGTTGATGAACAGCGCCAGACAGCTGATGTATAATTATTTACAAATAGGGATTCCCGGTTTTTTCTTCTCCTATAGTAGTAGAAGGCCCATGACCGGGCCACACTACTGTACTCTCCGGCAAAACAAGCAATTTCCGTCGGATTCCATCCACCAGAAGCTGATGGTCGCCTCCCGGAAGGTCGCTTCGTCCGATACTGCCGCTGAAAAGAATATCCCCCGGGAAAAGAACCTGTCCGGCCCGGCTGTACAAAGCAATTCCCCCGGGCGAATGACCGGGCACATGAAGTACCTCGAGGCACTCCTCCCCACACCTCAGCACCTCTCCCTCATCCAGCATCCTTTCTGGATCAGGCATGGAACTGATTGTGAGCCCAAAAATCTGTGCATAGGCAGCAGCCTGCCGGTAGAGGAAACCATCTGCCGGATGTATCCATACCGGCACATGCCATTCGTTTACACAGAAAGGCACACCAAGAATATGGTCAATATGGCCATGGGTAAGAACAACTGCCAAAGGATGCAGATGGTTCTCGACCACATACTCCCTGAGCTTTTTTTCTTCATCCGGTGTACTGCATCCGGGATCAATAATGAATGCTTCTCCTGAAGCATCATGTACAACAAAGGTGTTTTCCTGGAAAGAATTGAAAACGAAAGATTTGATTTTCATAGATTTACATTCTGCCTACGCAATTATATTTATGGTGTTTCTGTCGCCTTCCCGGCTGGTCAGCTTACCCTGCCGGGCAACATAGGAACAAACGAAAAGGTTCCGTGTTCGGTAATCCGGATATCTTCATCCGTAATTTTTTCTATCAGTGTCATGGTCTGGAGTTTGTCGTTTCCCACAGGGACCACCATGCGCCCGCCCGGTTTAAGCTGGAGAACCAGGTTCTGCGGTATTTTATCGGCAGCAGCCGTTACCAGAATCCGGTCGAAAGGGGCATAAGCCGGCAATCCTTCGTAGCCGTCGCCAAAAAAGAAGTAGGCCTTGTAACCAAGCAGAGGCAGAAAAGACTGGGTTTTCAGAAACAGTTCCCTCTGGCGCTCAATGGTGTACACGATGGCACCCAGTTCCAGAAGCACGGCGGTCTGGTACCCTGACCCTGTGCCTACTTCAAGCACTTTCTGAAAGCGTTCTACCTCCAGAAGCTGGGTCTGAAAAGCAACCGTATAGGGCTGGGAGATTGTCTGGCCGGCACCGATGGGAAATGCCTTGTCGGCGTATGAAAACCTGATGAAACTGCTTTCCATGAAAAGATGCCGGGGAACAGTACCGATAGCTTTCAGTACCGCCTCATCCGTAATTCCCTTTCCTCGTAAATGCTGCACCAGCTTGTTGCGCAGGCCTTTATGCCTGAAGTCATCCCGAATTTCCATGTCTTCAAATTTGCAACATTTTTTGGATTGCTCACCGAAACAGAATCAACAATGGCATGTATGAGCCAGCAGCATTGAATATTTCTTAATAATTTCTGCCAGCCTGTTGATAAGTTGATAAAATCGCCCGTAAAACCAACAAATTCGTTTGATATGTTTGGGATGTCGATTCGCATACACATGATCAGGGCAGGTATTTACGGTGCTTCGGCAGCAACCAGGAAGCACATTGAGCAGTTGCTCAGCGATTCCCGGTTTACCATCACAGGGATTTCAGGAATTCCGGAAGAAAATGCAGCGGCTCTGGCGGATGACTACGACCTGCCGTTTTTTGCTGACGAAGCCCGGCTGGTTGAACAGTCTGATCTGATTGACATAACCTGCTGCAATGCATCAGCCCTTCAGCTGGCGTTGTTTGCCGTGCGGAATTTCAGGTATGTTTTTCTGGACGGAACCATTGACTGGAATCCGGAAGACATACGCGCTCTTCTTAAGCTTGCGCGTGAAGCCGGGGTACGGGTTGGGGTAAGGCATCTGAAACGACAGAGAAAAGTTTTTCAGAATGCAAAAAAATATATTCGCCAGCCCCAGCTGATCGAAATGCAGGTTTCGGTTCAGGATTCGCCTTCCTGCGAGGTTCCGCTATACAACGTTCTTTTCCAGAGTGTTGATCTTCTGGCACTGCTCAATCCCTCTCACGTTAAAAAAATGTTCGCCAAGGCGGTATCCATGGGCGATGGTTCGGTTGGTGCCGTGGATGCGACCGTTCATTTCGACAACGGCACTGTAGGTCATGTGGTTTTTAACCGCCTGCTTGCCAAAGAAACCGATACTGTTCAGGTGTTTTCGCCGGAAGGCGCCCTGAAGATTGATTTCCTGAACAATCTGGCCGGATTTCTTCCGTACAGGAGCAGTTCCCGTTACACCATCCCTTCGCTTGAAACAACTGCGGAACCGGTTTCTGAAACATTGTACCATCTGATGGCCAATCATCCGCATGGTGAGCTGACGCTTCTGGAAGAGATTTACCCGTCGGCGGTTCTTGCCCGACAAATATTGTCGATGATTTATCAGCAGGTGAGCTGAGTTTGCGCGGCGGGTCGTCCGCTATTCGCCGTTCGATATGTTGTTATTGTCAGGGAGAGCAAGATAACCACATTAACATTACACCCTTTCCAACACTGGAACTCTGAAACTCTGGAACCCTGGAACCACTTCTCTATTGTCCTTAATCCCCTAACGGGGAATTTGATTTGATTTGATTTGATCATCGTTTCTATTGTCCTTCATCCCCTACGGGGAAAGAGCGTAAAGAAATACCGTTCATGACTCACCTCTCTGCCCTGCACTCTAAGCCCAATGCTTTACGCTATACCCTCTACGCTCTACGCTGGAACTTTGAAACCCTGGAACATTGGGACGCTGGAATTCGTTCCTTAATCCCTTACGGGGAAAGAGCGTAAAGCGCAGAGCGTAAAGCGTAAAGAAATGGAGTTCATCAGTTTATTCTCCGCTTAACGTTCTACCCAATTGTTTACTCGAAACTAGAAAATCAAAAATCAAAAATCACAACTCACAAATCACAAATAACAAACCTCAAAACACTTGGCACAATGCCCAATTCAAAAACAGCAAAAGATGAACAAAAGATTTGTGATTCGAGATTTCTGATTTCTGATTTCTGATTTTTTTGATCCTGAACGAAAACAAATAAAATCTCAAATCAGAAATCACAATTCACAACTCACAAATCACAAATTGACCTTAAACACCCGAAACGCTGAAACGCTGGAACATTGGAACCATGGAACGCTGGAACCTCATTAGTGGGAAATCGGAAATCCTCGAAAATTTCCAATTTCATATTTCCTATTTCCTGTATAAGATCACGCTATGAAAACCTGAACACATTAATGGGAAATGGGAAATCGGAAATCGGAAATTCCTTAATCGGAAATGGGAAATCGGAAATCGGAAATCCTTGTAACTCTGGAACCCTGGAACTCTGGAACTCTGGAACATTGGAACTCTGAAACCCTGGAACCCTGGAATACGTATCCATTGTCCTTAAACCCAATGACGGGGAACTGGAATCCTGTTTGATTTTACCAGAGGAATAATTATTTCTCCCTTTGCATACGAATTTTTGTTTTCTCCCGTTTATTTAAAAGCCAACCTTAACCAGCCTTATGATTTTATGAAACGAAGCCATCAGCTTGTACGTTACATTGTATCTGATATACTGACCGCTGAGCTAAGCTATACGCTTTTCTTCATTTTCAGAAAACTGTATATTGAACCGCAAAAATTCGGCTACCAGATTCCCGTTGAATTTGACAGCAATTTTGTCCGCGGCCTGATCATCCTTCCTTTTTTCTGGCTTCTGGTCTATTATCTTTCCGATTATTACAGGGATGTATTCCGCAAATCGCGCCTTCAGGAACTGGGGCAAACCCTCCTCAGCACACTGGTTGGTGTAACCATCGTATTCTTTGCGATCATCCTCGACGATACGGTTCATGACTATACCAACTATTACCAGTCGTACCTTGCATTCCTTGTCGTTCACTTTGTACCCACCTACCTGGCAAGGGTTACCATCACTTCACGGACCAGGAAGCTCATTACACAGGGGAAGCTTTCCTTCAGCACCCTCATTATCGGAGCCAACCTGCCGGCCGAGGAACTTTTTTTCAGCATGACAGCTCAGGGCTCTGCTACCGGCAACCGCTTTGCCGGTTATGTAACGGTCAACGGAAAAAACGGTATTTCGCTCGAAAAATACCTTCCCCACCTTGGGCATTTTGATGACATCCTTCCCATCATCCGGCAACATAAGATTGAAGAGGTCATCATCGCCATTGATCCTTCGGAACAGGAAAAAATCAACCGGATCCTGAACCACCTTCACCTTACCGATGTGAGGATACGCGCCATCCCCTCCCTTACCGACCTTCTTTCCGGAAAAGTGCGGTTTACCACCCTGTACGATATGCCCCTCCTGGAAATTACCCACTCTCCCATGCCTACCTGGCAGATGAACATCAAGGAACTAATGGACATCGTCATATCCCTGCTTGTGCTGGTCGTTCTCAGCCCTCTGTGCCTTTTGATTGCTATCCTGATTAAAATTACCTCACCCGGCCCGGTATTTTACTCGCACGAGCGCATCGGAAGACACGGAAAGCCTTTCAAAATCATCAAGTTCCGCACCATGGTACCGGATGCCGAAAAGAACGGACCGGAACTATCCAGCCGCAACGATCCGAGAATTACCCCCATAGGCCGCTTTCTGCGCCGTACCCGTCTGGACGAAATTCCCAATTTCATCAACGTATTGCGCGGAGAAATGTCGCTCGTCGGCCCCCGGCCCGAACGGCAATATTACATTGACCAGATCGTTCAACGGGCACCCTATTATGTTCATCTGCACCGTGTAAAACCGGGCATCACGTCCCTGGGACAGGTAAAGTTCGGCTATGCCGAAAATGTGGATCAAATGATCCGCCGGCTCCAGTATGATCTTCTCTATATCGAAAATATGTCGCTCGCCCTCGACATCAAAATTCTCCTGTACACCATCGGTACCATTATCAGGCAAAAGGGCATCTGAACCAGCTTCCTCCCTTTCATGCCCACCCCCAGGCGATTGAAAAGAGTATGAGCCCGGCTGAATTTTATTTTCCCTGCAAGGGAAATTTTCGCAGGGGCCTGTATACGGCACCGGCAGGGGTCAGCACACTCTCCATCCATACCATATGATCAACCGGCATTTCCTGAAAAAACGCATCGCTAAATTCCCTTACTACATCATGCAGTTTTTCCGGCTGACGCAGATACTTGAGCCGGGCAAGGGTTATGTGCGGATGAAAGTCCCTATCCTCGGGTGCAAAGCCATATTTTGTTACCAGCGCTTCCACTTCTTTCTGAAGAAGAAGTGCCGGTTTGCTTTCTGAAATTCCTGCCCAGAGAACCCTGGGCGAAGAACGGGAACCAAAATACCCGAGGCCTTTCACCTGAAGAGAAAAGGGAGGCTGGCCTGAAGCAATGGTTTCGAGTCCGCGGCTCAGCCCTTCTGTTATGGCAGGGTCTGTTTCGCCGAGAAAGAAAAGGGTGATATGCACATTGGCCAAATCCACCCAGGCAATTTTTTCCGTCGAAAGCCGTCGGCGGCAGATCATGGCGGCCTCTTCAAGCCGGGAACCGGCAACTTCCACGGGCAGGGCAATAAAGGTTCGCATATACCCAAGTATTTTTTCAAAATTAGGTAATTTTACCTGACCATAACATCCGATACCATATGAAACCTTCACCCCGATTTGCCGTTGTGCTTTCAGGATGCGGAGTATTCGACGGGTCCGAAATTCATGAGGCAACCCTCACTCTGTATGCCATTGCAAAGAACGGAGGAACCTACGAAATTTTTGCTCCTGACGTGGCACAGTACCATGTAGTGGATCATCTTACCGGCAGGCCGACCACAGAAAAGAGGAATGTTCTTTCCGAAGCGGCCCGCATTGCGAGGGGAAAGATAACCCCCCTGAGCAGATTCAATGCCGGCAGTTTTGATGCCCTGATATTTCCCGGGGGATTCGGTGTGGCCAAAAACCTGTTTCCCTTTGCCGTTGAAGGGCCCGATGCCAAAGTCCAGCCGGATGCGGAACGCGCCATCCGCGAGATGCACCGCGCCGGGAAACCCATCGGCGCCCTGTGCATTGCCCCCGTTTTGCTTGCCAAAGTGCTGGGAAATATTGAGGTAACCATAGGGAACGACAGCGACACCATCAGCCTGCTTCACAAGCTGGGAGCAAACCATAAGGTAACAGGCCACGGGGAGGTTGCTATTGACCGCGCCAACAAAATTGTTACCTCTCCCTGCTACATGCTCGATTCCACCATTGTCCAGATTGCCGAAGGAGCGGAACGAACTGTTCAGGCCATGATGGAACTGATCGGAAAATAAAAAAACTGTGAGGCTTCAGAGGTAGCCCAGTTCAATTTTGCGGACGATTTTTTCAATTTCGGCATCCTTGCCCTGGGGGTCGTATTTGACTTTAAGACTGCTTCCGAAGATAACGGCTACTGTTTGCCAGAATGCCGCCTGGAATGAACCCCTCAGCTCCTTAACCAGCGTATAGGATGTTTTTCCCGTTTCCCTGTCAATCAGTTTGATGAGCAGTTTCCCCTGGGTGATCGTCAGAGCCTTCAGCTGGTCCTCGTACTCAACCCGCAACTGCTTTTCCACCTGTTTTGCGTATTCTTTCCTTGCTCTGTCATTGGGCAGTTTCATAAACTCCTGGTTCAGTTCCTCGAGTTTTACTTTTGCCAGCTGGGCGTAGGGATAGACAATTTTCAGGTCCCGCACCAGCTTCCAGTAATGGTACTCGGCCTTCCTGCTGGAAAATTTCGGTTTAGGGAAGATGTAAACTTCTTTAATGGTAGCCAGCAATACGGTGTCACCCTCCGTTACCCTGCCCGGCACAACGAGGAAGTCATTTTTCTCCGTTGACTGACCGAATAGGGTAACGGGGAAAAAGAACAGAAACGCTATCAGAAAATTTCTCATCACCTGCATACCATCAAACAATGTACCAGAGGTTGCCGTCAGCAGAATACTACGCAAAAATACGATAAATGTTCCACAGGTTGATGAATCAGAGACTCATCGCAGGCGTTAGCACTATTCATTAGTTCGCTTTGCTCCTGATGCATTAGCCACCCTGAATGGTTCATAACAGAAATTTATTTTTAATTCTCCTCCGGATGTTAAAAAACGAAATTTTGAAACATCCCCTCAGGAAAAATTGTTGTATAAGAAAAATTTAAAAATTGCTAATATTACAGCATGGATAAACACGACAGATCATACACGAACGGGGAAATTACGGTTTTCTGGAAGCCTGCAAAATGCATTCATGCCACCACCTGCTACCGGGAACTTATCGAAGTATTCAATCCCCGCAAAAGGCCCTGGGTGAACATGCAGGGCGCGCCGACAGAACGCATTATCGAAGTGGTTGAAAAATGCCCTACCCAGGCCCTGAGCTGGCAGTGGAACGATCCTGAAAAGGAAAAAGAACGGCAGGCCTCTGCTCCCGCCAGAGCCAGTGAACCCGAAGAAAAACCGGTGCTGATTCAGATCATGCGCGACGGACCGATTGTGGTGCAGGGCAGCTTTACCTTGTACGATTCCGACGGAAAGGAACGCAAGGCCTATAGCTTCACGTCCTTTTGCCGCTGCGGACACAGCAACAATATGCCATTCTGCGACGGAAACCACCGGCTGAAAGGATTCCGGTCAGATAAATAACCAGAAAAACAAAAAACTGCTGTATGGAAAAAAAGACCCAGGCTGAATTTCATCTGATCAAAAACGGTCCCCTCAGGGTAACCGGTCACTTCCGAATCACCGGCACCGACGGCAGCAAAATCGAAACAGATAAAGAGGTTTACCTCTGCCGTTGCGGACATTCTTCCCAAAAGCCGTTCTGCGACGGGTCCCATGAAAAAACAGGATTCAGAGGATAAAACAAAGGTTCAGTACAGCAGCCAATGTGGTGGATTGCACTCATACTTGTTGCCGGCATTGTAACCGGACGTCTTTTACGCTCCCAAAGCCGGCTGAGGCTTGGCGCCGACCGTCTGCTGATGCTTTTCATCTTTGCCCTTCTGTTTTTTCTGGGCTCAGAAATAGGCTCTGACCCTGCATTTACAGGCCAAATAAAAACCCTCGGATTTCAGGGAGCACTGCTCGCCCTGTTTACTATCGCAGGAAGCATTGCCGCCTGGAAAATCATTCGTTCGTTCTTCCATGAAAAATAGTCTCATCATCACCTGTTTTTTCATCGGAGGCATACTGGCAGGTTTTTTCCACTTTCTGCCCCCGGGATGGATAGGCAGTGGTGTAACCCAGTGGATTCTTTTCGGGCTGATTTTTCTTGTGGGATTTGTTCTGGGTGCAGACCCCAGGCTGGGAATGCTGGTGCGCAGTATCCGGGTTTCGGTTGTATTGGTTCCGCTGGCGGTTGTAACAGGAAGCCTGGGCGGTGCTGCCGTCGGCTGTCTTTTGCTTCCCTCCCTTTCCCTGCCTGATTCGCTGGCCATAGGGGCCGGATTTGGCTACTACAGCCTCAGCAGCATCATGATTGGAGAGTTATCAGGAAAAACGGCAGGAGCTATTGCCTTAATTACCAATATTTTCAGGGAAATCACCACCCTTCTGGCCGCTCCCCTGCTGGTAAAATGGTTCGGGACTATGGCGCCTGTCCTGAGCGGCGGAGCCACTTCCATGGACACCACCCTGCCCGTCATCATGAAATATGCAGGAAAAGAATACCTTTTTTATGCCCTCATCAGCGGCATCATCCTCACCATGCTGACACCCCTGCTGATCAGCCTTATCTATGCCATTTTCTGAGGAACACGATGGCTAACGCGGCACATAATCGGTACGCAGAACCTTAAACTCGGTCCGTCGGTTGATCTGATGGCAGATTTCCTTCTGCTCGTCGGAAGGAAGCGAATTGATAAAGGATTCCGTAAGTACCTGCCCTTCCTTCAGGAAAGGATATTCGGCCGCCAGTTTTTTGTCGACTGTCTTTGGCTGGGATTCTCCGTAACCGCGGGCTGAAAGCCTGTCAGGCGCAATACCCTTTGCAATCAGGTAATTCACCACGCTTTGTGCCCGCTTCTGCGACAGATCCATATTGAACTCATCCGTACCCCGCGAATCGGTGTGCGACATCAGTTCGATTGTCACATTGGGGTTATCGTTCAGGGTTTCCACCAGCTCATCCAGTGATACCATCGACTCGGGACGCAGATCCCACTTGTTGAAGTCATAGAAAATATTGGGCAGTTCGATGGGCTTCTCAATCGAAGAAAGGTAAATAACCATCCGGAAATCCCGGCTCCTGGTGAGACCCTTTGTCGATTCCCTCTCCTTGCCGTTCAGGTATCCTTCAAGCGAGGCAAGGTACACATAATCGGTATTGGGTTTGAGGGTAAACCGGAAGGTGCCGTCTTTGGCCGAACGGGTTTCAATCTGCACCCCGTCGCTTCCGATGGATTTAATAAGAACATTGGCCAGGGGAAGGTCGGTTTTTTCATCTTTCACGGTTCCGTAAAGGGTGAATTTCAGAGGAGGCAGGACAAAAGCGTAGATATTGTCATCGCCTTTCCCTGCACGGGAAGAAGAAAAGAAGCCTTTTTCCTCGTCTTTCTGAAACACGATGCCGAAGTCGTCGGCCGGAGAATTGATGGGAGGTTTCATGTTTTCAATGGTCCAGGAGCCGTCTTCCTTATGCACAGCTTTGAAGATGTCGAGCCCGCCCATGCCGATATGTCCGTCGGACGAAAAATAGAGGGTTCCGTCGGGATGCACATAAGGAAACATTTCATCGCCGGGGGTATTGACCGGTTCCCCCAGGTTTTCGGGTTTGCCCCATTCAGCACTTTTGCTGCTGCGGGTCACCATCCAGATGTCCTTTCCACCCACACCGCCTGGCATGTCGGAAACAAAATACAGGGTAAGTTCATCAGGACTGATGGCCGGATGGGCAATTACCATGCTGTCGCCTCCGAACGACAGGGGATCGGCCTTGCCCCAGCTATCCCCATTGCGCCGGCAGGAGTAAATCTGGCAACCGTACGATTTGTTCTTTGCGGTTTTGCACCGTGAAAAATACAGGGTATTGTAGTCAGAAGTCAGGCAGGGGGTTCCTTCCTCAAACTCGGTATTTACCGGGTCACCCAGCGGTACCGGTGTGCTCCATTTTCCCTTCCTGTCCTGGCGCACCACAAAAATATCGGCATAGCTCTGTCCTGTAGTCCCGTGCTTTTCGTTGCCCATTGCTTCATCGCGCGAAGAAGTAAAATACACCGTTCTGTAATCATCAGATGCAAATGCCGGCGAATAGTCACTGCTTTTCGAATTAAAGTACTTCATGTTTTCAATCTGGTAAGGGCCGGGATTGTTCATCCATTCCAATGCCAGATCGCAGGAAGTAATCAGCGCGTCTACCTCCTTGTCATCGGGTTTGAGCGACTTGTATTTGAGAAACATATCCCGTGCATCGCTGTACTTTTCATTCATCTTCAGTACCTGTCCGTACCGCAGGTAAACCACCGGATTGGAATAATTCTTCGCAATGGCCTTTTTAAACCATACCGCAGCATTTTTCGGGTCATCGATGCGGCGGTACGACTCGCCGATGTAGAACAATACGTCTGCCTTCTGCTCCTTAGGAATAACATCGTACACCTGTTTGAACTGGTCGATGGCATCGGCATAGGCTCCGGCATCAAACATGGCATAGGCTTTTAATGCCTTGTTTTTCTGCCCCTGAACGGATACAGAAATAACAGCAAGTGCTATCATCAATCCTGCAAAACGGAAGGTTCTCATACCGGTAAATCGTTTGACGGTAAAGGTAAAAGTTTTTCCCTTAGAAAGGAACGAAAATATGATGCAAAGATTGTCCCTACGGGAAGAAGTACCGTCGCATCAGATGCCGGTAATGGCAGAACTGTTGAATTCATATTACGCAACCAAAAATGCGTAATACAGCTTGAATCCATATTGCGCATCAAAAGAATGCGCAACGTGCCGTAATGGCCGCTTTCACAGCGTTTCAGCGGGGTTTGTCCGGATGCCAACGCGCTTTGGATTCACGTTCAGGAAAGAAATTCCTTTTCAGAAAAGGGATTAAGCTCTTGCTCCGGCCCTTAGCAGGCCTGCGGGGGGACGTCCACGATTGGTGCGAGCTGCGTTGGCTGAGCCTGTCGAAGCAGGGTTGGTTATGGACGATGGTTTGGGTACCCTCCGAAGAGGCCGTGTTTCGACAAGCTCAACAAACGAAGCCTTCAATCGTGGAGACTTTTTTTGGTTACTTTTTTGTGTAGCTGACAAAAAAGTAACTCAGGGTTCGGGGTGAAACCCCGCTTAACCCTTTTCATAAAGACCCCTATCCTCATGCTTTATGCAAGCATTGAAATGATATTAAAGCCTCCACAAAATCTTTTGCGGGGATTGAGGGCAAATCCCGACTTTGGCGTCGGGCCCTCTGCCGTAATTCTATTCATTCAGGCATTCACAACAACCCGAGCCGCCTGTTTTGCCCTGGCCCTCGCGCATTTTGTTTCCGTTCATATTATAAATTTCATTTTGGAAACGAGATTACGTTATTGCCAGTGCTGTCAAAGTTTT
>Ga0078972_1004901_pt1 | contig 35210 bp, 32 predicted proteins | sample YelNatPaOPGAMG01_FD_67568 | JGI IMG/M metagenome (GOLD analysis project Ga0078972, IMG submission 67568) | Hot spring thermophilic microbial communities from Obsidian Pool, Yellowstone National Park, USA - OP-RAMG-01 (SPADES assembly) (version 2) | ecosystem: Environmental > Aquatic > Thermal...
AGGGCTCTTCAGTAATTGTGATTAATTTTAATTTTTACTATATTCTCTTAGTTATTTTAATAGTTTTTTCTCTCTGGTTAATAGAATCAATAAGATATAAAATTTTATTGAATAAATTTAATTATAATTTCTCTATAATAAATCTAATTTATATAAATCTTGTTTCACTTTTTTTTGCAACAATAACCCCTTTTGGTTTTGGTGGTTTCGCGATGAAAGTTTATATGATATCAAAGAAAAAAAATTTTGATATAGGACAGGTTAGTGCTATCATAACGATAATATATATTTTAAATATGCTTTTTGTTCTATTTTTTTCATTTATCTCAATTTTTTTGTTAAAAAATTTTGAGATAAAGCAGGATATAATAAAGAAGATTATAAACTCTGTCATAATTTTTATAATTCTTCTTTCAATAATGATATTTATAATAATTTTAAAACCAGAGGTATTCAAAAAAATAAGTTTTTCAATATTAAATCTATTTAAAAAATTATCATCAGAAAAAAAAGAAAAAATAACTCAAACAATAATTAGAAGTTATGATAGATATAGAGAAGGGTTACTGGCAATGAAAAAATTGGGTATAACAATTCTTTGGATTTCAATTTTTACAGTTATCTATTATTTTGTATTGTTATCAATAACTCCTCTTTTAATATACTCTTTAAATATCAATGTCTCCTATTTCACCTCCTCTATTATGCAATTCATTTACCATTTTTTTGTTGGATGGGCAGTAACACCAGGAGGAAGTGGAATATCTGAGGCTCTTTATTCTTCACTCTTTTCATCAATTGTTGATATATCAAAATTAGCAACTCTTACATTCCTTTTCAAATTTTTCACTTATTATATCTATATTATTTTAGGTGGCATATTGTCTATAAAGGAGATAAAAGAGTTTGGAGACCTTAGAAATATCTATGAATACAATTCATAAAAAAATTTTAAAATATAGAGATTTAGAAAAAGAACTAATAAAGAAGTTAAAAATTGTAAATCTGAAGAAAAAACCTGAAATTATTGTATTTCTTGATTCATCATATTTAGATGATAAAATAATTTCCTGCTTTCTTTTTTATAGTTATTCTCAAAAAAAGGTTTTAAAGAAAAAAAATTTAGTATCAAAAATAAATTTTCCTTATATTCCTACATATCTTTCATTAAGAGAAGGGCCAGGTTATATTAAAGGATTAAAAAATGAAAATTATGATTTAATAGTTGTTGATGGACAGGGAATTGCTCATCCAAGAAAAATTGGAATTGCAACATATCTTGGTATTAAATTGAACAAACCTTCTATTGGGGTAAGTAAAAATCTTCTATATGGAAGTTATGAAAACTTAGATAATGAAAAAGGTGCTTTTAAAGAAATTTTTGATAAAGATGGAGAAGTTATTGGTTATGCTTTAAGAACAAAAGAAAACACAAAACCAGTTTTTATATCACCTGGAAATTTAATTTCTCTTAAAGAAGCGCTTGAAATTATAATTTCTTTGACTAATAAATATAGAATACCTGAGCCTTTAAGAGAAGTTGATCTTTATTCAAAAGAGTTGAAAAGAAATTTAAATGAAAATATTCATAACAGGTGAGCCAAGGGTTGGCAAAACAACTTTAATTAAAGAGATATCAAATATTTTAATAAAAAAGGGTTATAAAATATCTGGTTTTATAACAACTGATTTAATTTCTAATGGATATAGAACTGGCTTTAATATCATTGATTTAATAACAATGAATGAGAAAATATTTGCATCAAAAAATATAAAAACAGATTATAAATTTGGTAGTTATTATCTTAATATTGAAAATTTAGAGGAAATTTTTAATAGAGCAATTAAATCAGATTTCGATTTTTTAATAGTTGATGAAATAGGAAAAATGGAATTTTATTCTAAGGAATTTAAAGATAAAATTTTTGAAATTATGAAAAGTAAAATTAATTTATTGGCAACTCTTCATAGAGATTTTGTTGAACATTTTGAAATTTATGGGAAAATTTTTATATTAACTAAGAATAATAAAGAAAATATAAAAAATGAAATTTTAAAATTAATAAGTAAAGGAGAATCATTATGAATGAGCAAAACAAAAAAGAGTTAAAATGGGAAATTAACATTCCACTTTTAAACAACAAAATTTTGATGAGACAAGTTTTTTTAATTTTTCTAATAACATATATAATTATTTCAATTTTAATGTCAATTATTTTTATAACTCAAGGAGATTTTAAGTCAGTTCAAACGATTTTATTTATTTTCCTTTTGGTCTGTCTCGGTCTATATATTTTAACTATATTGATTATGTTTATAGTTTTTGGTAATAGAATGAATTTAAGGTTTACACTCAATGATAAGGGTGTTCTTTATGAAATGATTGATAAAAGAGGAAAAAAATTAACTAATTTATCAATTTTTATGGGTTTATTATCTAAAAAACCTACAACTACAGGCACAGGATTAATAGCAAAATCAATGGAGAAGGTTTTTATTGATTATAGAAATGTCACTAAAATAGAACCAAGAGATAATGAAAAAGTAATTCTATTGAAAAATGAATGGAGAACACTTATGGCTATTTACTGCAATGATGAAAACTATGATGAAGTTAAAGAATATATAATTAATAGGTTTGAAGAAAAAAGGAAGGACTTAAAGGGGGTGGTCTTAAAAAATCCATTGCCAAAATATATACTTCTATCACTATTAACAATAATAATGTCAATTCCAATTTTTCTTCTTCCATATCCTTTTGAAATTAATCTTTTTGTACCTATATTAATTCTATTTTTTACTCTTGCCTCTATCTGGTTAACAAGATTATTATTTTTTGTAACAATTGGTGCTTCAATTTATGTAATAATTTTTGTTATTGCAAAACTTTTTGAAAAAACTGAATCAATAATTTCAAATAGAACTTATTTCTGGTATGAATTAATTGGTTCTGAAGATATATTTTCATTAATTCTTCTACTCATATCACTTGCATATTTTATTGGAATCTCAATCTATTCATTAAAAGGAAAACTTCCATCAATGCTTGAAAGAGATATTTCAGATTGATTTAATTTATATTGAGGTGATTTTATGAATGATATTCTTGAAATAATCAAATCAAGAAGAAGTATAAGAAATTATAGAAAAGAAAAAATAAAAGAAGATGAAATCATAAAAATTTTAGAAGCAGGAAGATGGGCACCATCAGCAAGCAACAATCAGCCATGGAGATTCATAGTTGTTAATGATGAACAATTAATAAAGAAAATTGGCGATGCATGTAAAATATTAACAATTAATTCATTTGTTGAAAATTCAAAAGTTTTAGTAATTATCTATACAGAAAAAAAACATAGATGGGTTGATCTTGATTGTGGAATGTGTGCGCAAAATATGATGCTTGAAGCACATTCATTAGGAATTGGAAGTTGTTTTATTGGTGCATTCAGAGAGAAGAAGATTAAAGAATTAGTAAATCTACCAGATCAATTCAATGTAGTTGGAATTATCTCTTTTGGATATAAAGAAAGTGAAAAAGAGCCAACACCAAGATTGAATTTGGAAGATTTAGTAAAATATAATTTTTATTCAAAAAATAAGATAAAAACAGAATTAAATAAGAAAATAAAGACAGGTTTTCTTTCAATTATAGGAACTTTTTTCAAAAAAAGATAAATAAAACTCATATAAATATCAAAAAAAATTAATTAAAATCCTATTCATATCTAAATTTATTTCATTTATTTTTAAATATTACTTATATACCTCTTGACAAAATTAAAAAATATGTTAATATTATTAAAGTAAAAATAAATTTTATTAAGGAGGTAGTTATGAAGGTTTTAGAATTAAAAAGAGTTGAGGTTTTAAAAGAAGAGAGTTTGAGGAAAGAAAAAGAAGAAAAAAGAGTAAACAAAATTTACAACAATATTATAATTGAAGAAGGAAAAGGAAAGTTATTATCACCATTTAACTTTCTTAAATAAAGGAGGAAGATATGAAAAGATTACCAGCAAGATGTCCATCTTGTGGAGCAACTTTAAAAATAACTGAATTAACATGTGATAAATGCGGAACAGTTGTTAAAGGAGTTTATCCTTTAAATAAATTTTTAACTTTAAATCCTCAGGAAGAAGAGTTTTTGCTCATTTTTCTTTTATCAAGAGGAAATTTAAAAGAGGTTCAGGAAAGATTAAATATATCCTATCCAACTGCAAAAAATCGACTTGAAGAACTATTGTTATCACTTGGTTTAGTGGAAACAAAAGGCGAAGAAAAAGAAGAGACCTCTTATAAAGAGGATAAAATATCAAAAATTGAGGATATTTTAGAAAAAATTGAAAAGGGAGAAATATCTGGTGAAGAAGCAATAGAAAAGATGAAGGAGGTTAAAGATGAAAGAGGAGATGATTAAAAAAATTGAAAAATTATATATGGAAGGAAAGATATCAGAAGAGGTAAAAGAAAAATTATTAAAAGAAATTGAAGGTATAGAAGAGGAAAAATATGAAGAAAAATTTAAAGGGTCTTTTAAAGATGTTGAATTAAACTTTATCTTTGAGGATCTTGAAATAGAAGGAAGTGAAAATGTAAGTGATATAACTTTTGAAAGAGGAAAAGAGGGTGTTACTGTTGAAGAAAATAAAGATAGATTAGTAATTAAATCTAAAAGTAAAGGGATACATATTGATATTTTTGGTTTTAAGATTGGTGAAGATATTTATACTGAAAATGTAAAAATCATAGTACCATCTAATATCAATTTATTTATTAACAATATATCTGGTGATATAGATGTTAAAAATATCAATGGAAATGTTAAATTAAAAACTATCAGTGGAGATATAAAGTTAGAGGATATTAAGGGTGATGTTGATTGTTATACATTAAGTGGAGATATAAGAATCAATAATATAAGGGGTGAATTCAATATTGTTTCTAAAACAGGTGATATAAACATAGATAATATTGAAAAAGAAGGTGTTATTAAAACATACTCAGGTGATCTTGAAATTAAAGATGGAAATTTTGAAAAAATATTATTATCAACATTCAGTGGTGACCAAAGAGTTGATAATGTAAACATTAATGATTCAATGGAAATTAAAACTATGTCAGGAGATATAGATATAGATTTATTAACCAAAGATATAAGAATTTTAGTTGAAACTAAATCTGGCGAAGGAAAAATTAATTATGAAGGAAAAATTACTAATATTGATAGAGGAGAAATATCTTTTGGTGATGGAAGTAAAAAATTATTTGTTAAAACTATTAGTGGAGATATAAATATAGATATTGATTAGTCAATATGTTTTAATTTTTTTGATTCATAAAGGAGGTTATCAACATATTTTAAAACATGGAAAAATAGAAAATCAACATTATATGACTCTTCAGGATTTTTATCTACAATATCAGCATAAAAATCCTTAAAACTTAGATGTCCATAAGATATATTCAAACCATAATTATTTATATAATTCTTAAATTCTTCTTTAAATTTTAAATTTATTCTATTCATAACAACTTCAACAGTTGGTGGAGGAGAGTTTGGTAAAATAATTAAAAATTCATCACCACCATATCTAATAACAAAATCAACTTTTCTCAAATTTTTCATAATTATCTCGCTAAATTTAACTAAAAGTTTATCACCTTCACTATGTCCAAAATTATCATTAATTGATTTAAAATTATCAATATCTAACATTATAATTTGAAAGTTTTCTTCTCTTCTAAAATATACTTCTATATAATATTTAATAATCTCTTCTGCTTTTCTTCTATTATAGAGATTTGTCAATGGATCAGTTACAGAAAGAGATTCAAGTTTTAAATTTAATTCTTTTATATTTTTTATCAATTCATCTTTTTCATAAATAGTTGAAATTATTTTTGAAAATGTTTCAAGATATCTAACATCTATATCTTTAAATTTTTTAACTTTTTTTGAATCAACATTTAAAATTGCAACAACTTCATCTTTATAAATAATTGGAACACCAATATAAGATCTTAAATCAGTGGCTTTTATCCAATATGGGACCTTCCAAACATCATCAAATTTTAAAGGAGATTTTGTTTCTCTAATTATTTCAAGATTTTTAGGTTTTAAATTTTTAAAATTCTCTTCTATTATTTTAATAGCCTCATCTTTTACATTATCCCATGCAGCAAATTTATATTCACCATCTATATATTCAATTATAGATGCACTATCACCTTGAACTAAATCTCTTGCGATTTTTAAAATTGCATTTAAAAATTTTTCTCTTTCTCCAATATATGAAGTTAAAAGAAGTGCTCCTTCCCTTAAAAGATCTTGAACTTTCTTTTCTCTATTTAACTCAACTATAATTCTATTTGCAAAAAGTGAAAAAATCATAATATAAAGTCCAACAAGTAAACTTCTTTGATATACAAATGGAATTGTTATTTCAATGTTTTCAGAAGAAAAATAGTCAATATATTTAAAAAAATTAAAATATTCACCAAATACCAGAATTAAATATGATAAATATGATAAAAAACTAAAAATAAATGGTATATTTGGAATTCTGAATGCAGAGACAGATAAAATTATTATTATGTAAAGCATAAAGAGTGAACTTGTTATTCCACCTGAATAATAAATAAGAATTGTTGCTAATATTATCTCTATAATAGAAATTAAAAAATACCAATATAAAAATTTATCTTCTTTTAATCTCTTGAATGTAAAATGCATTAAAATCAAAATAAAAGAGTAAAAAACTGAAACATATAGAAATGGAGTTAAAGGATATTTTGTAAATTTAAAAAAAATTGATGTTATATAAAATATTAATCCTGCAATTGGAATTAAAATTTTCAATTCAAATATTTGATTTTCCAGTTCAATTAATTCATCTTTTGAATAAATGAGTTTCATAATTTAACTATATTATATAATTAAAGAAACAAAAATAAAGGGAGATTTTATGAAAGGAGTTTATTTTGGTCATTGTGAAGATTTTGAAGCAATAACTGGTGTTTCAGTTATTATATTTCCAGATGGTGCAGTGGCAAGTTGTGATGTGAGAGGTTCTGCTCCTGGAACAAGAGAAACATCTCTTCTTGAACCAACAAAAATGATTAGAAAAATTTATGGAATTTGTCTTGCTGGAGGAAGTGCTTTTGGTTTATCATCTGCATCAGGTGTGATGAGATATTTAAGAGAAAAAAATATTGGTTTTGAAACAGGTTTTGGAAAAGTTCCAATTGTTCCTTCTGCAATAATTTTTGATCTTGGTATTGGAAAAAGTGACATCTTTCCTGATGAAGAGATGGGTTATAAAGCATGTTTAAATTTAAGTGAGGAACCTCATGAAGGAAGCATAGGTGCAGGAACTGGTTCAACAGTTGGAAAAATTCTTGGTATGAAATTTTCAATGAAAAGCGGAGTTGGTTTTTATAGTGAGGAGATTCATGGAGTAAAAATTTCTGCATTTTCTGTTGTTAATGCTTTTGGTGATATTTATGAAGATGGAAAAATTATTGCAGGAGCAAGAAAATTAATTGGTAAAGGATTTTTAAACACAGAAAATTATTTGAAAACTTTTCTTGGAAAATTGACAATGAATAAAATTGAAAACACAACTTTAGTTGTTGTTTTAACAGATGCGAGAATTGATAAAGAGGAAGCAAAAAAAATAAGTGAAATGGCTCATGATGGGATTGCAAGAGCAATAAAACCAGTTCACACAATGCTTGATGGAGATATTGTTTTTACAGTGAGTACATGTTTGAATAAAGATTTGGATTTAACTACTCTTGGAACTTATGCAGCAAAAGTAGTTGAAAAATCAATCATAAGAGCAGTTAAAGTTTCAAAAAGTTTAGGAGGAATTCCATCTTATAATGATATAAAAGATTCTATCCAAGAAGATAATCAAGAATCATCATAACAATAAATCCAAAAATAATTGAAAATGTTGCCTCTAACTCATAACCTCTTTTATGTGATTCTGGAATAATTTCATCTGAAATAACATAAAGCATTGCACCACCTGCAAAAGATAGAGCAAATGGAAGAATTTTTATAAAAATTCTCACAAGAAAAAATCCTAAAAAAGCCATAAATGGTTCAAAAATTCCTGTTATAAAAGCAATACCTAATGCTTTTTGTTTTGAATATCCTTCACTAAGTAAAGGGAGTGCAACTGCAAGACCTTCTGGCATATTTTGAAGACCAATTGCAGTTGCAATAATTAAACCTGCTTTAAAATCTGATGAACCAAATCCAACTCCAGTGGCAAGACCTTCTGGTAAATTGTGCAAAGTTATTGCATATATAAAGAGCCATATTTTTTTAAGCCTTGATGACGGACCTTCATCTCCTTTTATAAAATGAGTGTGAGGAGTAATTTTATCAAGAATTGATAAAAATAGAGCACCAGTTATTATTCCAACTGTTGTTACAATTACACCACCTCTCTCAAGTGAAGGCAAAAGTAAACTGAAAAATGTTGCAGCAAGCATAACACCTGCAGCAAAACCAAGAAGTGCATCAATATATTTAAATGAAATATCTTTTTTGATAAAAAGAACTGGAATTGCACCTATACCAGTTAAAATGCCTGGAACAATAAGTCCTAAAAAAATTAAAAAATTCATTAGAAAAATTATATCAAATTTTTATTTCTTCAAGAGAGAATTTTAATGTCTCATAAGCGATTTCAAATCTATTTGGTTCTATTAAACCACCAATAGGAATAAAACCATGACCTCCATTTTTTACTCTAATAAATTTAACAAAAACCCCCTCTTTTGAAAGTGCTTTATATAAAATTTCACCCTGTTCTATAGGAACAGTATCATCTTTTTCTCCATGTATGATTAAAAAATGAGGATCATCACTTGATACATAATTAACAGGGCTATAATTTAATAAATTTTCTTTATCTATAGAACCAAAAACTTGAATTAATCTATCTATATTTGGCATCTTTGTTAAATCTGTTGGTCCAAAATAATCAATAACAAAATTAACTCTACTTGAAAATTCAAGATTTTCACCCTTATCAAAACCACTATTTTTATCAGTTGTTCCTAAAAGAGAAACAAGATGACCACCTGCACTTGTTCCAAAACAACCAATTTTATTTACATCTATTCCAAACTTCTCGCTCTCTTTTCTCAAAAATCTAACAGCGCTTTTTACATCTTCTATTTGAGAAGGAAATTTATATTTTGGTGCCAATCTATAATCTATTGAAACAATCATAAATTGAGAATTTCTTAAAAGATAAAACTCAGGGAAATTTTGGATATTTTCTTTTGAACCCATTACCCAAGCACCACCATGAACATAAATAATAGTAGGAATTGGTTTGTTTGCAAAATTTGGATAATATATATCTAATTTTAGTTCAGATCCATCAATATTTTTATAGACAATGTTTTTTAGAACTTTTCCTAAATTTGCTTCAACATAATCAATTAAACCATTACCATCAGTATCTTTTTTTAGAGGATTAAAATTTAAATGATACTCTTCTTTTATTGTCAAAAAATCTTTATCATAATCACTATCTAAATTTATATATTTTATCTCTATTTTCTTTTCTTTTTCATACCAATTTATTTTAAATTTTAATGATTCAGCAATTACTCTTAATGGTATGTAGGTTCTTCCTGAAATAATAATTGGTGGTATATCAAGAATAAACTTCTCATTGTTAACATAATAAATGTTTGAATTAGCAAAAAAGGTAAGTTTTATATTTCCACTTAAAGTTTCTACATTAACAACAACTTTCTTCTCATCAGGATACCAAAAGACCTCACCATTAAGAATCTCTGTTATAAATCTTAAAGGGACTAATGTTCTACCCTTGATAACTATTGGTGGATTATCTATTGAAAATTTATTTCCATTTAAAAATCCATAATTTTTTCCTACAAAAAGTTCGATTTTATTTAAAACTTCTTCTGGTTGATAATTTATATCAAAAATCTTTTTGTCAACAATTTTATTTTTGTTGTAATTTTCCTCCCATTTCATATATTCATAATACATCTCGCTGAATGTTGCCCATTTTATTTTTCCTTCTTTAACAAGAGGATCAACAACATTTTTTATAAAATCTTCAATCAATTTAATTGGGAACTCTCCTGGATGTATTGTGATATGAAAAACATTAATTAAATCATTTGATTTTATAGATATAGATTTTAATAGAGAATCTTTTAAATACTCAAACCACTCTTCATCGCTCATATTTTTTTTATTTTTAAAAATCTCTGGATCATACAAACCTTCTGGAAGAAAAACAACATTTCCCTGAGGATTATGAATAGTAAATTCATCAAGGTTTAAAGGTCCATCTGATGGCTTGAATGGATTTATTCCAATAACTCTATAATCTATTTCCTGTGTTCTTGGATTTTTATAGTCACTTATGATTTTAATACCTGCACAATCAACTGCTTTTAAAAGATCTTTATATAAATTTCCTCCACTCATATATAAAATATCATTTTTTACACCACAATTTTTGATCAAAGAAATTTCTTCTTTTATTACTCTGCACCACTCTTCAAATGAAAGTTTTTCTGGATTTTTTCCAAGATGCGCATCCTCATGAAAGTGAAGAGCAATTTCATATCCTCTTTTTTCTATATCACTAAGAAGTGTATCACCTCTTTTAATAATAACTTCTGTAAAGGGACTTTGCACTTGAATTGTTGCAGATCCATTATATTTATCTAAAAGATTAATAAAATCAATTATATATTGTTTATGGCTATTAAATAGTTGATCATTATAATAACCACCAATTTTTGGCATATCTTTATTCTGGAATGTTGGACCTAATGGTTCAACATGCATGCCAATACCAAACAAAAGAGGTGAACTATTTTGATTGTCTTCATTGTTAATGGAAAATGTAACTTTTCCAAAATAACCTATAGGCAATAAAATAAGAACTAAAGTTATTATGATAATTAATAATTTTAAATTTTTACTCATATATACCTCCTTATTTATAAATACTATTTTTGATTCAATATGTTACAAGATAAAATTTAATAGACCACCGAGTAAAAATGCAAATAAAATTTCTAAGATTGTTATTAAAATAGCATTTAATAAACCAATTTCTCTTTTTAATGCTGCAAAAGTTGCTATGCATGGAAAATAGAATAAAGTTATTAATGAATATATAATTATCTGTTTTGGTGTCATAAAAGAAAGAACATCATTTGTTCCAAAAAGTGAAAAAAGCATTATAAGAGTAAGTTCTTTTCTTAAAATACCAAAAATTAGAGGAATTGAAGTTAAGGTTGGTAAACCTAAAAAAGTTAAAAAAAGTGGTGAAACTAATTTAACAAAACCATCTATTAGGTGAGTTATGTTTAAAATTTGAAGAAGGAAACTTCCAAAAACAATTATTGGAAATGCAAAATAGATAAAATCTTTTATTCTGAACCATGATTGTTTTAATACAATTTTTAAAGATGGCTTTCTTAAAGGAGGCATCTCCATAATCAATCCATAACTTTTTCCAGGAACAAATATAGAAAGAATTTTTCCAAACAAAAAAATAATTATGAAATCAATTATATAGATTATCAAAACATATTTAAAGCCAAGAAAAATTCCAACAAGACCAAGGATAACAATTGTTCTTGCACTGCATGGTACTATTGTTGCAAGGGTTGCAGTTATAAATTTCTGTTTTTTGGTTTCAAGAATTCTTGAGCCTAAAACAGCGGGAACATTGCATCCAAAACCGAGCATTAATGGGAAAAATGCTTTTCCATGAAGCCCTATAAAATGCATAAAAGAATCTGTAAAAAAAGCCATTCTTGAAAGATAACCCGAATCTTCAAGAATTGATAGTAATATATAAAATGGAATTAGATATGGAAGAGCAACAGAAATTCCTCCTATTATACCCTCTCCAATCCCATCCCATAAAATTTTTTTCAATGTCTCGTTCATATTTATTTTCAGTAAACTATTTTTTAATATTTCAAATAGTGAATCAAGATAGTTAGAGATAAAATCTCCAAATTTAAAAATTGAGTAAAAAATTAAAAAAAGAGAGATTATAAGAATGATATAGCCAAAAAATGGATGGAGGAAAAATTTATCAAGAAAGTTTGATAAGTTAAATTTCTTTTCTTTTTTAGTTAAAACCTCTTTTGTTATTCTATTACTTAAATTATATTTTTCCTGAGTTAAAATAAGTGAGATTGGCTCTCCATGAATTGATTCAAGTTCTTCTGATTTTTCTTTTACTATTTTCAATATATTTTCATCTTTTACCAGTTTTTTTATCTCTTCATCTCCCTCAAGAAGTTTTATAACAAACCAACTTTTTGGATAATAATAAGTTTCTTTTACAATTTTTATCAATTCATCAATTCTATCTTCAACCTCTTTTCCATATCTTATATTTATTGGTTTGTAATCAATTTTTCCTTCATAAATTTCTATGCATTTCTCAATTAATTTTTCAATTCCCTTTCCTTCAATTGCAACTGTTGGAATGACTGGTATATTTAAAATTTCTTCAAGTTTTTTACTATCAATATTAAAATCTGCCTTTTCAAGTAGATCAACCTGATTTAATGCAATAACCAATTTTGATTCAAGTTCAATAAGTTGGAAGGTAAAAAATAGATTTCTTTCAAGATGAAGAGCATCAACAACATTAATTACTATATCAGGTTTTTCTTTTACTATGAAATCTCTTGATATCAACTCTTCTTCTGAATATGTTGAAAATGAATAGATGCCTGGTAAATCAACAACTCTTATCTTATATCCTTTATATATTAAATAACCCTCTCTTCTCTCAATTGTTTTACCTGGCCAGTTTCCAATGATTTGATGAGAACCTGTCAGTTGATTGAAAATTGCACTTTTACCAACATTTGCATTTCCTGCAAGAGATATTGTTAACTCTTTTTCTTGACCCATATTCTATTAACGACACCTCTACCCAATGCAAGATTATAACCTCTCAATGAAATTTCAATTGGTCCAAATGGTGCTTTTCTTAAAACTTTTATTTCAGTTCCAGGAGTAAGTCCCATATCATACAATCTTTGAATTAATCCTCTACCTCCCCTTATTAAAACAATTTCACCTTTTTCTCCATTATTTAAATCTGATAATGGAGAAAGGTTCTCCATCTTCTCTTCATCTATATGATGTTCGATTTCACACGCTTTTTCATGAGCAAAATCTTGTGGAACTCCAATATCTTTCAAAAAATTTTCAACTAATTCATGTTTTTCAAATATGTCTTTTCCTTTAATCTCGCCTTCTTGAGTTAAAGATATAAAACCATTTTCAATTTTTATTTTTCCTTCATCTATAAGAGAATTTATAATTTCATCAAAATTTTCCAAATTGAAATAATTTTTTAATTCAGAGAGTTCAACTCTCTTTTCTTTCTCTCTAAATAAATATTCTAAAATCTCCTCTTCAATCTCTTTCATGAAAAATTTTTTCAATTTAAATTATAACAAAAATTTTATATAATAGATAATATAAAATATGAAGAAATTTTTTATTATAATATCTTCCATATTTGGATGGGCTTTTTTAATCTATTTAATTGTACCACTTATAACAAGTTTAATATGGATTTTTTGGTCAATATTTTTATATAGAAAACTATTTTTACCAAAAGAGATATATGGAACAGTAAAAACATTTTTTATTCTTTTAATTGTAGGTTTCATATATTTTTTAATTTTAAGAATTTGGGCTTTTTACAATTATAAAAAATATTATCGTAAAAATAAAAGAAAAATTTTACCAATAAATTTTAAATTTGATAGAATAGATTTTAAAAAGATAGAGTTGAATGAGGATAAGATAAATGAACTTATTCAAAATAATTGCTGATTTTCTATTTTGGTTTCCAGTATTAACAAGTGTCTTATGGATGATATCTGGAATAAATTTTTATTTAAAAAAGGAGAGAGAAGATTATGAAGTTGAAGATAAAGAACTTCCACCTTTAACAATTTTAATTCCTGCTCATAATGAAGAGAAGTTTATAAAAGAGACACTTGAAGCAATAAAAAATTTAAACTATCAAAAATTTGAAGTTATAGTAATTGATGATAATAGTAGTGATAGAACATCTGATGTTGTTGAAGAATATTTAAAATATGAAAATTTCCATTTAATAAAACTTTTAAAAAATGTTGGAAAGGCAAAAGCATTAAACATTGGATTAAAATTTGTAAAAACAGATTTGATTGTTGTAATTGATGCAGATACAATTCTTGAAAAAGATTCATTGAGATATATGTCACACCATTTTAATAAAATCCCAAGACTTGGTGCTGTTACAGGTAATCCGAGAGTGTTGAATAGAACAAATTTACTCACTTACATTCAAACTGCTGAATTCAGTTCAATAATATGTTTAATAAAAAGAGCACAGAGGGCGATTGGAAGAATTTTTACAGTTAGTGGTGCTTTTACAATGTACAATAAAAATATAATTGAAGAGGTTGGTGGATTTTCTCCATGCACTGCAACTGAAGATATTGATATTACATGGAAATTGGAGAAAAAGTTTTATAATGTATTTTATGAACCAAGAGGCATTGCATATATTAGAGTTCCAGAAAGAATTAAAGAATTGATCAGGCAGAGAAAAAGGTGGGCTCTTGGAGGATGGCATCTAATTAGAAAACATAAAGATCTATTTTTAAATTTAAAATATAAAAGGCTTTTCATACCATTTCTTGAATTTTTATTAGCATATATATGGAGTATTCTTTTTGTCGTTTTAACATTTTTATGGATTTTAAGCAAATTGATTTCATATAAAGGTTTTACAATATCACCAATTCCAACTTGGTATGGTGCTTTTATAAGTTTAGTTTGTCTTACTCAATTTCTTGTCTCTTCAATTCTTGATAGAAAATATGATAAAGAGATTTTTAAATATTATTTCTTTGTTGTTTGGTATCCAATCATATATTGGACATTGAATCCATTTTTAGTTGTATTAACAATGTTTGATGGTCTATTTGGTGAGATTGAATCAAAAGGTAAATGGATACCACCTGATAGAAATATTATAAAATTAAATTAATGAGAACTTTTGTTTTTAAGATATATGGAAGAGTTCAAGGAGTTGGATTCAGACCTTTTGTTTATAGATTGGCAAAAGAACTAAAATTAAATGGATATGTATTGAATTCAAGTAGTGGAGTTACTATAGTTCTTCAGGGAGAAAAAGAGATTGTTGATAATTTCATTGAAAGATTAAAAAAAGATGCACCTCCTTTATCAAAAATTGAAAAGATCGAAAATAATATTATAGAGACCGAAGAATTTATAGATTTCACAATTCATGAAAGTAAAAAAGATGAAGGTTTTAATTTTATCTCACCAGACATTGCAATATGTGATGATTGTTTAAAAGAACTTTTTGATCCAAAAGATAGAAGATATAAATATCCATTCATAAATTGTACAAATTGTGGTCCAAGATACACTATCATAGAAGATATGCCTTATGATAGAGAGAAAACAACAATGAAAGTTTTTAAAATGTGTGAAGATTGTGAAAAAGAGTATAAAGATCCAGAGTCAAGAAGATTTCATGCTCAACCAGATGCTTGTTTTGTATGTGGACCTGAAATCTGGATTGAGAATTTAAGAGAAAAGGAAATTTATAAAGAAAATATCTTTGAAAATTTATCAAAAATTTTAGAGAAAGGTGAAATTGTTGCTATTAAAGGAGTTGGAGGATTCCATATAGCATGTGATGCAACAAATGAAATAGCAGTAAAAAAATTGAGAGAAAGAAAAAAAAGACCCACAAAACCATTTGCTTTGATGATGAAAGATATTGATATGGTAAAAAATTATTGTTATGTTGATGAAAAAGAAGAGGAATTACTTAAATCAAAAGAAAGGCCCATAGTTCTATTAAAAATAAAAAGTTTACCTCCAATTTCAAAATTTATTGCACCAGATAATAAATATTTAGGAGTTATGCTTCCTTATGCACCATATCACTACCTGATTTTTGAAAAATTTGATAAGCCACTCGTTATGACAAGTGGAAATTTGAGCGATGAACCAATAATAAAGGACAATGATGAAGCAAAGGAAAAACTAAATAAAATAACAAAATATTTTGTTTTACATAACAGAGAAATCAAACACAGGGTTGATGATAGTGTTGTTTTTATTGAAAATGGAAGTTTAAATTTTATAAGAAGAGCAAGAGGTTATGCTCCAGATCCAATTAAAATAAAAATTTCTCTAAAACCAACGCTTGCTCTGGGAGGAGAACTTAAAAACACATTTTCACTCGGTTATCAAAATTATGTTTTTATGAGCCCACATATTGGAGATTTAAAGGACAAAGAAACTCTTGAGGTTTATGAAGAAACAATTGAAGAATACATTAAACTTTTTAAAATAAATCCAGAAATACTTGTTTGTGATTTACATCCTCAATATCTTTCAACTGAATTTGGAGAGAAATTTAAAAAATATTTGGAAGTAAAATATATGCAACATCATAAAGCACATGGTTATAGTTTAATACTTGATAAAGAGATAGATGAAGAGATCATAATTTTCTCTTTTGATGGAACAGGATTCGGAGAGGATAAAAATATATGGGGTGGTGAAGTATTTGTTGGGAATATAAATGAATTAAAAAGAGTTGCTCATTTTAAATATTTCCCTATGACAAAAAGTGATTATATAATTGAAAGACCAATAAGAATTGCTTATATGTATATAAAAACATTTTTAAAGGAGCAAGAGAATAATCTCTTTGATGATATAAATCAATTTGAAAAGGAAATTTTAGATAAGTTATTAGAAAAAGAGGAAAATATAATTTATACATCATCCTGCGGAAGAATTTTTGATATTGTGTCAAGTATTCTTGATATAAAAAAAGAGGTAACTTATGAAGGAGAGGCTGCTGTATCTTTAGAAATGGTTGCATATGAATCTGATGAAACTTACTCATCTTATGAATATGAAATTATAAAAAATGAAATTTATGAAATTGATTTAAAAGAAACAATCAGAAGTATCATTATAGAAAAAGATTATATAGATAAAAGGTTAATTGCAAAAAAATTTCATAATACTATTGCAAAGATATGTTTTGATATATCAAATCTTTTAAAAGAAAAATATAAAATCAGAAATATTGGATTCACTGGAGGTGTTTTTCAAAATAGATTGCTTATTAAAACAATAAGTGATATTTTTAAAAATGAAGATTATAAACTATACTTTCATAATAGAGTTCCATCAAATGATGGTGGAATATCACTGGGACAGATTGTCCTTGGAAGAGAGGATTAAAAAATGTGTTTAGGAATACCATTAAAAGTTGTTAAGATAAAAGAGAATAATGAGGCTCTTGTCTCTATGGGTGAATCTTATATAGAGATAAGCACTATTTTTACCCCTGATGTTAAAGAAGGTGATTATGTTATTGTTCATGCTGGTTTTTCAATATCAATTCTTTCAAAAGATGAACTTATGGAGGTAAATGAAGCATTAAAAGAGGCAGAAATAATTTATGATGATAAAGGAAAAAGTTGAAGAGTTAGCAAATTTAATTAAGAAGATTTCAAAAAAGGATCTAAATTTAATGGAATTTTGTGGTACACATACACATGAGATTTTTAGATATGGCATTAGACAACTTCTCCCAAATAATATTCATCTACTATCAGGGCCAGGTTGTCCTGTCTGTGTAACATCACAAAAAGATATTGATTATTTAATTACTCTTGTTGAAAATGAAGATTTTGGAGTTATCACATTTGGTGATTTGGTTAATGTACCAGGAAGTAAAGGTAGTTTAAATAAATTGAGATTAAAGGGAAAGGAAGTAAGGGTTGTATATTCACCTCTTGAAAGCATAAAAATAGCAAAAGAAAACAAGAATAAAAAATATATTTTAGTAGGAATTGGTTTTGAAACAACTGCCCCAAACATTGCGTATACAATTTTAAAAACAAAAGAAGAGAAAATCAAAAACCTCTTTTTTTTATCTTTTCATAAACTAACACCTCCTGCAATGAAAGCAATCCTTGATATGGGTGAAATTAGAGTAGATGGAATAATTGGTCCAGGCCATGTATCAACAATAATTGGAAGGAAAGGCTGGCAAGGAGTATTTAATGAATATAAAATTCCTTTTGTAATTATGGGCTTTAAACCAATTGAGATAATGTATGGTCTATATAAATTAATAGAACTTCTTGAAAAAAATGAAAAAAAACTTTTAAATGCATATGATATAAGTGTTTCAGAAGAAGGTAATAAAAAAGCATTAGAATTATTAAATCAAGTTTTTATAATTAAAGATGCTGAATGGAGAGGACTTGGTCTATTAAAAAATAGTGGATTGAAAATAAATGATAAGTACAAAGATTTAGATATTGAAAGTTATTATAATTTAAAGATTGAGTCAAAAGAAATACCTGGCTGTAAGTGTGGTGAAGTTCTAAGAGGAATTCTAAAACCACCAGAGTGTCCACTTTTTGGAAAAGCATGCACTCCAGATAATCCTGTTGGTCCATGTATGGTTTCACAGGAAGGCGCATGTTCTGCATATTATTTATATGGAAGTGAAAATGAGTGAAGAAATAGTTTTATATCACGGGAATGGAGGAGAGGGAACTAAAAAATTAATAAATGAGATTCTTAATAATCTTGATAATGATATTTTAAGAGAACTTGGAGATTCTGCAATATTAAATCTCAAGGATAAACTTGCTTTTACAACAGATTCTTATGTTATCTTTCCACAATTTTTCAATGGAGGTGATATTGGTAAATTATCTATTTATGGTACAGTAAATGATCTATCGGTTTGTGGTGCAAAACCAATTTTTTTAAGTTTGAGTTTTATCATCGAAGAGGGATTTTTATTTGAAGATTTTAAAAAAATTCTTTTATCAATTAAAGAAGCATCAAATGAATGTGATGTAAAAATAGTCACTGGAGATACTAAGGTTGTTGAAAAAGGTAAAGGTGACAAAATATTTATAAATACATCTGGTATAGGCATCATTGAAAATGAAAATAGAAATTTAACTAAAAGAAAAGTTGAGAAAGGTGATTTAATAATAATAAATGGAGGCATAGGTGAACATGGAGTAGTTGTTATGCTGGAAAGATTGGGTATAAAAGTTGATGAAAAAATTAAATCAGATCTTGCCCCTTTAAATAAATTAATTTTACCTCTTCTTGATAATTTTAATGGGGTAAAATTTTTAAGAGACCCAACAAGAGGAGGAGTTGCTACAGTATTAAATGAAGTTAGTAAAAAGTTTAATTTTGAAATTGAAATCTGGGAAGATGAACTACCAATAAAGAGTTGGGTTAAGGAAGCATCAAATATTTTAGGAATTGACCCTTTATATATAGCAAATGAAGGTAAGGTTATAATTATAGCAAGTAAGGATCAGGGTGAGGATATTTTAAAATTTTTAAAATCAAATAGTTTGGGGAAAGAATCAAAAATTATAGGTGAAGTAAAAAATGAAGGAAATAGAGTTTTCCTTAAAACAGAAATTGGCACAAGAAGAATTGTTGATACTTTAAAAAAGGATATCTTACCAAGAATCTGTTAGTTTTATATTAAAATTGATTTTAAATGTTTATACTTTAACAATAACTTGATTTTATTTATGAAATTAATTATAATTTAAGATAGTTTTTATGCATGAATGGGCTTTGGCTGATGCAATTGTTGATTCATCTTTAAGATTGGCAAAAGAAAGAGGCTTAAAAAAGGTTAACGAAATATTTATTAGAATTGGTGAAGTAAATAACATTGATCTTGATGCCTTTAATTTCGCTCTTTCAGAAATTATGAAAGGTACTATTCTTGAAAATTCAAAGATTACATTCAATGTGATAGAAGCAACTTTAAAATGTAATAATTGTGGCTTTATATTCAATTATAAAAATGAGTTTGATAAGTTATCCCCAGATGAAAAAGAATCTATCCATTTTATTCCTGAAACTGTTCATATATATATAAGATGTCCGAACTGTAAAAGTATAGATTTTGATTTTATTGAGGGAAGAGGAATTTTTCTTGAGGATATTAAATGAATTTTTTAGATCCGAGAATTGATTATATTAAAAAAAGGTTTGAAAAAATAAATAGAGTTATTGGAGTTTCTTCTGCTAAAGGCGGAGTTGGCAAGAGCACTATTTCAACCTTTATATCTTTATTATTAAAACAAAAGGGATTAAAAACAGGACTTCTTGATCTTGACATTTATGGACCCTCAACTCATGTTATTTTGGGTGTTAAAAATATTAAATTAAATGAAAATTATGGAGTTGAACCATTAAAAATAGATAATTTGAAATATTTTTCTTCCATTTTTTTTACAGATAACAAACCATTCCTAATGAGAGGAGATGAGTTGTCAGATGCTATCCTTGAGATATTAACAATAGTTAATTGGGAAGAACTCGATTTTTTAGTAATTGATATGCCACCTGGTTTTGGAGAGCCAACTTTAGATTTATTGAGATTAATAAAAAAAATTGAATTTTTAATAATTACAAATCCGTCTATCATCTCATTGGAAACTGTAAAAAAGTTAATTTTAACTCTAAAAGAGGGTAATTATAAAATATTGGGACTCATTGAGAATATGAAAATAAATGATAACAATTTAATTATTGATAGTTGTGAGGAGTTGAAAATAAATTATTTAGGTAGTGTTCCCTTTTTTTATGATATTGAAGCGCTATTTGGAAATGTTGACATGATGATTGAATCTAATGTATCCTTATATTTAGATAAAGTTTTGAATAAAATTTTAATTAATTCTTTTTAAAGAGAGGGTGAATATGGAGAAGATTAAAATTAAAATTAATGGACAGGAAGTTGAGGTTGAGCAAGGAAAAACGATTCTTCAAATTGCTAAAGAAATGAATTTGCACATTCCTACACTTTGCTATTTAGAACCGTTACTTCCACAGGGATCCTGTAGATTGTGTATAGTTGAAGATAGAGGAAAACTTGTAACATCATGTAACACTCAGGTTGCACCAAACATGGATATCAAACTTGATACTCCCAATGTAGTTGAATCAAGAAAATTGATTCTTCAACTTCTTTTCACAGAAAGAAACCATTACTGTATGTATTGTGAAGCATCAGGAAATTGTGAACTTCAATCTTTGGGTTATGAATTTGGGCTTGACCATTTTGAGTTTGAGACCTATGAAAGAAAATTTAAAGTTGATGATTCTCACGATTATATAATAATTGATCCCAATAGGTGTGTTTTATGTAGAAGATGTGTCAGGGCTTGCTCTCAACTTGCTGGACATAATGTTCTTGGAGAGATGAACAGGGGAATTGAAACTATGATAATTGCAGACACAGATTTACCTCTTGGTGAATCAAGTTGCACTTCATGTGGTTTATGTGTCCAGGTCTGTCCAACTGGTGCAATAACAGACAAAAGGTCATACTATTTTGGTAAAGATATTCAAACTGAAATTGTTTATTCAAATTGCGATCAATGTCCTGTTGGTTGTGGAGTTAAAGTATATAAGAGAAAGGGTTCAAATTTCATTGTTAAAATTTATGGAGATTTTGAAAAAGAAAATGAAGGAGTTTTATGTAAACTTGGTAGATATGGTGCTCTATTTGAAGAAAAACCAAGGCTAACCTCAGCAAAAATTAAAGATGATTTTGGATTCAGAAAAATAGATTTTGATGGCATAGTTAAAGTTATAAATGAAAAAATGGAAAACTCTGTTGTTTATGTTGATGGCTCACTTTTTAATGAAGAAATTGCCTTAATTAAAAAAGTATTTAAAGATAGAGTCTATTCATTATATGAGAATGAACCACCAATAAAATCAAATGTATCAGTTGGTGACATTAAAAAAGGAGATGAGTTTATAGTTATAGGAGTTGATTTAAATAGAGAATATGGAGTTATTGGCTCTTTTGTTAAAAGAAAAGTATCTTCAGGAAATGGTAAATTAATTGTATTTGATAGTAATTTTAACTCTCTTGCAAATATAACAGAGTATGTTTTTGGAAGAGATGAACTTGAAAGTGGATTGGAAAAATTAAAAGATCTAAAATCTCCAATAGTTATTTATAAAAACCTATCTCAAAAAGAGGTTGAAATTTTAAGTAAATATAAAGATTATAAATTTTACAATCTTCCACTTGAAACAAACTCAATTGGTCTTTTAAAAGAAAATATAAAGCATAGAATAGAAAAATCTAAAAATGTTATCTTTATAGGTAAAAATCCTTCTGGTTTAAAAGAAATTGCAAAAGATTCATTTGTTATAGTTTTCACTCCTTATGATACTGAAGAAATAAATAAATTTGACCTTCTAATTCCGATGAATGATGGCTTTGAAAGAGAAGGGAGTTTTTATAATATAGATGAAAAGATTGTTCAAAAGAAAAAGGTTCTAAATAAAAAATTTGAAACATTTGAACTTAAAGATATTTTTGAAGAATTAAGTAAAGTTAATTCTTTGTAAAGGTGGTGGAATAATATGAAAAAAATTAAAATTGCTTCTATTTGGTGTGAAGGATGCTCAGGATGTCATATGTCTTTTCTTGATATGGATGAGAGATTGGTTGAACTAATAAATAAAGGTCTTGAGATAAACGCAACTCCAATAACAGATTTAAAAGTTCCAGATGATGATACTGATATAGGAATAATTGAAGGTGCTGTTGCTACAGACCATCATGAAGAAGAGGTTAAAATGATGAGAGAAAAGTGTAAATTTATAGTTGCACTTGGCGATTGCGCGGTATTTGGTGGTATTGTGACAATGAGAAACTATACACCTGTTGATGAACTTTTAAAAAGAGGTTATATAGAAACAGAAAGTACCGTTGATGGAAAAATTCCAACCTCACCTGAACTTGGAAAACACCTGCCAAAGGTAAAGGCAGTAAATGAAGTTATAAGAGTTGATTATTATATTCCAGGATGTCCACCCTCTGCTGATGCAATATACCATGTTTTAAATGAAATATTAGAAGGAAAAAAGCCTATGTTAACAGGCGAACTTCTCAAATATGAGTAGAGGTGAGATATGAATAAAAAAATTACAATAAATCCTGTAACAAGAATTGAAGGACATGCAAGAGTAACAATATTTTTAAATGATGAAGGTAAGGTTGATGAAGCATATCTTCATATAGATCAATATAGAGGATTTGAAAAATTTTCTGAAGGAAGATATTTTGCAGAGATGCCAATAATCACTGAGAGAATTTGTGGAATATGTCCTATTAGTCACCACCTTGCATCAGCAAAAGCAACAGATGATATTCTTGGAGTTGATATTCCAAAACCTGCAAAACTACTAAGAGAATTAGTCCATATGGGTCAGATTATACAGTCACACTCTATGCATTTCTTTGAACTTGCTGGTCCAGATTTAATCTTTGGTTGGGATGCTGATCCAAGAATAAGAAATGTTGTTGGTTTAATTCAGGCAAACCCAGAACTTGCTCTTAAGGCTGTTAAATTAAGGAAATTTGGTCAGAGAATAATAGAACTTGTTGCTGGAAGAAGAATACATCCAATTTTTGCAATTCCTGGAGGAGTTAATCAGGCACTTGATCCTAAGGCAAAAGATGAAATTCTTAAAGGCATAGATGAAATGATATCTTACATTGAAGAGGGAATAAAAATTGCTCTGGATTATATTGAAAAAAATAAAGAAGTTTGTGAGAAATTTGCTTCATTTCCATCTGGATATATGGGACTTGTTAAAGATGATGGCTCTCTTGAACTATATGATGGAAAAATTAGATTTATGGATAGATATGGAAAAGTTGTTAAAGATTTTAAGGATAAATATTATTTGAAATATATTGGAGAAAGAGTTGAAGATTGGAGTTATTTAAAATTCCCATATTATAAACCTCTTGGATGGCCAGAAGGAGTATACAGGGTTGGTCCTCTTGGAAGATTGAATGCAAGTGATAAAATCAGCACACCTATTGCAAATGAACATTTTAAAAACTTCAAAAAAATAAATGATGGAAAACCAGTTGAAGGTTCAATATATTACCATTATGCAAGATTAATTGAAACTATATATGGTCTTGAAAGAGCAAGAGAAATTCTTGAAGATCCTGAATCTTTATCTCAGGATGTATTAGTTTCAGGTAGTGTATCAAATGAAGAAGGAATAGGTGTAATTGAAGCACCAAGAGGTACTCTTATACATCATTACTGGGTTGATGAAAAAGGAACAATTGAAAAAGTTAATTTAATCGTTGCAACTGGTCATAATAACTGGGCAATGAGTAAGAGTGTTGAAAGTGTTGCAAAAGGGTTTATTGATGGAAAAAATCTTACTGAAGGAATGCTAAATAGAGTTGAAGGTGCAATTAGATGTTATGACCCCTGTTTATCCTGTTCAACACATGCAATTGGAAAAATGCCACTGTTAATAGAACTTTATGATAGTAATGGAAATTTGATAAATTTTGTTAAAAGAGATTAAAAAGGTTCTTCTTGTTGGATTTGGTAACGAATATAGAAGAGATGATGGTTTAGGAATAAGGCTCCTGGATCTTATTGATGATGAGATTCAAAAAATTAAGATTCAGGAGCTTTCTATTGATATACTTGATGATATAAAAAATTTTGAAGTTGTTATTTTTGTTGATGCTGCATTAGAGGGAGAGGATATAAATTTTAGAAAAATTGAGAAAGAGCCAAAATTTTCACCTCTCACTCACCACCTTTCACCAGAAGAACTATTAATCTGGGCTGAGAATATTAATAAAAAAAATTATGAGTTTTATCTTCTTTCAATTAGAGGTTATGATTTTGATTTTGGAGAAGAAATTTCTAAAGAGGGGGAAAGAAATTTATTAAAAGCAAAGGATTTCCTATCAAATTTTTTGAAAAGTTAAAAAAATAATTTAATATTAATTTATATCTTTTCTAATCTCAACTAATAGGAGGGTTTTATGATTGAGAAATTAAATGATTATTTTAAAGCATGTTGTTATATTGCTTCTGGAATGATATATCTTCAGGATAACCCCTTGCTTAAAGAGCCATTAAAAAAAGAACATATAAAAAACAGATTACTTGGTCACTGGGGAGCAAGTCCTGGTTTAAGTTTTGTTTATATACATTCCAATAGAGTTATAAATAAGTACAATTTAAATGCTATTTTTATTGCTGGTCCTGGGCATGGTGCACCTGGAGTAATTGCTCCAGTTTATCTTGAGGGAACATTAAGCGAATTTTATCCAGAATTCAGTCAGGATGAAGAGGGATTAAAAAATCTTTTTAAATCTTTCTCTTTTCCAGGTGGATTTGGTAGTCATTGCACTCCTGAACTTCCTGGTTCAATACAGGAGGGAGGTGAACTTGGTTACTCACTCTCTCATGCATATGGTGCAGTTTTTGATAATAAAGATTTAATTGCAATAACTGTTGTTGGAGATGGTGAAGCAGAAACAGGACCTCTTGCAACATCATGGCATTCAAATAAATTTTTAAATCCTGAGGTAGATGGAATGGTTTTACCAGTTTTACTTTTAAATGGATATAAAATAAACAATCCAACAATTTTATCAAGAATAGAGAATGATGAACTCTTATCTCTTTTTAGAGGTTATGGATATGAACCAATGTTAGTTGAAGGAGATGAAACTCTTGAAGTTCATGAAAAAATGATCAAAGTTATTGATTACTCAATAGAAAAAATTTTATCTATATGGAAAGAGACAAGATTAAGTAAATCTCCAAAAAGATTTAATTATCCTATGATAATTTTAAGAACACCCAAGGGATGGACTGCTCCTAAAAAAGTGGGTGAACATTTCATAGAAGGATACTGGAGAGCACATCAGGTTCCCTTAATAGATGCAAAGGAAAATCCTGAAAGTTTAAAATATCTTGAGGAGTGGTTACATAGTTATGAACCTGAAAAACTCTTCAATGAAAATGGAAGTTTAAGAGAAGATTTAAAAGAAATTTCTCCCAAGGGTAATAAAAGAATGAGTGCAAATCCAAATTCAAATTGTGAATTAATAAGAAAAAACTTAAAACTACCAGACCCAGTTGATTTTTCAGTTCAAGTTAATGAAAGAGTAAAAACATTTTTCGAAAATACAAAGCCTCTTGGAAATTTTTTAAGAGAAGTCATTAAAAATAATATGAATAATTTCAGAGTTTTTGGTCCTGATGAAACAAAATCAAATAGATTGGATGCAACATTTGAGTTTGGAAAGACATGGATGTTAAAAATATTACCAGAAGATATTGATGAAGGATATCTTTCTCCTTATGGAAAAGTAATGGAATATCTTTCAGAGCATACAATTGAGGGTTGGCTTGAGGGTTATCTTTTAACGGGAAGACATGGTATTTTAAATACTTATGAGGGCTTTTCTCCAATAATTTCTTCTATGGTCAGCCAATTTGGAAAATGGGTTGATATATCAACAGATATCCCATGGAGAGCTCCAATATCTTCTTTGAATCTTTTACTCACATCAGTTGTCTGGAGACAGGATCATAATGGATTTACACATCAAGATCCTGGATTCATAAATTCAATTGTTGATAAATGGCCAAATGTTGTAAGAGTATATTTTCCACCAGATGCAAATTCACTTCTATGGGTTATCTGGCACTCACTTCAAACAACAGATAGAATAAACATAATTGTTATTGATAAGCAGAGTCACCCTCAGTATCTAAACATTGATGAGGCTTTTAAACATGCAACAAAAGGGATTGGAATCTGGGATTTTGCATCAACTTATCCTGATGAAGAACCAGATGTAGTGGTTGCAAGTTGTGGAGATATACCAACAAAGGAAGCAATTTATGCAGTAAATATTATAAAAGAAAATTTTAGCGATCTTAAAATTAGATTCATAAATGTTTTGAATCTTTTTACTTTAACTCAAAATTTAGAACATCCAGATGGTTTAACTGATAGAGAATTTGATTCATATTTTACAAAAGATAAACCAATAATATTCAATTTTCATGGATATCCATGGCTTATCCATAGATTAACATATAGAAGAACGAATCATAAGAACATTCATGTAAGGGGTTATAGAGAAAATAGAAAAATCGGAGTAGATTCATCTTATATTGCAACATTTTTAAAAGGAAGAGGTGGAATAACAACACCACTTCAACTCGCTATATTAAATCAAATTGATAGATTCAGCATTGCTATTGATATAATTGAAAGAGTTGATAAACTTACAGAAAAAGGAGCATATTTTAGAGATAAACTGAAAAATATGCAGATAGAGGCACTTGAATATGCTTATAAAAATGGTGTAGATAAATTTTAAACATATTTAGAACAAAAATTAGTGTTGTTGAAATTATTCTAAAAATCTTACCAATTTTAAAGGACAAAGAATAACTAAAATTTTATATAATCAATTTTATTTTTGTCTAATTCATCGACACTGAATAAATTTTTAAAATCAACAATGAGCGCTTTATCATTAATCAAATTTTTAATATCATCAATTTTTAAATCTTTATAAGAGTTCTGTAAAATTGGAATAACAAGAACATCTGAATTTTTCAAAACCTCTTCAAGAGAATCCCTCTTTTCATCTAAATTAATGTTTACTTCAGGATCATAAACTAAAACTTCTTTAAAATATTTTTTTGCTTCTTTTATAAATCTTATAGATGGACTTTCTCTTGCATCTTTTGAAAAATCTTTCATTGCCAGACCAAGAACTGATAATTTTAAATTTTTAAGATTTTTATCTTTTTCCTTTAATCTTTTTATAATCAAATTTAGAACTTTTTTTGGCATATCATCATTTATTTTTCTTCCAATTTCAAATAACTTCAGTTCATTTTGAAATTTTAAATCACTCTCTTTCAAATAGTAATATGCATATGGAAGACAATGACCACCAACTCCAAGACCAGGTGATAGAAGGTTTTTTACTCTTTTATGGGTTTTTGCTGTTTCAATAACATCTGATGGAATTAAATTCTTTTTTATCAAAAATGTTGATAAAGAGTTAACCATTGAAATGTTTAAATCTCTCTGTAAATTTTCAATCAATTTTGATGCTTCTGCAACTTCAACTTTATCAACAATATGGTATTCTCCATTAAAATATCTCTTAAAAAAATCTAAAGTTTTATCTATACTTTTTTTACCAATTCCAGATATAACAGTTGTCATATTAACCAGTTCTTCAAATGCCTTACCCTCTGCCATTCTCTCAGGAACATAAGATAGATAAAAATCATCTTCAACTTTTAAATTTGATTTTTCCATTAGAATTTTAAGAAGAATCTCCCTTGTAGTACATATTGGAACTGTACTTCTCAATATCACAAGGTCACCTTTTTTTAAGTTTTTACCTATATTTTCTGCTCCTTTTATTAAATATCTATAATTAACTTTTTTATTTTTATATAATGGTAGCGGAATGGTTATCATAATAACATTAGAATTTTTTAAAGCATATTCATAATCAGTTGTTGGAATAAAGTTTCCTTTTTTTATTTCATCTATAATTATCTCATCTATACTTTTCTCATTATAAAATTCATAAATTCCACTTTTTCCATTTTTTACATTCAAAACCCTACTTTCATCTATATCAACTCCAAAAACTTTCAACCCTTTTATGCTTAAAATTAATGATAGTGGAAGACCAACAGCGCCAAGCCCAAAAACTGAAACATTCATAAAATTCCTCCTTCTTTTAATGAATTTATGAATCTCTTTGTTATTTTTTCCATTGAATATTCTTCAATATTTTCTCTGTTATATTTTATACTTTTACCTTCTTTATAATCTTTAAAAATATTTAAAATCATATTTTTAATTCCTTTTATATCATCTGGATTAACGATATCTCTTATTCCACAATTTAATAATATCTCTTTACATTCTCCATCAGGAACAGTTGCTAAAATTCTTTTACCACTCCCCATATATTCAAATGTTTTTTGTGGAATTGTTACCTCTCCGCCTTTTCCTAAAAATAGAAATAGAAGTTTTGAACCCATTATATAACTTAAAGCCTCTTTATGAGGAATAAATCCTGACACAAAAACATAATTATTTAATTTTAATTCTTCTACTATTTTAATTACATTATCTTCAAACGGAGATAAAATGTAAACTTTTGCCTCTTTTTTAAATTCATCGTTCTCATTAATCAATTCACTAAAGGCTTTCAAAAAAAACACAGGAGTTTGAAGTGAGTAAAAACTTCCAGCATATGTAATTGAAAATCCAGTTAGTTCTTTAGGTTCTATTTCAAAATCTTTTCTATCATATCCAATATAAACAACTTTTATTTTCTCTTCTTTTAAAAAGTCAAATTTTTCTAAAAGAACTTTTTTAAATGATTCTGTCACAACTATTATTAAATCACACTCTTTTAAACATTTTTCTTCAAATTTTAAATTTTTTATTTTTGATTTTTCTGGATAAAAAACAAATGGATTCTCTGTCCATAAATCTCTTAATTCCATAACCCATTTAATATTCTTTTTTCTTTTAAGATTCAATCCTATTAGATGAGTTGAATGAGGAGGCCCTGATGTTATAACTAAATCAATTTTATTTTCATCAATTATTTTTTCTGAAACTTTCATAGAATCTTTTACCCATCTTATTTCATCATCTGGAATAAATAAAGATAATCTTATTTTTGTAGCAAAAGACTGTGGTATTATTTTATATTTTTCAATAATATCTTTATCCTCTTTCTGACTTTTTTTAAGAAGTTTATATAAAAATTTAGGTACAAAAATTCTCGGATCTTTATATAGAACTCTATAAACTTTTACATCTTGAGGAACTCTTCCCGAATCGTCTTTATATTTATAAGTTGGATAGTTACTTGTTAAAAGATATTTCTCAAATGAATCTAAATAGTTCAAAAGTTTTATTACTCTTTCTCCGCCACCACTTCCAATAGGAGGAGAAAAAAATGAAACAAAAAGAATTTTTTTCATCCCAAAACCTCACTATAAACTTTTAGAGTTTCATCACACATCTTTTTTGATTGAAATTTATCTATAACTTTAATTCTATTTCTCTCACCAAATTCTTTTTTTAATTCTTTATTTTTAAAGAGAAGAATCTTTTCAACAAATTCCTCTTTATTGAAATTTTTTATTATATATCCATTAACTTTATCCTCAACCATTTCTCTAACTCCACCAGAATCTGAAATAACAACAGGAAGAGAAGATGACATTGCTTCAAGGGTACTTATTGAAAAACCTTCTTTTAAAGATGTTAAAACAAATAGATCAAAAATTTTATAAATTTTCTTAACATCATCTCTAAAACCTAATAATAAGACTTTATCACTAATTCCATATTCTTTTATTTTTCTTTCAATTTCTGTTCTTAAAGAGCCATCGCCAACAAGAACAAGTTTTGATTTTTTTTCTCTTTTTTGAACTTCATAAAAAAGATCAATTAAAAAAATTGGATTTTTTACTTTTTCAAATCTCATTACTGCTCCAATTATAAAATCATCTTCATTTAAATTAAATTCTTCCCTTTTATAAAAATCATTTTCAATATCAATTCCAAGATGAATTATCTTAATTTTCTTCTTATAACCTCTATTTTTTATATAATCATAAATTGCATTAGAAGAAACAATAATAGTTTCTGGAATGTTCAGAGTTAAATCATCAATTTTTTCAAATATAAAACCTTTTATTTTGTTATTGTAATCCTCTTTCATAAAACCTGTGTAAGTTGATATAACAGGTATATTTAGATTATTTGAAGAGATTCTTCCATATAAATTACCTCTAAATCCATATGTATGGATTAAATCAAATTTTTCGTTTTTCAAAATATTTTTAATTTTCATAAATGGTAAAAGTTTTTTAAAATGGTAATTTTTATAATTTCTATCTCTTATATCTTTTGTAAGCATTCCCTCATAAAAAGTAAAAAATGTAAATTCAACTTTTTCTTTTAACCCTTCTAATATTTTTAATACCTGATATCTTGAACCTCCTTTTTCCCCCCCACTAATAAAAAGAGCAACTCTAATCATTCTTTTTACCTAAAATGAATAAAAATGATACAAGCATCCAAAAAGTAACACTTAAAACAGGGATTTCCCATAAATTTTCAGTAAAATTATTTAATAAAAATGCTAAAAGTCCAAGGAAAATTCCAAGAGATAAGTTTCTACTCTTTTCATCAAAAAGTTTTATAATATTTAAAATCCCTTTTTTTAAAATTGAAAATATCAAATATAAAAATGAGAGAATACCAAATATACCTGTTTCAACAATTGTTTTCAAATAATAATTATCAACATATAAACCTTCAAACATTCCAAGTTTACTTGCAACTGCTCCTCCAAAGCCCCCTGGTCCAACTCCATATAGAGGATGAAGAGAAAATATTGATAAAGCAAGATTCCATCTGTATATTCTTCCATATGTTTTTGCTTTTTCAAGATAAATCGGTGATATTAAATTTAAAAATCTTATCCTTATCTGAGGAACAGATATGAATGCTAAAATTAGTAATATTATGATTAAAAAATATCTTTTATCTTTATATAAAAGAGTGAAAATAATAAATGCAACAACAATTGAAAGTTGAGCAGCCCTTGAAAGTGTAAAAAGTAAACAGATAAGTGATACTAAAACAACAAAAATATAGTAGAGTTTTTTAAAGGTTTTTTTCTCGTCAAGAAAGAGTATAAAAAATAGGGGAATTAATAGTATCAAATATCCTGCAAGAGCATTTGGTGAACCAAAAATGCTGAATGCCCTTGTTGATATTGAAGTTTCAAGGTCCTTATCAATCCATGCTGCTGGTATTGAAACTTTAAATAAAAATTGGTAAATACCATAAAGTGAAATTATTATAAGTGAAACTGAAGCGATATTTAGTATAATATTTATCATTTTTTTATCATCTATATAATTTATAAGAATTAAAAAGAATAAAAACATTTCTAAATAACTTCTTATGCCATCAATAGCAACTCTATAATCTATTGAACTGAAATATGCAGAGAATAAAAGGAAAAATAGGAAGATAAGAACAGGAATAATTAAAGATGTAAATTTTATCTCTTTTTTCTTTATTCTTAAAAATATAATTAAAAAAAGCAGAATTATGAAACCTTCATCCCAGAATGAACCAACAGATGGAACTCCTCTTCTTATAAAAAAATCAATCAGTGGATAAAGAGGTATTAAAAAAAGAGGAAGATTTTCTGGAAAATAGTAAAAAAATAGAGGCAGGGTAAAGGATAAACTTAAAATTGGTTTTATAGGAAAGGAGAGAACAAAAAGTAGAGAAAATATGATAGCACCAAAATCAACCATAGATGCTCCCTGAAATTGCTTTATATATAAAAGAGTTCTTCAGATATTCTTTATCAAAAATAGTAAAATATAAAATTAAATATAAGAGTATTAATATCAAAATTTTGATTATTAAATTAGAAATATTTATAGAAAGAAACATTCCGAAAATTGAAATAAATATTATTATTGATTCTATGGTTCCTTCATATTTTATCAATCTAAAATTAAATTTAATATTTATTTCTTCATCTTCTTTTGTAAGATTAGAATAAATAAAACTATTCAAGTAAAGTAATTTAATTTTTTTAAAAAATTTGTTTAAATAACTATCATTAATTAAATCATAAATCACTGAAAAAAATCTATTTATAAAACTTTCTTCATAAATATATGAGATGAATTTAAAGAAATTAATCATCTTTCAAATAAGTATTAATAAGTTCCTGTAATTTATCATTATAAAGAAAGTAATATGATAATCCATCAGAATACCAGCCTGGATACCCAGGAAGTGTCATAGTTATTATTTCACTATTATCCACACTGCTAAATAAAACACCAAGTTTGATTATTTGCCATGGTTCAAGATTTGTTTTTACCCAATTTTTAAGTTCAACAAGTACTTTTTGTAATCTAATTGTATTTTCTATTTTTAAAGATTGCTCTATGAGTGCTTTTAAAAACTTCTGTTGCCTTTCCATTCTACCTATATCACCAGTTTCATCCATTCTGAATCTTACATACATTAATGCCTTTTCACCATTTAAATGTTGTAAACCTTTTTTAAGATGTATCTTAACATCACCAAGATATGATTCATAATCCATATCTTTTTCAACATCAATGGTAACACCTCCTATAAGATCAATCATCTTTGTGAAACCTTCAAAATTTACCTCAACATAGTATGGTATTTCAATACCAAGAAGATTTTCAACTGTTTTTATCAATAGAGGTATTCCGCCATAAGAATGAGCATGAGCAAGTTTTTGATGTCCTTCATAACCTGGAAGTTCAACAAATGTATCTCTTGGTAAAGAAACTATCACTATCTTTTTATTCTTTGGATCAATTGATAACAGAAGGTTAGTATCTGATCTACTCATTTCACCTTCATATCTTTGATCTATACCCACAAGAAGTATATTTATTTTTTTACTCCAGTCCATCTCCTTTGGTGGAATGTAATTTTCATTACTCTCATTTACATTGGGGCTAACTGAAGAAAGAATATAATAAATATATCCTGCAAAACTTACTACAAAGACGATTAAAATTATTAAAATTGTAATAATAATCTTATTTAACTTTTTCATCTATTCCTCCTCTTATTCTCTCCATTTCTAACTTAATCTCTTTATAATCTCTTATAAACAAAATTAAAAAATATATTATCAGTGTTACGCTAATTGCTATTCCAACCTGATAAACTTGACCTAACTTAGATGTTGTTAAACCATTTTTATCAAAATATTTTGATATATAAAATGAGACTATTGTTGCAAAAATTGAATATATCGAAATCAAAGAAAATCTCAATAAAAATTCCTTTAAATCTAAATTTTTCATCTTTTTATTTAAAAAGTAGAAAAGAAGAACAAACTGTAAAATGCTTGCAATTGAAGCACCAAGAGGAATCCCTGAAAGACCAATTAATTTAGAATTTATTATATAAAGTGATATTTGTATTATAATAGTAAAAATACTTATAATAACAGGAGTTATTGTGTCTTTAAATGAATAAAAAACTCTTATAAGTAGTGATGTCATACCCCAGAATGGAAGACCTATTGAATAAAAGATAAGTAGATTTGAAACAACCATTGTTGAAGTTCCACCAAACATTCCCTGCTGAAAAAGAAGTCTTATAATAGGAAAAGAAAGTAAAATTAAACCAAGAGCAGATGGTAACATAAAATATAAAATTAATCTTAATCCAAATTGAACAGTTTTACCAAGCCTTTCTATTTCACCTTTTGATACAAGTTGAGAAAGTGTTGGATAGATGACAAGTGATATTACTAATGCAAAAATTCCTAAAGGAAGTTGTGAAACTTTATAGGAATAATCAAGCGATGATATTGCTCCTTCACCAAAAGATGAACCAATTGATTTTTCAAAAATTGGAGTAATATAACCAAAAGTTGAATTTATTAAAATTGGGACAGCAAGTGCTCCAATTTTTTTTACATATGGATTTTTAACATTTAAAATGAATTTATATCTCCAACCTTTTTTTACTGCAAAAGGAACAAGAATCAATAATTGAAGTATCGCACCAAAAAGTGCACCATAAATTATTGCATATGCACTAAAATATTTAACTAAAAAAATTAAAGAAAATACAATTGATATATTATATAAAACACCACCCACTGCTGGAATTATAAATGATTCATAAGTATTGTGAAGACCAGTTAAAAGTGATGCCCATGCAAGAATTAATATTTGAGGTATAAGATAAATAAAAATTGTGGTTGCAAGATTTTTCATTTCCAACCCTGAATGTGGTGCCATTAATTGGACTAACTCTTTAGCAAAAATAAAGAAAAAGATAGATAATACAACAAAAATTAAACCAATAACATTGAATAATATATTAAAAGTTTCCCACATCTCGTTTTCTTTTTTGCCAACAAGAAAATCAGTAAAAACTGGAATGAAAATTGCTGATAAGAGACCTGCAACTAAAAGTTGAGAGATGGTTAAAGGAATGTATGTTGAAATTTTGATAGCATCTGAAATATATGTTGTACCAAAGAAATAAGCAATAACTTCTTCTCTCACAAAGCCAAGTATTCGAGTAATTAGAGTGATAAGAATCATTATGAAACTAATTGATA